>Ga0194120_10000224_pt1 | contig 102647 bp, 112 predicted proteins | sample TA2MahCa65mmetaG_FD_148642 | JGI IMG/M metagenome (GOLD analysis project Ga0194120, IMG submission 148642) | Freshwater microbial communities from Lake Tanganyika, Tanzania - TA2015019 Mahale Deep Cast 65m | ecosystem: Environmental > Aquatic > Freshwater > Lake | place: Tanzania: Lake... | reverse complement strand
AGGTGAGGCCGCATAGCAGTTGCGGTCGAATTCCGCCTGCGATCTATGCTCAAAAGTTAAGGCAGGCGAGTGATTTTTAAACGGGCTTTACTAACCTAAATTTGGACCAGCTTTTGGGGGCAGGTCAGTTACACCACACTTTTGTGTTGTGAGTGAGCTCCATCCAGATCGCCCATGCGCTGGCTGCGCTCAGTAATAGACCAGCGAGGCGCATGCCATAGGGCTCAAGTACTTTTGACTTCAGTTTGAGCCAAAGCCATGGCGCTAAAAATAAAGACGCACTGGAGCCCATTGCGAAAGCGGCCATGCTGATAGCGCCATCTAATGGATTGCCATTGAATGAAGCAATGATCAGTGCAGAGTAAAGCAAGCCACAAGGCATCAGTGACCAAAGCATGCCGACATAAAAGTGTCCGCCACGATGGAAACTGATTTTTTTGATGTATCCCCAAATATTTCGCCCGGCTTGGTCTACCCAGATAGGCTGACGACCAAAGCTAATCAGCAATAAGCCCCAGCAAAATATCAAGATGTGAAAAAACGTCCAAAGTGGATGCAATGCCTTACTGTAGCCGGAAAGCCATGCAATGCTTTGAATAGCAAAGGTTGCAATTGCGCCTAACGTCGCATAACCAACCAGTCTGCCTAAATGGTATAAATAAATGCCACAGGGTCTTTCCGGGCTATGTGTCAGCGCCGTGCACGCAGCACCACACATGGCGACGCAGTGCGGTCCACCAGCCAACCCCATCAGTAATGCACTGTAAGTTAAGGCAGTAAACATGGATTACCGCTGATTCACTCCGGTGGCAGCGTGGTTACGGGCACGCATGGCGGGCTCCAGCGAATTTTTCTGTTCAACAGTTAATTCTTTGCTGGTAACCCCAGCACTGTCTGAGTGCTCCAGTACTGGATCTTGACCATCTACGGCAATATAAACGGTGATTAAGCTGGCGACTACAACAATAGCTGGCCCAGAGATGACCAGCCAAGCATAGCGTTCTCTCCACCATTTATTTTTTTGCTGAGTTGATTGATTTTGTGCCATGTTAAGGACCTTAGTGCACTGTTAGCGAGACATGTAAAAAATGGATTGTTCAGAAATGGTTTGCTCAACACCTTCTGCCGCAATCTTGAATTGGATAGGGTGTGTGCCGCTTTTGATTGCACCATCATCAATTTGCAGGCTGATCGGCACCATCCGCGATGTTGCGGCATCGACTTTGAATTGACTCTCAGACGCGATCGATAAGCCATCAATACCTTCTATCTTGATATGATAGGTTTCAGGGTGTTCAGAGGCGTTGGTGATTTGCAAGCGATAGACATTTTCAATTTTTCCGCCTGGTGCGATGCGTGACATGACGCCTCGATCGCGGATCACATCAACCTTGAAAGGAATGCGGGTGGCGAGCGAGTATACTAGACCTGCACTCAAGGCGAGTAATAATCCACTATAGGTCAGCACTCTGGGGCGTAATATTTGCTGCAGAATGCGTTTATCAGACCAGTGGTTCTTGAGCGCATTTTCTGTAGAGAAGCGAACCAATCCTCTTGTGTAGCCCATTTTGTCCATGATGCCGTTGCATGCATCAATACACAATCCGCAACTGATGCACTCATATTGTAAGCCGTTGCGAATATCAATCCCTACGGGGCAAACTTGCACACAAAAACTACAGTCAATACAGTCTCCCAGAGTTGATTGTTGCGCATCTGCTTTTCGTGATCGACCACTGCGCGGCTCACCTCTTTCCTGATCGTAAGTCACAATCAAAGTGTCATTGTCAAACATCGCACTTTGAAAGCGTGCATAGGGACACATGTACTTACATATCTGTTCTCTCATGAAGCCTGCATTGCCATAGGTGGCAAAGCTGTAAAAGAATATCCAGAATGTTTCCCAAGGACCTAGATTGAATAACACGATGTTATGTGTCAAGTCTCGTATCGGGGTGAAGTAACCGATAAAAGTGAAGCCTGTCCATGCCGAGAAACCAAACCAAAGCAGGTGTTTTAGCGTTTTTTTATAGAGTTTTTGTAATGTCAGGCTTGATTTGTCCAGGCGCAATCTGGCTACGCGGTCACCTTCTACTGTGCGCTCCATCCAAAGGAATATTTTTGTATAAACAGATTGCGGACAGGAAAAACCGCACCATAGCCGGCCTGCTACCGCAGTAAATAAAAACAAAGCCAGTGCAGAGATGATCAGTATGACCACTAAATAAATGAGATCTTGTGGGTAGAGAATGAGACCGAATATGTAGAAGCGGTGAGTGGTAATGTCCAAGAGTACGGCTTGACGATCACCCCACGTTAACCAAGGAACACCATAGAAAATGATTTGAGTTACCCAAATCATCAACCAGCGTAAATTCTTGTATATGCCATCGGTATTACGAGGATAAATTTTCTGATGCGCCTCATAGAGAGCCTTGGAAACTGGCTGATCTGAATCAGCGACAATAGGAATCGTCTTTTTAGACTTTCTATGCTTGCCTGACATTTCTACAACAACCTTTGCAACGACCTAAAGTGATGATGCTATATAAAGAAAAACGCCCGACATTCTAGCATAGCCAAAATATCAGGCGTTTATATGGAGTATGAATTAATGCAGATAAGCTAATTAACTCATTACATCAAAGTAGGTGCAACTATTGCTTAGCACCACCGTTAGACAGACCCCACACATAAGCTGTCAGCACATGAATTTGCTCGGGTGTTAAGCGAGAGGCTTGCGCTGGCATCTGGCTGGTTTTGCCATGGTTGATACGGTCAATAATTGCAGCCTCACCTGCGCCGTGCAGCCAGATGTTGTCGGTCAGGTTTGGAGCCCCCATCGCTGGATTGCCTTTGCCTTCAGCGCCATGGCAAGCCGCACATGCAGCAAATTTTTCTTTACCTGCTGCTGCACTGTTGGCATCGTGCTGACTACCGGATAAGCTCAATACATAGTGTGCTACGTTTTTCACTTCAGTCGCATCGCCAACTGCCGCCGCCATCGGCGGCATCATGCCTTGACGACCATTGGTGATAGTTTCTTTAATGTACTCAGGTGTACCAGCACCCAACCAGTCATTATCAGTCAGGTTAGGGAAGCCGCGACTACCGTGCGCATCGGAACCATGACATTGTGCACAGGTGTTCATGAATAAACGCTCCCCGATGGCCATTGCCTTAGCATCCTTCGCAACCTCTTCAGTCGCCATAGCAGTATACTGGGCGTAGATAGGCGCAATCTTATCATTGGACTCTTTGACTTCTTGCTCGTATTGTTTGATTTGTGTCCAGCCTAACTTACCGCTGTAAGTAGTCAAGCCTGGGTATAGTGCCAAATAAGCAAGGCCAAATACACAGGTCAGGATGAACATCCACATCCACCAACGTGGCATGGGGTTGTTCATTTCCACAATATCTTCGTCATACACATGACCTGTGCTTTGGCCGGTGTGTGCCGGATCGTGTGACTTGCTTGTTATAAACAACACTGCCAAACAGCCGGCAATACCCCCTAGTACCACAACCGATATAAAAATCGGCCAAAAACCATTCGTAAAATCACTCATTCTTCATCTCCTTCAAGCGGCAATCTTGCCGCTTCGTCAAAGTCCTTTTTGTTACGCCCACTCCACGCCCAAATCATTATCCCTATAAAGGTAACAAGTGCGCCGACCGTGGAAATGATGCGTAAATCAGTAATGTCCATGTCAGTCGCTTATTGTTTCAGGTAAGTACCCAAAACCTGCATGTAAGCAATGACGGCTTCCATTTCTGTTTTGCCTTGAACATCATTGGCCGCATTCTTGATCTCTTCATCAGTGTATGGAACACCCACCTTTTTCAATGCGCTTAGATGAGCAGGCATTTTTTCTGCGTTCACCAAGTTTTTCTCTAACCAAGGATAAGCAGGCATTACAGACTCTGGAACCAAGTCGCGTGGGTTAATCAAGTGAATGCGGTGCCATTCATCACTGTAGCGACCGCCTACACGCGCCAAGTCAGGGCCAGTACGTTTACTACCCCATTGGAATGGGTGATCGTAAACGGACTCACCCGCAACAGAGTAGTGCCCATAACGCAATGTTTCAGCTTTGAACGGACGGATCATTTGTGAGTGGCAGTTGTAGCAACCTTCACGAACATAGACGTCACGACCTGCTTGTTGCAGTGCAGTGTATGGCTTCAGACCTTCAATCGGCTGAGTCGTTGATTTCTGGAAGAACAGTGGAACGATTTCCACCAGTCCGCCAAAAGAAACTACAATCAGAATTAACACGATCATTAAGAAACTATTTGTTTCTATTTTCTCGTGGGTAAAACCTTTTTTCTCATTATTTGCCATTTTCATGTTCCTTAAGCATGTGCCGTAACAGCTGGAATCTTAGCTTCAGCTGCCTGACCTGACTGTACTGTTTTGATGACATTCCACAGCATGATGACCATGCCGCTGACATACATCAAGCCGCCAACCATACGAATCACGTAGAAAGGATGCATTGCTTTTACAGATTCTACGAATGTGTAGGTTAATGTACCGTCCTCATTGATTGCGCGCCACATCAAACCTGCGGTTACGCCAGAGATCCACATTGCAGAGATGTACAGCACTACGCCGATTGTAGCCAGCCAGAAGTGCCATTCAATCGCTTTAACGCTATACATTTGTTTCATGCCCCACAGACGTGGTGTCAAGTAGTAGAGTGAGCCCATAGACACAAACCCAACCCAGCCCAATGCGCCTGAGTGTACGTGACCTACAGTCCAGTCGGTGTAGTGAGACAGCGCATTTACAGTCTTAATCGCCATCATCGGGCCTTCAAAGGTACTCATGCCGTAGAATGACAATGAAACAATCATAAAGCGCAGTACTGGATCGTCACGCAACTTGTGCCATGCGCCAGACATTGTCATCATACCGTTGATCATACCGCCCCAGCTTGGAGCCAACAGAATCAGTGACAACACCATACCCAAAGATTGCGTCCAATCAGGCAACGCTGTGTAATGCAAATGATGCGGACCTGCCCACATATAAGTGAAGATCAAGCCCCAGAAGTGTACGATAGACAAGCGATATGAGTACACTGGGCGTTGCGCTTGTTTTGGAACAAAGTAATACATCATGCCCAAAAATGCAGCCGTTAAGAAGAAACCTACCGCATTGTGACCATACCACCATTGAATCATCGCATCTTGTGCGCCTGAGTATGCGGAGTAAGATCTGAACCACTCTGAAGGAACTGCAGCACTATTCACGAGGTGCAAGATCGCAACCACGATGATGAAAGCGCCGTAGAACCAGTTGGCCACGTAGATGTGTTTGATCTTTCTATTGGCCACCGTGCCGAAGAACACCAGTGCATACATCACCCAAACCACAGTCAGCAATAGGTCAATTGGCCACTCGAGCTCAGCATATTCCTTACCTGAAGTGTATCCCAAAGGTAAGGTGATGGCTGCGAGGACAATCACTGCCTGATAGCCCCAGAAGGTGAGGCGGGCGAGCGTTGGAAAAGCTAAGCTGACTTGGCTAGTGCGCTGTACTACATAATAGGATGTTGCGAACAACGCGCTACCACCGAATGCAAAAATCACCGCGTTGGTGTGAAGTGGGCGTAAGCGACCAAAGCTAGTCCAAGGCAAGCCCAAGTTAAGTTCTGGAAATGCAAGCTGGGCAGCTACAATCACCCCCACCAGCATGCCGACCACCCCCCAAACGACAGCCATCACCGTAAACCTCCTGATGGCCCAATCGTCGTAAAACGTTTCTATGTTGTTAGCGCTCATTGCTATCATCCTTAAGTTAAATGCTGAATTTTCTTGAAATACTTGATTAAGAAAATAAATATTTTTTTACGGAACTTTTTAATAGCAACCAAAAACGTCCCGTGCGCGCATTGTGCCTTTGTAGCCGACCTGCGTCAATATGACACAGCAAAAAAAACACATTTAAAAAAAGGTTATTGCGGGATTGTTAGAGGGAAAAGCCAATTTTCTTAATCGTCATGTTCAAGAATCCGCTTGCCTTCATCTTCAACATCTTCAAATTGCCCCTTATGCACTGCCCACCACAAACCAGCCAGCAAGAGTATGGCCATAATGACTGACAGTGGGACAAGAATGTATAAAATTTCCATAATTGAGTCCTTAATGGGGCTCTGATTGGATTAACTGGGTGAGTCGCAATGCGTTAGCGATCACAATTAATGAGCTAACGGCCATTCCGAGCCCCGCCAGCCAGGCTGACAATACACCGAAAAAAGCCAGTGGGATACTGACGACATTATAGACAATAGCCCAAGCAATATTTTGTTTGATGATTTGCATGGTTTTCTTTGCGTGTTCGATCAGTGCGGGAATTTTGCTGATATCACCATGCAGAAAGATGTAATCGGAATGCGCTTGTGTCAAAGGTACGCCCTTCCCCATGGCGATAGAAACATGGGCACTCGCAAGGGTGGGGCCGTCATTCAGTCCATCCCCCACCATGAGTACTTTCTTGTTTTGCACTTTAAGCGCCTGTAAGTGCAGTAATTTCTCACTAGGCGTACATTCTGACCGAAATTGCTGGATGCCGATTTTGTTGGCAATCGTCATGACTGCTTGAGTTCGATCGCCAGATAAGAGTTCAACATCCAGGCCGGCTTGCTTTAACGACTGAATGGTTTCGAACACCCCTTGCTTGATAGATTCTTGTAACTCAAAGCTTGCTAACCAACCATGGCTGTCGAACAAAAACACTTGTTGAAGCTGAGATTCGGCATTGGGGATGCCACAGAATTGTGCAGATCCGAGTTTTAGCTGCCCTGAAGCTATACCGCTTTCTGCAAGCGGGAAGATGTTGGCGCTCATGCCAGCCCCTGGCGTTTCTTGAATATCTTCGATGCGTATTTGAGGCTCAGCCGTTTTGCGCATGGCATGATAGGTGCAGATGGCGCGCGAGATAGGATGGAATGAGTGTTTAGCCAAGAGAGTGGCCAATGCCAGCGCATCTGCTTCTGACAGACCAGACTTACATTGAATGGCCTTTATTTCAATCTGATCTTCGGTAAGCGTCCCTGTTTTATCAAAAATCACCGTGTCGATGTCCACGATATTTTCGATGGCCTGTAGTCGTTTAATCAATATACCGCTTTTGACGAAAGCACTGGCGCTCGACAGCATTGCGGCTGGCGTGGCCAATGACAGTGCGCACGGACAGGTGACAATCAGTACTGCGGCCGCGGTCATCAGAGCGCGACCAGGATCAATCTCCCACAATAGAGCAGCTGAAATGGCGGCACTCAGAATAACAAAGAGGAGAAATGGGCGTGCGACGCGGTCAGCTAGTTGAGACAGTCTTGGTTTCTCGATAGCCGCACTATTGATGAGCTTAACAATCTGCCCGTATTGTGTTGACTCACCTATGGATTCAAGTGCTATCAGCACAGAATGGCGCAGGTTGTAGCTACCGGCAATTACGTTGTCATGCAGATTCTTCTGGATAGGGGTTGATTCACCCGTGAGTAGCGATTCGTCTACACTCGTACTTCCATGCGTGATCTTGCCATCCGCAGGAAAGGCCTCACCGATGCCGACGCGCACGATGTCGCCAATTTTCAGTCTCGTATTCAACACCCGAGTGAAGGAGCCGTCTACATTCTGCCGTTCCGTGTTTTCTGGAATGCGACCAGCAATATTTTCCAGTGCGCCCAAGGTTTTATGATGCAACTTCACTTCAATGAGACGAGCAGACAGTAAAAAGAACACAAACATGGTTAGAGAGTCAAAGTAAACCACATGCCCCCACCAGCCACTGGGGTCAAATGTGGCGGCTGAACTTACGACGAATGTGATGATAATGCCGAGCGCAACTGGCAAGTCCATGCTCACTTGCCGCAGCTTTAAATCACGCCATGCATTGCTCAGAAATACGCTACTGGAGAATATAACAACTGGTAGACTGAGTAACCACGATGCCCAGTTCAACAGGTAAAGCATTTCGTCAGAGATCTCGCCGGAATCGGTGAAATAAGCAGGTCCTGCATACATCATGACTTGCATCATGCAAAAGCCCGCCACTATCCAGCGCCAGAAGGCCTCACGTTGTTTCTTGACAGACTCCAAGTCGCTTTCTAAGCGAGTTGCGGGCGTAGCGCTATAGCCGAGATCATGAATCTTTTTAAGAATTTTGGATGGTTTTGTCACCTGTGGCGACCATACGACAACAGCGCGCTTCTTTGACATGCTGACACGTGCACTCTTAATGCCGGCTAATTCTTGCAAACCTTGCTCGACAATGCCAGAGCAGGCGGCGCAGTGCAGTCCGTCTAACAGTAAATTTGATTGCACCAACGTATCTGCCATGCCTCCTTGTTCCGTGCTCGCAGCCAGCGACTGACTAAACTCCTGCCATTGATCTTCTGTATCTAGGATCTGCCAAGCCGGATTAGACAAAATTTCTTCAGATGTGGGGTCGTTAGGCAGCATCAGCGCACTCCAAGGGAAATGTGTTTGACAATGACTTGATTTAAAGTGGATATTGATATGCAGCCATCCCTTACAATTATATATTGAAAAGCAATCGTACCGCCCCATATTGGACGTAGATTAACTATGTTTAAGTATAAGGAGTGAAATATGCGTTTTGACAAATTAACAACCAAGTTTCAACAAGCTCTGAATGATGCACAAAGTCTAGCACTGGGCGCTGACAATACGACGATTGAGCCCCAGCATTTATTGATGGCATTGTTGCAGCAGGAAGATGGTGGTACGGCGTCTCTTCTAGCACGTGCAGGCGTACAGCTGAATCAACTTAAAGCAGGCTTGAGTGCGGTCATTACCAATCTGCCAAAATCACCGGATGCCAGTGGTGAAGTTGCCATTTCGCGCGACTTGAATAACCTACTGAATGTAACTGACAAGCTCGCCCAGAAACGTGGCGACTCCTATATTGCCAGTGAAATGTTCCTACTGGCGCTGGCTGATGATAAAGGTGAAACTGCAAAACTGCTGAAACAGCATGGCTTGACCAAGACTGCCTTGGAAGCCGCAGTGCAAGCGGTACGTGGTAACGAGGGCGTGAATAGTCAAGAAGCAGAAGGCCAGCGTGAAGCGCTGAAGAAATATACTCTGGATTTAACAGAGCGTGCACGTATGGGTAAATTGGACCCAGTGATTGGCCGCGATGATGAGATTCGCCGCGCGATACAAGTATTGCAGCGTCGTACCAAAAATAATCCAGTGTTGATTGGTGAACCCGGGGTGGGGAAAACCGCCATCGTGGAAGGTCTGGCACAGCGTATTGTGAATGGCGAGGTGCCTGACTCTCTGAAAAATAAAAAGGTACTATCCCTAGATATGGCGGCATTGTTGGCCGGGGCAAAATATCGTGGCGAGTTCGAAGAGCGTTTGAAATCTGTGCTGAAGGAATTGTCACAGGATGAGGGCCAAACCATCGTCTTTATTGATGAGATTCATACCATGGTAGGCGCAGGTAAGGCAGAAGGCGCAATGGATGCCGGAAATATGCTTAAACCAGCCTTGGCGCGCGGTGAACTGCATTGCGTAGGTGCCACAACCTTGGACGAGTATCGTAAATACATTGAAAAAGATGCTGCGCTGGAGCGTCGATTCCAGAAGGTGCTGGTGGATGAGCCTAGTGTAGAGGCGACTATTGCTATTTTGCGTGGCTTGCAAGAGAAATACGAACTGCATCATGGTGTAGAGATTACGGATCCTGCCATCGTGGCAGCAGCGGAATTGTCGCACCGCTATATCACAGACCGTTTCTTGCCTGACAAGGCGATTGATCTGATCGATGAAGCAGCAAGCCGCATCAAGATGGAAATCGACTCCAAACCAGAGGTGATGGATAAACTGGAGCGCCGCCTGATTCAGCTCAAAATCGAGCGCGAGGCTGTGCGTCGTGAAAAAGACGAAGGCAGTAAAAAACGCTTTGAGTTGATTGAAGAAGAAATCACCAAGCTTGAAAAAGAATATGCGGATTTAGAGGAAATCTGGAAAGCCGAAAAGGCGCAGGTACAAGGTTCTGCGCATATTAAAGAAGCCATCGATAAGATTAAATTCGAGATGGAAGAAGCCACGCGTAAAGGTGACTGGCAAAAAGTTTCCGAGCTGCAATATGGCAAACTGCCACAACTTGAAGCGCAATTAAAACAGGCGGCCAGCTCAGAAGAAACCGCAACACCTTCTAAAAACAAGATGTTGCGTGTGGAAGTAGGCGCGGATGAAATCGCCGAAGTGGTGAGTCGTGCAACAGGCATCCCCGTCAGCAAGATGATGACAGGTGAGCGTGAAAAACTGCTGACCATGGAAGCCAAGCTGCATGAACGCGTGGTGGGGCAAGATGAAGCGGTACGTCTGATTTCAGATGCGATTCGCCGATCACGTTCTGGCTTGGGCGACCCTAATCGTCCATACGGCAGCTTTTTATTTTTAGGACCGACTGGTGTCGGTAAAACCGAGTTGTGCAAATCATTGGCCAATTTTCTGTTTGACAGTGAAGAACATCTGATTCGCATCGACATGAGCGAGTTTATGGAGAAACACTCTGTGGCACGTATGATTGGTGCACCTCCTGGCTATGTTGGCTATGAAGAGGGAGGCACGCTGACAGAGGCTGTGCGTCGCAAGCCATACAGTGTGATTCTGCTGGATGAAGTGGAAAAAGCGCATCCGGATGTGTTCAATGTATTACTGCAGGTGCTGGATGATGGTCGCCTGACCGATGGTCAAGGTCGGACTGTGGACTTTAAGAACACAGTCATCATCATGACCTCCAATTTAGGTTCACAGATGATACAGAGCATGGCTGATCAAGATTATCAGGTAGTGAAGCTGGCAGTCATGGGCGAGGTAAAAACACACTTTAGACCTGAGTTCGTCAATCGGATTGATGAGGTCGTGGTGTTCCATGCGTTGGGCGAGGAAAACATCAAATCGATCGCAGCAATTCAATTGCAGTATCTTGCCAAACGCCTGGCTGCGATGGATATGCAGCTGGAATTGACCGATGCTGCCATCGCTGAAATCGCCAATGCGGGCTTTGATCCCGTCTACGGTGCGCGACCATTGAAACGTGCGATACAGAGTGAAATTGAAAATCCGCTGGCACGTGAAATACTTAGCGGGAATTTTATGGCTAAAGACACTGTCAAAGTGGATGTAAAAGCAGGTAAGTTTGTGTTCTCAAAGTCATGATAAATGTCGGCCAGCTAGCTGGCAGGTCGACATCCTGACACAGTCGAGCGTTTTAATGTCAAAAAAATATGCCGGAATGACTCAGCGCCATGTGATGCACCTCATCAGCCAACTGACAATGATTGTATGGTATTACGTTGTTTAAATGCAGTATATAAGGGGTGAACTGTAGCGCGTAGCAGATGCGATTTTGATGGTGAATGTGGGAATGATGTGGTTATGAAAAACTTTGTTCTAAGCTTGATACTGTTGCTACTAAGCCAGATGGCTGTTGCCGAATCAAAATCGCCAGCGCCATTTGTTTTGAAAGACATGGCGGGGATGACCCATACATTGGCCCAATATAAAGGCCGGTGGGTATTGGTGAACTATTGGGCAACTTGGTGCCCGCCATGTTTGGAGGAAGTGCCAGACTTGGTGAATTTATATGATCAGCATAAAAATAAAGATCTGATGGTGCTAGGCGTGGTGTTCGACTATAAGAACGTAAAGGAGGTTGAGGCGTATATGGACGACATGTTGATCAGCTATCCCGTCATACTCGGAGATGATAGCGTGGTTGAGCAACTGGGCGCTGCAGATGTGCTGCCGACGACATGGATCTTTAATCCACAAGGTAAATTGCTCAAGGTCAAGAGAGGGGTCGTCACGAGAAAACAAATCGAGCAATGGATGGGGGATGCTGCAAAATAAAATGCCCGCTTGATTGCGGACAATGGAATTGATCTAGATTGTGATAATTACTTTGGTACGGGGATGCTATTTCCCGCTCCATCTAGAACATTCAACTGATTTTCTCCTACAAAGTGCATGAGCTGTTCGAACCCTTCCAGATTAACTTCTTTGAGTTTCAAATCGACTGCCAAGCATCGCACCCCATTGATGACTCTAGGTTTTAAGTAGGGTGAGTAGATTAGCTTGCGATTGTCACCAAAAGTTGCATACGTGGCACACATGCGGTCTACCCAGTCACTGGGACGAAATGGTTTTCCAGCGCGAGTGTTGCCTTCAATGATGATTTCGTTGTTCGCTGGGGCGCTTGTTTGTTCACTCATTTTTAACCAATCGATTGCTGTAAATCCTCAAAATGGCGGTTATTATATCATTAGCTGCCCTTAATTTATGGCAGGTACTCAAACACCTTAACCACTTTGCTAACACCACTGGTATTACGTGCAATTTCCGCTGCAGACTCAGCTTCTTTTTGTGTTACGACTCCCAGTAAGTAAACAACACTGTTTTCAGTGACAATCTTCACGTGATTGGCTTGGAATTTATTTTCAATCACAAATTGTGCCTTCACTTTTGAGGTTAAATAAGTGTCATTGGCGCGTGAGCTGATAGAGCTTTTGGCGCCTACGGTCAGCTCGTTGATCACGCTACGAACACTTTCTGTGGCAATGACGATGTCGCCTGCCTTTGTTTTAGCGTTGGCATCAGGCACCTCTCCAGTCAGTAATACATTGGCTTTAAAACTAGTGACGTTAACATGTGCCGCTTCACCTAGCGTGTCATGAAGTTTCTTGACGGTTTTGATCTCAATATTTTCATCTTCTACGTACATGCCTGATGTGCGTCTGTCAGCCGCCATTGCACCACCGGCTGCCGCGCCTCCGACAACGACAGGGACACATGCACTGATTTGTGAGGCCAAGGCTAATGTGGCTAGGAGTTTAGGTATCTTGTTCATTTCTCATCCTTATCATGTGATTTATTGGAGCATTGTATGCCTTATACACTGGTTTAGGGTACTTCTATCAATACATTTTTTCGAGCATCCGTTTCGCTGACTGACTGCTTAAATCACTTGAGCGCATGACTGCGTTGCACGGTTTTTTTGACTACGGCCACCGCTATGAGGCTTAACGTTGCCACACAATGTGAGCCTAGCGTTGGTCTTCTCGGCTACTGCTAGTAGTGTTAGATCGGTGGTGATAACCTTTACGGTCAAGCCGGTATATTCCACGGACATGCCCTGTACGGGTAATACTGCATTTCAAACTCTGCATTTATAGAGGTGCCCAAGCCATTGTTGGCATCACAATGCCCAGCGTTGTCATTTTTGTAACATTTTTCAACTTGTTTTCTGAATGTGGTTTATTAGCTTCTGGCAAGTCCTCATGGGAATCTAGGTTAAAACGCATTCCTTATCCACTCTATGGCATCCAGCTTGGTTGCCTGCATCAAGATTGCGTCAAATCGACAGGGAGCCTCGCCGTGAATTTGCAGGTAGCGCTGAGCGGTACGCGTTAGTTTCTGTTGTTTGGCGGGAGTGATGCTGATGGCCGCGCCACCAAACTGGTCGTTCTTCCGCAATCTGACTTCGATAAAGACTAATATACAATGATCACGCATGATTAAATCAATTTCGCCGTATGGGCACCTGAAGTTCCTTTCAACTAGCGTAAGTCCTTTCTTTTGCAGAAAAGTTGCAGCTAGTTGCTCTGCAATTTGGCCACTAATGAGGTGTTGCGCTGATGGTTGACAGGTCATTTTTCTATAGCAATGCCGTTAGACGTAAATCTGGCGATTGCCGGCCGACGCAGCACATCACCCGACTCAAGGACTATAAGCGTTCCGGTTAGTCCATTGATAGTGCCACCTTGGGGACCGGCTTGGCGGGCAATCAGCAGATCAAGTGCATCAACGCCAAGTGCAAAGTAGCGGGACAGTTCGCTAGAGGCTTGTTTATCTAGTGCTCGGTATTGCTTTAGGCGCTCATCCGTTGTCGGCAGCAGGAATGGGATGTCTGTAAACCGAATGGCATTGAGTAGCGGGGTCGGTTCAAAAGCGTCATGTATGATAGAAAATGCCACCGTAGGGGTACTGACATTCAGTAACGGTTTGAGTATTCTTGCGACCTTGGCAGTTGTCGCAAGTAATACCATATCATGGGGAATCGATACGATTTGATCTCTGATGTCCAGTAGCTTAAAGTCACCTGATTGCAATCCTTCGGGTAGCGTAACGACATGGAGATAATCATTGGCTTCACTGGCATGATTGGTTCTCAGCCATGCCTCTTTGAATAAGTGGCTGATTCTGCTGGATTGTACATGGTCAGTCTCAATAAGCAGGACGCGTTGTATCGCATGACTGGAGGCGAAATCTACCATGTGTTGTATTTCGTCATCTATGACCAACCCAGCCATCAGGACATCTTCCATGCCGCTGTCGATACTGGGGGAATCTTCTTTAAACATGCTGAGATCAGGTGACATGACATGAGTGGCGCCTTCATGTTTTGCCTGTGTGTACAAGGTTGCAAAATGGGGGGCTGTTCCGTTACTGATATAAGTCCTGATGGAATTTGCAAGGCTACGTTGATGAACGGCTGCTTTCACGCCTTCGGAGAAAGCCTCAGCTTTGGCTACTTGCGCCTCATCGGTGGCGGGTAGGATGAGCGCAATAGCGCCATCATCAAGGAGCTTTGCTTGATGCTGAGTCGGGTTGTTATTGGAAGGCCATGCAGCTGCCATCCTCATGGCACTGTGGTCTGGATAATGAGTCGCCCAGTCTCGGATACTGGTTTTGGTGTCGACGTTTTTCGACGCTAAACACAGGTCGATCCAACCTTGAATCTCATCACTGGTCGTATGGCCGCGTATGGTAATTAGTAGGCTTGATGTCTGTTTGTTGAGTAGTGCCCAGATTTTTTGTTGTATGGATTCAATGACATTCTCGTTGGGTACCGTAGTGTGGATGGCCGTATGCTGGGCTTGGATGAGATGTTCGGTTGCCTGCATCGTGTCTTCCAGTGCTGAGAAGGCCGCGGCCAAGTCCTGATGTAAGTGAATCTTTGCTTCACTGGAAAGAGCTTGCTCTGCTTGCAGGGGGAGTAGTGACTGCAGAGCGGCATCAATGCGCCCATCTTGCAGTGCAAGTGCACCTTGTAGCAGCTTTGCATAAGACGATAGACTGGAAATCTTGGCCAGTGCAAGTGCGGCGCAAGCGGGATCATTTTGCGTCAAGCAATTGCGACCTTCAAGATAGATGGCTTCCGAGGATGGCGTTTTCTTGATGGAGGCGCTAGATGGGACAGGGGCAGGAACCTCTGCCGCTTGTGTAGGCAAATATAGACTGCCAAAAATCAGGCATATTGCTAAAATGTGTGCAAACATCTTTAGGGCGATTTAATTTTGATTCATTCAATAGAGTATTCTGTAGGCGTATTATATGTGGTCGCCACGCCAATTGGAAATTTGCAAGATATCACCTTGCGCGCCTTGGATGTGCTGAAAAGCGTAGATGCAGTAGCAGCCGAGGATACTCGGCACACAGCTGGCTTGCTGAGTCACTTTGGTATCAGCAAAAAATTGATCGCAGTGCATGAACATAATGAGCATCAGTCAGCTGAGAAGTTACTGTTACTGTTGAAAGCGGGGCAACGTATCGCGCTGGTGACGGATGCTGGAACGCCGGGGATCAGTGATCCCGGGGCGGTTGTGGTGAATCAAGTACGTCAAGCCAATATCAAAGTGGTGCCCGTTCCTGGAGTGAGTGCGGTAATCGCGGCCTTGTCAGTGTCTGGGATTGTCCAGAATGGATTCTTGTTCTTTGGATTTCTCCCTGCGAGTGGAGGCACTCGGCGTAAAGTGCTGGAGACATTGCGGTCTCAGGCAGTGACCATTGTGTTTTATGAAGCACCACACCGGATCTTGGATTGCATCGCAGACCTGAGTGCAGTGCTAGGTCCAGAGCGTCGAATTACCTTTGCGCGCGAATTGACAAAGACTTTTGAAACGATTTTTAGCTGCCACTTGGGTGAGGCTGAGCGCCGGTTAAAGGCGGATGCCAATCAGCAACGTGGTGAATTTGTATTGTTGGTGGAGACGGTCAAGATGGCGCAGACCGATGTACTACCTGAGGAGGCACAGCGCATACTCAAGTTGTTGTTGCTGGAGTTACCATTAAAGCAGGCGGTCAAGTTGTCGGCAGAAATCACGCAGCTTAAGAAGAATGATTTATATGAATATGCATTGCAATTGAAAGATGAGTCGAAGTAGTGCATGAATATTATGAGGGAAAATATGGATAAAAATCATGACCAGATCACAATCACCCGTCCAGATGACTGGCATTTGCATTTGCGGGATGGTGTAGCGCTTCGGTCCGTTCTTCCTGATACCGCGCGGCAGTTCTCACGGGCAATCGTCATGCCTAATCTTCGCCCACCCGTGACCACAACGGGGTTGGCACTTGCTTACCGCGAGAGGATATTGCAGGCGTTGCCTGCAGGGGCTCAGTTTGAGCCATTGATGACCTTGTATCTGACAGATAATACGAGCGCAGATGAGATTGTTCGGGCTAAACAATCCGGATTCATTCACGGAGTGAAGTTATATCCGGCCGGTGCGACTACCAATAGTGATTCCGGGGTCACCAATCTGGGGCATTGTGTTAAAGCGCTGGAAATGATGGAGAAAGTCGGGATGCCTTTACTTGCGCATGCCGAAGTAACGGATGGAGATGTGGATGTGTTTGATCGTGAGCGTGTGTTCATTGAGCGCAACATGATTCCGTTGCTGAAAAAATTTCCAAATCTTAAAGTCGTGTTCGAGCACATCACCACAAAAGATGCGGCTGATTTTGTGACAACATCGTCGGCCAATGTTGCCGCAACAGTGACGGCGCATCATTTGCTGATGAACCGTAATGATATGTTTAAAGGTGGCATTCAGCCGCATCATTATTGCCTGCCCATTTTGAAGCGCGAAGAACATCGGCTAGCTCTGGTTAAGGCCGCCACTTCTGGCAATCCAAAATTCTTTTTAGGTACAGACAGTGCGCCGCATGCTAAACATACAAAAGAGGCGGCCTGCGGATGCGCCGGCATGTACACTGCACACACGGCGATGGAACTTTATGCGGAAGCCTTTGAGACGGTCAATGCGCTGGATAAGTTGGAAGGCTTTTCAAGTCATTACGGAGCAGATTTCTATGGCCTGCCAAGAAACACCGAGAAGATTCAGTTGATCAAAGCTGAGTGGAAGGTGCCAGAAAGTTTGCCTTTTGATGGGGATGTGCTGGTGCCGCTTCGGGCGGGGCAGATGGTGCATTGGAGGATGATGTAACGTGGCGAGGAAGAAAGCGGATTTCTTGTCGATTAGATTGAAATAGCAGCTATGCTACCTTGGTATATACTAGCGCTGTCTCCGTGGCGTAGGAAATCGCGTAGCATGTGTCCACCTACAAAAGGGTGTCCATATACAGTTCGTCAATAGCACTCGCACACCGAATCTTTGCGTCGCGTGCGAAAAAATCCCCATCCCAAGAGGATGGGGTGAATAAATCGAGAATTTATAGAGATACCCTAACTAATTAATCGCATATTTAACTGCATATTTAACTTGAAAGAAGTAATCGTTATAGTCTATAATTGCGCTCTTTCTCAAAAACAGAGCTCTATGGAGATAACCATGGCACGTGTATGTCAGGTAACAGGCAAAAAGCCAATGGTGGGTAACAATGTTTCTCACGCACAAAACAAAACAAAACGTCGTTTTCTGCCTAATTTGCAAAACCGCAAATTTTGGGTTGAAAGCGAAAATCGTTGGGTAAGTTTACGTATTACTAACGCTGCTTTGCGTACAATCGACAAAAACGGTATTGATGCTGTTTTAGCTGACTTGCGCGCTGCTGGCGAGAAAATCTAAGGATAGATCATCATGCGCGAAAAAATCAAATTAGAATCTAGTGCTGGTACAGGTCATTTTTACACCACTACTAAAAACAAACGCACTATGCCTGGCAAACTAGAGATCATGAAGTTTGATCCAGTTGCTCGCAAACACGTGATGTACAAAGAAACAAAACTGAAATAAGCAATTATTTTAGGCAATAAAAAAGCTCACTAAATTGTGAGCTTTTTTATTGCCTGTCAGTTTAGCGTTCCAAGATTCTCACCTCACGCTGCGGAAATGGAATAGAAATATTATTCGCCTTAAATGCACGCCATATTTCCAAATATAATTCAGATTGCAATGAGGCAGAACCCTCTTCCGGATCCGGGATCCATACCGAAAACATCAGGTCAACTCCACTTTCCCCAAAACCTCTGATATGGACACTGGCTTCCGGATCCGCCAGCACACGAGGATGGTGTTTGGCTATATCTGCCATTAAACGCATCGCAAGCTCGAGTGGGCTATCGTAGCTAATCTGAATCGGCATCTGCACTCTAGCTTTATGCTCTGCAAATGAGTGATTAATTACTGAGTTAATGATAAGCGTCTCATTTGGAATCACTACCTGAGTTCCATCTAACTTACGCAATACAAGATAGCGTGTACGCAGATCATCTACAACACCATAATGATTATCGACAGTCACAACGTCGCCTATTTGCATGGACTTATCCATCAGGATAATAAAGCCGCTCACATAATTGCTCGCTATGCGCTGAAGGCCAAAACCAAGCCCGACCCCCAGCGCACCTCCAAAGACTGAGAGCATCGTAATATCCAAACCAACTGCAGAAAGGGCAATAAGAATTGCTATAAACAATAAAAACACACGCAGCAGTTTCGATAACACCACACGCACATTCATATTGATATCCTGTGCGCGCATCAGACGATTCTCCACCAAACGACTCAACCAAAGTGCGATAAATATCGTCACAATGATGGTCATGATGGCCTGTAGCACCAACATCAGATTGACTGGGTTCTTCCCTATATTAAACTTGATGGCTTCTAAGGTATTGAATATTTCGGGAAGCAATCCGCTTAAATGTAGAGCCATGAGCATCCAAATCAACCCTGCCACACTGCTTTCCAAGGTCTTAAGAAAACCTCCTGGCGACACGATATAGCGCACGGCATAGACTAAGAGTCGGATCAGAGCCATAGCCAATAACAATTTAATCGCCAACAACAACAAGCCAGTGTGCTGCCATTGCGCCAGCATGACCTTACCAACCCATACAAAGACAAGTGTTGATAATGGAAACAACACGCGGTTAATACCCCCTATGCCGAGTTTCCAACTCTCCGGTGCATTATGCATCACATAGGAACGCAAAGCACCATTGATGAGCCATGCAACAAAGCATGATGCGAAAACTATCAGAAGTTGCCACATCGCAGCTTCTGAAGAGACATCAGCAAGTATTTTCTGCCAAATCAGTTGAATCTCGTCTTTAATCATTGCAAATGTCACGCCTTGAAATTATTAGCGATCTTAAACAAGAAAGATAGTTGCTAATCCTAAGAAAATAAAAAAGCCCCCACTATCTGTCACAGCGGTAATAAGCACACTTGAACCAACAGCAGGATCTCGACCAACCTTATTCAACACCAGAGGAATCATCACTCCCATAAGCGCGGCCAAGAGCAGGTTTAGCGTCATCGCGGCCATCATCACGATACCTAGCTGATAATTGCCATAAAGCGCATAAGCAATGCCCCCTAGCACCCCTCCCCATAACAGCCCATTGAGCAAAGACACACCCATTTCCTTAATAATCAATGAGTGCATATTATGCGAAGCCACCTGCCCCAATGCCAATCCTCGTACGATCATAGTGATGGTCTGGTTCCCAGAGTTGCCACCTATCCCTGCCACAATCGGCATGAGCGCTGCCAGCGCGACGATTTTTTCTATAGAACCCTCAAACAGACCAATCACACGGGATGCAACCAATGCTGTCACGAGATTGATTGCCAGCCACGCCCAACGGTTTTGCACAGATTTCCATACCGACGCAAAGAAATCCTCTTCTTCGCGCAAACCCGCCATGGAGAGCATCTCACTTTCGACTTCCTCACGAATCAGATCCATCACCGCATCAACTGTCACACGACCAACCAATTTATGATGCTCATCCACCACTGGTGCTGTCACCAAATCATACCGTTCAAAAGCCTTTGCTGCCTCATCTGCAATATCTTCTGGATGAAAAACCACGGCATCTTCTGACATCACATCCGCGACTTTCGCATCCAAATCACTAACCACCAATCGCTTTAATGGCAGAACACCATGCAAAACATCATCTCTATCTACTACGAATAATTTATCGGTATGGTCGGGCAATTCACCCAAACGCCGCATATACCTTAATGCAACTTCCAGTGTAATATCTTCACGTATAGTAACGATATCAAAATCCATGATTGAGCCAACCGAATCATCCGAATAAGACAATGCGGATTGCAGGCGGGCACGGTTTTGTGCATCAAGACTATCCAGCAAGTCCTGAAACACATCCTTAGGTAGGTCAGGGGCAAGATCAGCCAATTCATCCGTATCGAGTTGCTCAGCAGCTGCCAGCAGCTCTTCGGAGTCCATGTCTGCAATCAACGTCTGCCGTACCGCATCAGACACTTCAAGCAGAATATCACCATCGCGCTCTGCCTTGACTAACTCCCAGACATCTAGGCGCTGCTCTAGTGGCAATGCCTCAAGAATATAAGCCACATCAGCAGGATGCAATGAATCCAACTTTCTTTGTAACTCAACCAGATTTTTTCTATGCCCCAATGATTCAACCAAATCATGCTTTGGCATATCCTGATTGTGCACCAGTTGCTCTACCAACTTGTGCTTATCCAAAAGCGCAATCACCTGTTGCAAGCTTGCACTTAAACTCTCTTTAGTTTCTTGGATGTCTGTCATGATGTATCGTATTATTATTTAACCGTTGTAGCTACAACCTGAGTCGAAGATGACATTATGATTTATTTAGCTTTAAAATCGAAACGTTTGACCAACATTTCTTTAAAAATTTACCAATGTAACATCTGCATAGATCCTGTAGCGCCATGGTAAAACTCACCATTTACTCCACTACACACTGCCACTTATGCGAACAAGCGGAAGTCATGCTTAATAAGCTAGCAGACAAATATGACATCCAATGGCAAATAGTCGAAATTAGCGAACAGAATGAACTAATTGAACGCTACGGCTTAACCATTCCCGTGGTACTCCATATGGGCAACCTCAAAGAATTAAACTGGCCATTCTCATATGCCGATTTAGAAGCTTTCACTAGCACTTAGATGGCGAACCCCTGTCGACAAACAAAAAAGCCAGCGTTTAGCTGGCTTCTTTTACTGCTGGTAATTCATTTATTCTGCTGATACAACTTCCGCTGCCGTCTCTGGACGATCAACCAGCTCTACGAAAGCCATAGGTGCATTATCGCCATTGCGGAAACCGCATTTCAGAATGCGCAGATAACCACCATTACGTGTGTTGTAACGCGGCCCCAATTCATTGAACAGTTTGCCAACGATATCACGATCACGTGTGCGATCGAAGGCCAATCGACGATTAGCCAAAGTCGCTGTTTTGCTTAAAGTAATTAACGGCTCAACGAATTTACGCAACTCTTTTGCCTTAGGTAAAGTTGTTTTGATAACTTCGTGATTCAGCAGAGACACGGTCATGTTACGAAACATGGCTGCGCGATGGCTGCTAGTACGATTTAATTTGCGATTGCTATTACCGTGACGCATAGTAATTCCTTATCTATCCTAATTAATTAGCTTAAATTAAGCTTTTTCGAGGCCAACTGGAGGCCAATTTTCCAATTTCATACCCAATGTCAAGCCACGTGATGCCAATACATCCTTAATTTCATTCAGTGACTTACGGCCCAAGTTTGGAGCCTTCAACAGCTCATTCTCAGTACGTTGGATCAAATCCCCAATGTAGTATATGTTTTCTGCTTTCAGGCAGTTTGCTGAACGCACTGTCAACTCTAAATCATCAACGGGACGCAACAAAATCGGATCCACTTGTGGCGCAGCTTTAACTTCAACCTCGCTCGGAGCACCTTCCAAGTCAGCAAAGACAGATAATTGACCCATCAGGATATGTGCCGCATCACGGATTGCTTGTTCAGGTTCAATGATGCCGTTCGTTTCAACATCCATCACCAACTTATCCAAGTCAGTACGTTGCTCAACACGAGCGCTATCTACATAGTAGCTAACTTTATTGATTGGACTGAACGATGCATCTACCATAATAAAGCCTAAAACGCGATCTTCGTCGTTAGTCTTCTGACGCGAAGGTACAGGCTGATAGCCACGACCCATCTCTACTTTAACTTCCAGATTGAGCTTGCCGCCCTTTGTCAGGTGTGCAATCACATGATTAGGATTTACAATTTCAGCATCATGACCTGTTTCAAAATCACCTGCTGTCACAACACCCTCAACCGATTTATTCAACTTAAGAATCGTTTCAGATTTTGTGTTGAGCTTCAACGCAACACCCTTAAGATTAAGCAGGATATCAACAACATCTTCTTGAACGCCATCAATGGTTGAATACTCATGCACAACACCATCAATTTTAACTTCTGTAATTGCATAACCAGGAATAGAGGAAAGCAGGACTCGGCGCAAGGCATTGCCAAGCGTATACCCAAAACCTCGCTCCATAGGCTCGAGTGTCACGCGCGCGCGCAATGGAGACAACACCTCAACATCAACAACGCGTGGCTTTAAGTATTCGGTAGGACTGTTTTTCATAGTGATACCTTTTATATTGGATTTACAGTGGACCTTATCCACAAAATGCATAAGTTAGCGAACCGCCATACGGCCCACTAACTTCACAAGCTATATCGTAATTACTTAGAGTAAAGCTCAACCACCAAAGACTCATTGATGGTTGGGGACAACTCGTCGCGCTGAGGTTTAGCTTTGAATGTCCCTTTTAAAGCTTTAACATCAACATCAAGCCATTCCGGGAAACCACGCTGAGCAGCTGCTTCAACTGCACTCTTAATACGTAACTGTGATTTAGCTGCATCAGCAACACTGACCACATCACCAGCCTTCACTTGATATGAAGGGATGTTAACGCGCTTACCATTAACCAAGATGCTGTTGTGACGCACGATTTGACGAGCTTCTGTGCGTGAACCGCCCAAGCCCATTCTGTACGTTACGTTATCCAAACGACATTCCAACAATTGCAAAAGGTTCTCACCTGTAATGCCTTTTTGACGATCCGCCTCTGCGTAGTAGCTTCTGAATTGCGCCTCTAACACACCATAGATACGGCGCACCTTTTGCTTCTCACGCAACTGCACACCATAGTCAGACAAGCGCTGATTACGACGTTGACCATGTTGTCCAGGAGCAAAGTTGCGTTTTTCAATAGCACATTTGTCAGTGAAACATTTTTCAGCTTTCAAGAAAAGCTTCTCGCCTTCGCGACGGCACTGACGGCATTTAGGGTCTAAATTTCTAGCCAAGATAATTCTCCAGTAATCTTTTGCGCTTAAATGCGACGTTTTTTGGGTGGACGGCATCCGTTATGCGGAACAGGCGTCACATCAGTAATGCTGGTAATTTTAAATCCAGCTGCATTCAGTGCGCGCACAGCAGATTCACGACCTGGTCCTGGGCCCTTAATACGCACCTCTAAATTCTTAACTCCACTTTCTTGTGCTGACTTACCAGCCACCTCTGCTGCCACCTGAGCAGCAAATGGTGTACTCTTACGTGAACCCTTAAAACCTTGACCACCTGAAGTTGCCCATGACAAAGCATTGCCTTGACGGTCAGTAATAGTGATGATGGTATTGTTAAAAGACGCGTGCACGTGAGCGATGCCCTCTGCAATGTTCTTTTTAACTTTCTTTCTTACGCGTACATTAGCTTTTGCCATGTTGCAGTTTCCTTACCGATAAATCTTACAAAAATTTTCAAGCAATCTAACTAAACTTAATTATTTAGACTGTTTAATCGCTTTAACTGGACCCTTACGAGTACGGGCATTTGTTTTGGTACGCTGTCCGCGCACTGGCAAACCACGGCGGTGACGAATACCGCGGTAGCAACCCAAATCCATCAGACGCTTGATGTTCATAGACACTTCGCGACGCAGGTCACCTTCAACTTTGTATTTGCCAACTTCATCACGCAGCTTATCAACATCTGCGTCATTCAAATCTTTCATTTTTACAGTTGGCTCCACACCAGCTGCAGCACAAATCTTCTGTGCTGTATCACGACCAATTCCGTAAATCGCTGTCAACGCGATCTCCGCATGTTTGTTATTTGGGATATTTACCCCAGCAATACGCGCCATTCTCTACTCCAAACCAGGCTTGCCCAAATCGGCAACTTCGAAAAAGCCGCAGATTTTATCAGGAAAACCATTCTTTATCAAATTAAAAAATCTTCTGATCAAATAACCTCTTTGACCAACTCTTAGTAACTTTGATACTGTTACTAATTAACCCAAGTTATTGATATGAATCAATTAACCTTGACGTTGCTTGTGACGTGGGTCAGTACAAATAATACGCACTACGCCACGACGACGAACAACCTTACAATTACGGCACAAAGCCTTTACTGATGCACGAACTCTCATATTTCACTCCATTGCTACCAAACTGTTTTCAACCACGCTTATGTCTACTTAGCACGGAAAGTGATTCGCGCGCGTGATAAATCATAAGGGGTCATTTCTACGGTCACTTTGTCACCAGGCAATATACGAATGTAGTGCATACGCATTTTGCCTGATATATAGCCTAATACAACGTGACCATTTTCCAACTTCACCCTAAATGTTGCATTTGGAAGATTCTCTAGAATCTCCCCCTGCATCTCAATTCTATCTTCCTTAGCCATGCTAAAACTACTTAACGCAACGCGTTACCTTTAAAGTTAGCTTTCCTAAGCAATCCCTCATATTGATGAGACATCAAATGAGACTGCACCTGCACCATAAAGTCCATGGTCACTACCACAATAATCAACAGCGATGTGCCCCCAAAATAAAATGGTGTATTGAATTTCAAGATCAAAAACTCTGGCAATAAGCACACTAGCGTGATGTAGGTAGCCCCAACAAGAGTCAATCGCCCCATGATACGATCTATGTATTTCGCCGTCTGATCACCTGGTCTAATACCAGGAATAAAAGCACCACTTTTTTTCAAATTGTCTGCAGTATCCTTTGGATTAAACTGCAAGGCAGTATAAAAGAAACAAAAGAACACAATCGCTGCCGCAAACAGGAAAATGTAGATTGGCTGCCCTGGAGACAATGCAGCCGCAACATCTTTCAGCCAGTACATCCGCTCACTACCACCAAACCAGCCAGCTAATGTTGCAGGGAACAAAATAATGCTCGATGCAAAAATAGGTGGAATCACGCCAGCCATATTGAGCTTCAGTGGCAAATGCGTTGTTTGACCACCATAAATCTTGTTACCCACCTGACGCTTAGCGTAATTGACCGTAATCTTACGTTGACCACGCTCAACAAACACCACCAGCGCGGTTACTAGCACTGTAGCAACCAACAAGAAGAACGCCAAAGGTATACTAAATGCACCCGTATTGACCATCTCAGCGGTAGAGCCGATTGCTCTAGGCAAGCCTGCAACGATACCAGCAAAGATAATGATCGAAATACCATTACCGATACCGCGCTCCGTAATCTGCTCACCCAACCACATCAGGAACATCGTGCCACAAACCAAGGTGATGACAGCCGTCAACCTGAACGTCATGCCAGGATCCAACACCAGACCAGGCTGAGCTTCCAACATGATTGCAATACCTAGCGCCTGAAATGTTGCCAACAGCACCGTACCGTAACGCGTGTATTTGGTGATCGCACGTCGACCCGCTTCACCCTCTTTCTTCAACTGCTCCAACTGTGGGGAAACTGCGGCCAACAATTGCATAATAATTGAAGCAGAGATATACGGCATAATCCCTAATGCAAAGACTGTGAATCGCGAAAGCGCTCCACCTGAGAACATATTAAACATCCCCAAAATGCCACCACTTTGCGACTCAAAAAGCTTTGCCAAGACAACCGGATCAATACCGGGAACAGGAATATGTGCACCTAAACGATACACAATCAAAGCACCCAAAACAAAAAATAGGCGACTTTTCAGCTCGCCCATTTTTGCTGCAGTTTTTAATAGACCTTCTTGTGCCAAGATGTCAACTCTTAAGCTGCTTCTAGCACTTTACCACCAGCTGCCTCAACTGCAGCGCGAGCGCCTTTAGTCAAAAGCAAACCCTGGATATTGTACTTTTTAGTCACTTCGCCAGATAGGTAGATCTTAGCCGCCCTCACTGTACCAGAAACGATATTTGCAGCTTTCAAAGCCAACAAATCAATCACTTCATTTGGAATCAAAGCTAGCTCACTGGTGCGCACGTGTGCTGTATCAGCTTGAGTCAATGACTTGAAGCCACGCTTTGGCAAGCGACGTTGAATCGGCATTTGACCGCCCTCAAAACCTACCTTATGAAAACCACCAGTACGCGATTTCTGACCCTTATGACCACGGCCAGCCGTTTTACCTAAACCAGAACCGATGCCGCGACCAACGCGACGACGTTCTTTTTTTGCGCCTTCTGCAGGCTTAATAGAATTTAATTGCATTATGCTTCTACCTTTAAGAGATAGCCAACAGCATTAATCATGCCGCGGATTGCTGGTGTATCTTGTAACTCAACTGTGTGGTGCATACGACGCAGACCCAAGCCCTTTACAGTAGCCTTATGTGCTTCAATACGACCGATAACACTTCTTACTAACGTTACCTTGATAGTTGATGCTTCTTTTTTTGCTTTAGCCATGATTAGCCTCTGATTTCTTCGACCGTCTTACCACGCTTAGCCGCAATTTCTGCTGGCGTACTCATGGATTCCAAGCCATTTAAAGTTGCGCGAACCAAGTTGTATGGATTGGTAGAACCGATACATTTAGCAACAACGTTAGTCACACCCATCACTTCGAAGATCGCACGCATTGCGCCACCCGCGATGATACCTGTACCTTCTGACGCAGGCTGGATAAACACTTTAGCCGCGCCGTGCACCCCTGTAACAGCATGATGCAATGTACCGTTTGTTAAATTAATCTTCAGCATGCCACGACGAGCTTCATCCATTGCCTTTTGCACAGCAACCGGAACCTCACGTGCTTTACCTTTACCCATACCGACTGCGCCATCACCATCACCCACCACTGTAAGTGCGGCAAAACTCATAATACGACCCCCTTTAACCGTTTTACTAACACGGTTGACTGAGATCATCTTTTCGCGCAAACCATCAGTCTGCTGCTGTTGCTGTTCCATTTCTTTTGCCATCATTAACCTCTTTAGCAATCAGACCAATTAGAAGGACAAGCCGTTTTCGCGGGCAGCCTCTGCCAACGCTTTGATACGGCCATGATATTTATAACCAGAACGGTCAAAAGCAACGCTGGTTACACCAGCAGCCTTAGCCTTCTCTGCAATTCTCTTACCGATTGCAGCAGCAGCATCAACATTGCCACCATTCTTGATATTTTTACGAACATCTGCCTCGACTGTAGAAGCACTAGCAATTACCTTATCGCCTGTTTCAGCAATAATTTGCGCATAAATGTGCGTATTAGTACGGTGCACAGTCAAGCGAGTAACTTTAAGCTCTGCAATTTTGGCACGGGTTTTACGTGCGCGACGCAAGCGATTATTTACGTTGTTCATTTTTTCAGCCTTATTTCTTCTTGGTTTCTTTAATCACAACAACCTCATCCGCATAGCGAACACCCTTACCTTTATAAGGTTCAGGAGCACGATAAGCGCGAATCTCCGCTGCCACTTGACCAAGCACTTGTTTATCAACACCCGTCAACACGATTTCTGTTTGAGACGGTGTTTGCACCGCAATGCCAGCAGGCATTTTGTAATTAATAGGGTGTGAATAGCCCAACTCAAGATTCAACATCTGACCTTGAGCTGCAGCCTTATAACCAACACCTACCAAAGTTAATTTGCGGGTAAAGCCTTCTGACACACCCTTCACCATATTAGCAACCAACGCACGAATCGTACCTGACATCGCTCGTGAATGCTGATCATCATTCGCAGCTGCAAATGTAATCGCATCACCATCGCGCTTAAGTACAACCGCACCAGTCAATGGATGACTTAATTTACCTAAAGGACCGCTCACATCAATAGCACTTGCGCTCAATGAAACGTCAACCTTAGCAGGAATAGCAACAGGATTTTTAGCAACACGTGACATTTGCTTCTCCTTAAGCCACTACGCACAACACTTCACCACCGACACCGGCAACTTGTGCTTTACGATCAGTCATCACACCCCTGGATGTAGACATAATTGTCACACCAAGACCATTCATTACTTTTGGAATCTCTTGACTACCTTTGTAGATGCGCAAACCAGGCTTACTTACACGCTGGATACGCTCAATTACAGGGCGACCGGCATAATACTTAAGACTAATACTTAAAGTGGCTTTATTGCCATCTTTTTGCACAGAAAAATCTTCGATATACCCTTCATCCTTAAGCACGCTAGCAATAGCAGACTTAACATTCGAAGAAGGCATAGACACCGCCGGTTTGTTGACCAGTTGCGCATTGCGAATGCGCGTCAACATATCGGCAATCGGATCACTCATACTCATCGTTCTATCCTCTTATTACCAGCTGGCTTTAGTGACGCCTGGCACTTGGCCACTCATCATCAAATCGCGCAACTTGTTACGCGCAATACCAAATTTACTAAACACACCACGTGGGCGACCAGTCAATGAGCAGCGGTTACGCAAACGCACTGGACTTGAGTTACGCGGCAAAGCCTGAATTTTCAAACGAGCCTCATAACGTGCCTCAGGCGCCGCTTTTTCATCATTAACAATAGCTTCCAATGCAGCACGCTTAGCTGCATATTTAGCCACGGTTGCGCGACGCTTAAGTTCACGCTCTGTCATACAGGTTTTAGCCATGTCTTAACCCCTGAACGGAAAACTAAATGCAGATAGCAAAGCCTTTGCCTCTTCATCCGTTTTCGCTGTTGTAGTGATAGTGATATTCATCCCGCGAATCGCATCAATCTTGTCATACTCGATCTCAGGAAAAATGATTTGCTCTTTAACACCCATGTTGTAATTGCCACGTCCATCAAATGATTTTGCAGAAATACCACGGAAGTCACGAATACGTGGAATCGAAACCGTTACCAGACGATCCAAGAATTCATACATACGCTCGCGACGCAAAGTCACTTTGCAACCAACAGGATAGTCATCACGGATCTTAAATGAAGCCACAGACTTTTTAGCCTTTGTGACAACCGCCTTCTGACCGGCAATTTTCTCCATGTCAGAAACCGCATGCTCCATAACTTTCTTATCTGCAACAGCCTCACCCACACCCATATTCAAGGTGATTTTTTCAATACGAGGCACCTGCATCACTGAGGTGTAACCAAATTGCTCCATCATCGACTTGACGATTGAATCTTTATAAAATTGTTTTAAACGCGCCATGATTCTTCCTATGCGTCAACCGCTTCGCCATTAGATTTAAATACGCGAATCTTGCGACCATCATCCAATGTCTTAAAGCCTACGCGATCACCTTTTTGGGTCGCACTGTTATATAAAGCAACGTTTGAGATATCGATAGGCATTTCTTTAGCCACAATACCACCAGCAATACCTTTCATCGGGTTTGGTTTTGCATGCTTCTTAACCAAGTTAAGACCTTCCACAACCACCTTGCCAGAATCAAGAATACTTAAAACCGTACCTTGCTTACCCTTATCTTTACCTGTATTTAGGATGACTTGATCACCCTTGCGAATTTTAGCCATGTGAGCTCCTACAACACTTCTGGTGCTAATGAAACGATTTTCATGAATTTTTCTGAACGTAATTCACGAGTCACTGGCCCAAAAATACGAGTGCCAATTGGTTCCAATTTGTTATTCAACAGAACTGCAGCATTACCATCGAACTTAACCAAAGAGCCATCCGGACGACGCACACCCTTAGCAGTGCGAACAACTACAGCACTATAAACCTCGCCTTTTTTAACGCGACCACGCGGCGCAGCATCCTTGATGCTCACCTTGATGATATCGCCAATACCAGCGTAACGACGCTTAGAACCGCCCAACACCTTGATGCACTGCACAGAGCGCGCACCGGTATTATCGGCAACTTCCAGCCGAGATTGCATTTGAATCATGAGAATAATCTCCAACTTAATCCGTTAAAACCAACACCAGCCATTTAATAGTTAAACTATTCAGGCCGACAGACCACGGTCAGTATTGGGGCGAGAGCTTTATGTCCACAAACATGGACGCTCGCCTAAACAAAACATTCTATACCACTTAAAACACTTGCGCAATTACTTTGTCCGGTAATTGCGCAAAAATCTAAACTAAGCTTGTTTTACTACCCAAGTTTTAGTTTTTGACATAGGACGACTCTCAACGATAGTCACTACATCACCTTCTTTACAGCTATTGTTTTCATCGTGTGCGTGAAACTTTTTGGACTGGCGAACAACTTTGCCAATCAAAGGGTGCTTCACTTTACGCTCCACTAAAACAGTCACTGTTTTGTCCATCTTGTCGCTTACAACGCGACCGGTCAGACTACGCACTACTTTTGTTGTCTCAGTCATATTATGCCTGCTTTGCTTTCTCAGCCAATACAGTCTTAACACGCGCTACATCTTTGCGTACCTTACCTAGCTGATCTACTTTATTTAACTGCTGAGTTGCCAATTGCATACGTAGTGAAAATTGCGCACGGCGCAATTCAACCAACTCTGCATTTAACTCTTCAACGCTTTTCGCTCTTAAATCGGTTGCCTTCATCTTTAGCCCACCTTTCCTTAACTACCCAGTTGGCGAGTCATGAACGTAGTTTCGATAGGCAACTTAGCAGCTGCCAAACGGAACGCCTCACGTGCTAGCTCTTCGCTCACGCCGTCCATCTCGTACAACATTTTGCCTGGTTGGATTTGAGCTACGTAGTACTCTGTACTACCTTTACCGTTACCCATACGAACTTCTGCAGGCTTTTTAGAAATTGGTTGGTCTGGGAAAATACGAATCCAAACACGACCACCACGTTTGATATGACGCGTCATCACACGACGTGCCGCTTCAATTTGACGCGCTGTCAAACGACCACGACCTATCGCCTTCAAACCGAAATCACCAAAACTTACTTTATTACCCGTAGTTGCAATGCCCTTATTGCGGCCTTTTTGCATCTTGCGGTATTTTTGTCTAGACGGTTGTAGCATCTTTAGCCCTCGGCTTTCTTACTCTTTTTTCTGGTTCAGCAGCTGGCGCAGTTGAGGCCTGGGCAGCTTGCGCTTGACCTGCAAAAATCTCGCCTTTGAACACCCACACTTTAATACCGATAATACCGTATGTGGTTGACGCCTCAGCAACACCGTAATCAATATCGGCGCGCAGTGTATGTAAAGGCACTCGTCCTTCGCGATACCACTCTGTACGTGCAATTTCGATCCCGTTCAAGCGACCTGAACTCATAATCTTGATGCCTTGTGCACCCAAACGCATTGCATTCTGCATTGCACGCTTCATGGCGCGACGGAACATCACACGCTTTTCGAGTTGTTGCGCAATGGACTGTGCAATCAATGTCGCATCAAGCTCAGGTTTGCGCACTTCTTCAATATTCAAATGCACAGGCACGCCCATCAAACCTTGCAGAGAAGCGCGCAAAGATTCGATGTCTTCACCTTTTTTACCAATCACAACACCAGGACGGGCACTGTAGATTGTAATCTTAGCGTTCTTAGCTGGACGTTCGATCAAGATACGACTTACTGCTGCACTTGCTAATTTCTTGTTTAAAAACTCACGCACTTTGATGTCGCTTTGCAACATCTCAGGAAAGTTTTTGCTATTGGCATACCAACGTGACGCCCAATTCTTTTGAACGCTCAGACGGAAACCAATTGGATGAATTTTCTGACCCATGGCGATCCCTTAGTTACCGACAGTCACATGAATGTGACAGGTTGGTTTAGTAATACGACCCGCACGACCTTTAGCACGCGCACGGATACGTTTCAACACAATACCTTTATCAACGTAGATTGAAGTCACCTTCAACTCATCGATATCAGCCCCATTATTATGTTCGGCATTCGCGATCGCAGACTCAACCACTTTCTTGATAATCTCTGCACCTTTTTTAGGTGTAAAGTTCAAGATGTTAAGCGCATGATCAACCTTCTTGCCACGAACAAGGTCTGCCACCAATCTAGCCTTTTGCGGAGAGAGATGAACACCTTTTAATATTGCAGATACTTGCATCATCAACTCCTACTTCTTAGCTTTCTTGTCGGCCGCATGCCCTTTGAATGTACGAGTCAACGCAAATTCGCCAAGCTTATGACCTACCATGTTTTCAGAAATCAACACTGGAACGTGTTGCTTACCATTATGCACTGCAATAGTAAGACCGATAAAATCTGGGAAAATAGTGGAGCGACGTGACCAAGTTTTAATTGGTTTACGATCGCGAGTCGCCTGAGCAACCTCTACTTTTTTTGCCAAATGACCATCAATAAATGGACCTTTTTTAAGTGAACGTGCCATAAATTACCTTACGCCTCTCGGACGACGACTAATACGCATATTATCGGTACGCTTGCTGCTACGTGTGCGATATCCTTTAGTTTTAATACCCCATGGGCTCACTGGACTCATACCTGCAGCAGTGCGACCTTCACCACCACCGTGAGGGTGATCGATCGGGTTCATCACCACACCACGAACGGTTGGACGAACACCACGCCAGCGCATCGCACCAGCTTTACCGATTGAGCGCAATGAATGCTCTTCGTTACCCACCTCACCCAAAGTTGCCATGCAATCTACGTGTACACGGCGAACCTCGCCTGAACGTAAACGCAATTGCGCATAGCTACCTTCACGCGCCAGCAGCTGCACTGATGTACCTGCTGAACGCGCAATCTGCGCACCTTTACCTGGCTGCAACTCGATGCAATGAATCGTGCTGCCCACTGGAATATTGCGCAAAGGCATGGCATTACCCACTTTGATAGGCGCTTCAGAACCACTGATTAATTGCATACCAGCTGTCACACCGCGCGGAGCGATAATGTAACGACGCTCACCATCTGCATAACACAACAAAGCGATGTGCGCAGTACGGTTTGGATCATATTCAATATGCTCAACTTTCGCAGGGATTCCTGTCTTGTTACGACGGAAATCGATTACACGATAGTGTTGCTTATGACCGCCACCTTGATGACGAGTTGTAATGCGACCATTGTTATTACGGCCTGCATTCTTACTTTGACTTTCCAACAGCGGTGCGTGAGGCTTACCTTTGTGCAAATCAGGCGTCACCACCTTAAGCACACCACGACGGCCGGGGGAAGTTGGTTTGACTTTAACTAATGCCATCTCTTCTCTCCTTATTCGCCCGCTGCGAAGTTAATTTCTTGACCTGGCTTCAAGCTCACATAAGCTTTTTTCCAGTCGTTACGCTTACCCATGCGCTTACCTGCACGCTTCACTTTACCACCAACATTGATCACAGCTACGCTGGCTACTTCCACCTTGAACACAAGCTCAACAGCTGCTTTAATTTCAGGTTTAGTAGCATCAGTGCGCACTTTGAATGCGATTTGTTGATGTTTATCAGCAATGTAAGTCGCTTTTTCTGTGATTTGCGGAGCTAAAATCACTTGCAACAAACGATCTTGAGTCTTTGTCATCGCGCTAATCATGCTAACATCTCCTCAAGTTTCTTCACTGCAGCAGCAGTAGCCACTACATTCGGGAAGCGAACCAAGCTCACCGGATCAGCGTATTGCGCCTCAACCACCATCACATTGGTGAGGTTACGTGAAGATAAATACAAATTCTCATTGAAGCTATCAGTCAGCACCAACACACCGCCTGCATAACCCATGCCCTTGATTTTTTCTGCCAAAGCTTTGGTTTTGGGGGTGTCTACTGAAAAATCTTCCACAACACTCAAGCGATCTTGACGCACCAACTCTGATAAGATTGTTTGCATACCAGCACGGTAAGCCTTGCGGTTCACCTTATGGCTGAAGTTTTCGCTTGGTGAGTTAGGAAATGCACGACCACCTCCACGCCAGATTGGGCTTGAGGTCATCCCTGAACGGGCATTACCAGTACCTTTTTGCGCGTATGGCTTGTGTGTGGTATGCGCTACAGTATCACGACCTTTTTGCGCACGTGTTGCAGTGCGGGCATTGGCCATATAAGCCACCACAACCTGATGCACCAAAGCCTCGTTAAACGCGCGACCAAATGTACCTTCAGATACCGTCACGCCTTTTTTAGCAGCTTTGCCGTTTTTGTCTATTAATTTAAGTTCCATTATTTAGAACCTCCCTGCGCCTTGTTAGCCTTGGTCTTGATAGCTGGACGCACAACCACGTCTCCGCCTTTAGAGCCAGGGATAGCCCCTTTAATCAACAACAAGTTGCGCTCAACATCCACACGCACCACTTCGAGGTTTTGCGTGGTGACTTTAACCGCACCTAAGTGACCTGGCATGCGCTTACCTGGGAATACTCGACCAGGATCCTGCGCCATACCGATAGAACCAGGAACGTTATGTGAACGTGAGTTACCATGAGATGCACGGTTTGAGCTAAAATGGTGACGCTTAATTGCACCAGCAAAACCTTTACCCAAAGAAGTGCCGGTTACGTCAACTTTTTGGCCAGGCTGGAAAATATCTACAGTGATATTTGCACCAGCAGCATAATTAGCCAAAGCGTCAGCATCTACTGAAAATTCTTGAATACCAGCCCCTGCAGCAGCACCTGACTTGGCGTAATGCCCAGTCAAAGCCTTGTTTACACGGCTAGCACGACGCGTGCCGTAAGCAACTTGAAGGCCATTGTAGCCATCGCTTGCGGTCGTCTTGATCTGTGTCACGCGGTTAGGCACAACTTCCAGCACAGTTACCGGAACGCTTGCGCCATCCTCGGTAAATACGCGGGTCATCCCCACCTTGCGACCAATAAGCCCTAAGCTCATGATCGTTTCCTTATAGTTAGTTAAAAAGTCGATTACAATTGACCGACTTCTGTGAAAGAGGCGCGATTATACCTAATAAAATAAAAACATGCCAAACTTTTTTAATTTCTTTTTTTTGGGTTCTCGCTCAATACGTGTTGGCATATGGATTTTTTGGATTGTTATTGTACTGAGACCTTTGCAAAACGCTTAAAAAACTAAATTTCTCAGCGAAAAAACCCTCGCTCCTCGTTCCCGCGAAGGCGGGAATGAGGAGAGCATACTAAAATTCCTCTTAAATCATTTACCGCGTAAAAATCTTCATTAGCCCATGGAGGGCGCACTCGCCTAGCAGTGCGCTGGAGGAAACATACGGTGCACTGTTAACGGGGACGCACTACGCCAGCTAATGGGCTGTTTCGCGCAATCAATTGCGCGCCAACACTCCTATTGCTCCAAATGTAAAAAAATCCAGTGAGGAAAATATCACTGGATTCTTTTATCTAATCATCGCTAGATTTAAAGCTTAATCTCTACATCAACCCCTGCTGGCAGATCTAACTTCATCAATGCATCCACTGTTTTATCGGTAGGATCCACAATATCCATCAAACGTTGGTGTGTGCGAATTTCGAACTGATCACGTGATGTTTTATTGACGTGTGGTGAACGCAAGATATCAAAGCGCTCGATACGAGTTGGCAAAGGCACTGGACCTTTAACTACTGCGCCAGTACGTTTGGCAGTTTCTACAATTTCTTGAGCTGATTGATCAATCAAACGATAGTCAAAAGCTTTAAGACGGATACGGATTTTTTGGTTTGTCATTTTACTGCCTTTCAAAAGAGCGAAACGGCAGGGTTCACCCTGCCGTTTGATTTAACTACAAAAATTACTCGATAATTTTAGCTACGACACCCGCACCAACAGTACGGCCGCCTTCACGAATCGCAAAGCGTAAGCCTTCTTCCATCGCAATCGGTGCAATCAATGTCACAGTGATAGAAACGTTGTCACCTGGCATTACCATTTCTGTGCCTGCCGGCAATTCTACTGCGCCCGTAACGTCTGTGGTACGGAAGTAGAATTGTGGGCGGTAGCCTTGGAAGAATGGGGTGTGACGTCCACCTTCGTCTTTACCCAATACGTAGATTTCTGCTGTGAATTTGGTGTGTGGTTTGATTGAGCCAGCTTTAGCCAATACTTGACCACGTTCTACTTCTTCACGTTTTGTACCACGGAGTAATACGCCTACGTTGTCGCCTGCTTGACCTTGGTCGAGCAGTTTGCGGAACATTTCTACACCAGTACAGGTGGTTTTCAGGGTTGGTTTGATGCCTACAATTTCAATTTCGTCGCCGACTTTGACAATGCCGCGCTCAATACGTCCTGTGACTACGGTACCACGACCTGAGATTGAGAATACGTCTTCTACTGGCATCAGGAATGTGCCGTCAATGGCGCGTTCTGGCATTGGGATGTAGGTGTCTAGGGCTTCTGCCAATCGGAAGATTGAGGCTTCGCCGATTTCTGATTGGTCGCCTTCAAGGGCTAGACGTGCTGAGCCTTTGATGATTGGGGTGTCGTCACCTGGGAAGTCGTATTTGCTGAGCAGGTCTCGCACTTCCATTTCTACGAGTTCTAGCAGCTCTGCGTCGTCAACCAGGTCTGCTTTGTTGAGGTATACCACGATGTAGGGTACGCCTACTTGACGTGCTAACAGGATGTGTTCACGTGTTTGTGGCATTGGGCCGTCAGCGGCTGAACATACTAAGATGGCGCCGTCCATTTGCGCTGCGCCAGTAATCATGTTTTTAACATAGTCAGCGTGGCCTGGGCAGTCTACGTGTGCGTAGTGGCGGGTGGCTGTTTCGTATTCTACGTGGGCTGTGTTAATGGTAATACCACGTGCCTTTTCTTCTGGAGCCGCGTCAATTTGGTCGTAGGCTTTCGCTTCGCCGCCAAATTTCTTCGTCAATACAGTGGTGATCGCCGCTGTCAGTGTTGTCTTACCGTGGTCTACGTGGCCAATCGTGCCTACGTTAACGTGCGGCTTGGTCCGTTCAAATTTACCTTTTGCCATGATCTTCTTCCTTTATCAATATCTTAAATACAATTATTTCTTGTTAATGATGGCGTCAGCCACATTTCTTGGTGCTTCAGAATAATGCTTGAACTCCATGCTGTAAGTTGCACGACCTTGAGACAGCGAGCGCACCACAGTAGAGTAACCGAACATTTCTGACAACGGAACTTCAGCACGGATAGCTTTACCGCCACCTGCCATATCTTCCATACCTTGAATGATGCCACGACGAGATGACAAGTCACCCATCACATCACCCATGTAGTCTTCAGGCGTCTCGACTTCAACCGCCATCATAGGCTCAAGCAAGACGGGGTCTGCCTTACGCATACCATCCTTGAAGCCGATAGAGGCTGCCATCTTAAATGCATTCTCGTTCGAGTCAACATCATGGTAAGAACCATCAAACAGTGTCACTTTTACATCCACCACTGGGAAGCCAGCCAACACGCCGGAAGGAATTGTTTCACGCAAACCTTTTTCAACTGCAGGAATAAATTCGCGAGGTACGGTACCACCTTTAATCTGATCAACGAACTCAAAGCCCTTGCCAGCCTCGTTAGGCTCCATGATCAACCATACGTGACCATACTGACCCTTACCGCCAGACTGCTTAACGAACTTACCTTCAACTTCAACTTTCTTGCGAATCGCTTCACGATAAGCCACTTGTGGTGCACCCACGTTAGCTTCAACGTTAAACTCACGCTTCATGCGATCCACCAAGATTTCCAAGTGCAATTCGCCCATCCCAGAAATAATGGTTTGTCCTGACTCCTCATCTGAACGCACGCGGAAAGATGGATCTTCCTGCGCCAGACGACCCAAAGCGATACCCATTTTTTCTTGGTCAGCTTTAGTTTTAGGCTCAACCGCAACGTGAATAACAGGCTCTGGGAATACCATGCGCTCCAAGATCACTGGCTTATCCGGTGAGCAAAGTGTTTCACCCGTTGTGACATCTTTCAAGCCGATACACGCCGCGATGTCGCCAGCCAAAACCTCTTCTACTGGCTCACGTGAGTTAGCATGCATCTGCACGATACGTCCTACACGCTCTTTTTTGCCTTTCACTGAGTTCAGTACGGTTTCGCCTGACTTCAATACGCCCGAGTAAACACGCACGAAGGTCAGTTGACCCACGAACGGGTCTGTCATCAATTTGAACGCCAATGCAGAGAAGCCTTCGCTATCGTCTGCTTTACGAGTGACCGGCTCGCCATCATCATCCTCACCTGCAACATCAGGAATATCAACAGGAGATGGCAAGAAATCAATCACCGCATCCAGCATGCGCTGAACGCCCTTGTTCTTAAATGCTGTACCACACAACATTGGCTGAATTTCAGTTGCAATAGTACGTGTGCGCAAACCAAGAATGATATCCGCTTCTGACAAATCACCTTCTTCAAGGTATTTATTCATCAAATCCTCACTGGCTTCAGCTGCAGCTTCAACCATATTCTCACGCCACTTGTTGGCCACCTCAACCAAATCAGCTGGAATGTCACCGTATGTGAATTTCATACCTTGTGATGCCTCATCCCAGATGATGGATTTCATCTTAATCAGATCAACCACGCCGGTAAAGGTATCTTCACGACCAATAGGGATAACGACAGGAATAGGGTTCGCTTTTAAGCGCACCTTCATTTGATCTACCACTTTGAAAAAGTCTGCACCTGAACGGTCCATTTTGTTTACAAATGCCAAACGCGGCACCTTGTATTTTGTAGCTTGCCGCCAAACGGTTTCTGATTGCGGCTGCACACCACCCACAGCACAATAAACCATACATGCGCCATCGAGAACACGCATTGAACGCTCAACCTCAATCGTGAAGTCAACGTGTCCCGGAGTATCAATAATATTAAAGCGATGCTCTGGACGAGCGTTATCCATCCCCTTCCAGAAGCAGGTAGTTGCAGCAGACGTAATAGTAATCCCACGCTCTTGCTCTTGCTCCATCCAGTCCATGGTAGCTGCACCATCATGCACCTCACCAATCTTGTGGTTCACACCTGTGTAGTAGAGGATACGCTCTGTCGTCGTTGTTTTACCTGCATCAATATGCGCAGAAATACCAATGTTACGATAGCGTTGTATAGGGGTTTTACGAGCCACGACTATTACCTTTGCTTAAATATTATTGCTTAAAATTCTTAAAGAACAGCTTACAAAAAAACAAATGTACCTTTTGTTAGAAAGATACATTTACTTATTAAAATCTAAAGTGTGAGAATGCTTTATTTGCTTCTGCCATACGATGAACTTCTTCACGTTTCTTCATCGCTGAGCCACGACCTTCTGAAGCTTCGATCAATTCAGCAGCTAAACGCAAACCCATTGACTTCTCACCACGCTTACGCGCAGCATCACGCAACCAACGCATTGCCAACGCACTGCGACGACTTGGGCGCACTTCAACAGGCACTTGATAGTTGGCACCGCCCACACGACGACTCTTAACCTCAACCAGCGGACGCAAGTTTTGCAACGCCACTGTAAACACTTCCAATGCATCTTTACTTGTTTTATTTGTAATTTGATCAAACGCACCGTACAAAATACGCTCTGCAACAGACTTTTTACCGCCTGTCATCAATACGTTTACAAATTTTGAAACTTCTTGGCTACCGAATTTTGGATCCGGCAAAATGTTACGCTTGGGGACTTCTCTACGTCTTGGCATGCTTATATCTACTTTCTTGGTCTCTATTATCTTTTATGTTTTGCTAGCAACTGCTCAGCAAGGCTTTTGGTTAGCCGCTATATAACAATTCGGTAAAACTAAATTATTTAGCTTTAGCTTCTTTAGGACGCTTAGCACCGTATTTAGAACGTGATTGCTTACGATCTTTAACACCTGCAGTATCCAAACTGCCACGCACCATATGGTAACGCACACCTGGCAAGTCTTTTACACGACCGCCGCGCAACAGAACCACACTGTGCTCTTGCAGGTTATGGCCTTCACCACCGATGTAGCTAATGACTTCATAACCATTGGTTAAACGCACTTTTGCAACTTTACGCAAAGCTGAGTTAGGCTTTTTAGGCGTTGTCGTATAAACACGTGTACATACACCACGTTTTTGCGGACAAGCTTCAAGTGCCGGCACTTTGCTCTTTGTAACCACTTTAACGCGTGGTTTACGTACTAACTGATTGATGGTTGGCATTGCCCAAACCCCTAACTTAAGTCTCTAAAAAGATGTTTCTTTAAATAATTTTTAATACAGGCTACAAAATAAACCAGGATGGCGAAGTCAATGAAGACAATAACACCATCCTGAAAAACTCGGCATTCTATTTGGGTCGACTTTTATTGTCAAGCCACAAATGCTTGATTTTATTCCGCTACCGCATCACTTCCCACTTCCAATGAGTCGTCAGAAGCTTCCGTTACCGCCACCTCAGCTTCTTCAGCTACAGCCAATTCAACTACTGGGGCACCATCTGCAACTGCCGCACGCTTACGCGATTCGTGATAGGCCAGACCTGTCCCTGCTGGGATTAAGCGCCCCACGATGACATTTTCTTTCAGACCACGCAAATCATCACGTTTGCCTAAAATTGCCGCCTCTGTCAGTACGCGAGTTGTTTCCTGGAACGATGCTGCTGAGATGAATGAATCGGTGGACAATGACGCTTTAGTGATCCCTAGCAACACGTACTCAAATTGTGCAGGACGTTTGTCTTGCGCGATTACCTGTTCATTTTCCGCCAGCAAGTCTGCACGCTCTACTTGTTCACCGATGATGAAGCTGGTGTCGCCGGCATCTGTCACGCGTACGCGACGTAACATTTGACGCACAATCACTTCAATGTGCTTATCATTGATTTTAACCCCTTGTAAGCGGTAAACATCTTGCACTTCATCGATGATATAACGAGCCAAAGCCTCACGGCCTTGCAGACGTAAAATGTCTTGCGGATCAGCAGGACCATCTACAATCGTCTCACCTTTAGTCACCACTTGACCGTCATGCGCTGTCACGTGTTTATCTTTTGGAATCAGGTATTCGTTAGAAATACCATCCAAGTCAGTAATCACGAGACGTTGTTTACCTTTGGTATCTTTACCGAATGAGATCGTACCTGTTACCTCAGCAAGCATCCCCGCGTCTTTTGGTGAGCGCGCCTCGAACAATTCGGCGACACGTGGCAGACCACCGGTAATATCACGTGTTTTAGATGATTCTTGTGGTACGCGTGCCAGAACTTCACCCACGCCCACTTCCTGACCATCTTTCACGGTAATGATACAACCGATCTGGAACGTCACATTGACCGGCTGATCACCGCCAGCAAGTTTCACTTCAACACCCTTGGCATCCAGCAATTTAACTTGCGGACGCAGACCTTTGGTCTGACCTGCACGTTGCTTAGGATCAATCACTACCAATGATGACAAGCCTGTCACATCATCAATTTGTTTTGCTACGGTAACGCCTTCTTCTACGTTCTCGAACTTAACGAAGCCGGCATATTCCGTAATGATCGGACGAGTGTGCGGATCCCACGTTGCGATTGCCTGACCCGCTTTTACCGCTTTACCGTCAGTAATTTGCAAGGTCGCACCGTATGGTACTTTATGACGCTCACGTTCACGGCCATTATCATCAACGATAACCACTTCACCATTACGTGAAATCACCACTTGTTCATTGCGCGCATTCGTCACATAACGCATGGTTGATGTAAAGTTCAACACGCCGTTTGACTTGCTTTCCACTTGAGACACTGAGGCAGCACGAGACACCGCACCACCAATGTGGAATGTACGCATGGTCAACTGAGTACCTGGTTCACCGATAGACTGCGCAGCAATCACCCCAACAGACTCGCCTTGGCTAATCAATTTACCACGACCCAAGTCACGACCATAACACTTGGCACAGATGCCGTAACGCGTATCACACGTCAGCGCTGTACGCACTTTAACTTCATCAATACCCAAGGCATCGATGCGCTCAACTTCGTCTTCTGTCAGCAATGTCCCCGCTGGGTAAATCACTTCCTGCGTTTCAGGATTCAGAATATCCAAAGCAGCCGTACGACCTAGAATACGATCGTGCAACGGCTCAATTACTTCGCCGCCCTTAACCAATGCTTTAGTAACCAACCCCTCAGCCGTGCCACAATCATGCTCGGTCACAACCAAGTCTTGTGTTACATCAACCAGACGACGTGTCAGGTAGCCAGAGTTCGCTGTTTTCAACGCCGTATCAGCTAGACCCTTACGCGCACCGTGGGTTGAAATAAAGTATTGCAACACGTTCAGGCCATCACGGAAGTTCGCCTTAATTGGCGTTTCGATGATAGAGCCATCCGGTTTCGCCATCAGACCACGCATGCCAGCCAACTGACGCACCTGCGCTGCAGAACCACGCGCACCTGAGTCAGCCATCATGTAAATGGCGTTGAATGACTCTTGACGCACTGCTTTTCCATCAGCGCCTTTAAGTGGATTACCATCGCTATCCAGTACGGCTTCTTCGCGTAGCTGCTTCATCATGGCATCAGCCACTTTATCACCGGCACGACCCCAGATATCGACCACTTTATTGTAGCGCTCACCTTGCGTTACCAGACCAGAGACATACTGACCTTCAATCTCTTTCACTTCAGCGTCTGCTGCAGCAATCAATTGCTCCTTCTCTGGCGGCACCAACATGTCGTTAATACTGATTGAGATCCCTGCTTTTGTTGCGTAGGAATACCCTGTATACATCAACTTATCAGCAAAAATCACGGTTTCACGAATGCCTACTTTTCGGAATGAAGCATTGATCAACTTGGAAATCTCTTTTTTCTTCAATGCCTTATCAATCGTGCTGAATGACAAGCCTGCTGGTAAGATGTCTGACAGCAGCGCACGACCTACTGTCGTTTCGTAACGTGTAACTTTCTCCGTTTTCACGCCATTCAGGTCAATGTCGAACTCTTTGATACGCACTGTGATACGCGCATGCAAATCGATTAGATTTTGATCGTAAGCACGTTGCACTTCTTTCACATCAGCAAAGCGCATACCTGTACCACGCGCGTTCACTTTCTCGCGGGTCATGTAGTACAGACCCAACACAATGTCTTGTGAGGGCACAATGATAGGTTCACCGTTCGCTGGGGACAACACGTTATTAGATGCCAGCATCAAGGTCCGAGCTTCCATTTGTGCTTCCAGACTTAATGGGACGTGCACCGCCATCTGGTCACCGTCGAAGTCGGCGTTAAACGCCGCACAAACCAACGGATGTAGCTGAATCGCCTTACCTTCAATCAGGATAGGTTCGAACGCTTGAATACCCAAGCGGTGCAATGTAGGCGCACGGTTCAGCAACACCGGATGCTCGCGAATCACGTCCTCAAGGATATCCCATACTTCTGGTCCTTCTTCTTCAACCTTTTTCTTCGCGGCTTTAATCGTGGTCGCCAAACCTAGCACTTCCAGTTTATGGAAAATGAATGGCTTGAATAATTCCAGCGCCATTTTCTTAGGCAAGCCGCACTGATGTAGCTTTAATTGTGGCCCCACCACAATCACCGAACGACCTGAGTAGTCCACACGCTTACCGAGTAGGTTCTGACGGAAACGACCGCCTTTACCCTTGATCATATCAGCCAGTGATTTCAATGGACGCTTGCTTGCGCCCGTCATCACCTTGCCGCGACGGCCATTGTCCAGCAATGAGTCTACCGCCTCTTGCAGCATACGTTTCTCATTGCGCACGATAATTTCCGGTGCTTTCAACTCTAATAAACGCTTCAACCGGTTGTTACGATTGATTACACGACGATACAAATCATTCAAATCGGAAGTCGCAAAACGACCACCATCCAATGGCACCAATGGACGTAGTTCTGGTGGCAATACTGGCAGTATTTCCAAAATCATCCACTCGGGTTTGATGCCAGACTTCTGGAAGGCTTCCAACACTTTCAGACGTTTAGCAATTTTCTTGATTTTGGCTTCAGAACCAGTAGCGCCCAACTCTTGACGTAAATTGGTGATTTCACGCTCGATGTCCATAGTACGCAACAGCTCGCGAATCGCTTCCGCGCCCATCACAGCGTTAAATTCATCACCGTACTCTTCAACCTTGGCTAGATAATCATCTTCGGTCAACAGTTGACCACGCGTCAGCGGTGTCATGCCCGGGTCAACTACGATGAATGCTTCAAAGTAAAGCACACGCTCAATATCACGCAAGGCGATATCCAACACCATGCCAAGACGACTCGGCAATGATTTCAAGAACCAGATATGCGCGACTGGAGACGCTAAATCAATGTGACCCATGCGCTCACGACGCACTTTTGACAAGGTCACTTCAACGCCACATTTTTCGCAAATGACACCACGGTGTTTCAAACGTTTGTATTTGCCGCATAAGCACTCGTAATCTTTGATTGGGCCAAAGATCTTGGCACAGAACAAGCCATCCCGCTCTGGCTTGAAAGTACGATAGTTAATGGTTTCTGGCTTTTTCACTTCGCCATATGACCATGAACGGATTTTTTCAGGTGAAGCCAACGCAATCTTAATCGCGTCAAACTCTTCTTCTTGCGTTACCTGTTTAAATAAGTCTAATAGAGCTTTCATGTGAATGATCCTTAGTTTCTGTCTAGGTCAATGTCGATAGCGAGCGAACGGATTTCTTTCACCAGCACGTTGAATGATTCAGGCATGCCTGCATCAATCTTGTGTTCGCCCTTGACGATATTTTCATACACTTTGGTACGGCCAGTGACGTCATCAGACTTCACTGTCAACATCTCTTGCAAGGTATACGAAGCACCATAAGCTTCCAGCGCCCAAACCTCCATCTCACCGAAACGTTGGCCACCAAATTGGGCTTTACCGCCCAATGGCTGCTGTGTAACCAATGAATAAGGCCCTGTTGAACGCGCATGCATCTTATCATCGACCAAGTGATGCAGTTTCAAGAAGTGCATGTAACCCACTGTCACTGGACGTTCGAACGCCTCTCCGGTACGACCATCAAACAAGGTCACCTGTGTCTTGCCTGCATGGAACTGCAATTGTTTTGTACGTGCATCGTCATCCGGGTACGCAAGATCAAGCATCGCTTTAATATCAGACTCTGCCGCACCATCAAACACAGGAGTGGCAAATGGCACGCCACTGGTCAAATTCTGTGCCAGATCCACAATCTCCACATCAGAGTAAGACTTGATATCTTCTTTCTTACCCGTACTGTCGTTGTAAATCTTGTTTAAGAACTTACGCAGCTCAGCCACTTTCACTTCTTGACGCAACATCTCTTCGATACGCAGACCCAAGCCCTTAGCCGCCCAGCCCAAGTGCACTTCCAGAATCTGACCGATATTCATACGAGAGGGAACGCCCAGCGGATTCAACACGATATCCAATGGGGTTCCATCCGCCATGTGTGGCATATCTTCTACCGGGCAGATTTTTGAAATCACCCCTTTATTACCATGGCGGCCCGCCATCTTGTCACCTGGTTGGATACGACGCTTCACTGCCAAGTACACTTTTACCATCTTCTGTACGCCTGGTGGCAGCTCATCGCCCTGAGTCAATTTACGTTTTTTCTCTTCGAAACGTGTATCGAACTCAACACGTGCTTGTGACAAACTGTCTTTCAACTGTTCCAGTTGAACTGCAGTCTCTTCATCAGACAAGCGAATATCAAACCAATCATAGCGACCTACTGCATCTAGATACTCGGCAGTTAATGTCTCGCCTTTTTTTAGCTTGTTAGGACCACCGGTAGCCACCTTACCTTCAATCAAGCGACGGATACGACCGAACGCGTCATCTTCAACGATACGCATCTGGTCAGCCAAGTCTTGCTTGTAATGCGCCAATTGATCATCAATGATTTGTTGCGCACGTGCATCACGCTCGATACCTTCACGCGTAAACACTTGAACATCAATCACCGTGCCGCTCATGCCAGAAGGCACGCGCAGTGAAGTATCCTTAACATCCGATGCTTTTTCACCAAAAATCGCACGCAGCAATTTTTCTTCAGGGGTCAGTTGTGTTTCGCCTTTTGGCGTGACTTTACCTACCAGAACGTCACCAGCTTCCACTTCTGCGCCGATATGAATGATACCCACCTCATCCAGACGCGCCAGCATACGCTCGCTGAGATTAGAGATATCTTGAGTAATTTCTTCAGGTCCGAGTTTGGTATCACGCGCCACCACTGACAACTCTTCAATGTGAATTGATGTGTAACGGTCATCCGCTACTACGCGCTCTGAGATTAGTACAGAGTCCTCATAGTTATAGCCGTTCCATGGCATAAAGCCAATCAACATATTCTGGCCGAGTGCCAATTCACCCATGTCAGTTGAAGCGCCATCCGCAATCACATCACCGCGAGAGAGCTTGTCACCCACTTTAACCAAAGGACGCTGATTGATGTTGGTATTCTGATTAGAGCGCGTGTATTTGGTCAGGTTGTAGATATCCACACCGACTTCACCAGCTTTCGCCTCTTCATCATTCACACGAATCACGATACGACCGGAATCGACGTAATCCACAACACCACCACGACGGGCAATCACTACAGTGCCGGAGTCAACCGCAACGGTACGCTCAATACCGGTACCCACCACTGGTTTTTCTGCACGCAAGCATGGTACAGCTTGACGTTGCATGTTTGCACCCATCAACGCACGGTTTGCATCATCATGCTCCAAGAACGGAATTAGCGATGCCGCGACAGATACGATCTGACCTGGCGCAACGTCCATGTATTGAACACGCTCAGGCTGAGTCATCATAAATTCATTGTGGTGACGAGAAGAAATCAAATCATCCACGAATACATTCTTCGCATCTACATCTGTATTCGCCTGCGCAATCATGTATTGACTTTCTTCAATAGCAGAAAGATAGTCAATCGTGTCAGACACTTTATTGCCAGCCACACGACGATATGGTGTTTCTAAGAAGCCATATTCATTGGTACGGGCATACAGTGCCAGTGAATTGATCAAACCAATGTTCGGTCCCTCAGGAGTCTCAATTGGACATACGCGACCATAGTGCGTGGAATGAACGTCACGCACCTCAAAACCAGCACGCTCACGAGTCAGCCCCCCTGGACCGAGTGCGGAAATGCGGCGTTTGTGCGTAATTTCTGACAACGGGTTAGTTTGATCCATAAACTGTGACAGTTGACTCGAGCCAAAGAACTCTCGAATCGCGCTAGATACTGGCTTAGAATTGATCAAGTCATGCGGCATCAAATTGTCTGACTCAGCCTGAGACAGACGCTCCTTCACAGCACGCTCTACACGCACCAAGCCTGTACGGAATTGATTCTCTGCCAACTCACCTACAGAGCGGATACGACGATTCCCCAAATGGTCAATATCATCGATTTCGCCACGGCCATTGCGCAATTCGAGCAACACGGCAATCACCGATAAAATGTCATCATTTGAGAGCACGTTAGCGCCCTCATCGCCCTGCGCGCCCACTGATTCATAAAAACGCTTGATCCACTCAGATTGACGCTCTTCAGCTTTCTGTGGGAAAGCTCGACGGTTAAACTTCATACGTCCAACACGAGACAAGTCATATCGCTCTTCGCTGAAGAACAAACCTTGAAACAGCGCCTCTACTGACTCCTCTGTTGGTGGCTCACCTGGGCGCATCATACGGTAGATTGCTACGCGTGCACTGTACTGATCAGGAATCTCATCGATGCGTAAGGTCTGTGAAATATAATCGCCATGGTCCAAGTCGTTAGAGTATAGCGTCTTGACCGTTGTAACACCGGCGTCGATTAATTTGCCCAACAGTGATTCGGTCATTTCATCGTTCGCGTTAGCAAGCACTTCACCGGATTCTTTGTCGACGATGGCATTAGCAACCGCACGACCGAGAATGAAATCCTGTGGTACAGCAACCTCACTCACTCCCGCTTTTTCCATGTCGCGTATGTGCTTCACTGTGATGCGCTTGTCCTTGGCTATGATCACTGAGCCATCTTTGCCCAGAATATCAAACTTAGCCACTTCGCCACGCAGCCTTTCGGGCACCACAGAAAACTCAACCCCCTTATTACTGATATGGAAGGTATCGGAATCATAAAAGGTTGAGATGATCTGCTCTGGCGTGTAACCCAACGCTTTCAACAAGATAGTCACCGGCATCTTGCGACGACGGTCTATACGGAAATACAAATAATCTTTCGGATCAAATTCAAAATCAAGCCACGAACCACGATAAGGAATGATGCGTGCAGAGAACAGCAGCTTGCCTGAACTATGAGTCTTACCGCGGTCATGCTCAAAGAAAACACCTGGACTTCTGTGTAGCTGAGATACGATCACACGCTCAGTACCATTAATCACAAACGAGCCATTCTCTGTCATCAAAGGCAACTCGCCCATGTAAACTTCTTGCTCTTTAACCTCTTTCACAGTCGGCTTAGAGGCTTCTTTATCCATAATGGTCAAACGCACTTTGACGCGCAAAGGCGCCGCATAGGTAAGACCACGTTGCTGACATTCCTTCACATCGAAAGGTTCGGCACCCAGTTGATAGCTCACATAATCCAAACGCGCATTGCCTGAATGGCTAACCATTGGAAAGACGGAATTGAAAGTTGATTGCAGACCATCATTCTTACGTTTATCCGCAGGAATGTCTGCTTGTAAAAAGGCCTTGTAAGACTCCAATTGCATCGCTAGCAAATAGGGAATGTCTTGCACTTTTTCGCGTTTAGCGAAACTTTTACGAAGGCGTTTTTTTTCGGTAAAGGAATAGCTCATTGCGTCTCCTAATGTTTGAGGGCAGAAATTAAAATACTTTTTTGCACTACATCCACTACGTAAGTATTTTCACCTCTAACCTCAGTCACGTTCCACTGAAGGTCTTAACTACTACAAGGGCACTTCTATCAATACATTCTTTTGCGGCGCCCTAAAAACAAAACAATTACAACTCGTTACATATACACCGCATTACAAAATGCATAAGGCTGACGGTTTCCCGTCAGCCTATTTCATACATTAGTCAATGTATTATTTGATTTCGCCAGTTGCGCCAGCTTCAATCAATTTCTTCAGTGCCGCATCAGCGTCAGCTTTAGAAACACCTTCTTTGATTGTTTTTGGTGCGCCATCAACCAAGTCTTTAGCTTCTTTCAAGCCTAAACCAGTCAACTCACGCACAGCTTTAATCACACCAACTTTTTGTTCGCCAGCGCTCAGCAGAACCACGTTGAATTCTGTTTGCTCAGTAGCTGCCGCTGCAGGAGCCGCTGCACCCCCAGCTGCAACTGCTACCGCTGCAGCTGAAACACCGAACTTCTCTTCGATTTCTTTGATAAATGCTGTCAGCTCTAACACTGACATTGCACCAACTGCGTCTAAAATATCTGCATTTGAAATTGCCATTTTGAATATTCCCTAAAATTAAAAATGTTACTGAATTAAGTTGAGTTAAGCAGCCTCTTTCGCATCACGAATTGCCGCCATCGCACGTGCGAACTTGGTTGGCACTTCGTTGAGCGTACGCGCAAACTTAGCGAGCAGCTCTTCACGACCCAATGTAGATGCCAACGCTTGAACGCCAGCAACATCCATCAACTGATTAGGCACTGCACCTGCTTTGATTACAAACTTGTCATTGGCTTTTGCAAAATTATTCATTACCTTTGCTGCTGCCACTGGGTCTGTAGAAATACCGAACACCAGAGGACCTACCATACTGTCAGCTAATGCTGAAAATGGCGTGCCCTCCACTGCACGACGCACCAGTGTGTTTTTCAACACACGCAGGTAAACACCTGCATTTCGAGCATCTGCACGCAGTGTAGTCATGTCAGCCACGCCTATGCCACGGTACTCAGCAAGAACAATTGCCTGTGCTTGTGCAACTTGCGCACTCACTTCAGCAACGACTTCTTTTTTCTCTGTAAGATTTAGACTCAAGGTCTCTCTCCCTCCGTTAAAATCTCCGACTTATTGCTAAGTCGGAATCAGCTCATACAATTAATCAATCGTACAAGCCACTTTTTCGGCGACCTGTCATCAGGAATCAATCCTGTCTAGGGATACGCCATCTGCGTAGGTCTAAGTTGAATCAAGTGAGAAGAAAAACACGGTCTACCCATTTAAATCACTTACATTAAACCAATACGGCACCTACGGTCTTTGACAACCTCACTTCACGGACAAACTAAACATTCATCAGCAAAGCAAGCCCAAAGCTCTTTTTGAACAAGGCGGCAAGCCGCCTTGTTCAACATCCAATTACGCAGTCAAGCTCGCTTGATCTACGCGTACACCAGCACCCATGGTGCTAGATACTGACAACTTCTTCAGATAAATCCCTTTACTTGAAGCTGGTTTCGCTTTATTCAAAGCCTCCACCAACGCAGTCAAGTTACCTTGCAACTGCTCTACTGAAAAAGATGCGCGGCCAATCGTACAGTGCACGATACCACCCTTGTCTGTACGATATTGCACTTGACCCGCTTTAGCGTTTTTAACCGCTGTTGCTGCGTCAGGTGTCACAGTACCCACCTTCGGGTTTGGCATCAGACCACGAGGACCCAACACTTGACCTAGAGCACCCACAATACGCATTGCATCTGGCGTTGCAATCACAACATCAAAATCCATTTGACCAGCTTTAACTTGCTCAGCCAAGTCTTCAAAACCAACGATGTCAGCACCCGCCGCTTTTGCCGCCTCGGCTTGGGCTCCTTGCGCGAACACAGCCACACGTGTTGTTTTACCAGTCCCGTTTGGCAACACCAAAGCACCACGCACGAGTTGATCCGACTTACGTGCATCGATACCTAAGTTAACAACCGCATCAATTGATTCATTGAATTTTGCTGTGGCATTCTCTTTCACCAGCGCCAAACCTTCGGCAACTGGATACAATTTGTTGCGATCTACTTTTGCACGTAACGCATTGATTCTTTTAGCCATGTTACACCCCCTCCACTTCAATACCCATGCTACGAGCGCTACCAGCGATAGTACGTACCGCAGCATCCATATCTGCCGCCGTTAAATCAGGCTTCTTGGTGGTCGCGATTTCCTCAGCTTGCTTACGTGTAATCTTTCCAACTTTATCTGTATGTGGACGTGAAGAACCCTTGGTGAGACCAGCCGCTTTCTTAATTAGAATTGTGGCTGGAGGCGTCTTCATCACAAAAGTGAAGCTCTTATCAGCAAATGCTGTAATCACTACTGGAATTGGCAGACCTGGCTCTACACCCTGTGTCGCAGCATTAAATGCCTTACAGAATTCCATGATATTCAAACCACGCTGACCCAACGCTGGGCCAACTGGAGGACTTGGATTAGCCTTACCTGCAGGAATCTGCAGCTTGATATAGCCAATAACTTTCTTTGCCATGCTATTACTCCTAAAATGGGTCCAAACGCTTAAAAATAAGCTCCCCGTTGATAAACACTACTACTAAACTTCCTTCTCTACTTGACTGAACTCCAACTCAACCAGAGTAGAACGACCAAATATAACCACGGAAACACGCAACTTGCTTTTTTCGTAATTAACTTCTTCGACACCCCCAGAGAAATCTTTAAATGGTCCATCAGTGATGCGAACAGACTCACCCTTATCAAAGGTAAGTTTCTGAGTCGGGTTGCTCTTGCTGTCGTCAATACGCTGCAAGATAATATCCACCTCTTTGTCTTTGATTGGCGTAGGCTTCTGTGCACTACCTCCAATAAAGGCTGTGACGCGCGGCGTACTCTTAACCAAATGCCAAGTCTCATCAGACATATTCATCTGAACAAGCACATACCCTGGGTACAACTTGCGCTCAGAAATAGTTTTCTGCCCCGCCTTCATTTCAATAACTTCCTCGATTGGAACCAGAATCTGACCAAACTGATCCTGCAAGCCCGCACGAGCCACACGCTCTTCCAAACCCTTTTGCACGGACTTCTCAAATCCAGAGAAAGCCTGCACCGCGTACCACTTCATACTCATTACGCGCCTCGTCCCATTAACGATTTCACCATGTAGGCAAAACCAATATCAACAACAGCCAAAAATGCGGCCATCACCACCACCAACGCAAACACGACTAAGGTCGTTTGAATCGTCTCCTTGCGCGTGGGCCATACCACTTTACGAGCCTCTAAAACAGCGTCCCCGACAAAACTCAGCGCCTGCTGCCCTAACGGCGTGGTGCGAAGCACGGCAATAGCAGCAACCAAACCAGCCATAACCGCCAATATACGTAACACTAGCGCCTTATCTGCCAGCAGGTAAAATCCTGCCAACCCGGCCACTAGCAGCAACACCGCCGCAAGCATTTTAATTTTGTTGACCATAATTCACTTAAAAATAAACACTGAAGTACCAGTGACTATCATTCCAATAGATTTTAAACAAGCAAAAAAGACTGGAAGCTCAAAACTTCCAGTCATTTCACATAGTCAGATCCTTACTACTATAATTTTGGCAGGCCAAGAGGGTCTCGAACCCCCAACCCTCGGTTTTGGAGACCGATACTCTACCAATTGAGCTATTGGCCTATCATTTAAGGAACAATACGCTGAACCTTAAAGTTAAAAAGCCACGCCGGGTTGCTGGCGCGGCTTTTTTAATACTAAATTACTCGATAATTTTAGCTACGACACCCGCACCAACAGTACGGCCGCCTTCACGAATCGCAAAGCGTAAGCCTTCTTCCATCGCAATCGGTGCAATCAATGTCACAGTGATAGAAACGTTGTCACCTGGCATTACCATTTCTGTGCCTGCCGGCAATTCTACTGCGCCCGTAACGTCTGTGGTACGGAAGTAGAATTGTGGGCGGTAGCCTTGGAAGAATGGGGTGTGACGTCCACCTTCGTCTTTACCCAATACGTAGATTTCTGCTGTGAATTTGGTGTGTGGTTTGATTGAGCCAGCTTTAGCCAATACTTGACCACGTTCTACTTCTTCACGTTTTGTACCACGGAGTAATACGCCTACGTTGTCGCCTGCTTGACCTTGGTCGAGCAGTTTGCGGAACATTTCTACACCAGTACAGGTGGTTTTCAGGGTTGGTTTGATGCCTACAATTTCAATTTCGTCGCCGACTTTGACAATGCCGCGCTCAATACGTCCTGTGACTACGGTACCACGACCTGAGATTGAGAATACGTCTTCTACTGGCATCAGGAATGTGCCGTCAATGGCGCGTTCTGGCATTGGGATGTAGGTGTCTAGGGCTTCTGCCAATCGGAAGATTGAGGCTTCGCCGATTTCTGATTGGTCGCCTTCAAGGGCTAGACGTGCTGAGCCTTTGATGATTGGGGTGTCGTCACCTGGGAAGTCGTATTTGCTGAGCAGGTCTCGCACTTCCATTTCTACGAGTTCTAGCAGCTCTGCGTCGTCAACCAGGTCTGCTTTGTTGAGGTATACCACGATGTAGGGTACGCCTACTTGACGTGCTAACAGGATGTGTTCACGTGTTTGTGGCATTGGGCCGTCAGCGGCTGAACATACTAAGATGGCGCCGTCCATTTGCGCTGCGCCAGTAATCATGTTTTTAACATAGTCAGCGTGGCCTGGGCAGTCTACGTGTGCGTAGTGGCGGGTGGCTGTTTCGTATTCTACGTGGGCTGTGTTAATGGTAATACCACGTGCCTTTTCTTCTGGAGCCGCGTCAATTTGGTCGTAGGCTTTCGCTTCGCCGCCAAATTTCTTCGTCAATACAGTGGTGATCGCCGCTGTCAGTGTTGTCTTACCGTGGTCTACGTGGCCAATCGTGCCTACGTTAACGTGCGGCTTGGTCCGTTCAAATTTACCTTTTGCCATTACTCAAGTCCTTTACAATATTTTATTAACCATAAGTTTTATTAAAATTAATAAAACTTGCTCAAATTACCATCAAATTTATGGTGCCCATGGCGGGAATCGGACCCGCGACCTCTCCCTTACCAAGGGAGTGCTCTACCACTGAGCCACATGGGCATTCAAATGCTACCCAGCCAATTGGAGCGGGCGACGAGGTTCGAACTCGCGACATCTTGCTTGGAAGGCAAGTGCTCTACCAGCTGAGCTACACCCGCGCACCGATACAAACTTAAAGCCCACGCTTACAGCTCAAAACTAAATACACTAAATACATTGGTGGAGGGGGAAGGATTCGAACCTTCGTACTCTGAGAGAACGGATTTACAGTCCGTCGCCTTTAACCACTCGGCCACCCCTCCAAACCGAACCCGTGTCTATTGATTAATATTCAACAGACCGTCAAATAAAAATGAATAGGATAAAGTTCAAGAATTTGGTGCCGGATGTCGGAATCGAACTGACGACCTTCGCATTACAAGTGCGCTGCTCTACCAACTGAGCTAATCCGGCGTTAAATTGAGTTGCGTATTATACTGAGATTTTAGAAAATGTTAAGTGATTTTATAAAAAGTTCACTTATTTAACGACAGTAAGAGTCGGCTTCTTGCTGGCCTGTACTTTCTCTGCTGAAGCACCTGCCAGCGGCTCCTGATGCAAACTTTCCTCAGGCAAGGACCCCTCAAAGAACATCCCCTGCCCATTCTCGCGCGCAAAAATACCCCCAACTGCTCCCATCGGGATAAACAAATTTTGCGAAACTCCACCAAATCGCGCTGAGAACACGATGGATTGATTGTCGATATGCAAATCTTTGGTTGCTCCATAACTGATATTCAGTACGATTTCACCTTCTTTGACATAAGCCATGGGCACCATGGTCTGTGCATTTACTGCCACAACCAAATGCGGTGTGAGATTGTTATCTACACACCACTCATGAATGGCTCGTATCAAATAAGGTTTCGTTGAGATCAGATTGGACATATTGACCACTTACGCGTGATTCAGAGCACTATCAGGCAATGATTCACTATTTACGCATTGCTTTTTCCGATGGTGTCATCGCATCAGCATACAAAGGTCTTGAAAATAGACGCTCGGCATACTTCAAGATGGGCGCTGCCTGATTTGGCAATTCAATCCCATAATGACCCAGCCTCCACAATAGCGGTGTCACCGCTACATCCAGCATCGAATAATCGTCACCTAACAAATAATTCTGCTTGGAAAAAATCGGAACCAGCTGTGTCAAGTTGTCACGAATGATTACACGCGCTTTAGAAGCCCGCTCTTCATCACCAGACTCAATGTCTGCAATGTGACTGAATAAATCCTTCTCAAAGCCATGCAAGAACAATCGCGCGCGCGCGCGCATCACAGGATCAGGCGGCATTAACTGAGGATGAGGGAAACGCTCGTCGATATATTCATTGATAATATTCGCCTCAGACAACACCAAGTCACGCTCCACCAAAACTGGCACATGGTTATACGGATTAATTACCGCCAAATCTTCTGGCTTGTTTGCCAAGTCCACGTCAATGACCTGAAAGTCCATTCCCTTCTCAAACAACACGATGCGGCAACGATGGCTATAGGGATCAGTCGTCCCAGAATATAACGTCATCATAATTAATGCACTTCCTTCCAGTAGGCTTTCTTCAGTTTATATGTCAGCACAAGCAACAAGCCCAGGAACGCCAAAACAAACCAGCCCAATTGATGACGCTGCTGTTTAGCTGGCTCAGCCATATAAGCCATAAAATTAGTTAAATCAGCCACCAAGGCATCATACTCATCAACGGAGAGCGCGCCAGGCTTCACCAGCTTTAACTGGTGCGTTTCGTGATCAAGCTCCTGCTCACCTTGCAACGCATAGAGCACATGAGGCATCCCCACTTTATCAAACACCGTATTATTCCATCCAGACGGGCGAGAATAGTCACGGTAAAAACCGCGCATATAGGTGTAAACCCAGTCAGCACCGCGCGCGCGCACCTCAACTGACAAGTCAGGAGGCGCTGCACCAAACCATTTGGCAGCATCTTTTTTATTGATAGCAACCTTCATGGTGTCCCCTACTTTGTCACCCGCAAAAAGCAGATTTTCCTTGATCTGCTTTTCTGTCAAACCAATTTCCAACAAACGGTTATAACGCATGTAGTTTGCACTATGGCAATTCAAACAGTAATTAACAAAAGTGCGTGCACCACGCTGCAACGACTCATGATTCGAAGCATCCACTGGCGCTTTATCTAGATGCACCTCCTGGCTAGCAAAGGCGACCAAAGGCATTAACACCAAAAGCCATAAAACTTTCTTCATTTTTGTTAGAGATTTCATGTTAATTACCCCGTTACTCTTTCTGGCACTGGCTTGGTTTTATCTTTCCTGGTGTACCAAGGCATCAAGATAAAGAACAAGAAGTAAATAATTGTAAAGGTACGTGCAACAACTGTAGCACGGTCAGCTCCGCCCAACACTGGGCCAAACTGCCCCCAAACATTGGATGGAACGGTCCCCAAATAACCCAGCACAAGGAAGCTCACTACAAATGCAACCAACCAGCCTTTATACAATGTGCCACGATAGCGTATTGACTTCACCGGACTCTTATCCAACCAAGGCAAGAATGCGAATGCAACAACAGACAAGCCCATGGCCGCAACGCCAGGAAACTGAGAATTCAGGATCGGTGGAACAGCCCGCAATATAGAGTAATAAGGCGTGAAGTACCAAACTGGCGCAATGTGCGCTGGCGTTTTAAGGGGATCAGCTGGAATGAAGTTGTTCGCTTCCAGGAAATACCCCCCCATCTCGGGCGCAAAGAACATAATCGCGGAGAATACGATCAGGAACGCTGACACTCCCACCAGATCTTTCACCGTATAGTATGGATGAAAAGGAATGCCATCCAATGGGATGCCCGTATCCTTATCTTTTAACTTCTTAATTTCGATTCCATCTGGATTGTTCGAGCCAACTTCATGCAATGCAATCAAGTGCGCCACTACCAAACCCACCAAAACGAATGGCAAAGCAATCACATGAAACGCAAAGAAGCGGTTCAACGTTGCATCAGAAACCAGATAATCACCTCGTAGCCACTCTGAAACATCGGGACCAATAAAAGGAATCGTCGAAAACAAATTCACAATCACCTGAGCTCCCCAATAGGACATTTGCCCCCAAGGCAACAAATATCCAAAGAACGCCTCGCCCATAAGCGCCAAGAAAATCGCCACGCCAAACAGCCAAATCAACTCTCGTGGCTGACGATACGACCCATAAAGCAAACCGCGAAACATATGCAAATACACCACTACAAAGAACATGGAAGCCCCCGTAGAGTGCATATAACGAATGAGCCAACCCCAAGGTACGTCACGCATGATGTACTCAACCGAACCGAACGCTAAATCAGCATCTGGCTTATAGTGCATCGTCAGAAAAATACCCGTTAGTATCTGCAAGACCAGCACCAATAGCGCAAGTGATCCAAAGAAATACCAAAAGTTAAAGTTTTTAGGTGCGTAATATTCCGTTAGATGAGCCTTAATATTGCTGGTGAGCGGAAAACGCTCATCCACCCAATTCAGCACACAATCCAATTTGTTTTGATTTTTATCCGTCATGATGATTAAGCCTTGTCTTCAGAGTCAACGCCAATGAGTAAGGTAGTCTCACTCAGATACTTATGCGGTGGCACAACCAAATTAATCGGGGCAGGAGACCCCTTAAACACTCGGCCAGCCAGATCAAACTTAGAGCCATGGCACGGACAGAAGAACCCACCCATCCAGCTCTCACCCATATCACCACCGCGTTGCATTTTTTCAGTTGGTGAACAACCCAAGTGTGTGCAGATTCCCACAACAACCGCAATGTTCGGCTTAATTGATCGACTGGCATTTTTACAATATCCGGGTTGTTGTGAAGTCACTTCGCTAGCGGGATCAGATAGCTGATCATGATGCTTAGCAAGTTCCGCCGTCATCTCATCGGTGCGATTGATCACCCAAACCGGCTGTCCACGCCATTCAGCTGTCATCATGGTGCCTGGCTGAAGCTTGCTGATATCCACCTCCACCGGCGCACCAGCCGCTTTTGCACGCTCACTTGGCGTCATACTCTTAACGAACGGCACAGCCACCGCCGCGCACCCCAAAGCACCCACCGCCGATGTCGCAATCAAAAAATTACGCTTTTCAAAATCTACCTGACTGGCGCAGCATACTGGCGAAACCGCCTGGTGCTGACTGTTCTGCTTATCTGACATGTTTTCCCCATGCATAAAGGATTATTTAAAAATGATCTCGCTTTTTTTGGGAGCAATTTCATCGTTCTAAAAGCAGGAATTATACAATTTTCAAATGTTAAATTAAAGGGTTATTTTATAAGTGACTGAAATGAAAAGATTAAACGGGATTTTTAATGTCTATAAACTCATGCTCCAAATCAAACCTCTCAGCTAAATGATGACCGAGCGCCTGTATACCATAACGCTCTGTGGCGTGATGTCCAGCCGCGATGTACGACACCCCACTCTCCAGCGCCTGATGCGTCGTTTGCTCTGAAACTTCACCACTGATATACACATCCACACCCGATGCGATCGCCACATCCATATACCCTTGGGCTGCGCCTGTACACCAAGCCACGCGACGAACCATCTGCTGAGGGTCCCCTATAAGCATGGGCTGACGTTCTAATTGTACTTTTAATTTTTCGACCAAACTAGACAAAGGGATTGCCTGACCCAAGTCTCCGACTGCAACAAGGCTTGCTTCCCCCAAATAATCAACCGGGGTTAAACCCAACAATTGACCGAATTGCACATTATTTCCCAACTCTGGATGGGCATCCAACGGCAGATGATAGGCCATAAGATTTAAGTGATTGCTCAACAAAAAGTGAATTCTGTTGCGCTTGATGCCGATGATTCTCGCGTCTTCATTACGCCAAAAATAACCATGATGCACCAAAATCAAATCCGCCTCTGCCCGATGGGCTGCCTCTAACAATGCCATACTTGCTGTAACACCTGTCACAATTTTTCTAATCTCCTCCCGCCCCTCAACTTGCAATCCATTCGGGCAATAATCTTTGAATCTCTCTGCCTGCATAAGTTGTTGTGTATAATGAGATAATTCATTGATTTTTACCATTTTATTGCTACCTTAATGATGGACTGACATTGTATTTCTGCCTAACACCCTTAATATTAAATCAGTTTCCACTGAATTGATAAGAAGCGGCTTTACTTTAGCTTGACCATTTAAATTTTGAATCACATTGACTGAACAGAATGAATCTTTCACTTCCCAAAAAATTATGGCTTACCTTTGCCCAAGCCACCACTGCCTGCCTAGGGCTACTGTTCGTGTTACACATTTTTTATCCGGATTTTCTGGATAAAAAAGAGTCCATTGTAGTCATCAAACAAGTGACCTCCCCAACATCATCGGCATCAGGCTCATATCGTGTTGCAGCAAAAAAGGCGATGCCCGCCATTGTTAATATCTTCACAAGCAACAAACCAACGGTCAGCCCGTATCAAAAATATTGGGATGATCCGATATTTCGCCATTTCTTTGGCGAGCAGTTTGATAACACCCCCTCCTCACAACCCGAGAGCAGCTTGGGTTCAGGCGTCATTGTCAGCGAGCAGGGATTCGTACTCACTAACAACCACGTTATCGCCGCCGCCGATCAAATCGAGGTCGCACTTTCAGATGGTAGAAAATTGTCTGCCAAGATTGTTGGCACCGACCCTGATACAGACTTGGCTGTCATCAAAGTAGAGACCGAACACTTGCCCGCTATTTCTTTTTCAAGCTCAGATCAACTCAATGTAGGCGATGTGGTGCTAGCTATCGGCAATCCATTTGGTGTGGGGCAGACCGTCACGCAAGGCATCGTAAGCGCTCTGGGACGCAATCACCTTGGCATTAATATCTTTGAGAACTTCATCCAGACAGATGCTTCTATTAACCCAGGCAACTCAGGTGGCGCTTTAATTGATGTCAATGGTGACCTTGTCGGAATTAACAGTGCCATATACTCACGCGATGGCGGATCTATGGGCATTGGTTTCGCCATTCCAGCAACACTGGCACGCCAAGTAATGGAGCAGATTATCAGCCAAGGCGCTGTTACGCGCGGATGGATAGGCATAGAGGCGCAAGACATCACGCCTGAACTCGCTGAATCTTTCAAGCTAGGTCATGTGAGAGGGGCGCTGATTGCAGGTGTATTACGCGGAGGACCTGCGCACAATGCCGGCATACTCCCTGGCGATATTTTATTAAGCATCGAAGGGAAGACTGTCGCCGACAGCAGTAGCATGCTCAATTTGATTGCTGCTTTGAAGCCCAACCAACCAGCCACTCTACAGATTGCTCGCACAAAGAAAGTCATCAACATCATGGTGACCATTGGCAAACGCCCCCAGCCTATCAACAATAACGATTAAGGCTATGCAACCTTAATTGTTGATGCGCAACTCCAAAAGCAGCGGCGAGCATCGCTGTCGGAGTAGGGGCTCAATCAACCTGCGCCAACCAAGGTAAAGGACAGCATAGCGAATGCTACACCACGGACCTGAAAATGCCGTCACGACTAAACAACAGCACGTCACCGCCTTCTAACAGCTCACTATGTTCGCTGCCTAACTCCACCTAACTCGCCAGCCATGTTGCCCAATAGCATAACAATTGGACAACAATATATCACGTTAAGAAAACTTAATAACATTGAATTTATTGATTAACTTAAAGCGCCGTGGCACTGCTTGTATTTCCTGCCAGAGCCACACGGACAAGGGTCATTACGGCCAACTTTAGCTCCCTCGCGAAAAACAGGTCGACCTTGAGCCAATAATACTTGCTCTTCATCCGTTGGGTTGGCCAAGGCCTCATCATAGTCTGCATGTTGATAATGTACGTTCTCGACGTCGGCAGGCCTCTCTACCGCTTCTACATCCGCCTCAGTCCTCACCTGCACCAACATAGTCACTTTCGTGACTTCACGCTTCACCGTATTTAATAGCGCTTCAAACAGCTCGAACGCTTCACGCTTATATTCCTGTTTAGGATTCTTCTGTGCGTAAGAACGCAAATGAATCCCCTGACGCAAATGATCCAAAGCCGCCAAATGCTCACGCCAATGGACATCCAAGCTCTGCAACATGACGGACCGCTCGAATTGACGCAAGATATCAGCGCTGGCGAGATCCTCTTTCGCCTGATATGTAGCATTGGCTGCATCAAGAATACGCTGACGCAGCGTTTCCTCATGCAGATCCGGATTATCTTCCAGCATTTTTTGTAGCAGAATATCCAAACCGATTTCAGACTTCAGTTCACGCTCTAGCGCTGACACATCCCATAACTCCTCAACACTGTCAGGTGGGATATGTGTCGCCATCATCGTCACGAGCACATCTTCACGCATCGCCTTGATGGTCTCACCAATATCTGTCGCGTCCAGCAATTCATTGCGCTGCTCGTACACTACCTTACGCTGATCATTCGACACATCATCGAACTCAAGTAACTGTTTACGGATATCAAAGTTACGCCCCTCAACTTTGCGTTGTGCATTTTCGATTGCACGCGTCACCCAAGGATGCTCAATAGCCTCACCATCCGGCATATTGAGTTTTTCCATAATCACTGACACACGGTCCGATGCAAATATACGCAACAGCTGATCTTCCAAGGACAGATAGAAACGACTAGAGCCCACATCCCCCTGACGCCCAGAACGACCGCGCAACTGATTGTCGACACGCCGCGACTCATGCCGTTCAGTACCTACGATATGCAAGCCTCCCGCCGCCAGTACCGCGTCATGGCGCACTTTCCACTCCGTTTTAATTGCCGCAATGCGCGATTCTTTTTCTGTATCACTCAATGCGACATCGGTCTGTACCAAGTGGATATCGGATTCAGGATTGCCGCCCAGTACAATATCCGTGCCTCGCCCCGCCATATTGGTTGCGATCGTGACCATTCCTGGCTGCCCTGCCTGCTCAATGATATGTGCCTCACGCTCATGCTGCTTGGCATTTAGGACTTGGTGATCTAATTTTGCCTCTTTAAGTAAGTTGGAGATTAATTCAGAGTTTTCGATCGAAGTAGTCCCCACCAGCACCGGCTGACCACGACCCTGGCACTCCTTAATATCTAAAATCACTGCCTCATACTTTTCTCGGGCAGTTCTATAGACCTTATCCATGGCATCTACGCGCTGCATCGTGCGATGCGTCGGAATCACTACAGTCTCTAATCCATAAATCTGGTTAAATTCATAGGCCTCAGTATCCGCAGTCCCCGTCATCCCAGACAGTTTGCTGTACATACGGAAATAGTTCTGGAACGTAATCGATGCAAGTGTTTGATTCTCTTTCTGAATTTCAACACCCTCCTTAGCTTCAACCGCCTGATGCAAACCATCTGACCAACGGCGACCCGCCATCATACGGCCAGTAAACTCATCCACGATTACAATCTCACCATTGCGCACCACATAGTGTTGATCACGCTGATACAAATTACGTGCGCGCAACGAGGCATACAAATGGTGTACCAAAGTAATATTAGAGGCTTCATAAAGGCTTGACCCCTCGACCAACAAGCCAGCCTCAATGAGCACTTGCTCCGCATGCTCATGCCCCTGCTCTGACATGACAACATTCTGGGCTTTCTCATCCACCCAGTAATCACCTTCACCCTCTTCTTCCTGCTGACGCGTTAACTTTGCCGCCACCTCGTTGATCTGCTTGTAGAGCGCCACGCTGTCATCAGCCTGACCTGAAATAATCAAAGGCGTGCGGGCCTCATCGATGAGGATCGAATCCACCTCATCGATTAATGCATAACTTAACCCGCGTTGCACGCGCTCCTCACGGCTGTATACCATGTTGTCGCGCAGATAATCGAAACCATACTCATTGTTAGTGCCATAGGTAATATCTGCTGAATACGCAAGACGTTTGGCTTCATGTTGCATTTGCGACAGATTGATACCAACGGATAAGCCCAAGAAATTGTAAAGTTTACCCATCCATTCCGCATCGCGCTTAGCCAGATAATCATTCACAGTAATCACGTGAACACCCTTGCCAGTCAGCGCGTTCAGATATACCGGCAAGGTAGCAACCAGCGTCTTACCCTCACCGGTACGCATCTCTGAAATCTTGCCCGCATTCAGCACCATCCCGCCAATCAGCTGCACATCGAAATGGCGCATCCCCAGCGCGCGAATACCACCTTCACGCACTACAGCAAAAGCTTCTGGCAACAGCTTATCCAGCGACTCACCATTGGTGTAGCGTTGCTTGAATTCTGCCGTTTTCTCGCGCAACTGCTCATCACTCAACATCTGCATTGATGGCTCCAGCGCATTAATCTGCTGGACTTTTTGCATGTATTGCTTAACGAGCCTTTCATTACGGCTACCGAATAATTTTTTAAACAACGTGGATATCATGAAATGAAAGACTTTCCGCTAAAGGTCAAATTGCTTTTGAATAAAAATGGAGGACGAGGATGTAATAAACTTGGAAGAATAATCTGCCGTATTGCCAATACTCAAGAAGGATCCATAAACTTTACTGAATTGGGGGCTACCATAGCACTTTTCAATGCCAACAACTAAAAAACTCTACTTTCTCGCGCCAAGATATTTTCTTGGGTCTAGTGGACTGCCATGCAATCTGATCTCATAATGCAGATGAGGTCCTGTGGAACGTCCTGTGCTGCCTACTTCCGCGATTTTCTGACCTTTTTTCACGCGCTCACCAGCACTCACCAGCAACCTTGAGGCATGTGCATAGCGCGTTTCCAAACCAGCCCCATGATCAACCTTGATGATTCTACCATAATCGGGTGTCACTTCTGCGGAAGAAACGATCCCTTCAGCCGCTGCATAAATGGGCGCACCTGTGGATGCAGTAAAATCCAAACCTTCATGAAAAGCCTTGTTGCCACTAAAAGGGTCTATTCGCCAACCATAACTGGATGAATTGTAAGCAGCGGCAACCGGACTGCTGTTAGGCAACATGTCTTTAAACACGCTTTGTTGTAACAACTTCGCCTCTAAATCATTTAAGTAATCAGTCTCATATTCAATTTGCACCATCATATTGGCAATTTCTTTTTGTAACTCTTTCTCAGACATGGGGGAAGTGAGCACTAACGGGCCTCCAAGATTGGGTCCAGCACGGCGATTTCTTTGCGCATCACGAGACCGCTCATCTTGAGCATTTGTTCGCACAGCCGCCTTCTCTCCTGCCAATCTTGTCAGGCGCTCACTTTGCGCATCTAATTGCATCATGCGCGCCTGCATCTCGCCCAATTGCAATGCATATGCGTCAAGATGCTTCTGCGGATTATGGAAAGAAAAATGTAAATGCTTGGGCAACAAAGATCTCGCCCTCGTCTGTTCCGACGATACAGATGGATCAATCAGCATCAATGCCAGCAATATCGGTACGAAAACCAGCGCAAACACGATGACACTCACCTGCAACAAGGACAACGTTCTCGCCTTTGCCATGTTGTTAGAAACTAAGATAATATTCATATTGCCCCTAACCATCACAGGCATCTCGTAACGCATGCAACGATTGAACTCATTACTCAGCCAGCCTGAACTCTCAGCACTCAACGCTTATAACGAGCGACATCAGGTAGCACAAAAAATATGGGAGGCGATTGCCCCATCCCATCTGGCGCAATACAGCCACGCCTCCGAGATCAAGAAACAGCAACTCACCGTGTATGCGAGCAACAATGCAGTTGCTGCAAAAATTAAACTTGTGACACCTAGCTTATTGATTAATTTAGAAAACAGAGGGTGTGAAGTTACTTCAATTCAAGTAAAAGTGCAAGTAAAATCTGCCCCTAGAATCAGGCCAAAAGAATTAAAATGTTTAAGTCCTGTGGCAGCCAAACAAATACAAACACTAGGTGAGCAGCTCGCTGGAACCCCTTTGGGGGATATTCTGAACAGGATGATAAAAAACAGCCGTTAGACATCTATTTTTAGGACATCCGAGCATGTTGTCGCAATGTAGCAATAGTGCAATAATGAGACAGCTATCACACCTCTAACACTAATTGAAGGAGCGCCTCCACCCCACTTCCAGTCATCGAAAATCATGTAGTTTGTACCTGTTTCATCAGTTTTATTTTGACGTAATCTTTACGGTAAGCATTATTCTAAGAGCACTAACGTTACAAAAAATTAATAGGGAGAAATCATGTCAGTTGAACTAATGATTACCATTGGCGCTGCTATTCTAGCCGTGCTGTATGGTGTAGTAATGAGTAAATGGATTTCCAATCTGCCCGCCGGCAATGCGAGAATGCAAGAAATTGCCGGTGCCATTCAACAGGGAGCTGCAGCTTACTTGGCTCGCCAATATAAAACAATCACGATGGTCGGTATCGCCCTCGCGATCTTAATCGCCCTTTTCCTCGGCACCACAACAGCAATTGGCTTTGTTCTCGGCGCCGTTCTCTCAGGAGCATGCGGCTTTATCGGCATGAATGTGTCGGTCAAAGCGAACGTTCGCACAGCGCAAGCTGCGACCAATGGTATAGCACCCGCGCTGGATGTGGCATTCAAAGGTGGCGCGATCACTGGGATGTTAGTGGTTGGCCTAGGGTTACTCGGTGTTGCTGGTTTTTATGCCTTTTTAGGCGGGGAAGCTGCTACAGACTTAAACCCGCTCATTGGTTTAGCTTTTGGCTCCTCTCTTATTTCTATCTTTGCTCGCTTAGGTGGGGGCATCTTCACTAAAGGCGCAGACGTTGGGGCCGACTTGGTCGGAAAAGTTGAAGCCGGCATCCCTGAGGATGATCCGCGCAATCCTGCCGTAATTGCTGACAACGTTGGCGATAACGTAGGCGACTGTGCAGGCATGGCCGCAGACTTGTTCGAAACCTATGCCGTAACCCTGATCGCCACCATGGTGTTAGGCGGCCTACTCATTACAAATTCAGGTGCAAATGGCATTCTTTACCCTCTGTTACTTGGTGCTGTATCTATCGTAGCCTCAATCATTGGTTGCTTCTTTGTGAAAGCAAGCCCAGACATGAAAAACGTGATGCCTGCACTCTATAAAGGCTTGGCTGTTGCAGGTGTTCTATCTTTAGCTGCATTTTATTTCGTCACAACCAAGATGTTCCCGGAAGGTCTGATGGCGGGTGATCGCGCTATCTCAGCTTCCCAGTTATTCGGTGCATGCGCAGTCGGCCTTATTCTTACTGCTGCCTTGGTGTGGATTACTGAATACTACACAGGAACCGACTATGCTCCAGTAAGACATGTGGCACAAGCCTCTACCACTGGTCATGCCACCAACATCATTGCCGGCATCGGTATTTCTATGAAATCAACCGCTTGGCCAGTGATTTCAGTATGTATCGCCATCTTAACGGCTTATCAACTTGGCGGTCTATATGGCATTGCCATTGCAGCTACTTCGATGCTAAGCATGGCAGGCATCGTGGTGGCATTGGATGCTTACGGTCCAATTACTGACAACGCAGGTGGCATTGCTGAAATGTCCGAATTACCAAGCAGTGTACGTGATGTGACCGATCCGCTAGATGCTGTTGGTAACACTACCAAAGCTGTGACCAAAGGCTATGCCATTGGTTCTGCAGGATTGGCCGCCTTGGTGTTGTTTGCCGACTACACGCACAAGTTAGAAGTGGCAGGAAAATCGGTGGACTTCAGCCTGAGTGACCCCATGGTGATCATCGGCTTGTTTATTGGCGGTCTGATTCCCTACCTGTTTGGTGCGATGGCCATGGAAGCCGTAGGTCGTGCAGCTAGCAGTGTGGTCGAAGAAGTACGCCGTCAATTCCGTGACATCAAAGGCATTATGGATGGCAGTGGCAAGCCGGAATATGGTAAAGCTGTTGACATGCTCACGTCGGCCGCCATCAAAGAAATGATGATTCCATCACTTCTCCCCGTTGCCGTGCCGATTGTTGTTGGTCTTGCGCTGGGTGAAAAAGCGCTAGGCGGTCTACTGATGGGCACGATTGTTACCGGTCTATTCGTGGCGATTTCAATGTGTACCGGTGGTGGCGCATGGGACAATGCCAAGAAATACATTGAAGATGGCAATCATGGCGGCAAGGGTTCTGATGCGCACAAAGCGGCAGTGACCGGCGACACTGTAGGTGATCCTTACAAAGACACCGCAGGTCCTGCAGTCAACCCACTGATTAAAATCATCAACATCGTAGCATTATTGATCGTACCTTTGCTGTAAACTAGCATCAACTCAAAGGCGACTTAAGTCACACGATTCAAGTCGCCTTTTTTATCAGCATTTCCCTGTTCACAATTATTTTAGATGTAGAGCTTATCTTGAGACATTCTGAATTCCACCGTGCACACCGCATTGGTTGGTTGCGTGCGGCAGTACTAGGCGCAAATGACGGCATCGTTTCCACAGCCAGTCTGGTGATTGGCGTTGCCTCCGCAGGCATTTCCCATGATGCCATTCTCATCACGGGTATTGCAGGATTGGTATCTGGGGCCATGTCGATGGCCGCAGGTGAATATGTTTCCGTAAGCTCACAGGCCGATACCGAGGCGGCTGACCTCGCCAGAGAGGCAGAGGAGCTCGCCACACAACCTGAACATGAACTAGAGGAACTCCAAGGAATTTATATCAGCCGCGGCCTCAGCCCCGATCTGGCAGCCCAGGTCGCCTTACAGCTTACCCAGCATGATGCGTTAGGCGCGCATGCGAGAGATGAGCTGGGCATCACGGAAATGATGAATGCCCGCCCAATACAGGCAGCCCTCGCCTCAGCAGCAACGTTTGCTATTGGTGCGTCCCTGCCGCTTTTAGTCACTGTTTTTTGTTCTGAATCTACAACCGTGCCCTCTGTCGCAGGCACCTCACTCGCCTTCCTCGCCACACTCGGCGGCCTAGCGGCTCGAGCAGGAGGTGCTCATGTATTCACTGGCGCCTCTCGCGTTGCAATCTGGGGCGCACTGGCTATGGTAGCCACTGCCGCAATAGGCAAATTGTTCGGGGTTGTTGCCGCTTATTGATCAGGCACATAAATAACATCAATCCGTTCGTAGTGAGCCTGTCGAAATATAAATGGATTCAATGATCCTCGACAGACTCAGACCGAACAGTGTATTAGATTATTTATTCGTGCCGAATCAATATAAAAGGCAGCCTAGGCTGCCTTCTTCTCATCTCGTGGAATTAGAACGCTGGTTTGACCTTTGCGCTATTGTAAGTTGCAACGCCATCTAGGATCTCTTTCTTGGCCGCATCAATATCACCCCAACCATTGATCTTCACCCACTTACCTTTATCCAGGTCTTTATAGTGACCAAAGAAGTGAGCAATCATATTCAGACGCCACTCTGACACATCTTGATATGTCTTTAAATACCCATACAAGCCACACACCTTATCAACTGGCACAGCCAATACTTTCGCGTCAAGCCCCGCCTCATCCTCCATTAGCAAAACGCCTAGAGGACGACAACGCACCACGACACCAGGGATCAGCGGCACAGGGGTAATAACCAGTACATCCACCGGGTCACCATCTGCTGCCAATGTGTGTGGCACATAGCCATAGTTGGTGGGATATTGCATGGCAGTTCCCATGAAGCGATCGACAAAAATGGCTCCACTTTCTTTGTCGACCTCATATTTTACTGGGTCTCCCTGCATTGGAATTTCAATGATAACGTTAAAATCATTCGGGACATCTTTACCGGTCGCTACTTGATTCAATGACATGACTTATTCCTAAAATAAATTGACTAATTAATTGAAGTTAAATTTGTGGCGGGATTATAACAAGGCGGAGAACAGGATTTCGTAACGACTTGTAACTAATTTGCTTGGCGCATCTGTTCAACCTGCTCACGGCAGCTTTGAATGAGCTGCTTGGGGATAAACAATAACGCTAGATATAACAACACTGGAATAATCACCACATCATCCAGCTGACCAATCACGGGGAGAAAATCAGGAATCAAATCAAATGGCAATAGCAAGTAGCCTACCGCTAATCCTAAAAAACACTTGGAAATCCAAGGTGTTTCGGAATGCCTCAGCACCAAGCGATAAACGTCGAACTCCTTTTTGAGCTGTTTAGTAAGCGCTTTGAACTTATCCAACACAATTGGTCATACCTTAAGGTTTAGTCAATGCGTAGAGGTTGTCCAGTTAAACGCTCAAACGCTTCCATATATTTTTCACTGGTTTTTGCCGCCACATCTTCTGGTAATGCCGGTGCCGGCGGTGTTTTATCCCAGCCACTTGCCTCAAGCCAATCACGCACATACTGCTTATCATAACTGGGCGGATTCTTACCTACCGCATAACTTGCCGCAGGCCAAAAGCGTGATGAGTCTGGCGTCAACACCTCATCCATCACATGCAACACCCCACACTCATCCAAACCAAACTCAAATTTGGTATCGGCGATAATGATGCCTTTGGTTAGTGCGTATTCGGCAGCCTTGGTATAAAGTGCGACAGCCACTTGAGCTACCTGTGCTGCCAATGTCTTGCCTATCAACGCTTCGACTTGAGCAATGCTGATATTTTCATCATGCTCACCAACCGCAGCCTTGCTGGATGGGGTAAACAGGGGCTCAGGCAGTTTCGATGCCTCTTGCAACCCAGCAGGCAGGGCAATATCGCATACTGTGCCTTTTGCCTTATACTCTTTCCATCCACTCCCCACCAGATAACCGCGTACAATCGCTTCTATCGGCAACGCTTTCAGTTTTTTAACCACGACAGAACGATTCGCAAGTTGCGCTTTTTCAACAGCATCCGTCACCACTGTATCCGGTGCCACGCCTGTCAAGTGATTAGGCACAACATCCTTGAGCTGCTCGAACCAGAAATTGGCCATCTGCGTGAGCATGGCGCCCTTATTTGCAATCCCTGTGGGCAAAATCACATCAAATGCGGACAGGCGATCTGTACTCACCAGTAGCATCGTATTCGCATCAATATCATAAATATCGCGCACCTTGCCTTGATGGATACGTTTCAAACTTTTGATGGAGGTTTCTAGCAATGGAGTATTCATAAGCGTTCACGGCACTCGCCGTATCAGTGATAGATTAGACAGAGCGTCTATTATAAACGCTCTTGCCTATCTCAGGAATCATACATGTGGCTAGGTGAGTGAGCTATCACCAATGCGTATGATCTTTAAAGTATTCGTCCCACCCAGGCTGCCTATTGGCTCGCCATAGGTGAGCGCAACTAAATCACCATGATTGACCACGCGCTGCCTCAACAGCACTTGCTCCATCTCATTAAGAATCTCGTCACGGTTCTTGCCTGCTTGCTCAATCGGGAATGGATAAACACCGCGGTGTAATGTCAGTTTCCTGCGTGCAAACTTGTCCGGTGATAAAGCATAGATAGGCACTTCAGGGTCAGCTCGCGATAACCACTGCGCGGCATTGCCCGATTGCGTCAATGCCGCCAGCGCCTTGATTTTCAAATGCTGGGTGGTATAAATCGCTGCAGCCGCAACGGCCTCATCCGTCCTAGAGAACACCTGATCTAACTTACGCATATGCTGCTGCCTGAAATACTCTTTCTCCGCCTCTATCACCACCCGATGTACCGCCTCAATAGTCTCGAGCGGATACTGACCTGCCGCGGTTTCGGCCGACAACATCACCGCATCAGTCCCATCCAGTACTGCATTGGCAACATCTGACACCTCGGCACGTGTTGGAATAGGATTGGTAATCATCGACTCCATCATCTGCGTGGCGGTAATCACCAGTTTATTTTGAGCTCGCGCCATACGGATCATGCGTTTTTGCAGACCAGGTACGGCCGCATCACCGACTTCCACGCCCAAATCACCACGTGCCACCATGATGGCATCAGCCGCCTCGATAATAGCCTCGAGATCATCAATGGCCTCCGCACGCTCTATCTTGGCGATAATGCTAGCACTGCCACCCGCCAGCTTAACCAAGTTTCTGGCTAACGTCACATCTTCTGCAGATTTTGGAAAAGAGATTGCGATATAGTCAGCCTCAAGCGCAACGGCTGTTTTGATATCTTCCCGGTCTTTTTTAGTCAAGGCATCTGCAGACAAGCCCCCACCCTGACGGTTGATGCCTTTGTTGTTGGATAGCACGCCGCCACTGAGCACAACACAATGAATCTGATTGCCTTTTACACGATTGACCTGCATGGTGATACGACCATCATCCAGTAGCAGCACATCATCTTCTTTTACTTCCTGCGGTAGTGACTTGTAATCCAAGCCAACGTGATCCTGATTCCCCAATACACAATCTGAATCCAGTATAAAAATATCACCCATCTTCAAGGTAATCTTGCCCAACTCGAATTTGCCAATTCTGATCTTTGGCCCTTGCAGATCACACAACACCCCTACCGGACGACCAAGCTTGGCTGCAATGCTACGGATAATCTCTGCACGTCTGATATGCTCACTGGCACTACCGTGTGAAAAATTCAGACGCACAACATTCATGCCAGCACTGATCATACGCGCGAGCATCTCTTCGCTATTTGAGGATGGACCTAGAGTGGCCACGATTTTTGTTTTACGTAATGTCAAACTGTTTTACCTTCAATTAAATTGCCCATAGAGGGGCTTTGCAAATATCTTCGGATACTCTGCAAAATAAAATGGGGCTGTCAGCCCCATTTTGGTGTCCTAAAGAATCAGGTCACGCCCCTTTAGCACGTTGCTCCAAAATCTCGACTGCGGGCAATTTCTTGCCTTCCAAGAACTCAAGGAAAGCGCCACCCGCGGTTGAAATGTAATCTACCTTATCATAAATGTCATACTTTTGAATGGCCGCAATCGTATCCCCACCCCCTGCCAGCGTAAATGCCTTGGTGTTGGCGATGGCATTTGCAATGACTTTAGTACCCTCACCGAACTGGTCAAACTCAAACACACCTACGGGCCCATTCCAAACCACTGTTCCCGCATTTTTGATAATCTCTGCTAACTCATCAGCAGATTTCGTACCAATATCAAAAATCATGTCATCAGCGGCTACTTCTGTCACATCCTTCTTCACCGCAGGCTCATTTGCATCAAATTTCTTACCGCAAACAACGTCCACAGCAATTGGTACTGCTGCACCACGCTGGCGCATTTTTTCCATCAATGCTTTAGCTGTAGGCACCAGATCATCTTCGCATAACGACTTTCCAATCTCATGACCAACCGCTTTCAGGAAAGTATTGGCAATACCGCCACCCACTACCATCTGATCCACTTTTTCAGACAAGCTTTCCAGCACTGTCAGCTTAGTTGAAACCTTAGACCCCGCCACAATCGCTACCAGTGGTCGCGCAGGCGCTAATAATGCTTTGGTCAACGCATCCAGCTCTTCGGTCAACAAAATGCCGGCACATGCCACAGGTGCAAACTTAGCGATGCCATGAGTAGAAGCCTCGGCGCGGTGTGCCGTGCCAAACGCATCCATCACAAACACATCGCACAAAGCAGCATAGTTCTGTGCCGTTTCATCAACATTCTTTTTTTCGCCTTTATTGAAGCGACAATTTTCCAGCAGCACCAACTCCCCAGCAGCCACATCAAAGCCACCATTGACCCAGTCTTTAATCAGCCGCACGGACTTGCCTAATTTGGCTGAAATCACATCTACTACTGGTTGCAATGAGTTCTCAGCCGAGTAAACGCCTTCTTCCGGGCGACCTAAATGAGAAGTTACCATCACCTTTGCACCCGCCTTCAAGGCATATTCGATTGTTGCCATTGAAGCCATGATACGCGCATCAGAAGTCACTTTACCATCAGCCACTGGCACGTTTAAGTCGGCACGGATGAACACACGTTTTCCGCCCAAATCCAAATCGGTCATTTTGATAACAGACATGTTTCCCTTTGATTTATAAAGTTATAGCCTTTAACATGCAGTCTCAACACTCACAGAACTACATTCTTACAAGCAATTAGGGCCGGATTTACTCCAGCCCTTTACCAAAAAAACTACTTAGCGATGTGCTGTACCAAACGCATCAGATTACAGGTGTAGCCATATTCGTTATCATACCAAGCGACGACTTTCACGAAAGTTGAATCCAGTGAAATGCCAGCGCCTTCATCGAATATAGATGGGCAAGTCTCTCCACGGAAGTCGGTTGAAACCACTTTCTCGCGGGTGTAACCCAATACACCTTTAAGCTCACCTTCTGATGCAGCTTTCATCGCCTTGCAGATATCCTCGTAACTAGCTTCTTTCACGAGTTCGCAAGTGAGATCCACCACAGAAACATCGGAAGTCGGCACCCGGAACGCCATACCAGTCAGTTTCTTATTTAATGCCGGAATTACTTTACCCACGGCCTTAGCTGCACCTGTTGATGATGGAATGATATTTTCTAAAATACCGCGACCGCCACGCCAGTCTTTGTTTGAATGCCCATCTACGGTTTTTTGCGTTGCTGTTGCAGCATGTACGGTAGTCATCAAACCACGCTTGATGCCAAATGCATCATTCAACACTTTAGCCACGGGCGCTAAGCCATTGGTGGTGCATGAAGCGGCTGAAATAATAGCCTCCCCCGCATAAGTTTCATGATTCACACCGTAAACGAACATAGGCGTATCATCTTTGCCTGGTGCTGACTGAATCACTTTCTTAGCACCACGATCAATATGCACCTGACAAGTATCTAGGGTCAAAAACGCGCCGGTACATTCGGCCACAATATCGACACCTAAATCTGCCCATTGAATATTGGCTGGATCGCGCTCAAATGTGAGGGCGATGCGTTTGCCATTAATGATGAGTGCATGACTTTCTACTTCAATCTTGGCATTAAAGCGACCATGAACAGAATCATATTTGAGCATATAGGCCATGTAATCAACTTCGGTCGTGCTATTGATGGCCACGATCTCGAAATCTTCAAATTCTTTTTCTTGGAAGGCTGCACGTAACACCATGCGACCAATACGACCGAACCCATTTATCCCTAATTTAATTGCCATGATTCAACTTTCACTTTTTAAAACAACGCGCTCTATCGCATAAAGAAAAAGGGAGCCCTGTGCTTTTGGGCCCCCTCAGACTGACCTAGATCAAAATAAACTGGTAGGATTAAAGCACCGATTTAACAGTTGCAACTACATTCTCAACTGTAAAGCCAAACTCTTTCATCAGTACGCCACCTGGTGCGGACTCACCGAATGTGTTGATACCAACTACAGCACCTTCCAAACCTACATATTTGCGCCAGAAGTCTGGATGAGCCGCTTCCACAGCCACACGTTTTACACCAGCAGTCAACACGCTGTCTTTGTATGCTTGGTCTTGACGATCAAATACGTTAGTAGATGGCATTGAAACCACGCGCACTTTAGTCCCCGCCGCATTCAATTCAGCTGCTGCTTTAATCGCCAAATCAAGTTCTGAACCGTTAGCGATGATGATTGCATCTGCTCTACCAACCACATCTGAAAATACATAACCACCTTTACGCATCAAATCCAAGTGCGCTGCGTCATGTTTGATGCCTGGCACGTTTTGACGTGACAACACCAAGCTAGATGGACCGTCTTGACGCTCAACCGCGGCCACCCACGCCACTGCAGTTTCTGTTGAGTCAGATGGACGCCATACATCCATACGTGGGATGTAACGCAAACCAGATGTGTTTTCAACTGGCTGGTGCGTAGGACCATCTTCACCTTGACCGATAGAGTCATGAGTCAGCACGGCAATGGTACGCTGCTTCATCAATGCGGCCATACGCAATGCACTCTTCGCATAGTCAGAGAACATGTGGAATGTACCGCCGAATGGCAACAAGCCACCGTGCAATGCCATACCGTTCATGATGGCATACATACCAAACTCACGCACACCGTAAGAGATGTAGTTACCTGGTTTCTTGCCATCTACGTGAGTAAAGCTGCTACATGACGTCAGGTTAGAACCTGTCAAGTCAGCTGAACCACCCAAGAACTCTGGCAATACCGGAGCCAATGCAGCAATCACGTTTTGTGAAGCTTTACGTGTTGCCACTGTCTCTGCTTTTTCGTTCGTTGCAGCAATCATTGCATCTGTTGTCTGTTTCCAGTTAGCTGGCAAATCACCCGCCATACGACGCTTGAACTCCGCCGCCTCTGCTGGGAATGCCTTAGCGTAAGCATCAAACTTAGCATTCCAGTCAGCTTCTAATTTAGCGCCTTTCGCTTTTTGATCCCAACCAGCGTAAACATCTTCTGGAATCACGAATGGTGCATGTGGCCAACCGATTGCTTCACGTGTTGCAGCAACTTCTGCATCGCCTAATGCAGCACCGTGGCAGTCATGTGAACCTGATTTGTTTGGCGAACCTTTACCAATGATGGTTTTACAGCAGATCAATGATGGTTTATCTGTCACTGCTTTAGCGGCCTTGATTGCTTTGTCGATAGCTTCAGAGTCGTGACCATCCACTGACTGAACGTGCCAGCCATATGACTCAAAACGTTTAGCCGTGTCATCTGTATACCAGCCTTCGATATGACCGTCGATAGAGATACCGTTGTCATCCCAGAAGGCAACCAATTTACCTAAGCCCCATGTACCAGCCAAAGCAGCTGCCTCATGTGATACACCTTCCATCATACAGCCGTCACCCAAGAAGCAGTATGTGTAGTGATCAACGATATCGTAGTCGATAGGTTGATTGTAACCGTCGAAATGACCGCGTTTGTTAAACTGGTCGGCCAACAATTTCTCAGCCATTGCAAAACCAACCGCGTTGGTGATCCCTTGACCTAACGGACCTGTCGTTGTTTCAACGCCTGGTGCATAACCATACTCTGGATGACCAGCACAACGTGAATGCAACTGACGGAATGACTTGATGTCATCCATATTCAAATCATAGCCTGTCAAGTGCAACAATGAATAGATCAGCATTGAACCGTGGCCATTGGAGAGCACAAAGCGGTCACGGTCAGCCCAGTTTGGATTTGTTGGATTGTGACGCATATTGTGGTTCCACAATACTTCTGCGATTTCAGCCATTCCCATAGGCGCACCTGGGTGGCCTGAGTTAGCTTTTTGCACTGCATCCATAGATAACGCACGAATAGCGTTACATAGGTCGTTACGTGTTGCCATTGTTTTCTCCCTAATGATTAACTTAAAAACCTTCAACAACTTAACGATAAAATCTTTACATTAAGCTGCAATGATTCACATCACCCACCTCAGAAAGCAGGCACATTAAACTACTTTTATAAAGCTCGAATTATCACTTAAATAGACCTTTTCGGCAAGTGCAACTAGACCCAACATATCTCCAAAATCCCACAATTGACTCCCCAAGCCAAAACTCATGGCAAACGGGACTAAAAAAATGCAATATAATCCCGCGCTTAACAAAGTGCAGAGTGAGAGTGATGGCTCGCAGGCATATGAACCCTGAAGATTTAGAGCGTTTACTGACCACAACGATGCCATACGGCAAGCACCAAGGATGTTTGCTTGCAGATTTGCCCGGCAATTATCTGAATTGGTTCGCGCGCGAGGGGTTCCCAAAGGGGGGGCTAGGGCGATTGCTACAACTGATGCACGAGATTGACCATAACGGTCTGTCATCGTTGCTAACACCTTTGCGCCAGAGCATCACTTCAAGCACTAAGTGACATTTGCCTGTTCAACCATCGCTCAATCACCACAACCACATAGGCTTGTTCAGATTGAGAAAGCTTTCGCCCTGAAGGGATGTGATGCCATTGTTGCAAACATCCACGACAACAACAGGCTGTTGCATGCTGGGCGACAAAAACCGGATGTCCTCGCATCGGGGTTTGCATACCATCATTAACAATCACCGCTGGGGCAAGACGTTCTTGAACGAAATCTTCTGCATGGTCAAGAATAAGCGACATCCCTTTTAACTGGAGATATGCTTTTTCTTTGGCGCTCAGCCGAAATTTTGTTCTAAAAGCCGATTGCGCCAGCGCTTTGAACAATGCGTCTAAGTCTCGCATGGCATCAGTGCAATTGCTGCAAATCTAAACGACGCAGTTTAGGCGCAAGTTTTGCGGTGACACCTACAATCGAAAGGGTCATGACACCCCCAAAAATCACCGAAGGCACTAAACCCATCAGGCGGGCCGCAACTCCCGATTCAAATGCCCCCAACTCATTGGATGAGCCGATAAAAATACCATTAATGGCGGACACTCTGCCTCGCATATGGTCCGGCGTTGCCAATTGCATGATGGTTTGCCTTAGCACCATCGAAACACCATCGAATAGCCCTGAAATCAACAGCATCAGAGCGGCAACCCAGAAGCTGGAAGTTAAGGCAAAGCCGATGATAGACAACCCAAAACCAGCGACTACGGCTAGTAGCCATTTCCCTGCATGATGATTAATCGGATGACGCGCCAACCACAAACCGGTGACGATTGCCCCCAACGCTGGCGCACCACGCAGGATACCCAAACCTTCCGGTCCAGCCTGATAGATATCGTGAATGAAGGCCGGCAACATGGCCACTGCACCGCCAAATAACACCGCAAACATATCCAGCGACATGGCACCCAGCACGACCTGATTACTGAACACAAAACGCAAGCCCTGTGCAATGCTGGCAAAAACCGCTGCTCCCTCGAACTTTGGTGGCTCATTGAGCTTTAATAGGAGGATGGCGATTGTTGCACCAAAACATAAGAGCGTCGTGACTGCATAGGCCAGCGACTTGCTACCGAAGCCCACCAACAGTCCACCAATCGCCGGACCCAATACCAGGCCAATCTGAAAACACGCCGACCCGATCCCCGATGCGCGCACATAGTGCTCTCGAGGCACAATGAGCGCAAAGAGTGAACTGTAACTCGGCGCAATGAACGCTCTTGCCAAGCCGGTAAAGGCAATTGAACCATATATCCAGAATATCATGTTGTCACTAAGCCAGCCTGCCGATAACGCAGCCAAAGTGAACGCATTGCTCAACAACAAAACCCCCGCCAGCACCGCAAAGAAACGACGGGAGCAATAATGATCAACGGCATGTCCGGCAAATAGCGCAGATGCAAAGTAAGGGATCACTTCGGCAAGACCGATCAGCCCGAGCGACAGTGGATCGCGCGTGATCTCATAGATGTGCCAGCCCACCACCACGGCCATAATCTGATACGCCAACACAAGTTGCACTCGAAATGCCAGTAGCTTGGCAAAGGCAAAGTTACCCTGTTTCAATAGTTCCATAGCCCGCATTATAAGGGCAAAACCAAGATGAAATTAGCCTCACTTGACGATACGGGCTACAATGCAACCGTTAGTGCTATGAATAAGGCAGTAAGCAATGCTGACCGTGTTGCCGATGAGTCGCCATTGACCTAGTGTGGTGCTGCTGAAATAGATTGGGCGCACTAACTTTTTATTGATTCAAGTTCTTTTGGAACACGCCAAAGATACCAGCTTGCGATAGTACGACAAGGGCTCCACGCTTGCGCTATTCTCATCATCTCTTTACGCTTGGGTAAGGCATCAAGCTTTTTTAGCCGCATATAGCCTGCGAGAATACCAAAGTCATCGACCGGTAGGATATCTAGGCGCCCAAGAGTGAAGATAAGCATCATTTCCACCGTCCATTGCCCAATGCCTTTAATTGACACCAATCGCGCTATCAAGGCCTCATTACTCATGTGATTCGCCACTTCACGGGATGGTACCAACCCGCTAAGCACGCCAGATGCAATCGCTTTTAATGTATCAATCTTTCTTACTGAGAAGCCGATGGCGCGTAGACTTTCAAAGTCAGCAGCCACTAGCTCATGGGGGAGTGGAAAATGGCCAAAACGACTCACCAACTTGTCGATCAACTTATCGCCCACTTTGGTGCTAAGCTGCTGGTAGGCAACTGCTCTGGCCAAAGCCTCATATGGTTCACGTTCTGACTTAGCTGAAAAAGAACATTCCCCCACAGTGGCGATTAACCAAGCCCAATCCGAGTCCTGCTGCGCAAGAAACTCTGTCGCCTGTTTGAATTGATTCATGAGTGGTTGCATGACATCTTTTGCGTTTAATCAATACGCCCATTCTACAGCTAAGTTATGATGTCCCATTAGTCAGAAACTTTGGGATTGAAATATCATGCTTATTCAGATTAACAATGCAAAACCGGTAGACCTCAAAAAGTTCGCCTTATTCAATCTAGGATTTAGACCTTTCTTTCTCGGTGCCGGTCTGTTTGCCATTGTTTCCATGCTTACGTGGTTAGCTGCTTATACATTAGGCTTACCCATTGAGACACAGGGGATCACTCTGAGCCAATGGCACGCACATGAAATGCTGTATGGCTATGGCTTAGCGGTGGCAGCAGGGTTTTTACTCACCGCGGTTAAAAACTGGACCGGTGTCCCAACGGCGCAAGGAAAATCGTTGGCATCATTATTCGGACTATGGTGTGTAGCCAGAATTCTGCTGTTGTTCGGGACAGATTTAATAGCCTATGCGGCTACAGCAGATGTGCTGTTTGGGTTGGGGTTGCTGGTGGCGATATTGAAACCAATTATTCAGGTCAAGCAATGGATGCAATTAGCAGTCGCGGGCAAAGTCTTGATGCTTTGGATAGGCAATATTGTTTTCTATCTTGGCTGCTTTGGTCTTGTAAACAACGGCATGCTATATGCCATCAATGGGGCAGTACTGTTATTCATTGGACTGATACTCACCATCGGCCGCCGCGTGATTCCATTTTTTATTGAGCGCGGCGTGGGAGGTGAGACGACGCTCAAGCAGTTCAAATGGCTGGACTTGAGTATTATGATGGCGCTGCTGGCGCTGTTCGCCAACGTGATCTTTTTCCAGATACCTCATGCTTCTTCGCTATGTGCCATCGCCCTGTTTGTTTTAAACAGTACTCGCTTGTTTAATTGGCACACAGCAGGAGTGTGGCGCATCCCTTTACTATGGAGCCTCTATCTTTCTTTTTTCCTCATCAATGTAGGTTTTTTGTTTTACGCACTAGAAACGCTTGCATGGTGGGACAAAAACAGTCTCTTACCTATTCTAACGATGCATCTGTTTACAGTGGGCGGAATTGGGCTCGTGACATTGAGCATGATGGCTCGCGTGTCTTTGGGGCACACCGGCCGTGACATTAGAAAGCCATCACATTGGATGATCTACGCATTCGCTGGATTAATTGCAAGCGCCTTATTCAGGAGTGTGATGCCTATGTTGGCACCACAACTCTACGCAGAATGGGTGTTATTGGCCGGCATACTATGGATCGTATGTTTCTCTGTTTTTACCGTGATTTACGCCCCTATACTATGGCGCATCAGAGTAGACGGTGCGTGGGGTTGACGGCCCGCCCTTACCACCCCATCCACTGGATTACGACTTTAAGGCAAGCTTGATACGGCGGAAGATTTGACACAGTTTTGAGCCTTCCAAGTGATCATCCCAAATTTCCATTAGAAATTCTCAATGCGTAAAGATTGGGGTAAATACAAGGGGGTAAGTGCGGCAGACTGTGAAGTGCCAAAAAAATTAAAGCGGTGATTTATTTTGTGCGCACGCCTGATCAATTTGATCCTGCATCAGCGCCACACGACGTTTGATGTCACCAATATCCACGCTACCACTCTTGCTGTTTAAAAGCTCGTGAGAAAGATTAAGTGCCGCCATCATGGCGATGCGCTCCAAACCTACCACCTTACCAGCGTCGCGAATATCACGCATTTTCTTATCGAGATAATTCACGGCATTGATTAAGCCCGGGCGCTCTTCATCAGCACACGAAACCGTGAACTCTCGCCCCATAATATTGACATCTACCGCTTTGATTTCACTCACAATTTTTCGCCTTACGGATAGGTTTGTTATGGCAAAGTCCGCATCAATCGCTCAATGCGCTCGCTCGCCTGCGCCATATTGGCCTTTAAAGACACAGTGTCTGATTCCATCGCACCTAGGTCAGCGCGCAACTTGGCATTCTCGCCACGCAACTCTGCGCACAACGAAATCAATTGCGACAATTTATCTTCCAACGCTTTTAAATCTTCATCCATGCGGTCACTATAGTTTAGAAAAATGATTATAGTCAATAGGTAACATCTACTTTTCAAAGTATTACAAGATGTTATGGATTCTGAAATCGAAAAATTACCTTGCAAAGATCCATTAAAAAGTTAGAATCTCAACCTTGTTGCCAGGTGCCGAGTTTGTTTTCCACAAACGAGGTGAAACTGGGAAATAGGTGCGCTGATTTTCTGTTTTAGAGAATCAACAATTCCTATGCTGCCCCCGCAACGGTAAGTGAGCGTTAAACGCAAAATGGATCGCAAAATGTCACTGTGTGAACAACATGGGAAGACGCAATCCATATCCTCACAAGCCCGGAGACCGGCCTCGCAACATTAGCCTTATGTCAAGGCGCGCTAGAGAATACCGCGGGGTGACGGTCATTAAAAGCTACGCTACTTAACATGGTAAGCGTTTACTTTTCTTGGTTTCATTTCACATATTCCCTAGTCTTTAATGAATCCGCATGCGGGGTCGCATGTAAATCAGGGAAAATATAATGAAAAAAACCATCATAGCCAGCGCAATCGCGCTCGTCTTCACACCACCTGCTTTTTCGGCAGAAAATATAAATTTAGATGACATCGTAATTACCGCCAGTCGCGTACCTCAGCCGCGCGAAGCGGTGATTGGGGATGTGACCGTGATAGGTCGAGAAGAAATCGAGCGAGCTGGGGCTGTTTCAGTTACAGACATCCTGCGTATGCAACCCGGTGTACAGATTTACACCAACGGCGGCACCGGCACAGCCAGCCACGTATTTCTGCGTGGCACCAACGCAGACCATGTGGCTGTATTAGTAGATGGTCTGCGCATCAATTCCGCCACAACTGGCACCACATCATTTGAAAACATCCCCCTTGCGCAAATCGAAAAGATTGAGATTCTACGGGGATCAGCCTCTAGTCTTTATGGTGCAGACGCGATTGGCGGTGTGATTCAAATATTTACGCGTAAAAGCAGCTCTAAAAAACCACTTGTACATGCAGCCATCGGCTTGGGAACTTATGACACCAAAACCGCCGAGGCTGGCGTGAGTGGCGGTATTGGTGCGCTGAGATATGGTGTCAACGTGAGCAGTCTGGATACCGAAAGCTTTTCGGCTAAACGTATTCGCACTAACAAAGATGCAGATGACGACAGCTACCGAAATTTAAGCGTATCCACCTTTGGCGAGCTGGAACTCGCGCCAGGACATAGCTGGGGTTTGCAGTTCTTTGAAAGCAAAGGACATGGCGAGTTTGACAGCAATTACGAAAACTATAACGAACAAGTCCTGCAAAGCTATGCTTTTACCAGTAAAAATCAGTTTACAGACTTTTGGCATAGCACTTTCAAGCTAGGCATGGGGGTTGATGATTTAGACAGCCATGCCAGACCAAATACAAGCCCAGCAAGCGCTAGTTATAATCCAACTGGGGTAAGTCAGATCCGTACAGAACAGCAACAACTCACCTGGCAAAACGACTTCAAATTGCCCATTGGTTTGTTGACATTGACTTATGACCGGCTGGAGCAGGATGTGGACAGCCGCAGCAATGTTAAAACAAAATTCCAGAAAGAACGGAATGATGACAGCTTCTTGGCGAGTTATATCGCCGAGGTTGGCAACCATGCTATGCAACTTTCTCTGCGTGAAGATCACAACACTCAATTTGGCAATTACACCACTGGTGGTGCTGGGTATGCTTATCAAATCAACCATCAATGGCGAGCAAATGTAAACTATGGCAATGCTTTCAAGGTGCCAACATTTAACCAATTGTACTTTCCAAATTTTGGCGCCCCGACCTTACAGCCGGAGAAGTCAGACAATATTGAAACGAGCGTCCAGTACAACACCCCTGCTTTTAATGCCAATCTAACCGTATTCCAAAATAATATTAGAAATATGCTTGCAAATGCAGGGTCTGCTACCGCAACTTGCACCCTCGCAGGGTTTTGTCCAATAAATGTTGGTAAAACTGAGATTCAGGGCGCAACGCTGGATGCCTCTTGGAAAGTTAGCGATCATTTAATACTACGTGGCAATTTCACAACACAGTCGCCACGTGTTGAAGACTCAAACAAGCCCAACGAAGTTAATCAACTACTCATCCGACGCGCTAACCGCTATGGCACTATCAGTCTGTTAAATAGCCTTGGCGATTTTCAATGGGGTACGGAGGTAACGGGATCATCTACACGCTACAACGATCTTGCAAACACCAAGAAGATGAGCGGCTACATGCTGGTCAATTTAACCGCCAACTACAAACTCTCCCCTGAGTGGAAAATTGAGGCTCGCGCAAATAATATTTTCGATAAAAATTATATTTTGGCTTACACCGGCAACACCGCAACCGCAGTGCCATACAATACGGCAGGTAGTAATTTGTTTGTAGGGCTACGCTACGATATGAAACACTAGTGATCTCTCGCCAAAATAAATACTTAGACAAAACACATTTACGCTAAAATCGTACCCTATTAATTTAATGATTCAACAGGAGGCTATCCCAATCATGCTGTCACTTACTAAAACACAACAAATCATCGTGGGTATCGCACTCACATTGCTTATCGTGATGACGCGGGGCAATCACTTTGCCTCGATTAACGCACTACCTAGCGCCTCACTTGCCGTTTTCTTTTTGGCAGGGCTGTATTTACGTCCTAACTGGGTATTTCCATCATTATTGGCGCTATGCGCTGGTTTGGATTTTTATTCCATTACCTTCACTGGCACTAGCAGCTTCTGCGTAACGCCAGCCTATGGCTTTTTGTTGCCAGCCTATGGCGCAATGTGGCTTGCTGGCCGTTGGTTTGCAAAGCGCTATACCTTTAGCACTAGCGCCCTGTTGCCCCTCGTAGGCAGCATTGCTGTTGCCGCCACAGTCAGTGAGCTGTTCTCTAGCGGTGGATTTTATTTCTTTGGTGGTCGTTACCCAGACCCGACATTGGTCGTATTTGGTGAGCGCCTGATGAAATATTTCCCGCATCAATTAGAAAATATCGGCTTTTGGCTGGCGGTTGCATTGTTGGTTCATGTCGCATTCGTGATGACCAAGCGAGCCAGCAACGCTAAAGCGTAATGTCGGATCAGGACAAAAATGCGCGTCATGCCGCACGCATGGTGCGCAAAAAGGCAGTGATTGATGCTGCTATCAAACAAGCTAATCAGGAAAAAGGCCTGCTTCTTGTCCTCACAGGTAATGGCAAAGGTAAAAGCTCCTCTGCATTTGGCATGATGGCGCGTGCCCTGGGATACGGCATGAAGGTTGGTGTGGCGCAGTTTATCAAGAGCCGTAAAGATACCGGAGAAGAAGGTTTCTTTAGCCATCAGCCAAATGTGGAATGGTATGTACTGGGCGAAGGCTTTACTTGGGAAACGCAAGACCGCGAACGTGATATTCGCACCGCAGAAGCTGGCTGGAAACTCGCACAGCAAATGCTCAAAAACCCAGGAATCGGACTGGTCATTCTCGATGAGCTCACCTACACCATGAAATACGGCTACCTGGACACGACACAAATCCTCGCAGATATCGCGGCCCGCCCACCCATGCAGCATGTGGTAGTAACTGGTCGCGCCGCGCCACAAGCCTTAATCGATGCAGCAGATACTGTAAGCGAGATTATGGATATAAAGCATGCCTGGCGGGCAGGCATCAAAGCGCAGCCAGGCATCGATCTATGATGCAATGTCATGCTGTACTGGTTTCCGCCCCATCTTCCGGGCAAGGAAAAACCCTCATTACTGCCGCACTGGCGCGCGCTTGGCGCAACCAAGGGCTACGCGTACAGGCATTTAAATGCGGTCCGGATTTTCTAGACCCAATGATATTGGAAGTCGCCACTGGCCGCCCTGTTTACAATCTCGACTTCACCATGTGCGGCGAGAACGATGGTGAGGCTCAACTCTACCGTGCAGCGCAGCACTCTGACCTGATTGTCGTAGAAGGCGTCATGGGGTTGTATGACGGCACCCCATCTAGCGCCGACGTCGCCGCACGTTTCAACCTGCCCGTCTTACTCACCATAGATGCAAGCGGTATGGCGCAAACCTTTGGTGCACTGGCTTCTGGCCTGCTGACCCATCACTCTCTACTCAAACCGGCAGGGGTGCTGGCCAACAAGGTGGGTAGCACTGGTCATGCACAATTATTAAAAAATTCATTACCGCCACATCTTAACTGGTTTGGTGCGCTACCCAAAGATAAAACACTGAGCCTGCCAGAAAGGCATTTGGGCTTATTCCGTGCCAGTGAAATTGGCGACTTGGAAGAAAAAATCGAGGCCGCCGCCGCTACTATCAGTGCGGATTTGCCTTTGCCTCCAGTGGTGGCATTCAAAGCGCCTGTGCAGTCCAATCAACCTCCACTGCTGGCTAGTAAAACGATTGCGATTGCACGTGATGCGGCATTTTGTTTCATTTATCAGGCTAATTTAGACTGGCTGACGGACATGGGCGCCAGCATCAAATTCTTTTCGCCATTAAACGACCAGCCGTTGCCAGAGGCAGATGCCTATTGGCTTCCTGGCGGGTATCCTGAATTGCATCTTGACGAAATTGGCAATAATAGCGCCATGAAATACGCGCTACAAGCTGCGGCAGATGCGGGCAAGCCCATACTCGCCGAATGTGGCGGCATGATGGCGCTATCGCACAGCATTGATGAAAAACCTGCCTTTGGCTTGTTAGCAGGTAAAAGCAGGATGCATGACAAGATACAGGGCTTAGGCTCACTCAAGGCCGAACTTGCGTATGGCGAACTCGGCGCGCACACTTTCCATTACGGTAGTTTTGAGACCGACATTTTGCCTTGCGCCATCGCTAAAACGCGCTTTGGTAAACCTGAGAACATTTATCGACACGGCTCGATTCATGCCAGTTTCCTGCACTTTTATTTTGCATCCAATCCACAAGCGGCGGCAGGGCTTTTTTTACCATGAGTACTCATCGCTATTCTGAAGAAGAAATAGCCGCTGTCTATCGTGTGATAGCAGAACGCCGTGACATGCGGCACTTCTTGCCGGACCCTGTCGCTCCGGAAGTGCTGTCGCGCATACTGCAAGTAGCCCACCAAGCACCCAGCGTAGGGCTGATGCAGCCATGGCGATTTATCCGTATCACTGATGCGAACATGCGCCAAGCGATACACAAATTGGTAGATGAAGAGCGCATTCAAACCGCGTACGCCATTGGCGAAAATGAAAACGCTGACCGCATGGCGGAGTTCTTGCGATTGAAAGTCGAAGGTATTTTAGAATGTGGTGAGTTGCTGGTGGCTACGCTATGCGATAAACGTGATGCACACGTCTTTGGGCGCAGAACACTACCAGAAATGGATATCGCCTCAGTGAGCTGTGCGATACAGAATATGTGGCTAGCCGCACGCGCCGAGGGCTTGGGAATGGGCTGGGTGTCAATTTTTGACCCGATAAAACTGGGTGCGCTACTGCACATGCCGCAAGATGCCAAACCGATTGCCGTATTGTGTTTGGGACACGTCAGTACTTTTTACAAATCACCCATGTTGGTGGAAACCGGCTGGAAACAGCCAAGACCGCTTGCCGACATGGTCATGGAAAACACCTGGAAACCGCATGCGTAATATTCACCTGATTCTAGGCGGCGCCCGTTCCGGCAAAAGCGCATTTGCAGAAAAACTGGCTACGGAAAGTGGTTTGCCAGTCACCTACATTGCCACCGCTCAAGTTTATGATGCCGAATTTGGCCAGCGCGTAGCGCATCACAAAAACAGACGTCCCGCCCATTGGAAAACTATTGAGCAATCTTTCAATTTGGCAGAAGCAATGTTAACGCATGCCAAAGCAGGCGAATGTGTCATTGTAGATTGCCTCACACTCTGGTTGGCACAATGCATTTGCCCCGATTGCGAACGTCCAAAACACTTAAATTGGGATCAAGAGCGTAAGACACTACTTGACGCACTGCCTTCTGTGCAAGGGCATATGTTTCTGGTCAGCAATGAAGTGGGTATGGGAATCGTGCCACTGGGCGAAATTAATCGCCAGTTCCAAGATGAACAGGGTAGACTGAACCAAGCGATTGCCAACATCGCAGACAATGTGAGTTTTATTGCTGCCGGGCTACCACTTCACCTCAAAGGATAAGCATGGAAATCACGACATTTAAATTAAAAGGCGAATACATTGCCCTTTGTGATTTACTTAAAACAGAAGGTATCGCCGAAAGTGGCGGCCAAGGTAAAGCCATGGTAGCTGAAGGGCTGGTCACCGTGGATGGTGAAGTGGAATTTCGCAAAACTGCAAAAATACGTAGCGGGCAACTCGTAGAATGTTTAGGACAGCAAATTAAGGTCTTATAAGCGCTAGAAGAAGCATCGCGTAACTGGCTCGCAGTAATGCCACCAAGTGGTTTAAACAAGCAATCAGCGCAGCTGATGCTCGCAAAAATGGGCATTTATAGAAGCACCCTAAATATATTCTGCCACCCTATCCCAATCTAAATGCTTTTCCACACAGTCTGCCAAGCGGTTCAGCGCATCATCGCGTAATTTTTCATAGTCAAAACGCTGCTCTACTTGCAGTCCGGCCCACTGTAGCCAAGCTGCGCAGGCCTCGTGATGGTCAAACAGCCCATGCAAATAAGTCCCCGCGATTTGATTGTCCTGCGACATTGCACCTTCTGGTTGCTTGGGTTGAGATGCTTCATTTAAATACATTGCGGGGTTGTCTAATGCAACCCCAGTGCTTACGCCCATGTGAATTTCATAACCCGTAATGGCTACACTTGCAAAAGCCATCTGCCCGACGACCTGCTTTAATTGCTTGGTTTTTTCAAGCGTCGTTTCCATTTCCAACCAACCAAACCCCGCGCTAGAGCCCGCATCTCCTTCTATCGCCAGCGGGTCATGTATCATGCGACCAAGCATCTGGAACCCGCCACACACACCAATTACTTTTCCACCATAGCGCAAATGATGAGTAAGTGCTTGCTCCCAACCATTAGCCCGCAAACAATCAAGATCACCCCGCACATTTTTGCTCCCAGGCAAGATAATCAAATCTGCAGGCGGGATAACTTCATTCATATTAATGAATTGAAAATCCACCTGTGGATGCAAACGCAGTGCATCAAAATCCGTGTGGTTGCTGATATGGGGCAGCACCGGAACAATGACTTTTATTCTCGCGCCGAGCACATTCGAATTTGGAACATGACCGGCAACGTTACCGCTCAATTGCGTCTGCTTCGGCACTGAGTCTTCAGCCTCAATGTGCAACCCATGCAAATACGGCAGCACGCCCAATACCGGCTTTCCTGTCTCCTGCTCCAACCAATCCAAACCCGATTGCAGCAGTGCAATATCACCCCTAAAGCGGTTGATAACAAAACCAACCACTCTCGCTTTTTCAGGTTCGGAAAGCAATGCCAATGTGCCAACAATATGCGCAAACACCCCGCCACGGTCTATATCCGCTATCAGAATGACCGGGCAATCCACCGCCTCGGCAAATCCCATATTGGCAATGTCATTGTCACGTAAATTGATCTCTGCTGGGCTACCCGCGCCTTCTACGATGATGCAGTCATATTGATCCTGTAAGCGCCGCCAAGAATCCAGCACCGCACGCATGGCAACTGGTTTATAGGCATGATAACTGGTCGCTTCCAAGTTGGTGACGACTTTACCGTGCACAATTACCTGGCAGCCAGTATCAGAGTTAGGTTTTAACAACACAGGGTTCATATCGGTGTGCGGCTCCAGACCGCATGCAAAAGCCTGCACTGCCTGTGCACGACCGATTTCACCGCCATCGACAGTCACTGCCGAGTTTAACGCCATATTTTGTGGCTTAAACGGCGCAACACGCATGCCTCTGCGATACAATACGCGACACAGTGCCGCGACTAGGGTGCTTTTCCCCGCATCAGACGTAGTGCCCTGAACCATAAGTGATTTAAATGCCATTCGACTATTATCCCATCATCAGCCCATATAGCACAGGGCTCGCTATCATTGTTGCAGTGTGGCTCGATGCTTTGCTTGGTGAGCCAAAACGCTGGCACCCTTTGGTGGGGTTTGGCAATCTAGCAGCAATGATCGAACAGCGATTGAATATAGGCGCCACCACCCTAAGGGTCAGGCTTGCCGGCTTGCTGGCTTGGTTTTCTCTATTGGTGCCTTTTGCGGCAATCAGCTATTTTGTTACCAACAGTGCACTAACTCACGACCCAATCGCATGGCTGGCTAACGTGCTGCTATTATATTTTTCCATTGGCGCGCGCAGTCTGGTGCAGCATGCAGAACAGATTTATCAACCGCTATCGCAGCATCACCTTGAGCAGGCTCGTTATCATGTCAGCATGATTGTCAGCCGCGACACATCGCAACTAAATGAAAATCAAATCGCCACGGCCACGATTGAATCTGTACTCGAGAATGGCAATGATGCGGTGTTCGGTACGATTTTCTGGTTTGTGCTATTCGGCGGCACAGGCGCACTTGTTTTCAGATTGGCCAACACACTGGATGCCATGTGGGGTTACCGCACACCGCGCTTTTTGTATTTTGGCTGGGCTGCCGCACGCTTGGATGACCTGCTCAATTTAATTCCCGCACGTCTCACTGCACTCAGCTATGCCCTTTGTGGCCACACGGCGAGTGCGCTCAAATGCTGGCTTACCCAAGCTCACACCTGGTATAGCCCCAATGCAGGGCCCGTGATGGCGAGCGGCGCGGGCGCGCTCAGAGTAAAATTGGGCGGTGTAGCCAGCTATCATGGCACGGTTAAACAGCGCCCCACATTAGGCATGGGCGAACCAGCCCAGTTGCATCATGTTCTGCACGCAATCAAGCTGGTCAAACACAGCCTGATATTATGGTGCCTCATCATCATCACGACAGAATTTCTAAGGAGCATCCATTTTGCTTGAACATGGCGGCAACTTATCCTTGGCATCAAAAATGTACGGTATCCCGCTTGCCGACTGGCTAGACCTATCGACAGGGATTAACCCAGACAATTACCCTGTCACAGTGGTTCCTGACGCGGTATGGCAAAGACTTCCTGATAATGACGATGATTTGATAAAGTCCGCATGCAGTTATTATGGATGCCAGTCACTACTCCCTACTGCGGGTTCACAAGCTGCATTACAAGTATTGCCAAGGCTTCGCCCAGTTTGTAAGGTTGCCATGCTCAACCCCATGTATCGTGAACATGCACATGCATGGCAACGTCAGGGGCATGCTGTCAGCAGCTTTACCAGCTTGGCCGATACGTCAGTAGCTCAGGCAGACGTCGTCTTAATCTGCAACCCAAACAACCCAACGGCCAGATTATTCACGCCAATGGAGCTGCTAGACTTACATAACCACTTGAGGCGACGTGGTGGCTGGCTGATAGTTGATGAAGCCTTTATGGATACCACACCAGAATATAGCATTGCCCAACATGCCCACCTAGAAGGGCTCTTTGTATTACGCTCTCTCGGCAAGTTCTTTGGCTTGGCTGGGGCAAGGGTGGGGTTTTTACTTGCCGAAGATTCGCAACTTGCCAGGGTACAGGAAGAGCTAGGTCCATGGACACTCACGGGCGCAAGTCGCCTGATTGCAAAACAGGCATTGCTTGACAAGGCTTGGCAAGACAAAACACGTCTAGCTCTTGCCCATAAAAGTCAGCGCCTGGTAGCACTGCTCAGCGAACATCATTTAGCACCGCAAGCTGGCACAGCGTTGTTTCAGTACACTCCCACAGCAAAAGCCATACAATGGCAACATCACCTGGCTACTCGGGGCATATGGGTAAGACTATTCACAGACACGCCAGCGTTGCGTTTTGGGTTGCCCCATGAGAATGGCTGGGGACGATTAGAGGAAGCGCTTAAAACACTCTGATCGCTTATCGATTCACAAAGTGAATTCTAGGCACTACTTCGCCAAACGAAATCTGCGTCACGCTGGCATGATCAATCACGATTCTAAATAAGCCTTTTAACGGCATATTCAGCACTTCCGCAAGAATGGCACGTATCACACCGCCATGCGTTACTACGGCTATCTCTTTGCCACGAGAGTGTCCGCTCACTTCCTCTACAAACTTCTTTGTACGCGCGTGTAGCTGCGAGAAGCTCTCCCCATTAGGCGGAGTAAGGTTCGCATAATCATTGGCCCACGTGTCAAACACATTGCGCGGAATACTCTCCCAAGCTTGCATCTCCCAATCGCCGAAATGTAGCTCTTTCAAACGCTCATCTATATGAACCGCACCCAAATTGAGCGCCTGTGCCAACTTGGTACAACGCTGCAATGGGCTGGCGTAAACAGCATCAAATTTAATCGCTGTCAGTTTACTCGCCAGCGTGGCACACTCAGCCTCGAAGTTTTCTGAAACATCTACATCGCTCTGCCCATAACAGATGCTAGCGGGAATATTGAGCGAGGTATGACGTATCAAATGCAGATTCATAGCTGCTGACACCAAGCAAGCAACCCAATATAAAGCGCAAGCTCTGTCAATTGTTGCATGGCGCCTAAACAATCACCCGTGTAACCACCCAACCAATGTTGGATTTTATTGCGCCACCAGATCCAAACCAAAATCATCGGTGACACGCAATGCCCCCCCAACACCAACCAATCCTTGGCCTCAAACACAAATGGCGAAAAATGCCAATAGAAGAGCGGTATAGGCAAACAGGCCAACACCGTCGCAACGCACAAATCCGGCCAACCGACCCTGGTAGCCAACGGCTTAGCCTTACCATCAGGCTTGGCATAAGGCAGACTTGCCATTACATAGACTGCGGCTAAACGACTCAATGCATGCCCCACCACCAGGATAAATGCCAGAAAATAATCCGGCAATGCATTCAGCACCTGATATTTACCAAACAACACCAAACATAACACCACGGCTCCATAAGTGCCAAGTCTGGAATCCTGCATAATAGTGAGTATTTGCTCTCTTCCCCATCCTCCACCAAAGCCATCTGCACTATCCGCCAACCCATCCTCATGAAAAGCACCCGTCAAATAGAGCGTAGCTGCCATACTCAACAATATTGCAATACTGCTGGGGAAAAGGCGCGTAGCAACCAGATACATGCCCGCACCAACCATCCCCACCACAATACCTACCAAGGGGAAATACTTAGCAGCGCCAGCCAAATCCTCTTCCTTAAAACTATCCAAGCTGGGGACGGAAATGCGCGTAAAAAATCCAAACGCCAAGCAAACCCTTTGCCATTCTTTTGTTAGCGATTGCACTATTAAGCCCCCCCCCGCGAGCTCACACCTGCGCTCTCAAACGAAGCCATCTCATTCAAGAAATTCACCGCTGATTGCACGAGCGGATAGGCCAAAGCTGCACCAGTCCCCTCCCCAAGACGCAAACCGATATCCAGTAACGGGGTCGCACCTAAATGTTGTAATAATTGACGATGCCCAGCCTCACCTGAGCAATGTGCAAACACACAATAATGCAAAATCGCCGGTGCTAATTGACTAGCAACCAACAAAGCAGCCGTAGCAATAAAACCATCCACCAGCAACAACGCCTTTTGTTCAGCAGCCCCCAACATTGCCCCCACCATCATAGCAAGCTCAAAGCCGCCAAAAGTCGCCAGCACCTCCATAGGTTGTGAGTTATCAACCGCATGCAAACTCACCGCTTGCTCCAGTACCGCCAACTTTCTGGCTAAGCCTACATCATCCAAACCGGTGCCACGTCCCACGCAAGCAGACAAAGGCAATTGACACAACACACTCATCAAACAACTGGCAGATGAAGTGTTACCTATACCCATCTCGCCAAAACCGAAAACATTACAGCCGATCGCCAACTCCTTTCTTGCTATCGCCGCACCCACCATTATTGCCTGCTCGCATTGGGCTTTCGACATGGCCGGCTCATACAGGAAGTTAGCTGTCCCCCGTGCAATTTTTGCATCAATCAAATCAGGACTCACCCCAAAATCATGGTTAACACCGGCATCGATCACACGCAAATGCATGCCATGTTGATGCGCAAACACATTGATGGCTGCCCCACCTTGCAGAAAGTTATATACCATCTGGGCAGTCACCGCTTGTGGATAAGGACTCACGCCAGAAATCGCAATGCCATGATCCGCGGCAAAGACCAACATGGCAGGATTTGACAATTGAGGTGACAAGGTTTGTTGAATCAACCCTACTTGAATGGCCACCTCCTCCAACAAACCCAAAGCACCAAGAGGCTTGGTTTTTTTGTTCACCTTATCCAGCAATGCTGTTCTAAGCGCCTGTTGTGGCGGATCAATATTGAATTTCATAGGAAAAGGATTCTACAACGCGCAAACGAATATGAACACAGAACGAACTTAAAAATCGTATAAAAGACGATATCCCAATGTCGCCAGCAAAATTTTTATCACACCGTGATGAAATTTGCTATAATGCGCGACTTGCAAACAACGCACCAGCGTTTGCATGTCGGCCGGGTAGCTCAGTTGGTAGAGCAGCGGATTGAAAATCCGCGTGTCGGCAGTTCGATTCTGCCCCCGGCCACCAGTAAAATTAAGCTCACAGTAATGTGGGCTTTTTTTATGTCTGTAGGTTATGCATATATACCGACTCAAATACGATTATTTAGCTGCAAAAGCGCTCAACACCGATGCACGTTGATCGATACGCAAGCGATTAGGTCGAGGTCTTGGCTACCACCATCCCGGGCTTGGAAACGCGCCATTATCTCTCCTTAAATTAGATGCAATTTCCGCAAAGGTTTAAGCCTATGACACGTGTCTAAAATTTCAGCAATGCAGTGATATCAGGCTTAATGTTTTCTAACCACTTTTCATACACGATGGCGTTCGAAGTTAGCTCTGGATGAAAGGTTGCTGCCATCGTTTGGCCCTGCTTCACCCAAATCGGGCTTCCATCATGTTCGGCCAGCACTTCAACTGCAGATCCAGTTCTGACAATTTTAGGCGCACGTATGAATACAAGTTCAATGTCACTATCATCAAACTTGCACCTACCATCATGAATTGAACTTTGTAATTGTCGACCGTAAGCATTTCGCTGAACAGTGATATCGAGCGCACCCAAACAGTCTTGAGTGGGATTTTCCACATTTGATGCCAGTAATATTGCACCAGCGCATGTTCCTAAAGATGGCTTTTTATGAACAAATTGCTGCAACTCTTCCCAAAAGTAACCAGTTTTTTTAAGAAGCTCCAACATGGTTGTTGATTCTCCGCCAGGAACAATCAACGCATCGATGGATGCCAAGTCCTCTGCATGGTGAATTAACCTGGCATTTACGGAGAATCTTTTAAGGCTTTGCAGATGGGCGTCGTAACTACCTTGGAGCGCTAAAACACCTATCGATAAAGAAGAAATCACGATGCCCCACGATATTGAAGTAAATCGCCAGTAACCAGCTGTGATGTAGCCAGACCCTTCATGGTGCCAAGTAATTCAGCAGCAGTTTCAAGGAGAATTTTAGGATCTTCAAAATAAACTGTGGCTCGCACAATCGCTTTTGCTCTTGATTCAGCCTCGGCTTCGGAACAGAACGTTACTGAATCTTTCATAAAGATACCCGAACCAACAAATACAGATTCGGCACCAAGTTGACGGACCAATGCAGCATCTGCAGGCGTAGCAACACCTCCTGCAGAAAAATTTGGAACTGGCAGCTTCCCAGATTTTGCCACTAAATGAACCAAATGATAGGGTGCCTGTAGATTCTTAGCGTAGGAGTAAAGCTCAGCATCTTCAAGGAGTGTTAACGATCTAATCTCTCGACGGATATTTCGCAAATGCTTTACTGCATGCACAATATCTCCAGTTCCCGCTTCTCCTTTTGTACGAATCATCGCTGCACCCTCATTGATCCGCCTTAAGGCCTCCCCTAGATTTTTTGCTCCACAAACAAATGGCACTCTGAAGGCACTTTTATCCACATGATATTCATCATCTGCAGGAGTAAGCACCTCTGATTCATCGATGTAATCTACACCTAAAACCTGCAAAATTTGTGCTTCAGCAAAGTGTCCGATACGGCATTTGGCCATTACAGGAATGCTGACGGCCGACATAATTTCTCGAATTTTTTGCGGGGCAGCCATCCGCGCGACGCCACCTTCACTCCGAATTTGTGCTGGAACCCGTTCCAAGGCCATTACAGCCACAGCCCCTGCAGATTGTGCAATTTCGGCTTGACGTGCATCGGTGACATCCATAATGACGCCTCCTTTAAGCATCTCTGCAAGCCCAACTTTTAGGCGAACGGCATCATTTTCTTTATCTGATTGCATAGTTATACCTCACAAACACTCAAATCATAGCTTCTGAGCTTTTTCAAAGCTATAATCGTCAGGCTACTTCCCCTCACATCTATTAGCTCCAATTTTTGTAGTTTCGCGAGAATCCGGGACAGAGTTTCCGGCTTTAAATTCAATAAAGATGCAATTGTTGCCTTGCTAGCAGGAAGCCTAATTTTCGTCCCATCTTTGACCTCGGCACTGATTTGCAACAAATAAGTTATAAATCGCTGGGTAGATGATTGTAACGACAGCATTTCAATGTTTTGAATTAGCTGATGCATTCTAATTGATAAGCCAGCCAGCATTTTGCGAGCGTAGTGAGGATTAGCATCAAGCATAGAAAAAATGAGATTTTTGGGAACTAATAAAACCTTCGAATCTATAATCGCTTTTGCGTAAACAGGAAACTGACGTTCAAGATATAAAATCGCCTCACCAAAACTCTCACTAGGAGAAATAATCCTGAGGATTCTTTCTGTACCCTGCGAGGAGATCAACCCAAGCTTTAGCTGCCCTTCAACCAAGATATACAAGCCAATGGCTTGATCTCCACAATTAAAAACGCTTTGTCCTTTTTGAAAGTTAATCACACGTGACTGCTCTGCGATTTTCTCAATTTGATCTGAGCCAAGCTCTTTAAATAAAGAAAAATTCGCTAGCGTTTGTGAAATAATCTTAGGAGACATAAACTGCTCTTTCCGTCTAAACCAGACGCCCACCTTTTACACTAGTTTAGTGGTAGAGAATCCAGCAAGTAATCTGCGAGAAATTAAAACATCTAGCAAGAGTTTCTCAATTGATTCTAATCAAGAATTGGGAGAGATATTTTACGAACATTGAATCGCCCGTCTTGACTAGACACTTTCCAGCCTCGAGAAATACGCCTTTCAATTTCTACTGGAGAAAGCCGATTAGCGTAACTATGTCGACTACATTCTATCCGCTCGCTCCACTCGTGGATGCCGTAGATAGAATAGAGCTACCCGCGCCTGTATTTCGACCTATGTAGTAAGTTGAAAACTTACGCAATAACCGACTATGCGATTAAATCTTTCCTGAATCGCCACTGCATTTTAACACTAAAGCCTAATTTATACTTAATTTCAAAGTTTCGGTGAAGCTTGAAGCAAGCTAAACATAAAAAATATATGTAGTACTACTTGACCAAAATCAACGTTTTTTATTTTTATAGACGATACAGTCTGTTGCCATGAATATGTTATCAATACGGGCTCAACGTTTCAGAAAAAATCCTGCGCACAAGGCAGAATTTCTGGGTTTATTAGCCCGTCCTATACCATTGCCGCTGATTAATTACGTTCTAGACCGCACAATTGTAAAAATCACGAAGAAATATCCCACTCTGTTTAACAGGCTGTCAGGGCACCACCATAAAACCTTTCTCATTGAAATTACAAACTTATCCTTTGACTTAATACTTTGCCCCAACCCAGCATCCCCTCATCTGCTTGCAATACGTAAAAAAACTGGATTTCACGCTGACGCCACAATTTCCGGTTCATTTCTTGCTCTCATTGGAATGGTAGACGGACGCCTTGATGGAGATGCACTTTTTTTTACGCGTGATTTACAAATATCTGGCGATACAGAAGCAATTGTCTGTTTGCGTAACGCGCTGGACGATGTAGAAGGGAGCGTAGCGAGTGAAGCTGCTTCCTATTTTGGACCAATCGGCATGCTGTTCTTAACAATACTTATAAAAATGGCTAATGAACATCAATACTCAACATAAACCAGAACTTGTATGCCCAGCAGGTACACCAGCCTCTTTGCGCACAGCGGTCGATTCAGGAGCAGATACAGTCTATTGTGGATTTCAAAATGCCACCAACGCCCGCAACTTTCCCGGTCTGAATTTTACGCCTGCCGAATTGGAAGAGTCGATTGCCTATGCGCATGCGCATAAAGCTCAGGTACTTGTTGCGCTTAACACCTTTCCTCCCGCAGGGCAGTTTCCGTTGTGGGCTAATGCCGTTGATTTGGCTTATAACCTGGGGGCTGATGCGATCATAGTTGCAGACATAGGCGTGGCGCTCTACGCAAAAAACAAACATTCGGATTTGCGGCTTCACCTTTCAGTGCAGGCGGGCGCTCCATCCATTGAAGCCATTAAATTTTATTGTGAAGAATTTGATGTCAAACGTGTTGTACTGCCACGTATTTTAACTATTACAGAAATAAAATCATTGAAGCAAGAAATACCATGTGAGATCGAATGCTTTATTTTCGGGAACCATGGGTTGATGGCTGAAGGTCGCTGTAGCCTTACGAATTATGCAACAGGTTTATCAACGAACATGGATGGCATATGCTCACCTGCTAACTTTGTAAGTTATCAAGTAGATGCCAATCGAAATCTTCGTACTGAGCTCAATAGATTTACGATAGATAGCTTCTCCTGCTCGCAGAACCCTGGTTATCCGACCATATGCAAGGGCCGTTACACGGTCGCTCACAGGGATGACCCTTACTATGCTTTTGAAGAACCATTAAGCCTGAATCTTGCGTCTCTTCTCCCCGAATTAATTGCTGCAGGGGTTGACGCCTTTAAGATAGAAGGACGCCAGCGTTCAAAAGCTTATATACAGAGTGTCGTCTCTTCGTGGAGAAAGGCTATCGATAGTGTTCTGGAGGGTGGATCCGTGAATATGGACCATCTTTTATCATTGACTGAAGGCCACAAACAAACGTTGGGGGCCTATGAAACAAAACGCTGGAGATAGCATGGATACAGCACAAGGTAATCTAACGCTGGGACCGATATTGTTTCATTGGTCTGCTGAAACAAAGCGAGACTTTTATTTAAAAATTGCTGATGAGTCACCTATCAATACGGTCTACCTTGGAGAGGTCGTGTGCTCGAAGCGATCGCCTTTTATGATGCCTTATTATGCCGAGGTTACTGATCGCCTGACACGTGCAGGTAAGAAAGTAGTTTTTTCCTCACTGGCAGAAATCATGACACCGCGTGAACGTAAAATGACTGAGGCACTTTGTCACGACGAAAAATATGAGGTTGAGGCAAATGACACCTCTGCAATCTATCATTTACGAAAAAAACCACATCGAATCGGCCAATACTGCAATGTCTATAATGAGGAAACTTTAAGATATCTGGCCTTAAATGGCGCTCATCATGTAGTGCTGCCCGCGGAACTACCACGTAACACCATATATATTATGGGAAAAGCTGCCAAAACGCTTGACGTCAGCCTTGAAGTGCAGGTTTCCGGACGGGTTGGCCTTGCGCTGTCAGCGAGATGCTATCACGCCCGTTCGTACGGCCGAGTCAAAGATAACTGTCAATACGTTTGTGAACACGATCCTGATGGCATGCCATTAAAAACCCTGACAGACCAGAGTTTTCTTTGTATAAACGGCATACAAACCATGTCTTATGGTTACCTTAACCTTCTCCCCCAGATTCCGGAATTAATGGAGATGGGCATTACTAATTTTCGTATATCACCTCATAGTTTACATACAGACACCATCATTGAAACTGCCCACTCAATATTGCATGGACGTATTACCGGAGAACAAGCCACTTTGATTATCCAATCTTTATTGGGCGATGTGCCTTGCTTTAACGGATTTTACAGTCATGCTGCCGGGTATGAATGGCGCAATCATACCCATGCATTGAGCAGATAAACTTTTTTAATTAGTGATATCGAACAAGAAACAACCCTACCCCAGCTCACGATAAAACAATGCGCACTATGTCAACCCAAAAGACCTGATTTGATTAGGGCATGACTGACAGCCAAAGCTTAAGTGATGGTTATTTTTGCTGGATTTAAGGGTCTGTCAATGTCAGGGGTGAGTATTGTGGTGATGAATGGTGACAATACATAGAGTGGAGCATACAAATGGTACTTTCAGACAAAATAAACACTTTTGGACAACACTTGCTCAAGCGACACCGAAAACGCGTGCATAAAATCGCACTTGATGTCGGATTCACTTGCCCAAACCGGGATGGCTCAAAAGGTTATGGTGGCTGTACCTTTTGCAATAATGTGTCTTTTAGCCCGGATGCTGACTCAAATCTTGATTTACATGGTCAAATGGCCAAAGCAAAAATAGCCATTTCCAAACGCACCGGAGCGAAACGTTTTTTAGCATATTTTCAGGCTTACACAAACACCTATGCTGACGTAACGTTGCTAGAGAACCTTTATCGTGAAGCTTTGTTACAACCTGACATCATTGGAATTTCGGTGGGCACCAGACCTGACTGCGTACCTATTGAAGTACTTGAATTATTGGATACCTTACAAAATGAAGGCTGGGAAGTTTGGCTGGAACTTGGGTTGCAATCTGCATTTGATGAAACCCTTGTACGCGTTAACCGAGGGCATGGTTTCTCAGAGTATAAAGAAACTTTATTGGCAGCCAGAGCGCGTGGTATACCAGTATGCACCCATTTGATTATTGGATTACCAGGAGAAGGTGAAGAACAGTGTCATACAACGCTCGACAAGGTACTTGAACTTGGTGTCGATGGACTCAAACTTCATCCTCTTCATGTGGTAAAAAACACCTTGTTAGCATACCAATGGAAACGCGGTGAGTACTCCCCCTTGTCCATGGATGACTATATAAGAATTTCAGCAGATATGATTGAACGCACTCCAGAGCATATTATATTTCACAGAGTAACAGCTACTGCTGCTAGCGATGTTCTGCTTGCGCCTGACTGGTGCTCTAAAAAATGGAAGGTACTTAATGGAATAGAACGGGAGCTCCGCCGACGTGGCACCCGTCAAGGTTGTCGGACCTAAGGTTATTTGACTACTTTCTCTAAACTTTAAGGTGGATACTGTCATCCCCCATCTTCACAGGCAACGTACTTACATCACCTTCAAAAATTCATGAACCTACCAATTGGCTCGACAAATGTGAGTTAATACGTCGTGGTAAAAGGGGGCCAGATTCAACAATACCGCTGTAAAGTTGTATCAGTGTGGCTCCGGCAGACAGCCGATCAACGGCGTCCTGCGGGGTGCGTATACCCCCAACCGAAATCACCGGCATCTGACCATCAAGACTTTTTATCACTTGCTCCAACCCTTCAAGAGCGTGGCGCTCTTTGCCACGTTCTACATATCCACTCAATATCAAACTGTCGAACGCATACTCCTGAACACAGGCCACTAGCGATGTCGTGTCACCACGGTTGCAGTCTATCTTGACTGCCATTGGACGCCTCAGACCTGTAATACGGGCAAGGTCAGTTCGTGAGGCTTTTGCAGCCGTCAGTACTTTACGCAACGTGCCGGCATGTTCTTCCATATGCAAATCAGGACCCGTTCGCACACCGAGATTTATCGCAAAATAGTCCGCATATTTCCAGAGTTTTTCGAGGCAGGCCAAATAATCATCAACCATCTGATCTGGGTGGGTGTTACGGTTCATGCTGATACTGACCCCGATGGGAATCGGATGTGGCCGCGGGATTTGCGACAGGATTGCAACGACTTCATCGACTCCCTGACTACGTTGAGGTTCTGGGCGCGGGATGACAGAACCGACTTCGACGAAACCTAAGCCCAGTGGTGGGAGAGATGAATAGAGCTCGCCATGCTTGTCGAATCCGGCAGCAAGACCGACTGGGCTTGGGAACGTCAGCCCCATGACCTCGCGACGAAGTGATGAAGGTGGTTCCGCAGGCGTCATGAGCGCGGCTATCCGAATAGCCTTAACTGCCAATCTTCTGACATGAGGTGCCCCGAAGTTCGAGACAATGGTCGAAAAACACTTATATATCATAGCGATGCGCTTCTGCGAAGCTCCGCATGAATTCAATTAGCGCCATGACTCCAGTATCTGGCATGGCGTTATACAAGCTGGCACGCATACCTCCCATCACGGGATGACCTTTGAGGTACATAAGACCTTCTGAAGTTGCTTCAGACAGAAATACTGGGGCTAGGGTATCATTGGTCGTACTAAAGCAGATGTTCATGTGTGAACGATGACCATGTTGTATTGGGCAACAATAAAAGCCATTGCTATCATCTATCACCTGATAAAGACTGGAGCTGCGCCGCAAGCTGTTCTGCTCCATTGTGGCTATACCGCCCTGTTGGCGTAGCCAGCGAAACACTAAACCGGCCAGATAAACTGAGAATGTGACTGGTGTTTGCAGCATGGAGTCTGCTTCTGCCTGTGCGGCATAGTTGAATACAGTGGGCGTGGCCGGATGAGCTTTCCCAAGCAGATCATCTCGTACGATGACGACCGTCACGCCAGCCGGCCCAACGTTCTTCTGCGCGCTTGCGTAGATCAGTCCATAGCGTGACACATCGAGCGGGCGACTTAGGAAATCCGAGGTCATGTCCACCACCAATGGCACGCCCCCAGTTTCAGGAATCTGGTGGAACTGCACGCCGTTGGCAGTTTCGTTGCTAGTGAAGTGGCAATAGGCGGATTCCGGGCTTAGTTTCCAATTTTCCGGCATGTGATCGTACTGGCTATCTGCACTGCTAGCCGCAACGTGAACTTTGCAGTAACGGCGCGCTTCTCGTAGACTCTTGGACGACCAGTAGCCCGTATCGATGTGATCAACTGATCTCGCAGAACCAAGTAGATTGAGCGGCACTAGTGAGAACTGTGCTGAGGCACCGCCGTGCATGAACAAAATACGATAGTTGTCTGGGATGTTCAGTAGTTCACGCAAATCATCGCGTGCCTGATGTAGAACTTTTTTGAAGGCATCTCCGGTAAACGGAGTTTCCAGCATGGAGAATCCACTACCGTCCCAGTCAAGAAACTCCTGCTTGGCTTGCCGGAGCACCTCATGCGGCATGACGCCGGGGCCGGCGGCGAAGTTGAATACCTTCTCAGACGTTTCAGGCAAACAACGCTACCCCATGCGAACCGGCGGCCATAAAGAACAAAAGTGGAATGGACAGCATGGTGTTCGTGCGCGAGGACAAGAAGGTGATACGAGCGCAGCGCACACGCTCCTCCAGCGTTGCGGGAACGAAGCCAAGTACTTTCTTCTGATGTGGCCACAACACCAGCCAAAGATTGACCAACATCAAAGTCCCAATCCAGAATCCGGTACCAATTACTGCTGCATAGCCTTTCAGAAGAATTGTATCAATTGACCTGCTCCCTATTTGCCGTACCAATTAAAAGTTAGTAAAGTCCACTTTTAGGAGTGGATGAAATGAAGAAGAGTCGATTTACAGAAGAGCAGATTATTGGTTTCTTGAAGGAAGGTGAAGCGGG
>Ga0194120_10000222_pt1 | contig 102886 bp, 71 predicted proteins | sample TA2MahCa65mmetaG_FD_148642 | JGI IMG/M metagenome (GOLD analysis project Ga0194120, IMG submission 148642) | Freshwater microbial communities from Lake Tanganyika, Tanzania - TA2015019 Mahale Deep Cast 65m | ecosystem: Environmental > Aquatic > Freshwater > Lake | place: Tanzania: Lake... | reverse complement strand
GCCCGATCCAGCCGTGGGGCACTTTCCTCCCCCGCGTATCGCCCATCATCCAGATGTTCGTCGATTCAAAATGGCTGAAATTCGGATTCGGATAACCGACTCCGTGCACGCCGGCGAACCAGCCCTGGTCGAGGAGTTCCTTCCAACCGGTGAGATAGGGGTGGAAACCAAGTTCGGCATCGATCCGGATCACTTCCTTCTCGGGGATGTGCGTCGCGGGCCCGCGGTATTCGTGGTACTCCGCGTGTCCGTAGGGAATGAGCGTATTGAGCGTGTCGTTTCCGCCGTCGAGCTGCAGTACGACGAGCACGCGTTGGCCCTGTTCGGCATCCGGGCCCGCGAGCGCCGTGCGGATCAGGAAATCCGGAAGCGCGGTCCCGACGCCGATCAAACCAAAGCCGTTTCGCATCCATTCCCGGCGGGTCGCAACCATGGGCTTTGCCATGCACGCTTCTCCCAGTCGATCGATCAAGGTTTCCCACGGCCCAAACCAAGAGGTCCGCTCAATCCGGTCCCGTTCAGCTCACCTGATATTCGGGGCTGCTCACGAGCAGGATCACGAGCGCCTGGAGCTTGGCGTTGATCGCCTTGGCCTGCGCCGCCCATTCGGCCGACGGAGGCAGCGGGCCGACGAATTCGATCAGCGTCCGGCGTTTACCCGGCGGAAGGGGGCGAGCCAGGAATCGCTCGATCATGTGGTCGACGACGGCCTCCGTGTCTGCGAACGAGCGGTCCTTGAGCAAGGCGACATAATCGCCGCCACCCTTCTTGACCAGATCGACGGTCGCCGTGTAGCGGGCCATCAGCAGGTTCGTGTTGATCCAATCGCGTCCCTCTTCCCATCCGGCAACGCTCGGCGGATCAAACAGGCTTTGCCCCATGCTCGCGAGCAGGAACCGCACGTTTTGATAGTCGACTTTCGCGAGCCCAGCGGCGCGTGCCGTCCCGACGAGCAACTCCACCGGGCTCTTGATGTGGTTCGCGATCGCATGATCGCTGTAGAACGCCTGGGAAAGAAAGACGTTTTCGAGGACCGGCCGAATCCGATACCCGTTGGCGCGCAGCATGTGGGCCACGCGATCGACGACCTCCGGCTCGGGTTCCCAGTATGCGAAATACTGCCAGAGTTTCTTGGCGAGATATCGCGACGTGCCGGGATGCCGCAACATGATGTCAACGGCTTCATGAGCGCCGATCGCGCCGGTGGAACCGAGCAGCGTCTTCGCCTCGTCGTCGTGCCGGCCGTGATAGAAGCGGAACTGGGCCGAATAGTGCTCGTAGGAAGCCCCCGTGAGCGCCCGCGTGTTCGCGTCGCGCACATCCTTCTCCGTATAGCCGCTCTCGGTGTGCGCCGCGCTGTGTTCCTCGCCGAGCGAAAACAGTTCGAGCAACTCGCGCCCGAAGTTCTCGTTGACGTGCCCCGCCTCGTTTTCGTCGTTGTTCAGGTACCGGATCATTGCCGGATCCTGGACGATGCCGTGCAGCAAGGCCTCGAAATTGTCGGCGTACTTCCGGAAGAACTCGTTTTGCTGATACATGAGGTACGTATCGTTCAGTGTCCGGAAACTCGTCGCGAAATGGTCGTGCCAGAAAAGGACGAGCCGTTCCTCCATGGGGCGCGGCGATTCGAGCAAGCGCCGGACCCACCATCGGACCAGCACCGCGTGCTTATCGACGTTGCGCTTTCCGTCGACTTCGGCGATCTCGTTCCTCGCTTCGACGTGCAGCCGTTGTTCGTAGTCGAGCGGCAGTTCCCACGAGTAGACATCCGATTCCACTTCGATATTGGCCATCGGTCGATTGCGGTAGTCAACGAGGAATCGGACCGCCTCGTGCGGCCCCATGTCGACCAGTTTTTGGATCTCCTCGGGCGTTCCGCCAAAACCCGCGCGGAAGAGGAGATGGCGGGCTTTCGCATAGTCCCAATCGCGGCTCGAGATGGGAACGAGGCCGCCCATGGCCGTCGCATGCGCCACGGCGTACGCGTCGCGCGCTTCGGTCAGCGCGGCTTTGCGATCGGCGAGTTCCTTGTCGGCCGTATCTTTTTCGCGCTGCGCTTCGTCGACCGCCTTTTTCGCCGATTCGGCGGCGGTCGCCGCTTTGGTCGCCGCTTCCTCGCGCTGCGCGAGGACCTTTTGGGCCTCGGTGATTTTCGGTTCCTGATCGGGAGGAACGGCCTTGAGTTGCTCGTCGGCCGCTTTCCGTTCGGTTTCCGCCTTTTCGGCGGCCGCGGCCGTTTCCGCGACTTTCGCCTGACCCGCCTTGATCCGATTGGCCAGTGCGGTGATCGCTTGTTGCGTGGATGCCACGTGCGATTCGGCGGCGGCGACCTTGCGCCGCGCCGCCCAGGCTTGTTCGGCCCGGAGCCGTTGCCGAGCCGATTCGACCTTCGCTTCGCCTTCCGCCTTGTCGATCGCGCCTTCGGCCAACCGCTTCTCCGCGGCGGCCAATTCCTCCATCGCGCTTTGGATGGCGGACGCCGAATAATCGTCGAGCGACTGGGCGCCAAGCCGTTCGAGTCGAACGGCGTCGAGCGATCCCCACGCGAACACGGCCACCAGCGGAATGCGAACGAGCCTCGCTTCGATCCACGTCGTCATCGCCACCACCCGCGCGAAAAAGGTGCGAACCGCGTCGCCTCGCCCGCCGACTCCGCGTTTGATTTCGAGTCTACCGCCGCGGCGCGCGGATTCAAGTGCTTTGTCGCCTCGCGAGGAATTGGAAACCGCGCGCTCGAGCCTTCCGAGCCACACACGCATGCGTGTCGGATGGAAGGCGGGCAGGGTGGGCGCGTCGCCCGGATGGGCTATAATCGGCGCGACGCAATTCCCCACCGTTTCCCGCGGTACCCGGAGGATTCACGCCATGAGTCGCACGCCGGATCGGAACGACACCACCGGACGCGGTATTTCGAGTGCCGTTCTTGCGGCGACAAGCGCCGTTGCGACGCGACAGTTCGCGCATGCCGGCGAGAACAACACGATCCAGGTGGCCCTTGTCGGCTGCGGCGGCCGCGGAACGGGAGCCATCGCCAACGCGCTCTCCGTCCAGAACGGGCCGATCCGCCTCGCCGCCATGGCCGACGTGTTCGAGGATCGCCTGAACCCGAGCCTTGAAAACACAGTCAAGGCGTTTCCGAATCTCGTCGATGTGCCGCCCGAGCGGCGGTTCATCGGATTCGACGGCTATCGACACGCCATGGATTGCCTTTCGCCCGGCGATATCGTCATCCTCGCCACGCCTCCGGCCTTCCGCTGGGTTCACTTCACCTATGCCATCGAAAAGGGCCTGCACGTCTTTATGGAAAAGCCGGTTACCGTCGACGGTCCGACGACGCGCCGGATGCTCCAACTCGCCGAAGCGTCGGTCGCCAAGAATCTGAAGGTCGGCGTCGGCCTGATGTGGAGACATTGCCAGGCGCGGGGTGAATTGCGCCGGCGGATCGAGCAGGGCGAGATCGGCGAGATCGTCGCCATGCGGACCTATCGCATGGCGGGACCAACCGGTTCAGCGGCCGTGGGAAGGAAGCCGGCCGACCAACGGGAGCTGCTCTACCAGATCCGCAACTTCCACGCGTTCCTTTGGGCGAGCGGGGGCGCGTACAGCGATTTCCTGATCCACAACATCGACGAATGCTGTTGGATGAAGAACGCGTGGCCCGTCGATGCGATCGGAACGGGAGCGCGGCACTATCGCGGCGAGATGGTCGACCAGAACTTCGACACGTACTCGGTCGAATACACGTTCCCCGACGGAACGAAGCTCTATCTCGACGGCCGCACGATGCCGGGTTGCCACCAGGAATTCGCAAGCTACGCGCACGGGTCGAACGGTTCGGCCGTGATCTCCAACGGGCCGCGGATCCCCACCTTGTGCGCGACGTACAAGGGGACGCGGATCGCCCCGTCCGATATCGCGTGGCGATCGGAAAACGAACCGATCCCGTATCAACTCGAATGGGATCACCTGATCGACGCGATCCGGCGCGATCTCCCCTACAACGAGGTGCGTCGCGGCGCTGAGGCGAGTCTCGTCACGTCGATGGGCCGCATGGCCGCTCACACGGGCCAACGAGTCACCTATCAGGAGATGCTCGATTGCCCGCACGAGTTCGCGCCGCATGCCGACGCATTGACGTTGACTTCCGCCGCGCCGCTCGTCGCCCGCCCCGACGGAACCTATCCGGTCCCGATGCCCGGCATCGTGCGGGACCGGGAGTATGCGGAAGCGTGAGGCGGGCGCGTGCGAGTCGATTCAGGTCCCGGGCGCGTCGGTGAGCCGCGCGCGGAACAGCCGTAGTCCGTGCACGGCGTGGTAGAGCGCGCCGCCCTCGATCGGTTCCTCGGCCGAATCCAGGATCATCCGCGACAGCGCGTCCGCGGCGTCGCGAACCCACGGCGCGTTCAGAGGCTCGTCGTCGAGCGCGAGGGCGAGCCATTCGAGGATATGGCCGGTCGTGCTGACTCGCGCCTTGAGGTCGGCGTCATGACCGGGCGCTCGGAACGAGTTGGTCGAAAACGAACCGTCGGAGTTTTGGAACTCCCGAGCCCGATCGGCGTAGCGAGCCGTCGTTCCGGCGATTTCACGCCACACGCCGGCATCCGCGCCGCCCCGACGAAGATGGAGATTGCGGACCCAGGCGAGTCCGAACAGCCGGTGGGTTCCCCCGCACGCCGCGTTCTCGATATCCTGATCGAGTTCGTAGCGCACGAGATCCTCGAAGGCGAGCGGCTCATCCCAGCGGTTCTTCCACCGCGCGTCGGTCCCCACGCATTCGCCGATCACGATGATCGCCCAACTCAACTCCTGATCGGCGTTCACGCGGACGCGGGATTGCGACTCGCGGACGAAATCCATGAGCGTGTACGGTTTGCCGTGGACAAGGAACGCGTGGTCTTTGGGCATTCCGACCTGGATCATCTCCGCGACGAACTGGTCCATGTGTCCTTGTCCGACGAACGTCGGACCCATTTGGACATCGAGCCCGAATTCGGTGGGGATGAACCGCATGCCGCGGATCTCACCTCCCTTCGAGATGTGTTCGACGGCATTCACGCGCCGGCCTGTTTGCGCGTCGGTGAGCGGGAGGTCGAGTCCTTGCCCGAGGATTCCGTGGAACACGGTCCAAAACCCGTTGCTCAATTGGATGTCGCGCTGATCGACGAGCATCATGGCGGCGTCGATCCGTTCGCGCAGTCCGCTCGGAAGCGTTGGCCTCGGCGCGGGCAGCGATTCAACGCCCGCGTCGCCGGTCGCAAAGACCTGTTCGGTGGACGCGCCGTCCTCGATCAAGGCATCGGCGGCGCCGCCGCCCGGCGCGCAAGCGGGAACGAGCGCGCCGAACGCGGCTAGCACGGCGAACCGAGGCAACGAGCGGCCGCGATAACCGGAACGGACCATCATTTCGACCTCGGAGCGAGCCGACCTCCGAACGCCGCCGCGCATCGCCACGCGTCGGGCGTCACGAACGCGAGGCATCCGACGGCGATCGCCGGACCGAAGAGCGGCGAGCCGTAGATCCAGGTGTTCGCCGCCCATCCGATCGCCGCGCCTCCGAGCAGGAGGGGCCGCCACGCCGCCTTCCACGCGAACGCGGGGAGCGCGATCTGCCACGCCAGCGTCGCATACGCTCCGATGCTGAGCAAGGTGAGGTAGGCGATGCCGTGCGACGCGTGCGAACGAGCCTCCTCGAACGACGTGTCGAGCGGGGGATGGAGCGGATACCAAAGGGCCACGCCCGCCCACCAGTCGCCGAACTGCAGTTTGTGCAATCCGCTCGTGACGAGTACGATGACCGTGTGCGCCTGCAGCATCCGCAGGGCGACGTTCGCCGCCGCGCTCGGCTCGCCGGAATCCCCGGCCCCCTTCCGCCTCATCACGCGCCATAGTGACTGATTCATGTCACCAAACCACGCGATGCGGCCGGATCGAGGCGAAGCGAGTCCGAGGAAGGCGTAGCCGATCATCAGGTGGAACGCGACGGCGACCACGAGCGCGTCGGCGTCGTGCGCGATCGCGGGATTGGCCGTGAACGAGACGGCGGCGATCCAAGTCAGGATCGACGTGATCCGCGTCGCGACTCCGAGCGTGAAGAGCCCGACGACGGCGAGCGAGGCGGCGTACACGGCGTAAAAGGCCGCTCGATTCGCGCCGCATCCGTAGACGATCGACCAGCCCGGCGGCGATCGGGCGTCGTCGGCCAATCGAGCCGACTCGCGATACGCCGTCCGGTCGAACCAACCGTCAAGCCCGAACAGGCCGTCGGCGCGCGCGGCGAACGGAAGGAGCCATGCGAGGAAGAGGATGCCGGCGAGGACCCTGAGGACGTGCAGGCCCACCGGGTCGATCGGACGGAACCAGCAATCGACCCATGCGCGCCACGCGCCGAGCCAAGCCGGATGGTCGGCCGCGCGCACGCGCGCCGTCGTTCCCGGTCCTCTCGTGTTCCGCCCATTCACGGCGCGAACTCCCCGAAATTCGATTTGAGTACCCCTTCCGCGTTCGGCGGCGGAGGACTGCTCAGGAACAACACGGCGGGCGGTATCGCCTCGCGCGTGTGCCGCACGACTTCCGCCGACGCCCCGCCGTGACGGCGGAGCGCGTAGCGCGCGAAGGAACGGGCGAGCAGCAACGATCGTTCGGAAGGCCGGAACACGGGCCGGTCGCGCGGGATCAGGTGCTGCGCGACGTCGCGCAGAACCAGCTCGCCGCCCTCCATCTCCCAGATCCGCGTGCTCGGAACGGCCTGGCCCGGCGCGGCGATGACTTCCCCTTGCGGCGGCTCGACGGGTTGGTCGTCCGCGAGCGCTCGCGCAAGGATGCCTTCGCGGTGTCCGACGAGGTATCCCGATTCGGCACTCGGAACGGTCACGACCTGGGTGACGTTCCCCGACGCGTCCTTGAGGCGCACTTCAAACGCCGCGCCCGGCAACGCCGGCCGATTCAACAGGAAGTGATAGCTGTTCAACATGCCGACCGCGTGGAGGTAACGGACCGGGTAGGCGCCCGCGAGCGAATAGGCGAACTGTGGAGGCGTCGACATGCCTCCTCCCGCGGGTGACGGCCACGGCCCGCTCGGCGCCGCGAGCGCGACGGCGATCACGGCGATGAAATGGCCGAGAATGCAGACCGTGCCGGAAACGGCGATCCACGCGGGGACTTCTTGGACCGACTCGCCTTCACTCGACATGCCGACTCCCCCCCTCCGCACACGATGCCCATGCGCCGTGATCGCGTCCGGTCCATCCAAGATCCAAGTATCGGCTTGCCGCGCCGCGAATTTCGATCGGGACTCCGTCCGCCGGCGCGGGGTGTCCGCGAGCGTGCCGGTTGTCGCGGCAAGCGCGGTCCCGACGGAACGCGCCGCCGCGCCGTTCGTATCGCCTTTGAGTACAGGTCCCGATGCGCGCGAACTGACGGTTAGTGCGCCGAGGACTCGATGCGGCCGATGCGTCCTCCGCGCGCGAATCGCGCGGGGCTCACCGAATCCAGGTCCATTTCGGGGTTTCCCGTGCGGATCCAGTCGGCGATCAACTTCCCTGTGAAGGGACCCTGCGTCACGCCTAGCATGCCGTGTCCGGCGGCGATCCAGGCGTTGTGAAGGCCGGGAACCTTGCCGACGACCGGCAACCCGTCGGGCGTCATCGGTCGCAAATGGCACCATCGGGACCGTTCGCGCGCGACACCGGAGCCGAGAAAATACCGCTCCGCGCCCGCCGCCAACATCGCGACGCGCGTCGGACGAAGATCGAGATTGAATCCGCTGAACTCCATCGTGCCGGCGAGCCGCAGGAACCCGTCCATCGGTGTGACGAAGATGCGTTCCTCCATCAAGACGACGGGGATCGCCGGACAGGGGTCGGGTCGGTCGATGTCGAGATGGTACCCTTTGCCGGGTTGGATCGGCAATCGGAGCCCGAGGCGTCGAGCGAGGCGAGGCGTCCAGGAACCGCACGCGAGCACAATCGAGTCGGCGGCGACGGGCTCTCCGTCGACGACGACTTCGGCGACGCGTTCCCGTTCAACGCGCACGTCGCTCACCGGCGCGTCGCGCCGGACCACGGCGCCGGCGCGTTCCGCGCCGGCGATCAGGCGCCGCACGAGTTCGAGCGGATTGCACGATCCCGAGTCGGGGAAACAGACGCCGCCCGCCACATCGCGCCCGATCGCCGGCTCGAACGCGCGCACCTCACCGCCCTTCAGATGTTGCGATGGGAATCCAAACTCGCGAAGCAGGTCGGCTTCCTCCCGGATCGCGCGCAGCGACCTTTCGGTCCGCGCGATTTCGAGCCGCCCGGACTTCGTGTAGGGAATGCCGAGCTCGCGAGCGAGTTCGTCGTAGAGCCGCTCGCTCGCCGCGCCGAGCCGGCACAGCATGCGAGTCGCCTCGCGCAAATGGTCCGCCGTGCACGCACGCTGGAATCGTACCAGCCAGCGGACGAGCTCGGGATCGAACCGAGGCGCGACGTACAGCGGACTCTTCGAACTGAACAGCCAGCGGATGTTGCGCCACAACTGTCCCGGCTGGGGAAGGGGAAGATGACCGGGAGTCACCTGGCCCGCGTTCCCCTGCGAACACCCGGAACCAACGTCGCCCTGTTCGAGGAGCGTGACGCTCGATCCGCTCGTTGCCAGATAATACGCGGTCGCGGCGCCGATCACGCCGCCGCCGATCACCACCGTCCGTGCATTGGACATTGTCACTCGAATCGGATTCGGCGTTGAAACAGGCTAACGCCGCTTGTTTTCGAACCAGACCGGGCCACCCCATTTTCCCGTCACGACGACATCGAGATCGCCGTCCTGGTCGAGGTCGACGATCGGGATGTTCATCCCCGAGCCGATGCGCTCGTTGTACGAGATCGCGTGCTTGGTCCAGACCGGCGGATTGCTCCGTTTCAGCTCGTACCAATAGACGCCAAGCGGCTCGAATGCGCCCGGATCATTGCCGTTGTGCGCGAAAAAACGCTTGCCGGCCACCAGGTCGAGCACGCCGTCCCCGTTGAGGTCGGCCATCGCGAGGCTGTGCGCCTGGGACCAACTCGAATCGATCACGTGCTGTTTCCAAGCGACGTCCGATCCGTCGAGTTTCTGTTCGTACCAGAACAGGCCGTACTTGTGCGCCGAACTGGTAAGGATATCGTTGGCTCCGTCTCCGTTCACGTCGTAGACGCAGATCTGGGGCGTGTGGTCAACGGTCCCTTCGTCGAGGTGCCCGAGCTTCAGCGGATGCTCTTTCCATTCACCGCCGCGCGGGTCGGCGGGGGCTTCGAACCACGCGTTGGGGCGAAGCAGATCGGGCCTGCCGTCGCCGTTGAGGTCGCCCACGCCGCAGCCCCATTCGAGCGTCTTGTCGGACACCTTGTGCCGCACGATCGTGCGCCGGCCCGACGCGTCCCTTCCGAGCTCGTACCACTGCGTTCCGGTCACGGCGGGCAGGATCTCATTGCGCTGACCGTCGCCGTCGATGTCCCAAAGGTCGCCGTGTTCAAAAAAACCGTTGCGTTCGATGAGCGTCTCGGCCCAAAGTCCTCCCGCCGGTCCCGGATTCCGGAACCAGTTGGAACGCTGGCCGTGCCAGGAGCATGAGACGACATCGTTCCAGCCGTCGCCGTCGACGTCCCACGGCGCGTTCATGAAGTCCCAGTAGTACCCTTTCCCCTCCTCGTCGACCTCACCTTCGAGTTCTCGGATCTTGACGGGCGCCCAGTCGGGCGCTAGGTAAAGGAAGGGCCCCGCGACGATGTCGAGCTTTCCGTCGTTGTTGAAATCGCTGACGCCGCATGCCTCGCTACGGAAGATCCCGACGCGATGCGCGACAAAGGACACGGGCGACGCCGCGGCTGAAGCACCCTGGGTATTCTGGGCATTCGCGGGCGGGGCCCACCACCCGGCCGCCATGGCGCCGAGCACGATCGAGCTCGCGGTCATCGTCGCGAGACGGCCCGCGATCGATCGAACGCGCCGCGAACGTCGCTCCGTCATCACGGCGGAATCGATGGACGGGTCCAACAGGAATCGTCGGTGTTCGGCGCGCATCGGCTTGAATCCTCCCGGAGATCGCCTTAGTGTATGGCATCGCTGAGGAAGTGCAACCGAAGGAAAAACTGAAACGCGAGAAGAGCTGAAAACGAAAGAGGATAGGCGATGTCGAGTCGATGCGATTTGAAGTGGCGACGAATGCTGAGCATCCTTTTCGCCGGGATGATCGCCGGGTTGTCGGGTACCTGCGCGTCGGCCGGCGAGACGCGGTTCTCTTCGGGACCCGAGGAATTCGCCGGCCATCGCTATTACTGGCTCGCCTACTGGCGGCTCGAAGTGGCGATCCCCGACGACGCGGCGCCCGATGATCGGTTTGAAGTATTGTTCGGCACCAAGGGCCCTGAGAAGCGGCTGTTGGTTTTCGAATACCAAGGCGCGCGAGGGTCGATGAACGAAGCGCGGTCCGAGGGCTACGAGTGGCTCCCCGTGCCCTTGGGCGCGCTGAAGCCTGGAACCACGGTCGTCCTGCACGGCGGCGCGGGCCCCAATCGTCCCGCGTTCCTTGCGGGCGTCCGTGTGACGGGCAAATGCCAAGCGGCCCCGAGGGTCAAACCGGTGGCGGTCGCCGCGCCGAACGCGACGCCCGACAGCGCGCTCGTCTGGTCCAAAGGCCTGGGATTCGAGGCCGACGACTATACGCGGCGCCTTTGGCAGCCCGCACCCTCGGAACCCGATTGGGCCCGCGCCGAACGCAGCGCGCGGTACGCCGGCGTCGCGCTCGGAAAAGTACAGCGCTGGCTGCGCGAGCGGTGCCTCGCCGTGCGCGACGAAAAGTCGGGCCTCTTCCGCCCCACGGGCCGTCAATGGAACTACCAGGACACGGCCGCCGATTGCTATCCGTTCTATGTGTGGGCCGCCTATTACACCGATCTCGAAATCCTCGAATCGGTTATGCTCGACGTTCTCGAAGCCGAGCAGCGGCTTTGCAACCATCTCGACCGGCTCCCCGTCGCCTACGACATGGACGCGGGACATAAGGAGGAGATTTCTTTCGATGCGATGATTTTTGGAGCGGCCGAGTATGCGAAGGATGGTTTGGTGCCGATTGTCGAACTGACGGGCAGGAAATACGCCTGGTTCGCCCGGTTCCAGGCGATTACCGACGATATCTTCCTGCACGCGCGCATCGATACGCCGTACGGCAAGATCCCGTCGACGAATGTCGAAGTGAACGGCGACCTGCTGCAAATCCTCCCCAGGCTCTACACCATGACCGGGGACCGCAAGTACCTCGACTGGGCGCATCGGTTGGCCGACAACTACCTCCTGCCCGGCAAGTTCGTCCCATCGCGGCTCTCGGATCACGGATGCGAGGTCATCGGCGGACTCGGCCTCTTGTTCGCCATCGACCGCACGGCGCAGCCTGAAAAATGCGATCAATACAAGCCGCACCTCGAGTACATGTTCGACGAGGTTCTGCGGCGCGGCCGGAATTCCGAGGGGCTGATCGTGGGCGACCTTCAACCGACGGACGGCCCGCACGACAACGTGTCGGTGCGCGACGGATGGGGATACGACTTCGTTGGCTTCCTCGACTACGACCTGGCGCTCGGCACGACCCGCTATTCCGAGGCGATCCGGCAGCCGATGCGCAATCTGCTGCTTCCCAAATACCGCGAGTTCCACTGGGATGATCGGTCCCGCGACAATACGGCGGATTCGGTCGAGGGCGGGCTCTATTTGCTGAATCGGTTCCCGACGGTCGAGACGTTTGTTTGGGCGGACCGCGAGATCGCGACGTTGCTGGTCGACCACAACGCGCCCGACCGGCTCTGGGATACGCACAAGCTCGAAGCGAACACAGTGCGTTCGGTGCTGATCCACACGATGCTCCACACGCGAAACACGATCGCTCGGCCGTGGCGTCCGGGTCTTCAGCTCGGCGCGGCGCCCGTCGGGACCGACGGCGTCTGCGTCCACATGCGGTCCGACGAACCGTACGAAGGGCGCCTGCAATTCGATATCCCGCGCCATCGTGCGAACATGGGATTCGAGCAGGATTGGCCCCGCATGAATTGCGTGCCGGAGTGGTTCACGGTCGAGCCCGACGCAGAGCGGCGCTACGAGGTTCGGGACGTGGACGGCGAGCGCCGCGAGGTCTCGGGCAGGGAATTGGCCGAGGGACTCGCCGTTCGTCTCGAACGGCGCAAGCCGTTGCGACTCGTCATCCGCCCCCTTTGACGCGGGAACCGGTCGGCGGCGGCCTTGTTTCGGCGAGCGACGGGCGTGTATTCCGGCTGCGGCATCCGATGCGATGCGCATTTCGAGTTTCCGATACTCAGGAGCGTTCGGCATGGTTCACTGCGATTCACGGCGTCTTGGCTCGCGGATAGGCGTCTTGTTGTCGGCCTGCGCGCTGTTCGGGCCGACAATCGCGGAGGGGATCGAACCGGCCGCGCCGCGGCGCAGCGCGTTTCGCGCGCAAAACGCCGAGGAAGCGGCGGCGTGGCGCGCGGCGTCGCGCGCCGAACTGTTCCGGCTGATGCGCATGGAGGATCAGATCGCCGCGCATCGGCTCGACAACCAAGGCCGCAGCGCCCTGACGCTCGACGCGCGGTCCCTATCGACCGAACCGTCGCCTCGAGGACGTTTTGCGCGGCACGAGATCGAGATCGCATCGCGTCCCGATCGGCGGATCCGCGTCGTTGTGACGATCCCGACGAACGCCTCGCCCCGCGCGACGCCCGCCGTCGTCTGCATCCATGGGCACGGGGGCAATCGGAACATCGTTCATGATCCCTCCAGCCCGTATCGCGGCTTCGCGACGGCGCTCGCCGAATCGGGATATGTCACGCTCAGCACGGATGTGGGCCAGCACGAGGTCCAGGGCGCGGAACGGACGCTGATGGGCGAGCGGCTATGGGACTTGATGCGCGTGGTCGATCTCGCGGCGTCGCGTCCCGAGGTGGATCCTCGGCGGATCGGTTGCGGCGGCCTTTCGCTCGGCGGTGAAATGGCCATGTGGCTCGGCGCCATGGACGAGCGGATCGCGGCGACGGTCAGTTCCGGGTTCTTGACGACGATGGAGAACCTCCGGGTCGGGCATTGCATGTGCTGGGATTTCCCGGGCCTCCAAGAAGGCTACGAGTTCGCCGATATCTACAGCTTGACCAGCCCGCGCGCGCTGCAGTGCCAGAACGGGCTGCGCGAGCGGCTGCCAGGCGGGTTTCCGATCGAGCTTGCTGAACGGGCGATGGCCGACATCCGACGCGCCTATCGCGCGGACGAGCGGCTCGATCGAGTCCAATTGGCGACGCACGCCGAGGGCCACGTGTTCGACGTCGCGTTCGGCAAGGCGTTCTTCGACACCATGCTCGGCCCATCCGACTCCCGCTGATGACTGTCGCCGTCGGCCTGCGCAAAACGGGGCCGTGCGGGCCAACGATTCGAAATCACTTGCTGGCGGTGATGCGGCTTGGAAAGAAGCCGACGATAGAAACGTGCCACCTCAATGGGGCGAAGCAGAGGGAAAACACGCTCAGTCGCGAACCGATGGAAGCCCACCGCCGCATGTCGAATGAACAGCGTCTTCAGCTTCCACTGCGGATGATCCGAGCGGCGACTTTTTATTGGTTGCAGGGGACCCCGGAGCAGGTGGATCGCAAAGCGGAGCCCTAAAGGCCGGCGACTTCGTAGCCCGCGCGATAGGAACGACGGATGAATCGGTCGGCGTCGGGCGCGTTCGTCGCGTGGAGGGCCGCGCTGTCCCATTCGAGTTTCACGCCGGATCGGTAGGCGACGTTGCCCAGCAAGACCGTTTCCGAAAGCGGACCCGAATAGGAAAACGGACAGGATGTCTTGGTCTTGCCGAGGATCGCGTCCGTCCATTCGGTGTAGTGGTTATGGTCCTCCGCCTCGGGCAGCTTCACGCCCGCGAACGTCTCGCGGGGGAAGAGTTCGGGCATTTCCGGAAAACCGACGAACAGGTTGCCCTTTTCGCCCACGAACAAGACGCCGTTTTGCGAACCGGGCCAATCGGCGGGGGCCCGGAACAGCGCGCGGTCGGGAAGTTCGCCCGCCTCATACCACGTCATGCGGATCGTGGGAAGCGCGTGCTCCGCGCCGCGGAATTCATAATGCACTTTGCAGGCGATCGGACCGCTCTCGGCGTGGGGCGGCGGTCCTTCCGCCCAGATCCGGGACGGCGGAGGCAAAACGAGCGCCGACGCGACCGGATCGATGATATGGCACCCCATGTCCCCCAGCGCGCCGGTCCCGAAATCCCACCAGCCGCGCCAATGGAACGGATGATACATGCCGGCGACAAACGGACGAGCCGTCGCGACTCCAAGCCATTGGTCCCACTCGACCCCGTCGGGAACCGCATCGCCCTTCGCCGGCCGATCGAGGCCCTGCTTCCAAAACGAACCCGGTCGATCGGTCCAGACATGCACCTCGCGCACCTTCCCGATGATCTCGTCATGGATCGCCTGGACGGCCATCTTGAGCCGGGCTGTCGCATGGTGCTGGATACCCATCTGGCTGACAATGCCTTTGGCGGCGGCCGCCTCCGCCAGACGGCGCGATTCAAAAACGCTGTGCGTGAGCGGCTTCTGCGTGAAGACGTGTTTGCCGAGCTCGATGGCCGATAGGGTCGCCGGCGCGTGCGTGTGGTCGGGCGTCGACACGGTCACCGCGTCGATCTCCTTTTGTTCGAGGAGCTTTCTCCAGTCGGTGTACTTTGCGGCCTTGGGGAACTGCGCGGCGGCCTTATCGAGCCGATCGCGATCGATGTCGCAAATGGCGACGATCTCGTTTCCGACGGATGTTTCCATCATGTCGGACCAGCCTTTCCCACCCACTCCGACGCACGCGATATGCACCTTGTCGGCCGCCGACTTGGCCGCGCCCCGCGCGCTCCGCAACGCCCACGGTAAGGCCATGCCGGAAAGGGCGGCGTGTTTCAGAAACCGGCGACGGCTTTCGAATCGACTCATGGCGTGAGGCTCCACGGCGTGGCGGCGGAATGGACGAACGCATGCGGACGGCCCCGATTCTCGTGGAGCCGTCTGGCCCGATCAAGCGGCCATCCTACGTGGGGCGATTGTCCTCAATCGCCCACGTCACTCGCCGATCTCGAAGTCGATGCGCGCGACCTTGCCGGCCTCGATCGTCACCTCTTGAGCCTGGGGCTTGAGCGCCTCGTGCCATGTTTCGAGCGTGTACGTGCCTGGCGGCACGTCCCGGATCGTGAACGTCCCGTCCTCCGACGTAACCGCGAAATAGGGATGTTTGAGCACATGAATGTACCCCGACATCCAGAAGTGAATGTCGCATTTGACGGGGATTCCGACCTCGCGCATCGCCATCCGTTCCTTCTGAGGCGATCCTTTCGCCGGAAACACCATGTTGAACGCCTTGCCCAATTTCGGGTTCGCCCGCACGTTGTGCGTCACCGGGTCGCTGTTGCGGAATTCGATCTCCTGCCCCTCCATCACGGCCAGCACGTGCGGGACGAACACGCACCCGGCCTGATCGTAGACGGCGGGCTCGGCGGGCGGAGTGAACTCGCCGGGCAAACGGCCCTTGATCGCGACGAGCGTCCATTTCACGGTTCCGTTCGGGTTCACGACGATCTTCTCGACGATGGGCGGCGTCTTGTGCAGATCGGCGCACTGTCGTTCGGCGCCGAAGTTGATCGGCTTCACCTTGGGCGGTGTCCCTTTGAACTTGACGACGCCGACGATGGCGCCTTTGTCCGGCGCCGTTTCCGGATCGGCGGGCGGCGCGGCGGACGAGGAAGGCGCGGACGACGACGCATCCGCGCCGCCGGTCGCCGAGCCGCCGTCCGCACTCGAACTCGCCTTGCGTTCGGAGTTCGCCGCCGCCTTCGAGGATTTCGCGCCCTCGGAGTCCCGCTCGCCGCTCGGCCCGCACGCCGTTGTCGAAACGACAATCACCGCGGCCAAGCCGAGACCCGCCGCCCGTGTCCAATACGTCGATCGCATGCGTTCATTCCCCTTGTTCGGAACGGATAGGATGGTTTTCATGGCATTGCCGACCCGCCGCCTCATCCGCCGGCGGCGAGGGTTCCGTGTCGGCGTCGGCTCGGCGCGTCAGATCGGCGCACGTCGGTCTTCAGTTCCTTCGCCTTGCGTTCGGCCTCTTCCCGAGTCGCGAAGGCGGCGAGTCCCGAGGCCATCGGTGTGGCGATCGCATCCGACCGCACGATCCACGCCGATTCCGCGTCGATCCACTCGCCGTTCACGCTGTTCCCGATCCAGACGCGCTCCGCGGGCTCGGGGAGCGTCGGAAGGTATTCGAGCAGGCAGCCCGTATCGTCGAACTTCGCGACGCGTCCGTCGCGCGCGGCGAGCGCGGCGGCGAACCGGCCCTCGCTGATGATCATCAGGCAATGCGCGCACGTTTCCTCGCCCGGGCGCAGTTTCGGTGGTGACATGGTACTGTCACTTCCGCACCCCGCGGCGAGGAGCGGGCCTGCGGCCAGGAACAAGGCGAACCGCTTCGCGGCCACGATCGTGCGCGAACTCATGCGAACCCCCTGAATCGCGAGCATACGGCGGCGAGCCCGAGCGGAACGACCGCCCACAGGCCGAGCAGACCGAGCAAGACGGGCCGCAGCGCGTCACCCAACACGTCCGTCGCGTAGAGCCCGCCGGGGCCGAGCGTTTCGAGATTCCCCTGGAGGTCGACGACCGAGGCGATCTTGAACGTCTGTGTCGGGTTCGCGAGCGACAACCAGAGCAGATCCCGCGGCGACAATCGCATGGCGACCGCCGTCCCGATCAAACCGAGATCGCTGAAGAAAGCGAAGATCAGCCAGACGAACAAGGCGAGACCGACGGCCGTCGCCGATCGGCGGCAGAATACCGAAATACAGAATCCAATGCTCAAGTAGGCGAGCCCCAGCACGGCCGTGTGGGCCGCGAGACCGAGGAAGCCGCCGAGTTGTTCCATTCCGCGATAGCCCGCGATCACCGCCGCCGTCGCGCCGAATCCGGCGAGCAAGGTTCCCATCAATGCGGATGCGAGGCCCAGGTATTTCCCAATCAAGACCTCCTCGGGCACGACCGGCTGCGCGAGGAGCGTCACGAGCGTGCCCTGCTCCCGCTCGCCCGCGACGCTCACCGCCCCCATGATCAGGCCGATGAGGGGAACGATCAGCATGACCAGATTCAACAGACTGGCGGACGTGCGCCCGAATCCCGCGATGCCGATGCTGCCGAGTCCCGCGAGGCCCAGTGCGCTGAGTCCGAGCGCGAGGCCCGCGAATACGATCGTGAAGAGCACGAACCAGCGATTACGCCGCGCGTCCCGGATCTCCTTGATCATGATCAGCCAGACGGCCGTGAGGTCCATGGCGGTCAGCTCCCTTCCCGCTCGTTGAAACGGTCCGTGTCGGCGTGCCGTTCGTCGTCCAATTCGAAGTCCTCGATGGGAACCTGATGCTCGGCGAGCAGCCGGATCGGTTCGGCGCGTCGACCCGCGGGCACATCGACGAGCAAGTGCGTGGCGTTCGTCTCGACACGGAATCCGGCCTCTACGAGGATTGCGGTGGCCGCGACGCCGTGCTCGGCGGCCAGCGTCAGCGCGAGCAGGCCCGGGCGCCGGAGGTGGTGCGCGATCGCGTCCGGCGCGCCTTCCGCGATCTTACGGCCCCGTTCCAAGACGATGACGCGGTCGGCGAGCCGGCGGACTTCGGAGACGCGGTGCGAGCAAAACAGGAGCGTCTTTCCCGCCTGCTTCAGCCGCTGCAGGAGTCGAGCGAACTCATGCCGCGCGTGCGCATCCAGATTGCTTGTCGGTTCGTCGAGCAGCAGCATGGGCGGATCGGCGAGCAGGGCGAGCACGAGCGCCAATTTTTGTTTCATTCCGCCCGACAAGTGGCCGACCGCCCGATTTCGCGCGTCGCCCAATTCCCATTCGTCGAGCAACCGCATCGCGTGGTTTGGGTCGACGCGGCGCAGCCTCGCGTAGAACCGCACGGCCTCCGCAACCGTTTGATCGACGTGCAATCGGACCTCTTGCGGAACATAGCCGAGCATGCGGCGCGCGGCGCGGCCTCCCGCACGGCATCGATGGCCGAAGACGGTCGCGGAACCTTGGTGCGGAAGGAGGCCGAGCAGGCATCGAAGCACGGTCGTCTTCCCCGCTCCATTGACTCCCCATAGGACGACCGCTTCACCGCGCCGCACCTCGAACGACAGATCATCGACGGCGGTCACTCGGCGAAACCGCTTCGTCAATCCGTCGACGCGCAAGGCCGTGTCGGACAACGGCCGCGTGGCGTTCGCGGCGTCCGGCCGCCCCGTCGGTTCGGCGATCGCGCCGCGCGGATCCGACGCCGTCGATGTCGAGTCGCCGCGAGGACCATTCGCGCGGATCGCTTTCTCCGACACGATTCCATGCCGCGAGGTTTCCTCGCGTTCGATGTCGCTGGTCCCCGCTCCGCTCGGCGACGATGTTCGGGATCTCGGCGCGACCAACGATCCGACGAGCACGACGGTCGGCCAGCAGAGCATGCCGGCGGCGACAACGAGCCAAGGCAAGCGAGCGGCCCGCCGCGGCGGTTCGAGCGACGACGCGACCGGTGTCATGCGGGGCGCCGCGTCGGTGAATGTGGGTTTCGGCTTGAAGACCGGAAAGACGCGCGACGCGAAATCGATCGCCGCGACCGACGGATTCTCGCGAAACAGGCGGAGTGCCGCATTGCGGTCCGCCAATCGCTCGAACAGCCGCGACGGCTCGTAGGCCTGATCACCTTGCCCGTCCCCGTCGACGTCGTATCCCCGATAGTCGCTCCAATAGTTGCCTTGCCATGCGTTCGTCGTCATCCGGCCGCTCGCGCCGACAATCGCGACCTGCTCCCCGTTCTCGACGAAGCTGTTTCGTTCAAACCGATTCCCCCGCGCCGAGGGCAGGATGGTGAGCCCCACCTCGTTGTGTGCGACGATGTTCCGCTCGAATGTTCCGCGCGAGTTCTCGACGAACACGCCGATCCGATTTCCAAGGACGACGTTGTCGGCGATTTGCGCGGCGTCCATGTCCTTCAAGCCGATGCCGTGCCCGCTCGCGCCGCGGTTCCGTTCGAGCCAATTTCCGGTCATCGCGACATGGCGGCTGTACATCAGGAATGCGCCGACGGAGTTGTCCCATAGATGGTTCGATTCGACGCGCGCGTCCTGGCAATACATGAAATGCAGCCCGTATCGGCCTCCATGCGCCCGGTTGGCGCGAACGGTGAGCCGCTTCGAGAACCAAAGCACCATGTCGCGGCCGTCGCGGATCCGATTCGACTCGAGCGTCACATCGTCGCTGTACCAGACCCGGATCAAGTCGCCCCGCCGCGCGAGATCGAGCGGCTTGCTTTGGAGATCGTTATCGCGGACCACGGTCTCCGGCGCCCGCTGGAGCGTCACGCCAAACAGGACATCCTCGAACGCGTTCTTCTCGACGACCGCGCGCGGGGCGCGAACGAGCAGCCCGGAGTCCTCGCGCCCGAGCACATCGCCGCTTCCGCGGATCACGAACCCCGACAGGCGTACGTCGGGCGCGGCGATCGTGACGACGGTCCCGTTTCCTTCGCCGTCGATCACCGGCGCGTTGCGGCCGACGAGACGCACGGATTTTTCGATGAGGAGCGGCCCCGAATACCGCCCGCCATCGACGACGATCGTGTCCCCCGCGTCGGCCCGCGCGATCGCGTCCTCAATCGTGCGGATCGGACCGGTCGGCGAAACGGTCCACGGCGCGCCGAGTGCTGCGCCGGCCGACGCGAGGAAGAAGGGAACGGTCATTCCGACCGTCGCCACGGCGCGGGTCGCCGGAACGGCCGCGATCGGAACGGCTCGCCGACGGCGGCGCCAACGGAGTCCGGCGGCGACGATCGCGGCGCCCGAGCTTGCCATGGCGAGCCCAAGCCCCGGTCCAATCGCGCCGAACGTGCGGAAGTTGCCGATCTTCCCGTCCCCGAGCGCCGGCGGGACGAACGGTTTGACCGAACTGCTGAGCGGCGCGCGGGGGTCGAGCGACAAGCCGTAGTACCGAAGCCACCCCTGGAGGTCGATCAGGAACGCGGCGGGGAACAGGATCGCCGGAAGAAGCAACACGATCGACGCGCGACTCGGCCAGAACGCGGCGATCAGCGTCAATGCGGCGACCAACCCGATCGCCGGTTTCGCGACACGGCGTTCGAACGGAGCCGCTCCGCCCAGCGGTTTCATGCCGATGTAGTGGTTCAGCAGATCGATCTCGCGCACGTCCCCTTCGATCCGGTCCGGGTAACCGCTCAGCCTCAGCCCCTTCGGATACTGCGGCGCGCGCAGTTGAAAATCCCAGTACACGAACCGCGGCGAAACGGCGATGCCCGATGCCGCGGCGATCAACAGCAGACTCGCCGCGACGCCGGACCACGACGGCCAGCATCGTGTCACTTCCGGGGACGATGTCTTCATGATGCGATCGTCTCACTGATGCCGGTTCGTTCGGGCGCCTAGTTCGACGCAGGTTCGACCAGCAGGTATCCGACCATCTCCAAGTGCAACGCCGAGCAGAATTCGAGACAATAGAAGGGGAAAACACCCTCCTTTTCCGCGACGAACTCGATCGTCACCGTCTCACCCGGTTCGAGACTCGCCTCGATGTTGTAGCTCGGTATGCAGAACCCGTGCGTCGCGTCGATCGTGCGTTCCATGTTGGTGATCGTCCATTTCACCTTCTGTCCCTGGCGGACCTGGACGTGTTCGGGTTCGAAGTGGCTTCGAATGGCGATCATGTCGACCTCGACCGCATCGCCGTTTCGGCGGATCGCGCCCTTCATCGGCGCCGTCTCCGACTTGACCTGCGACAGCGGATCCCAGCCGACATCGGGATAGACCTCCCAGGTCTTGAGCTTGTCGGCCTTCATGATCTGCGCGTAGTGCGGTTCGGCGTTGCCGAGCGGCATGTCGTAGATGACCGGAAAACGGTCGCCGGGACGGGACGTGTCGAGCAATTGCAGATTCTGCGGAAGCAGAGGTCCCGTGTTCACGAATCGATCGACCGACCACTTGTTGAGCGCGACGAGGAACCGGCCGTCCGGATCCACCGTATCGCCCTCGGCGGCCGAAATGTGTCCGACGTTGTAATGGACGGGCGTCGTGCCGACGAGTTTCCACGCTCCTTCGGGGGCTTTGTACTTGCAGTCGCCCATCGACCAGCGCGCGACGGCGTTGTCGAGGAACAGGCTCGTGTAGGCGTAGCCCTGCGCGTCGAATTGGGTGTGCAGCGGGCCGAGTCCGATTTCGACCTGCGCCTCCTTGACCGCGTCGAATCGGAGGATCGGAACGCCGAACGGATCGTTGCCCTCGAAGTCCTTCTTGGCGACCGCTTCCTTGATCTTGTCGATGTGATAGACGGTCACGTGCGGATCGAGCTTTCCGGAAACGACGATGTGCTTCCCGCACGGACAGACATCAACGCCGTGGGGGCTTTTGGGCTCGGCGGCGAAATAGAGCACACCTTCGGACACGGCCGTCGCGAGCGGGATCACCCGGAATCCGTTGATCTCGGCGCACTTCCCGTCGGCGACGACCTTTTCGGCGGCCCGGTAGTTGATCGCGTGCAAATAGTCCATGTCCCGTTGCGAAGCGCCGGCCTCGAACGGAGGATTGCCGCTCTCGATGCCGCCGGTGGCCATCTCGGTATTGAACGAGTTCTGGAAGACCCAGCCGTCGCTCGCGATCTTTCCGGAGTCGGCGAGGTCCTGCCAGTACGGCGGAAGCTCGATCGCGAACGACTGGGCCGGATCAATGCGTCCCTTGGCCCGGTCGAACTTCCAAAAGGTCATCAGTCCGCGATATTGTTCCTGATACTTGTCGAGCGGCGCGTATTTGAGGCCGAGCGGCACGGCGTACTGCGAACCCTCGACGACGTAGTCCGTGTTCGGCGTGACCATCGTCGACCCATGGTTGTTGTTGACGACGGGATTGACCACCCATTGCTTCGTTTCGAAATCACGCAGATCGATGACGGCGAGCCGCGCGTTGGCCTTGTCGTTGATGAACAGGAATTGGCCGTCATAGTCGCCGTTCGTTTCGCTGAGCGCCGGGTGATGCGTATCGGCCCACGTCAGATGCTTGCGCCCGATCGGCGGATCGCCTTCGGTATGGAACGGGGATTCCCGCACGCCGAACCCGGCGCCCTGCCACGGTTCCGGCGTGAAGACGGCGATGGACCGGAGCAGTCGCATCGAGGGCAAGCCGATCACGAGCACTTGGCCGCTGTGTCCGCCGGACGCGAACATGATGTACTCGTCCATCTTGCCGCTCGGCGTATACGTCGCGACGGCCGCCGCGACGTCATCGGGCGTCAGGCCTCGCTCTTGGATGATCTGATTGGCGTCCTCGGGCAGGCCGGCTACCGGCGTGCCCCGCGCCGCATCCCCGCCCTCGTCCGCAATCTCGCCGCGACGGCACCCGATCAACCCGATCGCGAGACACAGCAGGACACTCGACATACCGACCCAACCGTGCCATCCGTTCCGTTGACTCATTGAAAAACCCTCCCGAATCGATCACCGACCGCGCCCGGCATTCGAGCCCCGCCGGAAATGGGCACCCCGCGCACCGGAAACGACCGGTGCGCGCGTGCCCGGGCTCTTGGTTCGTGGCGGTCATGGGGAAGCAACGCAAGTGCCGTACGGGACGGAAACGGCGTTTCGCGACAATTCGCCGCGGGCATCGAGGGGCCTTGCGACAATCGGCCGCGGAACGCGCCGACCGACGGCGTCAGGGCGGTGCGGCGATCGGTCGCACGCGCGGTGGGCGAATCGGAAGAACGGCGACCAAGGGCGTATCGCGCGCGCGATTCCGCGCGCCGCACACGGCCGCGTTCCATGACGGCGCGGCGGAAGGCGCGCCGTCACGGAAGGAAACGGAGTTTGCCCGAGCACGGCCAGGATCAGACGTTCGTCGTCACGCCGGGCATCGCGCAGACGGGATAAATGCCCTGAGCATCGGGCTTCGTCGGGGGCTCCATCTCCCATGTGCATTCCTCGGGCTTCGGCGCCAGACAGAAATCGGACGCGGTGACCTCGTCCCAACGCAGTTCCCGGCCGCTGTAACAGGAGAGTTGGCCCATAATGACGACGAGCGTGCTGCGGGCCATGTAGTCGCCGCAGTTGAGCGGCGTGCCGGCGCGGATCGACCTGAAGAACGCGTCATGTTCGGCGACGTACGGGCTGCCGCCCGGCCCCGAGTACTTCCACTCGTTCGGTCCGGTGATCCGGCCGCCGAGCGGATACGCGATCCCTTTCGAACCCAGGATGATGCTGGAGCTTTCGTTGTAGCAGTTCGGCGTGGTCCGACAGAACGCGTAGACGCGCGCGCCGCTCGCGTACCGATACACGACCGCGTGGTGGTCGAATACGTCCCCCAAGAGGTTCTGCACGCCCGAGCGGCCGCCCATGCCATGGCAATCGACGGGCGTTTCGCCGTTGAGCGCCCAGGTCGCGCGATCGACATTGTGGACAAGCGACTGGGTCACATCATCGCCGCAGAGCCAGGAGAACCGGTATTGGTTGCCGTACTGGACCTCCAACTCGCGCATACCCGGCGGCCTCGCGATGTTGCCGTAGGGTCCGCGGATGAAATTCTCCTCGATCGCGATGATCTCGCCGATCCGGCCGTCGTGGACGCGTTCGATCGTCTCGCGGATCGCTCCGTCGTAGCGGCTTTGAAGGCCCGACATCACGCCGATGTTCTTTTGCTTGGCCGCCTCGCACGCGGCGACGACGACCTTGATGCCCGACGGGTCGATCGCGTGCGGCTTTTCCACGAAGACGTGTTTTCCGGCGTCGACCGCCGCCTTCAGGTACATCGGATGGAACTTCGCCGCGCACGCGACCAGGACGACATCGACCGAATCGATGACGTGGCGATACCCGTCAAGGCCCTCGAAACAATGGTCGTCGTCGACGGCGACCTGTTCGGGTTTGGTCGTCTTGAGGAGTTGTCGCTTGCTTTGGACGCGGTCGGCGAACAGATCGGACATCGCGACCAACCGCGTGCCGGGATCGGCGGTCATGGCATCGACGGCCGCGCCGGAGCACCGGCCGCCGCATCCCACCATTCCGATCCTGATCGTGTCATTGCCCGCCGCATGCGCCGAGCGTGCGATCGTCAAACGGGCCGCGGCGCCGATTCCGGCGGCGGTGGTCGCCTTCAGAAAATCACGCCGTCCCGCGCGTCGCGTGTCGACTCCGGTCCTCATGGTGTGGGCTCCCGATGCGAGTAGGGTGTTCTTGTTGTTTGGATGGCGTTACGCGGACAGCCCGCGAAGCGTCTCGCGGAGCCAGGCGAGCGACCGTTCGATCATCGGCCCGGCGGCTCCTTCGCATTCCATGCTCAATACGCCTCGATAGCCCGACGCCTTGAGCTTGGCGAGGATCGCGCGGATGTTGTCGGCATTGACGCCGTCGCCGATCGCGCATTGGCTCACGGCGATGCCCGTCTGTTCCCCGCGCGCCGCCGCCGCCAACGACGGGCTCACATCCTTCACGTGGACGTGTTGGATCTTGCCGAGGAATCGGTCGCAGAACGCGACGGGGTCGCGACCCGCGATGAACGAGTTGCCCGTGTCGAGGTTCAGACGCAAGTACGGGCTGTCGCAAAACGCGAGCATCTGTTCGAGGCGGTCGGGGTTCGTCGTGAAATACCCGTGCACCTCGATGGTCACCGCGATCTCGTACGCCTCGGCCACTTCAACGATCCGTCCGTAGCTTCGCTTCATCAGTTCCATCGCTTCGTCATCGCCCAGACCGGGCGGCCGATGCAGGCCGTCCGTCGTTGCGACGCACGGGCATCCCGCGTGCCTGGCCCACGGTATCGACTTGAGGACGTAGGGCACGCCGTAGAGCGGACCTTCCTTGCCCGAAAGGGGAAAGGCCGCGTCGACCTGGGAAAGACGCACGCCGTGCCGTTCCATCTTGCGGCGCAGGAGCAGCGGATCCTCGTACAGGGCGACGTGCGGCTGATAGCCGAGCCCATGGATCCAACTCACTCCGTCGATCAGCCCGCATTCGATGCAATGCACGTCGTTCCGTTCGGCCCAGGCCAGACACTGATCGAAGTTCCAATAGGCCGAATTGAACGCGTCGGTGTGGAATCCGATCTCCACGGCTTCAAGTCCTCCACGATGACGGAAACATGAGCGCGAATCGCCGCCGGCCCGCGCGTCAGAGGGCGTATTGGGGAATCTTCATCAGTTCGCCGTTCCGAAGCGCCGATTGGTGCGCGACGACACCGGCGACCGACATCGCGAGCGCCTGGGCGACGTCGACAAGCGGTTTGCGGTCCTGGAGTATGGCGAGCACGAATTCGTTCATGAGATGTCCGTGCGATCCGCCGTGCCCACCCGCGCCGACTCCCGGAGGCAACGGCGGCTTGCGCACGTCGGGGAGCTTCGATTCCAACCCCTCGTACTTGCCGTAGAAGGAGCCCTTCTCGCCGCGGATGCGCCCCTTCTCGCCGCTGTCTCCCGGCGAATCCCAACTGACGGCCATGCGGGCCATCCCCCCCTCGCTCGTGCGGAACAGAGCGATCTCCGTTCCGAACGGGTTCTGGTACGCGTTGTTTTGAGGCTGGAGTTTCTCGCGGATGCTCGGGATGCCCATGCACGACACCTCGGTGAAACTCCCTCCGGTCACACCCGTGTAGTACGCGTTCGAATGCGTGGGATACCACTGCGGCGGAAGGCCGATGCGCCATCCTTTGTACGAATCGAGCTGTTCCACCGAAAAGTGGTAGTACTCGCCTTCGGAATAGACGAGCTTTCCGAAACCACCCGCGCGGTAGATCTCGCGCATCGCATGCAGATCGTCGTGGAAATACGACGTCTCGAACATCATGTACTTGCGGTCCGACGACTTGACGACTTCCAACAGCTTCTCGGCGTCGTCGAGCGACCCGTGCACGGCGGGAACGGCGGACGCCGCGTGCTTCCCGTGCCGCAGGACTTCCATGCAATGCCTCGCGTGGCTCGGCGCGTCCGTCGCGCAGAACACGGCTTCGATCGAGTCGTCCTTGACGAGTTCCTCGAGCGACGGATAGGTCGTGGCGCAGCGGCATACCTTCGCGAGTTCGGCGCAGCGATCGGGAAACAAATCGCTGACCGCCGCCACTTCGACGTTGGGATGGTCCTGGAACCCGAACGCCGCTCCGAATTTGCAGACTCCGTATCCGACAATACCGACGCGGATCTTGCGATCGGAGACCGGCTTCCATTCCTTCGACGCGTCGGCATCGGTGGGCGACTCCTCGAATCCCTGAATGACCTTTTTCTTCTCCGTCGCCTTCTTCGGATTCGCTTTCTCTTGGGCGGAACCGGAAACACCCCAACCAAGGGTCGCGGCGCCGATTCCGGCGGCGCGGAGGAACGAACGGCGTGTCGTGGAACGGCTCATGCGTTTTCTCCGGTACTGGGCGAATGGATCGGCAGAACATACGGTTCGCGGTACGTTCCGTCAACAAGACGGTTCGCTTCCCCGTTGTCGACGAATCGCTCGGCGCCCGGATCGACATCGATCCACACGCCGAGCGTCGCGTGATCGACGGGCACTCCGTGGGCGCCCAGGTGGGCGACGAATCGGTCGTACATGGCGTTCCAGTCGGGTTGATCGCCCAGTGCGGCGCGCTGTTCCTTCTCGGACGCGGCGTGCCCAACGCGCAAGGCGATGTTGCCGACGTGGCAGATCGCCGTCGACACGTGCCCGACCTCGACGTCCGCCGTGAGGTCCTCGCGGCGCCCGCTTCGCACGGCCGCGACCAACGTCGCGAAATGATCGCCGCTTCCGTCGAACTTCCGCACTTCCTTGCCGGACGCGTCCCACGCGATTCCCCGATAAAGGCTGACCGAACCGCCCTCGCAGTCGACGATCACGCCGACTTTCTCGCCGCGGAAATCGGGAGTCTGATCCGAGTTCGAGGCGGTCCGCAGGTTGTGGACCTCGTGGAGCAACGGCGCCGAGGGGAAGTCGTAATGGATGATCTGCGTGTTGGGCACATCGCACGCGTCGTCGAACGTGAACCGGCCGCCGATGCTCATCACGCGCCGAGGCAATTGGGTTTCGCCGAGACACCACCGCGCGACGTCGATCTCGTGGACGCCCTGGTTGCACGATTCCCCGTCGCCCGTGTTCCAGTCGAAGCTGCAGTCGTATTGGAGTTGATTCCGGAACAGGGGGACTTTGCGGGCGGGGCCGCACCAGAGGTCGTAGCCGAGTTTTTCGGGAATCGGCAACGGGGTCGTCCGCTTCCCGCACGACGCCCTCGGCTTATTGGCGAACGCCGTCACGCACCGGATCTTTCCCAGATGCCCTTCCCGGATCCATGCGATCGCCCTCGCGAATTGGGTCTCCGACCGGTGCTGCGTGCCGCACTGGACGAGCCGATCGTATTTCCGCGCGGCGCGCACCATTTGTCGCCCCTCGCCGATGTAATGCGAGAGGGGTTTTTCGACATAGACATGCTTTCCGGCCTGGCAAGCCCAGATCGTGCTCAGGCCGTGCCAATAGTTCTGTGTCGCATTGCCGATCACATCGACATCCTTGCGATCGAATATCGATCGCATGTCGGTATGCGTATCGACGCGGTGTCCGTACCGAGCCTGGATCTTCTGGGCGGCGCGGCCGAGCCGTTCGGGATCGACGTCGGCGATCGCGACGACCTGGACTCCTTCGATCGCCTGAAAACCGGGAATATGCGCGTCGGTGCCGCGACCTCCCAGGCCGACGATGCCGACACGGATCTGCGCATTGGCTCCGTGGGCGCGGCGCGACGCGATCCACGGCGCGCTCATCGCCGCCGCGGCCGTTCCCTTGGCGAACTGTCTTCGAGTCATCGACATGGCGGGTACCTCAATGACCGGCGATCGGGAAAAACGGGCGATTCGCGGCGCCCGCGAAAGTCGAATCCAAGGTGGGCCGTCCGAGCCGCGCCGCGATCGGTTTCCTTATCGTTGGTTCGCCGGGGGAAATCGGCGATCAAAGGCCCCGGGCGCGGATGAGATCATGCTCTCCCGTTGTGCTCAGCCACTGTTCGGAGATTCCCTCGGTGTCGTCCAGGTCGGACACGTCCAAAAGGAACATGTGATTCGTCCGGGTCGCCGGGTCGCCGGCGCTCATCAAAATCCATCTCCGGTCGGGCGTCAGTTGGGGGTGGAAATGCGCTTTTTGTCCTCCGCCGAACGTGGGCCACGTGCCCGTCAATCGAACCCACTCGCCGCCCGTTTCGCGATCGAGGCGTACGAGGGCCCGAACGTCGTGCGCGTCGAACACGTCCCAGGCGCTCGAGTTCTCGTAGAACCAGAGCCGCCCTTCGGGATCCCGGCCCGTATGAATGTACTGGAAGTCGTCGGGAAAGGGAAATTCGAACCGCCGCCGGGTGAATGGATCGTAGAGTCCCGAGACCTGCTCGCCGGGGACTTCGTAGGCGATGCCGCGCCGGGTGACCTGGCAATGGACCAGGTGCCCGCGAGCGCCGGGATCGCCGTCGCGGAGCGGTTCGAGCTTGCCCGAATCGAGGCTCGTCCACAACATGCCCGGATGTTCGCTCGGATGCGTCACGACGAAATGCCCGTTGTCGTACGGCGTCACGTGGAAGACGGCGCTGTCGATGCGGGCCAGTTCGCGCTGCGAGCCCGACTCGAAATGGTACGCGGCGACGGCCGCGCCTTCGCACGGCCGACCCCAGATGCTGCCGCGCGGCGTATGGATGTAGGCGAGCCATTCGCCGTCGGGCGTCGCTCCGTTTTGGCCGTACGCCTCGCGGTCCTCGGGGATGATGAAGAGCCTCCGATCCTCGAACGTCGCCGCGTCGACCGCGCGAACGTCGTTACCGTCGAAGTAGACGACAAGGTTCCTCGCCACATTGAGCACGCTGCGATGATCCAGGACACCGCGCCCCGAATCGACGCACCATGGGTCCCATCGCGTACGGGGGCAGGTCGCGAACGTCAATTGGCGGGACTCGCCCGTCGCGAGATCGAGCCGGTGCAGTTGGACTTCGTCCCGCGCCGCGCGGTGATAAATCAAATAGCGCCCGTCCGACGTGAAACTGGGGATGAAGAAATAGAGCGGATAGGTGAATCCGTCGCCCCAGGTCAATTGGATCGCGGAACGCCTCGTCCCCGGCGCGTGGATGCGCGGAAACGCGTCGGAGATTTCGAGTTCGCACTCCATGCCTCGCCCTTTTTCTGCGTCCGGATCGCGCCGAGTCTAGCATGGGGGCAGTGGGGCGGAAAGCGAAAACCGCCGGTGATGCGCGGCCACGTCCGTCCAACGCGGCACGCTCGAAATCCGTTCCCTGAAGGAGGATGCTCGCCCCCGCACCCGCCCCGGCAACCGGGACGATGGGCCACGAGGCCGTTCGCCCGACAATCGTGTGGTATGTTTGTCGGCGGGGATGTCGCTATGATCCAGGCGGGCCTTCGTGGGAATCGCCGCGTAATGCCGGACGGAGCACGCCATTCTCAGTCAAGGGCCTTGGCAATGCGCGCTGCGATCTTGGGTCTGACTCTTGTGATCACGGGCTGGTCCGGCGCCGATCGACCGGTTGGCGCGGACGAGCCGTCGGAAACGTGGGCCGTCGATCCGTGCCCGTGCGGGCCCAGTTTTCTGCCGTTGCGGGTCCGGTGTCGCGTCCGCCAGGGTTTCCACGGCGCCGACTTTCGCGATGCGTGCCGGGCCCATGATCGGTGTTACGAGATCCCGTGCGTCAACCGCGCGGCGTGCGACCTCGGCTTCCTTCGCGATCTGCTCGACGCGTGTGATGCCTCGTGCCGACCTGCGGCATGCCGGCGCGTGTCGCGCCGCATGTACGCCATGGTCCGTCTTGGAGGCGGGATCGCCATTCGCGCGTGGCGGCGCTCTCAAGGATGAGTTAGTAAGGGACACGGGCGCTTTGGCCCGGTCGGCTCGCGGCGGCGCGGCGCGCGGGAGGACCGGCGCGCGGGAGGACCGGCGCGGGTGGCCGGTGGACATCCACCGGTTCCCATTCCGCCGGACGGCGCGAGGCGTGTTCCTGGGGATTCTCCTGGCGACATCGAGCGGACTTTTCTCGAAGGAACGTTCGGTCGATGCGCGGCGCGACGTTGTGCGGGGCGTCGATCGGTTGCGGACCGATGCGCCGAGCTGTAGGCTGCCGGGATGGTCGGCGGCATGACGCCGCGGGCGTGTCCTTGGCGAGTCGGGACTCCCCGCCCGGGTCGGATCGGAGCCGATCGGACGGAATTCCGCCGGCCGTCCGTCCGGTCGACCGGCAATGGGCGTTCTACTTACTGGAACCGAAACGATGGATTTGAGGGATTCGGCCGGGACGCAAGACATCCAGCGGGATTTCCGCGGGTTGCTACAGCGGGTCCGCGAGGGCGACCCTGGAGCCGCCGAGGAACTTGTTCGGCACTACGAACCCGAAATCCGCCGGTTCATTCGGTTCCGACTGACCGATCCGCGGCTCCGCCGACTGATCGATTCCGTCGACATTTCGCAATCGGTACTCGCCCGTTTCTTTTCGGGACTGGCGAGCGATCAATTCGACGTGCGCGACCCGCGGCAACTCATGAAACTGCTCACCGTGATGGCTCAGAACCGACTCCTCGACCATGTTCGACGCCAGAGGACGGCGCGACGAGGCAGCGGGGCGGCCGCCGACGGGCGCGAGCCCGACGATCTGGCCGATTCGATCGACGACCCTCGGGATATCGTCGAACGTCGCGACCTTTACGATGCGATCCGATGGGAACTGAATGACGACGATCGCGGATTGCTCGATGAGCGGCTCGCCGGAAGCGAATGGTCGGACCTGGCCCGCGAACGGGGCGCGTCGGCGGAAGGGTTGCGGAAACGGCTGTCGCGCGCGGTCGACGTGGCGGCCCGTCGATTGGGTCTGGTCGATACAGAGGAATCGTGACATGTCGCGGGCGGCAACGCAATCGGATCGCACGACGGTCCTGTGGGAAGCGATGCGGAACGGGTGGGAACGAGGCGAGCGGACGCGCGTCGAGGATTTCATCCGGTCGGGGGAGTGCGATCCGCGCGACGAGGGACTGTTGTTGGATCTCATCTACGCCGAATGCGCGCTCCGCGAGGACTCCGGCGAGGCGCCTGAACTCTCCGAATATGTGTCCCGGTTCCCCAAGCTAGCGCCCGCGCTTCGGAGACAGTGGGACGTCCATCGCGGTTTCGAGGACGATTCCGCGCGGCTCGCGGAGACCCTCGTTCAGAGCGGAACGGAGAGTTCGATCGCGCGGGAGAAGAGCTCGCCGTTTCCCCGCGCGATCGGCAAATACCCGATCGTCGCGAGGCTCGGTACGGGCGGCCAGGCCGACGTCTATCGGGGCGTCCACCCGCTCTTGGGGATGGACGTCATCATCAAAGTCGTCCGCCCCTCGTCCGGCGACCTTGGATCGCAGGTCGAACGCCTGCTGCGCGAAGGAAAAATCCTCGCCGAACTCGAACATCCCAATATCGCGCGGATCCACGATCTCGACTACGAAGGCGCTCGGCCGTTTCTCGTGATGGAATACGTTCCCGGCCTGAATCTCGAACAGCACGCGGCGAGCGATCCGCCGACACCGGCCCGCGCCGCGGAACGGGTTGCGAAGATCGCTCGGGCCGTCGCCGTCGCCCATCGCAAGGGAATCACGCATCGGGACCTGAAGCCGCGCAACGTCGTCATCGATCGCGCCGGCGGACCGCGCGTCATCGATTTCGGCATGTCGGAGCTGATCGACGCATGGTCGCCCGAAATGGTCGCCGCGTGCGGCATTTCCGGGACGCTCGCCTATATGGCGCCCGAGCAGGCGAAGGATGAAGGCCGGGGGATCGACCACCGCACGGATATCTTCGCGATGGGCGGTATTCTCTTCTTTCTGCTGACGGGCCATCCACCGATTTCCGGCGATCGCGTCGCGGACGTGCTGACTCGGGTCACCGCCGGGGACTGGGATCGTGAGCGGCTCGACGATCCGGCGATCCCGCCGCGACTTCGCGCGATTTGCACCAAGGCGCTCGACGCCAATCCGTCGGCTCGATACACTTCGGCCGACGCGCTCGCCGACGACCTCGAGCGCGAGACAGCCGTTCGCCCGCGAACTCGGCGCGCCGTGGGTTTCGCGGTCGCGGTCGCAGCCGTCACGCTTTTCGCCGTCACGCTGGCCACGCTCCCGTTCCGCCCCGATTCGAGTCGAAGCGATGAAGCGAAGACCGGACTCACCGGATCCCAGAGCGCGGCGGGCGGCTCGACGCAACCTGCCGCGATCGATGCCCTCCGCGTGCAGGCGTGGCGCGGCGGGCAGTACGCCGATGTGACCGACGTGGTTCCGATGCGCACGGGTGACCGACTGCGGATCGAAGCGGACATTCCCGCCGGCGCGCACGCCTCGTTGTTCCTGATCGACAGCGAAGGAAGCCTCGCGCGACTCGCGCACGAACCCGCGCGCGACAAGCCGTTCACGTTCCGCTATCCGGCGCAGAGCGACCTTGCGGCGCCGCTTGTCGGCCGGGACGGAACCGAGTTTGTCTTCCTGTGCGTCCGCGGCCGGTCTCCCGTGGAACTACCCGATATCCAATCGCTCTGGGATTCCAACGACCCGCTTCCCGAACTTCCCGAGCTCTCCGTACTCGAGATGCGTCCCGATGAGGTCGACGTCGTTCAGAGTTCGCGAGGGCTCGGCAACCCCGTCCGGCAATTCGATCCCGAGGCCGAGGTTCGCGCGCGGATCGACGCGTTCCGGCAGCGTCTGGCGGAATCGGCCGACGCGTTCGCGGGCGTGGCCTTTTCCCACCGACACGCGGTTTCTCCCTGAAGACGGAGCGAGAATAGGGTCTTGGGTACGGGGACTCGCCTCAGATGTCGCACGCCTCTCCGAGGCGTGTTGCACTGGAAAAACGTCTTGGGTACGGGAACTCGCCTCGGAGAGGCAGCGACGTTGCACGCCTCTCCGAGGCGTGTTGCACTGGAAAAACGTCTTGGGTACGGGAACTCGCCTCGGAGAGGCAGCGACGTTGCACGCCTCTCCGAGGCGTGTTGCGCTGGAAAAACGTCTTGGGTACGGGAACTCGCCTCGGAGAGGCAGCGACGTTGCACGCCTCTCCGAGGCGTGTTGCGCTGGAAAAACGTCTTGGGTACGGGAACTCGCCTCGGAGAGGCGAGCGACGATGGGACTCGGAACGGTCCTCTCGGCGGGCGTTCAATCGTTTGAGCGCGGGGGCGGCGCGGTGCGCCGGGCGTGCCGCACCCAACAGCTCAGGCAAAGGCACTTTTCATCGCGCCCGCAGGTACCCGCGATGTCGTGGTGGGGCAACGGTTCGATCGCGCCAAGCACCCGCTCACGCAGGGCGACGTAGCCTGGATCGTCGCGGCGCGACCATCCGCCGTCCGCGACCAAGCCCCAACCTCCAGCCGAGACGGCGAGCGGCGCCATGAGGATTCGGCTCTCCTCCGGGTTCGCCGCATTGACGAGCGCGGCAAACGGTTGTTCGGCGAGTCCCGCGCCAAACGTCGACCGGATCTCCCGCCGCAAACGGAGTTCGCCGTCCGAGTCCACCCGGCGCCATTCATCCTTATTCCACGAATAGTCGCCGTAGAACGGCGCATTCAAGTCCAACCAATCGAACACCCGCTGACGGCTCTCGGCGTCCAGCCGTATTCCCTGATGCCCGTCCAAGAGCATGCGCGCGAGCCGGCCACCATGCGCGAAGTAGTCCTTCGGCCGGCTGTACCAAGTCTCGTCGCCGTACTGCGCGACGGCGACAAGGCCGGGAACGTCGAGCAGCGCGCGATACGCCGTGCTCGCGAGCAGGTACTCGTGTGTGTGTCGCGTCGCCGAATCCGACGTATCGATGGTTCCGAGGAGGTTGATCCCGCCCGCCTTGTCGTCGAGTCCATGGCATTCGATGCAGTAGCGATCGAGTACGGGCTGTACGGTCTTTGCGAAGCTGAATCCGCCGGGATACCGCGCGCCGACGGGCGGCGTCGGCGCGACGACGGAGGCCGATGGAGGTGGAGGAGGCGCGACCGGTTTGGGTTCTCCGGAATGGCTCCGGTCGTGGCAACCGACGCACGATACGGTCTCACCCGGTTGGAGATGCGTGAACGTCCGCATGGTCATCACGGCCATGCCGTCTTGATCGAGCGCCTGGAACTGAAGGGGAACGCCCGCGGGCCCTTCGAAGACCACCGTTCCGCTCGCGTCCACGGGCACGGTCCCCACGATCCGCTTGAGGATCTCGAATCGCACTTCGCTCGAATAGGGAACCCGCTGAGTCGGCTGGGGAATGAGTTCGTTGACACGGAGCGCTCGGATCGTGCCCCGCGGAATGCCGTGCGCGTGGCTGTGGAGGTCGTGCACGTGGAATACGCCCGTCCGCCGGTCGGGATCGCGGCCCGGTGGCCGCTCGGAGGAATCGGCGATCAACGACGGGAGGCGCGGAGGCACGGGCCGGGCTCGAACCGGCAGCGGCTCGAAACACGAAATCGTCGGGTCGCGGTAGATCAACTCGCGGCCGCCCAGAGTATCGATCAGGTAGATTCCGTACGCATTGCGTCGAGGCAAACTCGACATCGAACCGGGGAACGGCTCGGGCGAATACTCCGCCAGAAAAAGATCCTCCGAGAAAGGGAACGGGCTTCCAAAACTCACCCGCGCGTCGCCTTCGGACTCGGGAAACGCGGCTTCGGGCGTGAGCCGCGTGATGGCGTCGAGCCCATCCTCGGCGATCGATCGATCGATCAGGATCAACGACCCGGCGTGGATCGTATGATGTCCGGCCGTCGTGGCGACCACCCGGTGCGACCCGGGAATCGGCCGCGTCTGGCAGATCCGGCATGGGTTCGGCGTATAGTTGCCGAAATAGTGCGCGGGAGACGTGCCGTCGGGACGCGTGGTCCAAATCCCCATCGTTGGAATGACCGGCCGGTTGATGTAGTCCCAACGCGTCCAGAGCACAAGTCCGTCGGGCATAACGACGGGGTCCCATTCGTTCGCTTCGCCGAAGGAGAGCGCGCGGATTTTGGTTCCATCCGCGTCGCATCGATAGAGCAGGTACGTCGGGCAATACCGGTCTCCGTTGTGGCAGCGCACGCCGCCCTGATTCCTCGTCGAGATGAAGGCGATGCCGCCGTCGGGCAAATAGCACGGATCGTAATCCTCGCAAAGCACCGTTTCGCGCCCCGCGCAACCTTCGAGCGTATCCTCGGGGCGTCCGGTGATCCGCCTAAGGCCGGTGCCGTCGATTGCGATCTCGTAGAGGAAGAACTGCCACTGGTCACGCGGCGGCGTGTGATCGGCGTACGCGAACACGACCCGTCGGCCATCGAATGACAGATCGGCGTGCATGGCGCAGCCCGCCGGAAGTTTGCCTTCGAGCAACGGGACGGTTTCGACCGAATCGTCTTTCCAATTCGCGAGCACGACGAGGCCATCTCCCGTCCCGTTGTGCATGCCGTAGTAGTTGTCGCCGGGCGCGCTGAGCACGGGAGGCGGCCGTTTGCTGATGAGAATGCGATCGAAATCGAGGGCCGGATGCGAGAAGATCATGCGGCGGCGCAGATCGGCGACATCGCCGAACAAGGACCGCTGTTCGGCCTCCTTCACCGCGGGCGACGCGCCCTGTACGCGGAGCGCGGCGGCGTCGAGTTCGGTTTCGAATCGCGCTCGCGTGTCCGAGCGCGGCAACATGGCGAGCGTCTTGCGCGCGAGTTCCACTCGTTCTTGGGCTCGCGCGAGGTAGAACCCCGGCGGAACACGGCCGCCCTCCGGCGCGGGAGTATCCCATAGGCCGTCACGCCGCTCGGTCTCCATTTCCACCTGCGATCGCCGGTCGCGGAAATCGCGGGCGACCCAATCCCACATCACGTCCCGAAGCCGCTCGTACTCGGCGCCCCTCGCCGCCGCGTCCTCGGGTTTGGTCGTGAGCGTCGCCTCGATCAGCCCTTCGAGCGATTCGTGCCAGGTCGCTTTCCGTTCGTAGCCGGGAAGCGGCGTTTGCGAATCGGCATCCGGAAACGGAACCGGATAACCCGGCAGATACAAGAGCCTCGGCGGCTCTTCGCCCGGCAGGACCGGAATCAAAGCGAGTGGCCCGACGAGAACGGCGAGCAGCACGGCGGCTTGGTGACGAATCATCGAACGGACCCTCCACGACCGAGTATTTCCGATCGACGATTCGGCCGTCAACAACAATATCGAATACCGGCGGTTTTCCGCTAACCGACCGTCCCAGTCGTCGGAAACGCTTTTGGGGATAGAATTGAGCCGATCGAGGACGATCGGCCTACGTAGGACGACCGTCCCGGTCGTCCGGAAGCGTTACGGGACTGGCCGATCGAGGACGATCGGCCTACGTAGGGGAGCGAAAATGAACGAGGAACACCTCGAAAACGGGCCTCCGGGCCCGCACGTCGATCAGGCTCGGATCGCCCGCGCGGTCCGAGAGATCTTGTTGGCGGTCGGCGAGGATCCGGATCGTGAGGGCCTTCGCGAGACACCCGATCGCGTGGCCCGCATGTACGCGGAGCTTTTCGGCGGTTTGCACGTGGATCCCAAACGCCATCTGCAAAAATTCTTTTCGCAGCGTTACGACGAAATCGTCCTGGTCCGCGACATCGCGTTCAACAGTGTTTGCGAACACCATTTGCTGCCCTTCCTGGGGAAGGCGCATATCGGTTACATGCCCAACGGGCGCGTGATCGGGCTGAGCAAATTGGCGAGGGTCGTCGACGAGGTTGCGAGGCGGCCCCAGGTCCAGGAACAGATGACCCAGCAGATCGCCGAACTCCTCGAATCGGAACTCGATACGAAAGGCGTCGCGGTCGTGGTCGAGGCGACGCACACGTGCATGACGATTCGGGGCGTACGGAAACCAGGGAGCCTTTGCGTGACGAGCGCGATGAAAGGCCGGTTCCGGACGAATCCGGCGTCGCGCGCCGAGGTCATGCAGCTCATCTACGGCGATCGGCGGTGACTCCGTGGCCGCGCTGAGTCAGGTCGTGTCGGCGTTCGTGTTCCGGCTGACGTTTGGTCTGGCGATCGCGATGATCGGGCCGGCGGCGGGGCGCGTGCCAAGCGTCTATTTCCGAGTCAATCTCTGGGTCCTCTTGGGACTCAATACGCTCGGCGCGCTTGCCGCCCGTGCGACGTCCGGGGCATTGGAGCCGCTTGGGGGGGGGCCTGTTCCGTTCGCCGGCGCGGTGACGCTCGCCGCGGCGAGCTACGCGGGCTCCGTGACGTGGCTATGCGACCGGCGGATCGTGGGGCGTCGCATGCTGATCGGCATCGCGGGGCTTGGCTTCGTCGCCGCGATCGCGTCGCTGCCCGCCGCGCGGGGCGCTTCGCCGATCATGCTGGCCGCCGCGGTGATCGATACGGGTTCGAGCGGCGTCTTGATGGGGACAACGCTCGGCGCCATGCTGCTCGGCCATTCGTACCTCAACGCGCCCGGCTTGGCTCCATCGCACCTCGTCCGGGCGATCGGCTTCGTGATGATCGCCGCGGCCGCGCGGGGCGCGAGCGGCGCCGCCGGCCTCGTGCTCGCGTTGGTCCACGGGCTGCGCGCCGAGGGCCTGTTCTGGGGCTTCCTTGCCTTTCGATGGCTCACCGGCGTGTTGGCGGTCGCCGGAATGGCCTTGTTGGCTCGACAATCCATGCGAATCCCCAATGCGCAAAGCGCGACGGGCATCCTCTACGCCGGTGTCGTCTTCGCCTTTCTTGGTGAACTGTTGGCGCAGCTACTGTCGATCGACTCGCCTTTTCCTCTATGATGGGACGACGATCGGGGATGGCGACGGGCCATCGCCCGCCGCGGATGGGGAACGCATGAACATCACGTTTCGCTGCACGTCCTGTGACCGGATCGCCCGCATCACGACGACGGGAGGTTCGGTCGGCTGCCCCCATTGCGGCGCGCAAACGGGAGGTTCGATCGACGACCGGGCGGGGGGCCGATTGGACCGGTGCGCGGCCTGTCCGAGCACGGAGCTCTTCGTGCGGAAGGACTTTCCGCAAGGGATGGGGCTGTCGATCATTGCCGGCGGGTTTATCCTGAGCAGTATCGCCCTGGCTTGGCACCATGTCGTGTGGAGCCTCGCGATCCTCGTCGCGACCGCGGCCGTCGACGCGGTCCTGTACGCGTGGGTCGGCGGCGTATTGACCTGTTATCGTTGTCACGCCGAGCATCGTGGCGTCGCGGAACTGGATCGGCATCCGGCGTTTCGGTTGGAGATCCACGAACGGTATCGGCAACAGGCGGCCAGATTGGCGGAAGGCGAGCGGGATTCGGCGCGGCGGACCGTGTTGTAGGCGGGCGGGACGGCCGATCGGCGCCGCGACGCGACCGGCGGTCCGGGCGGTTCGTTCGGACGCGCGAACACGGGGACGTTCGGTCGGCGAGTCAACTTCGGCCGGGCGGCCGGGCGGCCGCGACGGCGCGGGCTCGCGCCGCGACATGCCCCGAAAGCAGTTTGACCGGACGAGTCATGGATCAGGAGCGGTCACGAGTACAGGCGGACCTCCGGGGGTTGCTGCGATGCGACGTCCATTGCGACGATGTTGCGCTCCAACTGTACGCAAGCGACGCGAGCATCTATGAACTCCGTCCGCTCGGGGTCGTGCGGCCCCGGGGCGTCGAGGATGTCGTCACGTGTCTGCAGTACGCGCACGAACACAATCTGCCCGTGCACGCGCGCGGGGCCGGAACGGGGCTCGCGGGCGAATCGCTGGGGCCGGGGTTGGTTGTCGATTTCGCGCATGCGATGCGGCGGATCGTTCGGATCGACGCCGACGAGGCGACGTTTCAGCCGGGCATCGTGCTCGCCGACCTGAATCGGCTGCTCGCGCCGCGGTCCCGCCATTTCGGGCCGGACCCGTCGACGCGGAGCGTGACGACGATGGGCAGTGTTCTGGCGATCGACGCGTCGGGCAGCCATTGGCCGCAATACGGTTCGCCCAGGCGGCACGTCGAACGGCTCCAGGTGGCGCTCGCCGACGGCACGGTCATCGAGGCGGGCCGGCATGTGGCTCTGGAAGGAGACACCGATCCGGCCCGAGCGGCGCTGGTGGGACGCCTGCACGAACTCCTTCGGCGCGATTCGCAGACGATTCGGGCAAACCAACCGCGCAGCCTCGTGAACCGGGGCGGATACCATCTCGACGGGATCGCGCGCGACGGCGAACTGGACCTCGCGTCGCTGTTCATCGGTTCGGAGGGCACGCTCGGCTTGATCGTCGAGGCGACGGTCCGCACGAGTCCCATTCCCAGGCACCGCGGTCTGGTGTTGCTGTTCTTCGATCGGCTCGACAACGCGGCGCGCGCCGCGTTGGAAATCGCGCAGATGGGGGCCAGCACGTGCGACTTGATGGACCGCCGATTGCTTACGATCGCGAGGGAAACCGAACCCCGTTTCGAATCGCTCTTGCCGCGGGACGCCGAAGGCCTCTTGCTTGTGGAACATCATGGCGACGAAGCGGACGACGTTCGGCAGAGGATGGACGCGGTGATCGCTCGGATACGGCGGCGCCGGCGTCTCGCCTACGAATCGCGCGCGACGATGGATCGGGACGAACGGAACTTCTATTGGCGGCTCGCGCGGCGCGTCGTTCCGATGCTCTATCGTCTGAAGGGCAACACGCGTCCACTTCCGTTCATCGAGGACCTGGCCGTACCGCCCGCCGCGCTTCCCGACTTCCTCGCCACCCTCCAAAACGTCCTCAAGGCGCACGAGGTCATCGCGTCGCTGTTCGCCCACGCGGCGCACGGCCAATTGCACGTCCGTCCGTTCCTCGATCTCGCCGACCCGGCCGACGTGCGGAAGATGCAAGGGCTCGCATCGGACGTCTACGAACGGGTCATGGAGGTGGGCGGCACGATCAGCGGGGAACATGGCCTCGGGCTCAGCCGCACCTGGTACGCGCGCCGCCAATACGGACCGCTCTACGACGTATTCCGGGAAGTCAAACGCGTCCTCGATCCCCGTTCCATCCTCAATCCGGGCAAAGTGGTCGCCGACGTGCCCCAGCCTCTCACGAAGAATCTCCGGGCGGTCCGTCTCGCCGACCGGGCGACGGCGGATCGGCCGGACGAGGCGCCGCCGGCGCCCCTGTTGGCGTGGTCGGTCGATCAAGTGATGGCGGCTTCCCGCGAATGCAACGGATGCGGGCGATGCCGGACGTCGTCGAACGAGGATCGGATGTGCCCCGTGTTCCGCGTGGCCGCGCGCGAGGAAGCATCGCCCCGTTCGAAAGCGAATCTGCTTCGAGGCGCCTTGACCGGCAGGCTCGAAGGCAAGCAGCTCACGTCGGACGAAACCAAGGCGGTGGCCGACCTGTGCTTCCACTGCCACCAGTGCCGGGTCGAGTGCCCGGCGGGCGTCGATATTCCGATGCTCGCCGTCGAACTCAAGGCGCAATACGTCGCGGTGAACGGACTCGACGCGTCCAATTGGTTCCTCGCGCGACTTGACCGGTTCGCGCCGTTGGCGAGCCGATTCGCGCTGGTTTCGAACTGGATCCTGGGAAACCGCCAGGCTCGGTGGCTGCTCGAACGGATGACGGGCATCGCGCGCGGGCGGAAACTGCCGACCGTCGCGCCGAGGAGTTTCCTGCGGCAAGCGCAGCGCCGCCGCCTGCATCGCTCGACGCGCGCCAACGAACCGAAAGTCCTCTATTTCGTGGATCTCTACGCCAACTGGTTCGACGGGGAACTCGCGACGGCCGTCGTGGACATCCTCGAACACAACGGAGTTCGGACCTACGTTCCGCCGAATCAGGTCGCCGCCGGCATGCACGCGATCGCGGTCGGCGCCGTGGAGCGGGCCGCACGGCTCGCGCGGCGCAACGTCGCCCTGCTCGCCGAAGCCGTACGCCAAGGCTATACGATCGTCACGACCGAACCGTCCGCGGCCATGTGCCTGCGCCACGACTACCCCCGGTTGCTCGGCGACGAGGACGCGAAGCTCGTCGCCGAGCATGCGGTCGACGCGGGCGCCTATCTTTGGAACCTGCATCAGCGCGGCCGGCTCGAACTCGACCTCAAACCGCTCAATGCGACCGTCGGTTACCATCTGCCGTGCCACCTCCGGGCTTGCCATCCCGAATCGCCCGGAGAGAATCTGCTTCGCCTGATCCACGGCCTGACGGTGCGGCGCATCGAGCAAGGTTGTTCGGGGATGGCGGGAACGTGGGGGTTTCAGCGGCGCAATTTCCGCGCTAGCCTGCGGATCGGATGGAACCTGATCGCGGGAATCCGCGATCTGGAACTTCAGGTCGGAGCGACCGAATGCTCGGCGTGCCGCGTCCAGATGGCTCAAGGCGCGGCGAAACCCATCCTGCATCCCCTCAAGATCCTCGCGATGGCGTATGGGCTCTTGCCTTACACGGCCGAGCGTTGGTCGAAGCGGCTTGGAGACGATTTGGCTTTTTCCTAGATCACCGGCGCGATGCGGATGATGCCGGGAGGCGTGGTCGGATCGCCGAGGTTCGCGGGGTTCGGAATCGGTTTGGGAGGGATCGAGGTGTTGTCATGAAAGTCACCGTCCTCGTTTTCGCGATGGCCAGGCAACTGGTCGGCCGCGATCGGCTTGAACTCGATCTAGGCGACGGCGCGACCGTCGGCGATTTGCGCGCCGCGCTTGGCGCGTCGCACGCCGCCCTGGCGCCCCTCCTTCGCGGTTCGCTCTTCGCCGTCGACCAGGCCTACGCCGACGAACGCACGCCGCTCGTCCCTGGTCAGGAAGTCGCCATGATTCCACCGGTAAGCGGCGGGTAGTCACCATGATCGAATTGACCCACGACCCGATCGATCCCGCGGCCGTGCTGGGCGGCGTCGAGTCCCCCGAAGCGGGCGCGGTGCTCCTGTTCCTGGGCACGACGCGCGAAACGACCGATGGTCGCCGCACCAGTTCGCTCGACTACGAATGCTATCCGGAAATGGCCCGGTCGGAACTTGCGGAACTCGAAGCCGAAGCGCGCGCGCGGTGGCCGCTTGTCCACTGCGCCATCGTCCATCGACTCGGACACCTCGAAATCGGCGAGGCGAGTGTCGCGATCGCCGTGAGTTCGGCGCATCGCGTCGCCGCGTTCGAGGCCGGTCAATGGCTTATTGACACGTTGAAGGACCGTGTGCCAATCTGGAAACGGGAGAATTGGTCGGACGGCGGCGCCGATTGGGTGCATCCGGGATTCACGCGCAAAGCGGAGGGAGGTCCTCGCGTCGACCGGCCGCCGACCGGCCCCTGATTTCCTTGATTTGGCCCTCGGGCGAAAACCCGTTCGCGGGAGAGCCGCGAACGAGGACGCCCCACGGAGGTCCCCATGCCGGACGTCGAACCGCTGATCGATCGTTTCGGGCGCGTGCACACGAATCTCCGGATCAGTGTCACCGACCGATGCAATATCCGCTGCTTCTACTGCATGCCCGCGGAGAACGTCCGCTTTCAGCCCCGCAGCGAGATCCTCACGTTCGAGGAGATGGCGCGGTTCGTGCGCGTGGCGGTCGGGCTTGGCGTGAACAAGATCCGCTTGACGGGCGGCGAACCACTCCTCCGAGCCGACCTGCCGCGGCTTGTCGCCATGCTCGCTTCGATCGGCGGACTCAACGACATCGCGATGACGACCAACGGACTGCTCCTGCGCGAATACGCTCTTGCGATCCGGCATGCCGGCCTGCACCGGCTCAATATCAGTCTCGACGCGCTCAGTGAGGCCGCCTTCCGGCGCGTTTCGCGGCGCCGAGGGCTCGACAAGGTGCTCGACGGGATCGCCGCGGCGCGCGAAGCCGGTTTCGAGCGGATCCGACTGAACGCGGTGGCGATCCGAGGCTTGACCGAACAGGAAGCCGTTCCACTCGGCCGGTTCGCGCGCGAACACGGTATGGAACTGCGTTTCATCGAGTTCATGCCGCTCGATGCCGAACAGAACTGGGACCATGACCGGGTGCTGCGCGGCCGCGACCTGCGAACCATGCTCGAAAGCGCTTTCGGGCCGATGGTCCCGATCGGACGCGACGAGCCCAGCCAGCCGGCCGTGAATTTCGCGTACGCCGACGGGCGCGGAACGGTCGGCTTCATCAACCCGGTCACCCAACCGTTTTGCGCGGACTGCAACCGATTGAGAATCACGGCCGACGGGTCGGTTCGCAATTGCCTTTTCTCGGCCGATGAATGGGACGCGCGGCATCTGATGCGGCACGGCGGAACCGACGAACAACTCGCCGAACTCGTTCGCGACTGCGTCGCGGGCAAGCGGACGGGCCACGGAATCGACTCGGACGCGTTCGTGAGGCCGGCCCGAGCCATGTACCAGATCGGCGGTTGATCGCGGGGGGGGACGTTTCATGCCGTGCGACGCGTCACTCGCCGCGGGACGCCGAATCTACCTGGACAATGCGGCGACCAGTTGGCCCAAGCCGCCGGCCGTCTATGACGCCGTCGACGCCTATCAGCGGGAAAACGGCACGGCCGCCGGTCGAGGCGTCTATCAGAGATCGCAGCAGGTCGGCCGGACGCTCGCCCTCGCGCGCCGCCGCGTGGCCGGGCTACTGGGCGCCTCCGATCCCGCGCGCGTGCTCTTCACGTTCAACGGCACCGATTCGCTCAATGCCGTGCTGCATGGCGTTCCGCGGCCCGGCGACCATGTCGTCACGTCCGATGCCGAACACAATTCGGTCTTGCGCCCGCTGCGCATGCTGGAACAGCGGGCGAACGTCTCCGTCACGCGCGTGCCGTGCGACTCGGCCGGGCGAATCGAGCCCGACGATGTCGCGCGGGCCGTCCGGCCGGAAACGCGACTGCTCGCCCTCACGCACGCGTCCAACGTCACAGGAGCGATCCAGCCGGTCGATGCGTTCGCGGCGATCGCCCGCGAGCACGGCGTGCTCCTGTTGATCGACGCGGCGCAGACCGCGGGACATGTGCCGATCTTCACCGACCGCTGGGGTGTCGACTTCGTCGCGGCCTCGGGCCACAAAGGCCTTCTCGGCCCGCTCGGCACCGGAATCCTCGTCGTCGGAGCGGCGGCCGCCGGCCAACTCGCGCCGTTCCGCCAGGGAGGCACCGGGACGTTCAGCGAATCGGACGAACAGCCGACGACCTTGCCCGAACGTTTCGAGTCGGGGAACCATAACGTTCCCGGGCTCGTGGGCCTCGAGCGGGGAGCGGCCTTTCTCGAACAGCGCGGATGGACCGAACTGCGCCGCCACGAAATCGAACTCACCACGAGGCTCGTCGATGGCCTTCGTCCCCTGCCGGGCGTCACTCTGTTCGGACCTCCGGACGCCGACCGCCGAGTGGGCGTCGTGAGTTTTCGACTCGAACGCATCGATCCGCAGGAACTCGCGTCGTTGCTCGACAGCGAATACGCTATCGAGGTGCGTAGCGGCCTGCACTGCGCGCCGCGGACCCATGACCGCATGGGGACCACTCGGCGCGGCGGCACCGTCCGAGCCGCCGTCGGCCCGTTCAACTCCGAGTCGGACGTCGATGCGTTGGTCCGGGCCGTCGCGGAGATCGGGGCGATAAGCCATGTTTGAGGACGATTGGGAGGAATGCGAAGCGTGGGAAAAGAACGACCGTGGTACCGAAACGGCCTGAAATTCACGTGCGCCCAGTGCGGCAATTGTTGCACAGGCGCTCCTGGGTATGTCTGGGTCAATCAGGAGGAAATCGACGCGCTGGCCGAGACGCACGGCCTTGAGCCCGATGCGTTTGAAGCCAAGTACGTGCGGCGCGTGGGCGTTCGGCGGAGCCTACGCGAGTTTCCCAACGGAGATTGCGTCTTTTTCGACGGCGATCTGCGCCGGTGCCGCGTCTACGAGAATCGGCCTCGGCAATGCCGCACATGGCCCTTTTGGGATTCCAACGTCCGCACGCCCGAGGACTGGGACCGAACGTGCGCGGCCTGCCCGGGTTCCGGACAGGGTCGCCTTCATGCGATGGAGCAGGTCGAGGCCCATCGGTCGGTCCTCAGACTCTGAGACGACTTTGCGGATTGTATCAAGAATGCGGACGGAACGGCCGATGTTAGGGGCGTGCCCATTCGGCCGAAACCGTGTGGGTCCCTGGAAATCCACCTGGAAACTTCGGGCGTTGGAAACGACGTCGACCGGATCGATTTGGGAAAGGTTGCCGTTCGACCGGCAATCCCCAAGGCCGGTTCCCCCGCGTACACAATCGGGCGGAAAACGGCAACGCGATCCACTCGACCGGGATGGCGGACCGGCGATGGCTGCCCTTGACTCTAGTACTTGCCGTATTTACACTTGTGGCACCAATTCCGGTCAGATTGTCGCCGATCTTCCGTTCGTCCTCAGGAGTTTCCCGACGTGACCAAGAAAGAAATCGTCAAGACGATTTCCGAGGAAATTGGATTGACGCAATTGAAAACCAAGGAAATCGTTCAAAAGACATTTGATGCGATCGTCGAGACGTTGGTGGAGGACGGGCGCATCGAACTACGCAACTTTGGGGTGTTCGAAGTCAAACAGCGAGCGGCTCGGAAAGCCCGAAACCCGAGGACGGGCGAACGGGTCGATGTGCCCGAGAAGTCGGTCGTGACGTTCAAGCCCGGCAAGGAGATGGAAGAGCGGGTGAGGCAGCTCGAAGCTCGGAAGGCCGCTCGCGAGGCCAACAGTTCGGCGCGGAGACCACCGGGCACGGCCGACGCCCCCAAGGTTTCTTACGAGATCGGCCCGGGAACCACGTCGACCGGGTCGTGACCACCCGACGCCCCGTTCAAACCGAATACTCGACGATCGCCCACACGAACACCCCGGAAGAAGAAGAACGGGACCAAATCGCTCGGCTTGCCCGCATCGTACGCGAAGATGGCGCGGCGAGTTGAGTTCACGTCAAGGAGGATGTGGCATGCGTAGGCTCGCCTGTGCGGTGCTGGTTGGCTTGGTGCTCAGCACGAGCGTCGGTTGTGTCCTTCCGATCTATTCGGGAGACCCGAGTGTCCGTACCCAGCAGTTGATCTTCACGTCCGAGAATTTCCGGGCGATGTTGCTGGAATGGGAACGCATTTGGTTCCTCGATCAGCCCGATCACATGACGCCCCAACGGACACACGGCGGCGTCATTTAGTGGGTCGGCGCGTCTCCGATACGATGGGATCGGTCCGCCGAACCGTTCGTATCCCGTGGCGGACGCCATGATCCCTCGGTACGATGCGTTCGTGCGCTGGAGTCGCGCCGACCGGTGATCGAAGTCGGCGAGTCCGGTTCGCGTTCCGAGTGGACCCGAAGTGACGTGATGTCCGAGACAAGTCGGTCCGACGTGGATTTGGCCGTTCCGATCGGGCGGCTGCGGTTGCCCAACCCCATCCTGGTGGCTGCGGGCACGTTCGGGTACGCGCGGGAGATGGAGCGGGTCGTCGATCTGGGCCGGCTCGGCGGCGTGCTCCCCAAGACGATCACTTGGGAACCGCGCATCGGCAACGCGCCGTGGCGGACGGTCGAGACGGCGGCCGGCCTCTTGAATTCGATCGGTTTGGACAACGACGGCATCGAAGCGTTCATTGCCCATCATTTGCCCTACCTTCGCGGGCTTGGTTCGGCCGTGATCGTGAGCATTGCGGGGAGAACCGAGGACGAGTTCGTCCGCATGGCCGATCGTCTGGCGATCGAACCGGGGATCGCGGCGCTCGAACTGAACATCTCCTGCCCGAACGTGGCGCACGGCGTGGATTTTGGAGCGGACGCGGAGAAATGCCGGCGCGTCGTTTCGCGCGTCCGCGGCGCCACCGATACGGCGATCCTCACCAAGCTCACACCCAACGTGACACGGATCGCCGACATCGCCGAAGGCGCGACGGAGGGAGGAACCGACGGCATTTCGCTCATCAACACGGTGCTTGGGATGGCCGTCGACTGGCGCGCGAGGCGTCCCCTGTTGGGAAACCGGATCGGCGGATTGAGCGGACCCGCCATCAAACCGATCGCCCTGCGGTGCATCTATCAGGTGGCCGAGCGGGTCTCGACGCCCTTGATCGGAATCGGAGGCATCGGGTCGATCGACGACGTCATGGAGTTCCTCGTCACCGGCGCATCGGCCGTGCAGATCGGGACGGCGAACTACTATGATCCGACCGTCTCGACGCGCATCCTCGACGGGTTGCCCGACGCGGTCCGCGAGCTCGGCGCGCGGAGCGTTATCGAGATTGTCGGATCGTTGGAAGGTCTGGCGAGGCCCGGCGCGCGAGGTCCCGCGTAGGGCGGTTTCCGGCGCGCGGCGCCTTTTCCTCGCACGCCCAATCCGGGGTCGGTCCGAATACGGGAGACGATATGCGAGTCCTTTCGGGCATCCAGCCGACCGGTCGGTTCCATTGGGGAAACTACTTCGGCGCGATCCGGCAGTACATCGAGCTGCAGCAGGGGCAGGAGGCGTACTACTTCATCGCCAATCTGCACGCGCTCACGACGATCCGCGATCCCGAAACGCTGCGTCGCCTTTCCTGGGACGCGGCCGTCGATCTGCTCGCGCTCGGTCTCGATCCCGATCGCGCCGCGCTCTTCCTTCAATCGGACGTGCCCGAGGTCTCCGAGCTCTGCTGGCTCCTCATGACGGGCACTCCGCTCGGATTGCTCGAACGGTGCCATGCCTTCAAGGAGAAGAAGGAGAAAGGGATCACCGCCGACGCCGGTCTGTTCACCTATCCCGTGTTGATGGCGGCCGACATCCTCGCGTACGACGCCGACGCCGTTCCGGTCGGCGAGGACCAGATCCAGCACATCGAGGTTTGCCGCGACCTCGCGCGGAGCTTCAATCATCGGTACGGCGACGTGTTCGTCATGCCCAAGGCGAAAGTCCTCGAACACGCGGCGAAAGTCCCGGGACTCGACGGCGGCAAAATGTCCAAGAGCTACAACAACACGATCGAGATCTTCGAGGACCCGAAGGCGGCCCGCAAAAAAATCATGCGGATCGTCACCGACGCGCGGCCCATGGAAGAGCCCAAGGATCCCGCCGACGACCACCTGTTCGCGCTGTTCGCGCTGTTCGCCCCGCCCGATCAGCGCGCGGCCATGGATGCGACGTATCGCCGAGGCGGTTTTGGATACGGGGAAGTGAAGAAAGGGTTGGCCGACCTGGCCGAAGCGTATTTCGCCGAGGCCCGCGCGCGTCGCGAGGATCTCGAAGCCAATCCCAAGCGGGTCGCCGATGTTCTGGCGGCCGGCGCGGAACGGGCGCGGCGCAAGGCAAGGCAGGTTCTCGATCGGGCGCAGGCTGCCATGGGCTTGAAGGTCGACCGGGCACCCTGACGCGGCGCTCGTCGACCGCGGACGCGCCGCGTTTCCAAACGGGCGCCGCGGCGCGATCGACCGAGGTGCGGTATGCATATCGTCGGCGTCGGAAACGACATCATCGAATGCCTTCGGATCGCGCAGCTCATCGAGCGGCACGGAGAGGCGTTCCTGCAACGCGTGTTCGCGCCGGGCGAGATCCAATATTGCAGCGGACGCTCCGCGGCGACCCAGCATTTCGCCGCGCATTGGGCGGGCAAGCAGGCCGCCCTGAAGTCGCTCGGCGCATCCTGGCGCCGCGGCATGTCGTGGCACGACGTCGAGATCCTCGTCGACGCGGAACGCCCGATCCTGGTTCCGCACGGCATCATCCGCGAACTGGTCGACCGGGCGAGCGTCAGCGACGTGATGCTGAGCCTGAGCCATTGCCGCACGCACGCCGTCGCGACCGCGATCGCCGTCAGCCATGCCCGAACCGGCTGAGCGAGGCCGATCCCGATCGCGGTTCGCCGCCGGTTCACTCAGGACTCAACGGCCGCCGATCCGCTTCCGCCATTCGGCGGGCAAGGACTCGATCGGTCGCGCGAACCCGATCTTCCCCGCCGCCAATTCCTCTTCGACCGTCTCGGACGCGATGCCGACCAATCGATGCTGATCGTCGAGCACGGGGCCGCCCGAATGGCCCGGATGGAAGTCCGCATCGGTCTTCATCATGGCGACCGAGCCGTGGTATTCGAATCCCGAAACGACTCCCTTGGCGACGGTGAGCGTCACGCGGCCGGTCGTGCCTCCAATCCACGGATAACCCGCTACCGTCAACGGTTCGCCGATCCGAGGCAATGGTCCTTCGCGAATCGGAACGAACGGGAACGGATGGGGTGTCGGCAAAGGCTGTCCATAATAACCTTGCGTGATTTCGACGATCGCAAGGTCCAACGGCTTGTCCGCGTGGATGACCGTGCCCCGGTACATGTCGACCGGCGGACGCCGCGGATCGACGGCGACCGCGACAATCACGCCGTTCTCGCCAGGCAAGCCGCCCGACGTATCCTCGATCACGTGGCGGTTCGTCACAATGAGTCCCTTGGCGTCGACGAGCACGCCGCTTCCGCCACCCGCCGGCGTGATCAACTCGACGGTCGCCCGCAACGCCGTTTCCCATGGATCGGCCGTGGGCTCCCATGGAGGGATCGTGAGCCATTCGTCGGGAGGCGCATTGGATCCGGAAGCGATCAGCGTGAAGTCGACCGGCGCATCGGACTGATAGCGATCGACGACCGCGATGTAATACGGTCCCGATTCGAGCGGAGGATCGGAATGCGCGTCAAGCCACAGGAATTTTCGGCTTTCAATGCCGTCGAGCCGGATTTCGGAGTTGCCGTCGAACGCGACGGGTCCTTCCCGGCTGACATACAGTTCGAGCGACGTGGACGCGTCGGCCAAGTCGATGCGAAGGCCGTCCATCCCTTCGCCCGCTTCGGCCACAAAGAGCCCTCCAAAACCATTCTCGCGGCTCAGCGTCCCGCGCCGCGCCCGTCCGATCGATAGGCGTGCGGGCTCTCCCGAACGCACCGTCTCGGCGACGATCTCGAACGCAATGTCCCCATCCACGGGACGCCCGTTCACGCGAGGCAAACCGCGCGGCGACGGCACGACGTCGACGTAGTAGGTGCCCGCCTCGAGAGGCACGTCGTCCCAAACGCTCAGGCGAACCGATTCGTTGTGCGACTCGGTCGCGGCCGTCAAATCGGATGCGCCGATGTCGTCAACCGGTTGATTGAACGTGACATGCAAATCGAGGTCGGTCGGCGCCTTCGTGATGCGGATCTCGACGAACGTCACATCGTCGGGCACATCGAGCGTGAACGTCGTTCGGCCATCGGGTTCGGAGACGACCCTACCGGTCACGGGAACGCCGGCCGACAGCGCGCCTCCGTCCCGCAACGGTGTCGCCGGCTGGGCATGTGTATCGCTTGGAACCGGAGCGCGGCCGGTCCAGACGGCGATTCCCGCCACGCCCGCCACGAGAACTCCGGCAACAACCCACCGCTTCATCGACCTGTTCCCCGACGATTGATGATCGGCTCATTCTAGTCCCCACTTTTTTTGCGACAATCTGGATCGGGTCATGAAAAGCGAACGCGTTAACACGAAGTCCAGCGGCGTTCGTCTCGCCGCCGCCGAGGTCCGACTTCCTGCACCCCACTCCTTGCGGAGGATTCGAGTCAGACCGTAGGTCGAACGGCGAAGGGGCGCGACGCAACCGGTTCGCGATTGCCGTGTGATGATTGATTGTCCCCCAAGGCCTTCTTTCCATCCGATTCCCCGTCGGTGGATCTCGCGACTTCGATCGATGCCTATCCCGCGACGGCCTTTTGGGACGCCCCCGTCTCCATCGCGTATCGCGTGCGGAATCTGTCCGCGAACGCGGCTCCGGCGGAACCTTGGGTCGATGTGGTCTATCTGTCGTTGGACGACCGGTTGGACCGGTGGGACATGGAGGTCGGCAGAGTCTCGCACACCGTGGGACTCGCGGCGGGAGGGGAATACGCGGAAACCGCGGCCGCGGATGCCCGGGACACGGAACACTACGTCGCGGACGTCGGCTTGACGGCGACGCTCGCTCCCGACGTGGTGATTGAATCCGTATCCGTCGCCGTTTCTCGAACGCGTCCTCTTCAACACGAACGGCACGAACAACGACGGAATCGGACCCGCGTATTCGGGCTGCGATCCGAACGGCGGCGAGTCGTTTGTCTGGTCGGCGGTGAAGGCATCCGATACGACCCTGCTGATCGCGGTTCGACGTCGGAAGGCACCAACACGCAAACGGGCGAGGGGCTTGTGCGGGCCGTGAACATCGATCCGGCGGATCCCGGTTGGATGACGGTCGTCGGCGATCTGCGGGTTCCGGGCACCAATCAGATCCTGGGGATCGCGATCGACGGCACCATCGCGTTCGTCACGGCCAACAGCGGGAACTTCAAGGACACGGCAACCGACTTCTCGTTCACGGGAGACACCGTGGTCGGGACGCTGGATATCACCGACCCGCGTGCTCCGACGTTGATCGGCACGCGCGCGATCGGCGCGGCGCCGCGCGTTCCGGGGCGACCTGTGCGCGTGGAAGGCGGTCTCTTCGCGTGCGGCGGAGGCGGCGGCCTTGGTTCCAATATCCGGTTGCATCTGGCCGACACGTCCGATCCGACAAACCCCGTGCTGTCCGAAATCGAACCGTTCGTTTTCACCGGTGTGATGGCTCGGCTCGCCGCCGATTCCGAGTTCATCTACGCTCCGACGCCGCAGGGCGTGGTCATCTATCGGCTTCAACCCGGCGCCCCCGTCGCCATTCCGGCCGTCGCGCGGGCTCGCATTCCGCTCGGCACGGGGGTCATCCTGGATGAAGGATCGTTCTCGAAGGCGCCGCGCGGGATCCTGCGCGGAGTCGACTACGATACGGTGGTCTGGGATGTCCTGCTTGCTCCGGGATCGGTTCCCTTGGACCTCGGCTGGCGCTCGACGATCGTCGGCATGCTGCCGGGTGAGAGCCGCGAGGTCGTGCTCGATACGACGATCGATTACGAACTCGACGGAGTGCCGGGGCAACTCGTCCTTCCGCCCCAGAGACCTCGAGACCGGACGCCCTTCGAGGTGTTTGAGGAGAGTATTGAAAAGACGCGCCAGCGCCCGGCGCGACGCCCAGCGCTGGCGCTATCTTAGTCGACCCCGAAAACTGTCCAAACAATGGGGTCCACATCAGGTATCAGTGGATCGTAATTGGCCTGCTGATTAGCGTGTGCTTGTTTCCGGTTGTCGGGATACTGCTCCTTAACCTCGGTTTGGCGCGAGGGTGGATTTGAATCGTAAGCGTTCTGGGGTGTAACCGGCGTTCACTCCTGACTCCTGACTCCCGATTTGGATTCAACACGGGTCCCGTGCTGTGGGTGAAGCGGTCGGGAGCACGACGTTCCAAGACGTCCCGCGCCGAACGTTCGCGCGCGAAGGAAGACCCTCGCCTCCGGGCATCCGCGGCTCGCGCCGCGGACGCCGTCGGCTTCGGGTTTCACGAACGGGGCGAGCTGGTATTTGCCATTCTCCCGTCGTCACTTCGTCCGATCGGCCGCCAAGTAGGCCAAGAGGTCGCGCAGCTCGCCTACCGTGCGAACCAAGCCGGCGGGCATCGGCGAAAGATCGTGGAGGCGTCTCGTCTCGATCGACTTCTTCTCGATCCGGTGACGCTCGGCGTCCGTCGCCAACAGTTCAACGACGTCGACCGTCTCGCCGACGACCAATCCGACGTACACCCGTCCTTCCCGCGTCGTGATCTGAGTGGATCGGAACAACGGATTGACCTGATGGGAGGGCAACAGGATCGATTCAACAAGATAGGGAATCGTGAATCGCGAGCCGGCATCCGCAAGGCTCGGCCCGCCCGCGACGGCCGAGTCCCGCGTGGCGTGGCATTTCGCGCATCCCAGTCCCTCGTGAAACAGCCTGCGGCCCCGTTCCGCGTCGCCCAAGTCGACGTCGCCGGTCCAATCGACGGCGAGGAGCTCGTCGGGCACACGCGCGTTCTCGTCGGCCGACCTGAGCCGTTCCTGAAGGCCCGCGCGATCGAACGGTTCGGGCACCGACCAGGACACCGAACCGCTCAACGACCGATAGTGCAAATAGAGCTGATGCTGGCCCGAGTGGTTGCGGACGCGCAGCAGGACCTCATTGGTTCCCGGTTCCAAGTCGGCGAACACGATGTCCTGCAGGGGAAGGCCGCCTCGCGCCTCGTCCAACCGCCAGACCTCGCGGCCGTTGACCCAGACGCGAATCCCGTCGTCGGACCCGGGAAGCAGGAGCACCTGTTGGGCGCGCGGGCTTTCCAGTCGGAAATAGGCGTAGGCCGACCGACCGTCCGTTCCGCCAAGCGCCGCTCGGAAGTCGAACAACGTCCGCGCGGCGAGTTTCCGCCAACGGAACGAACCGTCTCCGTACGCTCGGTTCAGATCGATCGGCTGTTGTTCGGGTTCGTGGATCGTGGCGAATCCGGCGCTTCGATCGTCGAACGGACCGAGGATCCAAACGTGGCCGACCGCGGTGAGCGGCGCTTGGCCGAGTTGCTCTCGTTCGCTTCGCCGCCGAACGGCCGCGACGGTCGATTCCGATCGAGGGTCCTTGAGCAGTCCCAGGAAATGAGCCGATTGCAGGCGCACGCGTTCGTCGGTGTCCCCAAGCCGCTCGACCAACATCTGGAAAAGGCGTTCGTTCTCCGGCATCAAAGCGCGGATCGGCCAATGTTCGGCCGTGGTGAACACGCCGATTCGTCCGAGTTCCCGCAAGTCGACCGTTCCGTCGGCGTATTCAACGCGATACGGATCGTCCGACTGCCACGGCTGGAGCGGGAGCGACGCATCCAGGGCGCTTGTCGGCTCGGGCGCCGTCAATCGGAACCCGGCGGCCAGCGTCCCGGCGAGCCGTGATCCGGCGTCGGGCGCGCCGCAGAGGCGTGCGACGGCGTCCGGGCCCGCGCGCTGCGCGAGCCATCGCGTTCCCAATTGGCGAAGGTACGTGTCGGCGTCGAGCGCGGGTCCCGACGCGATCGCCTCGGCGAATGGGGGATCGCCTTCGGAGGGCGTCGCGCGGAATGCGCCCTCGATCGCCGCCAACCGCACGCGGGCCTGGGGATGACGCACCGCGCGCAGGAACAGCGCGCGGGAACGAGGCTCGTCCGCGAAGAAATTGGCGGCGACCCGTACGGCGAGCGCGCCGAGTTCGGGAGATTCGGAATCGATCCGCGGCGCGAGCCGATCGAGGAACGCCTCGCGACCCGCGGCGTCCGCCTTCGCCGAAAAGGCGGCGGCCAACCAAAGCAGCCGGCCCGCATGCGCGGGATCGCGCGACGAGCCAAGCTCCTGTTCCGCGCGCTCCAGAGCAGAACCGCCTCGCCGCAGAAGTTCGAGGTGGGCTCGACGCGCGATCCACGATGCACCATCGGCGACATCCGCATACAGCGCGTCTTCCGATTGCGCGACAAGATCCCGCGGCTTGAACGGATGCGTCGGCGCGTCGTCCGAGCGGGTGATCATGACCAGTTCGCTCGGATAGACGGGAGAGCCTTCGTTATGCGCCATGTCGGCCAGCGTGGCGAAGAGCCGGCCTCCGCGCCCGACGGCGACTCCCACCGGCCTTGTCGTATCAAAGCCCTCGAGCACGGTGATTTCCTCGGCGGCGAAACTCGCGCCCCGCGCGCGGATCGGATAACGGGCCAGGGTCCGCCTGCCCCACCGGGCGACAAACAGGTTGCCGCGGTGGCGGTCGGGAAGATACGACTCGTCGTAATACGTCTGGCCGACCGGCACATATCGGCCCAAGTCGGCCACCATGGTCTCGAGCAGGTCGGACCGGCCGGGAGCCCGCTCGGCCATCCACCCGCGAGGCCACGCGAAATCGGCTTGCGGAACAACATGCAGGAGGCGACCCGGCACGAATTCGGTCGGGAGGCCCTCGTGGTCGTTGTCGTTCGTAAAGAGATTTCCGAACGTGTCGAACGCGATCCCGCAACTGTTGCGCGTGCCGCCTGCGACCACTTCGAGCCGGCTGCCGTCGGGCCGGCAACGCAAGATGCCGCCCACGCCCGTGTACGCCGTACGTTCCGCGCGGGGGCCACCGAAAAAAGTCCAATGTCCAAAATGGTCGGGGCGCGAGAAGTCGCCGTACCAGACGAGCAAGTCGCCGAGCGAAAGATAGAGATCGCCGTCGAGTCCCCAGGCGAGACCATGGAAGGCCTGGTGAACGTGCCAGTCGGGAAGCCCCCACAGAATGCGTTCGGGACGCATGGCGTCCCGGCGCACGACACCGTCGCGAAAGACGTAGAGCGCGGAAAGGGTCAGCACATACAGGTCGTTCCCGCGGAATTCGATGTCGTAGATCCACGAATCGCGGGGAAACCGAAAAAGTTCCCGGCGCGCCGCGTAGCCGCCGTCCGGCAACGGCTCGTACACGAAGAGCGCCTCGCGGCCGCCGACGAAGATCCGTCCCGCCGGATCCGCTTTGACCGACAAGAAGGACTCGTTGGGCGATCGATCGATCGAAACGACCGCGAGCTCCGGATCGTGGAGCCGGTATCGGTCCGGATCGACCGCGTTCGACGCGTGCGGCGCTCCCACGGCGATGAGCAGGAAGAACGGCAAGCGGAAGGCGAGCGATCGTCGCCGATGGGCCGAGGCGACCGATGGGGCGAAACCGTGCATGGGCATGCGTATCCACGGGCCGCGGTCGCCTTCCGGTCCGGTTATCCCGCGGCCCGTTCGGATCGGAGGGTGGACAGACGCGTCCACAAGGCGGGGATCGTGTCGCGATGGTCTCCGTGAACGTACAAGGACCGGCCGCCGTCCGCAACCGTTCGCACGAGGATCGTCTTCCAGGGCCGATAATAATAGAGCGGATGGTCCTTGGGCGGCGGCCCGCCGCGGTAGTCGGCCGGCAAATCGACAAGATCGAACACGGCCGCCGTGAAACGGCGGATCGACCGGCCCGCCTGCCGCTCCACGTTGCGCGCCATCGACAGGGCCTTCAAGTAGACCTCGGGGCCAGTGACGGCCGTTCCGACGTTCAGGAAGACGCCCCCTTCAAGCGAGCGGATCGACTCCGCGAAGATCAGGAAATCGGTGTAGCTGGTCGCGCCGAGCGACGGGCCGTCGCAATTCGCATGCGCGTGGATGATGTCGCTCCCGATGCTCACGTGGCACGTGACGGGCACCCCCGCGCGCCAACCGGCGGCGGCGATGCTCAGATCGCGCCGAGCGAACCGGCGTTGTTCGATCGTGCGTCCGATCGTTTCGCCAAGTCCCTCGCCGCGCGCCGCCCCCGCGCGGATGATGTCGTTCATGCGTCCGGTCTCGCGCCAGAGTCCGAATTGTCCGGCCTGGATCCACCGCCGCACGTCCTCGCTCGTGCCTTCGCCGAGTGCCAATTCGAAATCATGGATCAACCCCGCGCCGTTGGTCGCGAGATGGGTGATCCAACCGCGTTCGATGAGATCGACGAGATAGCGGGATAGGCCGGCCTTGACGGGGTGCGCTCCCATCATCAGAACGACGGGCCGTCGCCGTCCGCGAGCCGACTCGATCGCGCCGATCAGCTCCGCGAACCCGGGCGGCGCGAAGGCGCGGCGGGGTTCGAGCGGCAGGCAGGCGGAGGCAGGCAGGTCATGGCCGCGTTCCGCGTAGGAACGCAGTTCGATCGCTTCCCGATCCAGGGTCCGGTAACGGCTCATGCGAACACTCCCTTATATTCCGTCGAGCGAATCTCCGTTTACGGCACGCGGCGTGTGGTCGCGGCGGAAGGTCCGTCGCGGCGCGGGCCGCGGAGTCCGATCAAGCGGCCCGTTCGCGAATCGATTCGACCAGCCGGGTCGTCGAAAGGCCTTCGACGACCGGCGTCACGCGCACCTCGCCTCCGTACGCCTCGACGACTTCGCGCCCCACCACGTCGCAGGGCGCGTAGGTGCCTCCCTTCACGAGCCGATCGGGCCGGATCGCGCGCAGCAGCGCGTGCGGCGTCGGCTCGTCGAACAGCACGACGTGCGACACGCAGGCGAGCGCCGCGAGCACGGCCATCCGGTCCTGTTCGCCGACGACGGGCCGCGAGGGCCCCTTGAGCCGGCGTACGGACGCGTCGCTGTTGACTCCGACAAAGAGCGCGTCGGCCTCGGCGGCCGCCGCCGCGAGACTCATCGCGTGCCCCGCGTGGAACAGGTCGTAGCATCCGTTTGTGAACGCGACGCGCTGGCCGGCGGTCCGGTATTGCTCGGCGAGCCGGGCGGCTTCGGCCACATCGACGATCTTGGGCGACGCGCCGCGCGTTCCGGCGATCCGCCGCCGCAGTTCGTCCCGCGTGATCGGCGACACGCCGAGCCGTTCGACTTCGATGCCGGCGGCCAGATTCGCGATCCGGACGGCGGGCTCGGGCGCGACGCCCCCGCACAGGAGGACGCCGAGACATGACAGGACCATGTCACCCGCGCCCGTGATGTCGCACACGTCGCGGGCCTCGGTCGGATAGACCTGCCCGCCCTGGTCGCGGCGGACCAGGGCCATGCCGTCGCGGTCGAGCGTTACGACGGCCATATCGAGGCCGAATCGGGCGCAGAGCCGTTGGCCCGCGTCGACGGCGTCGGCCGGCGAGCCGACCGGCCGGCCCGTCGCCAGGGCCGTTTCGACCCGGTTCGGTTTGAGCAACGTCGCGCCGCCGTAGATCGCGAAGTCGGCGCCTCGGCGGGGATCGACGAGCACGGGGATTTTTTGGCCGCGGGCCGCCGCGATGATCGGCCCCAGAACGCCGGCCGAACAGACGCCCTTGCCGTAGTCGGCGATCAACAGGCCGTCGCATCGGGGGAGTTCGGCGCGGACCGCGTCGCCAAGCCTCCGCGCGAGATCGTCGGAGAGCCCATCGCGCGACTCGTGGTCCACGCGGAGGATCTGATGCGCGTTGCGCCCGTCGGTGTGCCCGACGAATCGCTCTTTGCGCGTCGTCGGACGGGTCGCATCGACGAACAATCCGTCGACGCGCGCGCCGGTGGCGTCGAGTGATTCGCGCAGCGTCCGTCCGGGTCCGTCGTCGCCCGTCACCCCCGCGCACCAGACCTCGGCACCCAGCGCGCGGACCATGCTCGCCACATTCGCCGCGCCGCCAGGCCGCGCTTCGCGCCGCGTCGCTCGCAAGACAAGGATCGGCGCCTCCTGGCTGATCCGTTCCGCCTCGCCGTGCGTGTATTCGTCCAGGATCAGATCGCCGAACACGATCAACCGCGCGGGACGCGCTCGGTCAAAGGCTTCGATCAGCGTGGGCACGGGCATGGCAACTTCCTTGTCGCGTCAGGAACGCAAGACCTTTTTCGGCCTCGCGCGGCCCTTGTTATAGCCCCACCGCTCCGTTCGGAAAAGAGAAATCTCATGACGCGGGCCGCTTGACGCCGATACGATACAAATGTACAGTGCCCGTGCCCGTGCTCGTGCTCGAATGGCGAGGGGGCGATGATAAAACCTGTTTTGATCACGACAAGCTGAATGTCTATCGGCTCTCGATCGCATACGCGGCGGAATCGTTTCGCCTAGCGAAAGAACTGCCCGGAATGTATCGACGTGCCCGAGATCCGCGGCTTCGTGCGGGGCAATCGATCGCGTTGAACATCGCGGAGGGAAATGGCAAAACGATCCTGAAGGATCGCTGTCGTTCGTTCGAAACTGCTCGTGGTTCGGCACCGGAGTGCGCGGAGATTCAGGACGTATTGACGGTGTCGGACGGAATCGAGCCGGCAGCCAACCGGGACACGAGCACGAGCAGGAGCACGAGCAGGAGCACGAGCAGGAGCACGAGCAGGAGTACGAGTACGAGCAGGAGCACGAGCACGAGCACGAGCACGAGCAGGACGAATCGAGTTCCAATCGCCGAACAGCGCGGTGAACCCGAGCGGCGGGTCGGGCGTGTATTGAAATCAAAGGTCGTTGGCCGCCGCCGGGTTATCGCAGGCGACGGACCGACAAACGGGGCCCCCCAGCGAACCAACGAGCGAACGGAACATGGACATTCGGGAACAGGTCGACCGTTTGCGCGCCCAACTGCGGCGATGGGATGGGGAACGCCGCGCCGAGGCCCGTGCGAATCGGCTTGACCGCTTAGGCTCGTCCGGTCGCGTGGAGGATGGGAACGGAAGACAACCGGAAAAGTACGAGGCCGAAGATTCGAGCGGCGGGGTCGGATGCGGAGTCGCGCGGGGCGGAGTCGAGCAAGAAGGTTGGTCGGTGATCGGCAGCGGTTGCGAGGCGCTTGACCGCCTGTTGCCGCTGGGCGGATTTGTTCGCGGAGCCCTGGCCGAATTCTGGGGGGAAACGGGTGGCGGAGCGGCGACCCTCGCGCTCGTGGCGGCTCGGGAAGCCGGCCGATCGGGACGCCCCATCGTCATCGTGGACGGGTGTCGTTCCTTCTATCCGCCCGCCGCGTTCGGTTGGGGGATCGAGCCGCGGGGCCTGCTGGTCGTACGGCCGGCCGATGCCCGCGACGCGCTATGGGCGGCCGATCAGATCCTGCGGTGCTCGGCCGTCTCGGCCGCCTGGATTTCGATCGACCGGCTCGACAGCCGATCGTTCCGAAGGCTGCAGTTGGCGGCGGAATCGAGCGGAACGCCCGGTTTCCTGGTCCGGTGTTCCAACCGGGACCCGCCCTCCGTCGACGGCGCATCCGGCGGTTCGCCGCGCGCCGCGCGCCGCGACGAGCCGTCGTGGGCCGACGTGCGGCTTCGCATCGTTCCGATCGCCTCGGACCAAAGTGCCATGATCCTGTCACCCGTGCGGCGGTTCGAGGTCCAGTTGGCGCGGTGCCGGCATGGCAGGGCCGGCGGCAAGGTCGTGTTGGAGTTGGACGAGGTCACCGGGGATCTGCGCGAGGTGAACCGACATGCGACGCTTCCTTTGTCTATGGTTCCCGCTCTGGCCGATCCAGCGCCTTCGCGCGGCGGAGACGACTCGGATCGGGCGATCGCAAGATGAGCGGCCCGTGATCCTGCACGCCGCCGATCGGCGGCGGATACGGCGTGTCGTCGCCTGTTCGCCCGAGGTGAGCCGTCTGGGAGTGCGGGCCGGCATGGCGATCACCGAGGCCGACGCCTTGCTGCGCCGCGGCGCGTCGGCCGGGTCGTCCGGCGGGTCGGGTTCGAAGCCGCGTTCCAAGAACCCGCGCGGCGATCGGTTCGCGTGCCGTTATGATCCGGCCGATCCCGAGTCGGACCGGCTCGAATTGCTCCGGATGGCCGAACGATGCGAGGCATTCAGTCCTCAGATCGGCTGCGCGACGGTCGCCGCCCGGGCCCGCGATGGATCGGGGCCGATCGAATTCACGGAGTTCACGTTGACCGACGGTTTATTGTGCGAGATCGGAGGCGTGAGTCGATGGATGGGAGGCGATTCGGCCTTGTTGCGCGAAGTGGAACGCGTGCTGGGGGCGGAGTCCTATCAGGCGCGCTGGGGTATCGCCCCGACCCTTGGCGCCGCCTGGGCCCTCGCGCGCTACGGCGATGACGCACCGGAGTGTTCCGGATCGAAATACAAATATTCCGGATCGGAACTTGGAGAGCGGGAGCTTTGGGACCGTGTGCGGCGGATGCCCGTCTCCGCGCTGCGGCTCACGCCCGCGATCGAGGAGTCGTTGAAGGCGTTGGGCCTGCTTTGGATCGAACAGCTCGCCGCCGTGCCGCGCGACGCGCTGGCCGTTCGTTTTGGCGGCTTGCCCGGTTTGCGGCTCGACCAGTTGCTCGGCGATCGCGATGAGCTCCTGATTGCCCATCAGCGCAAATCGCGTCCGACGGGTGAGCAATGTCTGGAATATCCGACGGCTTCGCGGCCGATCATCGAAGGCTGGGTCCGCCGCTTGCTCGAACGCATCGCGCCGACCCTCGAATCCGCCGGCCTGGGAGCGCTCGAAATCATCTGCCGTTTCGAGTGCGCGGAACGCGAACCGTTATGGCTGCGGATCGGCCTGTTCGAACCGACGGGGCGTATCGAGCATTGGATGGAATTGGTGCGGATGCAGTTCGAACAGGCGGTCCTTCCGGGCGCCGTGCATCGCGTGGGTATCGAGATCACGCGCACGGCGAAAATGGGACAGCGGCAGGCGAGCCTGCCGCGCGGAGCGGGCGGGTTCAGCGAGGGTTTTGGGGACGACCCCGATCGGGATCGGGAGATGGCCGAGTTGATGGATCGGTTGAGCGGCCGTTTGGGGCGCGATGCCGTATGGTGGCCGCAACCGGTGCGCGACGCGCAGCCCGAGCTCGCCTACGAAACGGTTTTGGTTGCGGCTTCGGCTTCGGCTTCGGCCGCGAGCGGCGACTCGCGAGGCGGGACGCGTCGCCGCGAATCGGGCTTGGCCGCCCATTGCCGCGGACCTTTGCAGCGTCCGCTGGTGCTCCATACGCCTCCCAAGCCGCTCGAAGTCCTTGCCAAGTCCGTCGAGGGGCCGCCGCGGCGCTGCGCGGCGGGAACGCGGCCGTTTGAGATCGTGCGCTGGTGGGGGCCGGAGCGGATCGAAACGGGATGGTGGCGGGGCGTCTCGGTGCGGCGCGACTATTATCGCGTGGAAACCGGGACGGGCCATCGGTTCTGGATCTTCCGGCGTCTCCCGCACGAACACTGGTTCCTGCACGGAGCGTTTGAATGACCGATGCCACGCGGAGCGCGGGGCGGATCGCGTACGCCGAGCTCCATTGCCTGAGCAATTTCACGTTCCTGGAGGGCGCGTCGCATCCCGAGGAACTGGTCCTCCGCGCGAAGGCCCTCGATTACGCGGCCCTCGCGGTGACCGACCGCAACACGCTGGCCGGCGCCGTGCGGGCGCACCAGGCCGCCAAGGACGCGGGACTCCGATTGATCATCGGCGCCGAGATCACACCGGACGACGGGCCGCCGATCGTCGTGTGGGCGCCCACGCGCGCGGCGTACGGGCGATTGGCCCGCATGATCACCGTGGGCCGCCGTCAAGCGCCCAAGGGGCGGTTCTCGCTCTCGCTCGAACAATTCGCCGAGCATGCCGATGGTCTGTTGGCCGGAGTCCCCGTTTCGCTCGCCATGACGGGTGAGGCTCCGGCGCGGTGGCGGAGCGACGCGTTGGCCGTCTATGCGGACGTTTTGGGAGGAGGCGATCGGTGTTCGTTGTTGGCCGAGTCGCATTGGGGGCCGGACGACGCACGGTACCTGGCGCGGTGCGGCGCGCTGGCCGATCGGTACGGTCTGCCGCTGATGATCGCGGGTGGCGTCCTCTATCACGCGCCCAGTCGATGGCCCCTGCAGGAAACGCTTACCGCCATCCGGCTCGGCCTGACCGTCGGTGACGCGATACCCGACCGATGGATCAACGCGCGGCGTTTTCTCCTCCCGCTCGACGAACTCCAGACCCGTTTCGGTTCCGGACCGTATGCCGACGCGCTGCGGCGCACTCGGGAACTCGCCGAACGATGCCCGTTTTCGCTCGACGAACTTCGCTACGAATATCCGGAGGAATTGGCGCCCGAGGGACGCTCGCCGCTCGAATATCTCGACGAACTGGCTTGGCGGGGAGCCCGGTCGCGCTATCCCGAAGGGATCCCCGATTCGGTCGCCGAACGGATCCGCCACGAAATGGCGCTCATCGGCGAACTGCGTTACGAAGCCTATTTCCTGACGGTGTGGGATCTCGTCCGGTTCGCCCGCGGGCGAGACATCCTGTGCCAGGGGCGCGGTTCGGCCGCGAATTCCGCCGTCTGTTATTGTCTCGGGATCACCTCGGTCGATCCGGCGAAGGCCGATCTGCTGTTCGAGCGGTTCGTGAGCCGGGAGCGGGACGAGGCGCCCGATATCGATGTGGATTTTGAACACGAGCGGCGCGAGGAAGTGCTTCAGTACATCTATGAAAAATATGGACGCGACCGCGCCGGCATGACCGGCGTCGTGATCACCTACCGGCCGCGATCGGCCATCCGCGACGTCGGCAAGGCGCTTGGCTTGTCGCCCGACCGCGTTGATGCGATCGCGAAGAACGTCGAGGGCTTCCATCACGAAACCAGTCAAACCAAGCTCGCCGAACGCTGCATGCAGGCCGGTCTCGATCCCGATTCCCATACGGGCCGCCGGTTCCTCCATTTGGTCGATGAAATCCTCGGATTCCCGAGGCACCTGTCGCAACATGTCGGCGGCATGGTGATGACGCGCGGTCCGCTGTGCGAACTGGCGCCGATCGAAAACGCGGCGATGCCCGGCCGAACGGTCATCGAATGGGACAAGGACGATCTCGATACGCTCGGTATCCTCAAGGTCGATTGCCTTTCGCTCGGCATGCTTACCGCCATCCATGGCTGCTTCGATCGGATCGCCGAGGGCGTTCCGGGCCCCCGATGGACACTGGCCAATATCCCGGCCGAGGATCCGGAGGTATACGACATGATCTGTCGAGCCGACACGATGGGCGTTTTTCAAATCGAAAGCCGAGCCCAGATGAGCATGTTGCCTCGGCTGAAACCGCGTTCCTTCTACGATCTGGTGATCGAGGTCGCCATCGTCCGGCCGGGCCCCATTCAAGGCCAAATGGTCCATCCGTATCTGCGGCGCCGCGCGGGCGAGGAGCCGGTGTCGTATCCGAACGATGCGATCCGGCAGGTTTTGGAGAAGACGCTGGGAGTCCCCCTGTTTCAGGAACAGGCGATGCGGCTTGCCGTGGTCGCCGCGGGATTCACGCCGGGCCAGGCCGATCAATTGCGCCGCGCGATGGGAGCGTGGAGACGACCGGGGGTGATCGATCGGTTCCGCCGCAAGCTGATCGACGGAATGGCCGTTCGAGGGCTGACCGCCGAGTTCGCGGAGCGTGTCTTCGAACAGATCCGGGGGTTCGGGGAATACGGTTTTCCCGAATCCCACGCCGCCAGTTTCGCGCTCCTGGTCTACGTTTCCGCGTGGCTCAAGCGCCGGTATCCCGTCGTCTTCGTGTGCGCTCTGATCAACAGCCAGCCGATGGGATTCTATGCGCCGTCCCAATTGGTGCGCGACCTGCGAAGCCATGGCGGCCGCGTTCTGCCGATCGATGTGAACGCGAGCGACTGGGATTGCGGGCTGGAAACCGAGTCCGGCGACGTGCGCGGATTCGAACCGGCTCTGCGGCTCGGCTTGCGGCTCATCGTCGGCCTCCCCCGCGCGGCCGCGCTGGCCCTTGTCGAGGCTCGACGCGACGCCGGCCCTTTCCGCTCGCTGGACGATCTGCAGCGACGGTCGGGTTTGGGACCAGCGTTGCTCGAACGGCTCGCCAAGGCCGATGCCTGTGCGAGCTTCGGACATACGCGCCGCGAAGCGCTCTGGCAGGCGATGGCGCGGCGCGAATCGCCCGATGCGCGTCCCTTGTTCGCTCGACTGGACGACGAGGAAGGTCCGACGCCCTTGCCGCCGATGCCCGCCCTCGATGAAGTGCTCGCCGATTACCGTTCCACCAACCTGTCCCTCAAATCGCACCCCATCGCCTTCTATCGCGAAGCCCTCGAACGGCTCGACGCGATGCGGGCTTCGGATCTTGCCGCGGTCGAACACGAATCCCCCGTGTCCATCGCTGGCCTCGTTCTCCTCCGACAGCGCCCCGGCACGGCGAAAGGAATCACCTTCGTGACACTCGAAGACGAGACGGGGATCGCCAATCTCGTGATCCGACAGGCGGTCTGGGAACGCCATGATCGGATATCCCGACAGAGCCCCGCATGGATCGTTCATGGAAAGCTTGAACGGAAAGGCGACGTCATTCACGTGGTCGTGAATCGCATCGAGGACATGGCATCGCGGCTTTCCTAGTTTGCCCATCCGTTCCAGACGGTCCCTCGGGTGGGATTTTGGCCCTGGAAACGACCTTCCCGGCCACAAATCCGGTTGCACGGACGAACGTGGTTTTTTACGATTACAGCCATTGGAAATCCCTTCGAGCGTGGCCAACGGTGATGGAGATGCCGTTATGTCAAGTCGAGCCACTTTTTTCCTGCAATCCTGTCCGACCTGTGGCCGCAAGTTGCGGATCCGCGTCGAGTACCTTGGCAAACAGGTGGAGTGCCAGCACTGCCATGCCTTGCTGGTGGCACACGACTCGGCACTGGACTCCCCGTGGCGATCCGAGGAGACGGGCGTGATGGCGGCCGCCGAGCGTTTATTGGCGGAAGCGGACCGCGTGTTGGCGACGAGCTCGCGAGGGCTCGCTCCCCATCAGTGATGCCGACTCGATCGATGGCCGGTCCGGCACCGTTCGAGATCGCGGAAGAAGTTCGGATAGGTCTTGTCGACGCACGCCGGGTCTCGGATCACGATCCCGGGCTGTCTCAGGCCGACCAGGGCGAGGCTCATCGCCATACGATGGTCGCGATAGGTATCAAGTACCGCGCCGTGGAGCGTGCCGGGAACGATCGTCAAACCGTCATGGTGTTCCCGCACATCGGCTCCGAGTTTGCGGAGTTCCCTGGCGAGGTCCGCGATGCGGTCGGTTTCCTTGTGGCGGACATGGGCGATGCCGCGTAGGCGGGTCGGTCCTTCGGCGAAGAGGGCGACGACGGCCAGCGTCTGCGCCGTATCGCTGATCGAGTTCATGTCGGCGTCGATGCCGTGCAACGGGCCGCCTCGCACCTCGATTCCCTGTTCGTCGGATCGCACGGAGCATCCCATGCGTCGGAGGCAATCGCAAAACGCGACATCTCCCTGCATGGAGTCGTCAAAAAGTCCTTCGACGCGCACGCGGCCGCCCGTGACGGCGGCGGCGGCCCAGAAGTAGCTTGCCGCCGAGGCATCGGGTTCGATCGCATAGGACGGGCATGCGCGATAGGTGGTCGGCGCGGCGATCCGATAGGTTCGCTTTTCCTCCCCGACATCGGCCACAACGGCGACCCCGAAAGCCTCCATCACGCGCCGCGTCATGGTCACATACGGTTGGGATACGAGGGGACCTTCGACAACGAGCTCAACATCCCGCCGCGCAAGCGGCGCCGCCATGAGCAGACCGCTCAGGAACTGGCTTGACACATCCCCGCGCACGGTCGCTTGGGTGCCCGTCCATCCGCTCGATTCGATGCGGAGCGGCGGGCAGTCCGGACGCAGTTCGCCTCGGATGGAAACGCCGAGCGATTCGAGGGCGCGGATCAAGTCGCCGGCGGGCCGTTCCCGCATGCGGGGCACGCCATCGAGCCGGTACGAGCCGCCGACCGCGGAGAGCATGGCGGCGAGGAACCGCATGGTCGTGCCGCTGTTCGCGATGAACAGCTCGCCGCTCTTGACCGGCGGTTCCCCGGCGCAGCCGGTCACGCGGCAAAGACCATCGGGCTCGCACGGTTGGATCGCGATGCCGAGCCGCTGGAGCGAGTCGATCATCACGCGGGTATCCTCGCTTGCGAGTGCGCCGCGCAGGTCCGATGCGCCCGCGGCGAACGCCGCGCAAACGAGCGCGCGGTTCGTAAGGCTCTTGGAGCCGGGCGGTCGGATTGACGCGCGGAGCGGACCCACCGGTTCGATCGCGATCGATTCCATCGGTTCTTGGCCGTCTTCGGTCAGTTCGTCGGAGCGGCGGCGCTTTCCGCGATGCGCCACAGGTGCTGGTCACTCCGCAGGAAAATCGAGTTCTCCGAGAAAGCGGGCGACGCCTGAATGTGTTCACCCAATCGGTTGGTCGCGAGCAGTTCGGCCGCGTCGTCGCCCAGCTTGACGACAAGTCCTTCGCCGTCCGAGTTAAAAAGGTACATCGTCTGATCGGCGATGACGGGCGACGACCAGAATTCGCCTTTCAAACGGAATTGCCACCGCAGTTCGCCCGTCTTGGCGTCCGCGCAGTTCAGCACGCCCGCTCGGTTCACCGTGTAGAGTCGTTCGCCGACGAGCATCGGGCTTGCGGCGCCGGGGCGGAGGCGCGTCGAGTCCCAGATCGGGCCGGCCGACTTTCCTTCCGCGCCGACATCGACGGCGACCAGCCGGTCCGACGCGACAAAGAACGCCCGCCGCGCCTGCAGGATGGGCGACGGAATCAGATCGCAGGCCCGCTCGATCCGCCACAACTCGGTTCCGGTGTGGATTTCGTGGGCCGTGACACCGTTCGCCGATTGGAGCAATACGGTGGGCGTTCCGCCCGGCGGCGATTCGAGCACGGCGGGCGACGTCCACGCGGCCTGCGGCGCGCGTTCGATACGCCAGAGCGTGCGGCCGGTCGCCCCTTCGATGCCGGCCGCGAACGAGTCACCCTGGTTCTCGATCTGAACGACGACGACGCCTTCAAGGACGGCCGGGGATGACGACATGCCGACGTCGTTGCCCGCTTTGGGAAAATCGTGGGTAAGGCCGCGATACCAGAGCAGGTTTCCGTCGAGATCGAGGGCGATCAGATCATTCGACGAGTAGAACGCGAAAATCCGTTCGCCGTCGCTTACCGGCGTCGGCGCGGCATTGGCGCTTGTGGGGTGGCACGCGGTCCGTCCGGTCGCCCAGAACGAGCGTCGCCAGAGTTCTTTCCCCGTCGGCGCGTCGAAACAGAGCACGAAAAGGCGATCCTGATTCACGCCATCGCTCGCCGTGACGACGACGCGATCCTTCACCACAATTGGACTCGAAGGGCCTCGCCCCGGCAGGTCGGCTCGCCATGCGATGTTCTTGGACGCCCCGTCGGCGGCGTCCCAAGTCACGGGGGCCTTCGCGCCCTCGGCGATTCCGAATGCGGGCCCGCGAAACCGGCGCCAGTCGGCGCCGGTCGCCGACGATGCGGTCGCCAATCCAACAACGCCCACCAGAATCAGGATGAACCATCGAAAACGCATCGGACCGATTCCTTGATTGGTTTGGGATCGAAACGATTGGTTTGGGATCGAAACGGCGGCGGGCCGGTCGCGGGCGCCGATCGCCCGCCGTGCCAATGCGGGTGGCGTCTCGCCCATCGCGTTCATCGGATGGGGAGGCGCGGAGTCGACGCGGCTTGTTCGGACGCCCGATCCTGGGACAGGACGGCCGTGCCGATCGAGTCGCAGGCGCGGAGTTGGAACTTCCAGTTCTGCGCCCATTGTTCCGTCTGTTCGTTCTGGGCGATTTTCAGGAGGATCGTATTGCGGCCCTTCAAAAGTTTCCCGTGCCCCGTGTACTGATCCACGAACGTGCTCGCGTGGTAGACGTGGTTGGACGTGAGCAATTGGCCGTTGAGCCAAATCTTGTTTCCGTTGATGCAGCCGAGCCGCAATTCGACGGGACGATCCTCATTCGATAGGAACTCGGTGAACGCGTAGGCGATGGCCCCTTTGTGTTTCGCGAGGGCCGTATTGAGATCGACGACTCCAAAGTCGTCGGACGTGGCGTGCCGGATCCAGTGGGTCTCGACTCCCTCCTTGCCCGGATAGGTCTTCGCGGCGTCGAATTCGGATTCGGGCGGGTAGGCCACGTCGAAGCCTCTCTTGTCCCGATTATCGAATGGTCCGATCAGATACCAGTCCATCAAGAAGCCCATGTGCCGCGCGATGTCGGCTTTTTCCTTGGCGTTTCGCAGCGACTCGGCGATCGCCTTAACCTGATCGACGTCGCGCGCGGCCTGGAACGCGCGGCGCAGCGCGCGGACGCCTTCGGCCGATTGACCTCCGTCAAGCAGCCCGCGGGCCCGGCCTGCCTCCGCCGAGACCGCGTCGCGCCGCAATTCGAGGCTCGGGTCGTCCAGCCAACCGGGAATCAACCGATCGGGGGCCGTGGCGTCGCGCGCGGCGAGCAGGTCGAACGCGAACCGCCTCGCGCGGGGCGCGTGGCTCGTGTCCTGAAGGAACTTCTCGAGTTCGTCGAGCGGAATCGGCTGTCCGGCCGATTCGGCCCGCTGAACGACCGACTGAATGATGCCGCGCAGCCAGTTCTGCGCGAGGGGATTCGCTCCGTCCATACCCGCGAGGAGCCGGGGCACCGCGGCGGCCGAAGCTAGCCGCAAATGGCGGCCGGCCGCCATGGCCGCCTCGTGATTGCCGCCGAGCGGCTGGACCGCCCGGATGGCCTCAAGCCACGCGTCCACGTCGTCCGCCGCCCAAGCGAATCGGTTCACGCTCGCGGAACCGATCACTGCGAGCGTTCCGACGAGCCCGCATATCCGTCGTGTCGAAAGCCGACTTCCCACAAATAGGGCCTCCCCTACGATAACCAGCGATTCCCGTGTTCACTACGTGTCAGGCAACCGGCCCGGATTGTAGACGATTCGGTCCGCGCCTTCGACCACGCGGCCCGCGAATCGCGCGAGAAACGTCCGCCAAAGCCACGAATCGCACCCGCTTCGGCGCATGCCGGCGGCACTAGGGCGTTGCCGTCACTTCACCGCCGCTTCGCGTGGCCATCGCGCGGAACACATCGAGGTCGATCTGTTCATTGATCAACCGGACGGAGCCGTCACCGAGCACGAAGTTCGCTCCGGCCGGGTGTTGGCTGCTGAAATCGTCCAGGTGCACCTCTTTGGTGTTGGGCCCATGATCGGCGACACCCACGACGCGCGCCAACGCCTCTTCGCCGCCCTCGACGACGCCAAGCCACGTCGAATAGCCGTGGCGGCTCGATCGCTCGCCCACGACGATCGTATTCGAGAGTCCGTCGGTGATGTCGGCGAATCGGATTTGGCTCAGGTGCCAGAACGCCCCGTCGCCTCGGCAGATCGAACCGGCCGGAAGGCCTTCGCACGCTTCCAAATCCTCCGTTCCAAAAACGCCCACGTAGTTGGCCGCGGCAAGCCGCACCAGGACCGACGCCGGATCGTCCTCGGCCATCAGGTTGAATGCGTCTTCGCCCGGATCCGATGGGCATTGGAAAACGGTGAGCACGGTCGAGCGCGCGGCGGCGTTGGACGGGTGCGCGATCGGCCGCGGGAAGTCGATCCGCGATTCCTGGACGGTCGATTGTTCCAGATAGGGAAGAATGAGCGAGCCCCAGGCCCAACCCGGTTCCCCTTCGGGCAACGGGCGGCCCGAACCCGGTTCCAAACCAAGCCAACCGGTCGGAAGCGAACGGAGCGCGTCGTGATAATGATGGAGCGCTAACCCGACTTGACGCAGGTTGTTGAAGCACGAAGTGCGCCTCGCCGCCTCACGCGCCGCTTGCACGGCCGGAAGCAGGATCGCGACAAGCACTCCGATAATCGCAATCACGACGAGAAGTTCGACGAGCGTAAATCCCCGAGTCGATCGAACCTCGGGGGAGTGCCGCCGACCAGGTCGAGCGGCGAAGGGACGAATGGAATCGACGTTCATTGCAGGTGTCCTTGATCCATACGGGGAATCGCATGCGAATCCGGTAGTCGCGTTCGCGCGATCCGCCTCGCGCCGATCGGCGCGGCCAAAGACGCATCGCGGTGGAGGAGGCGGTCGCCAAACGGCGCGGGCCACGCGACAACATGGACGAACCTCGAGGGCCGTCCGAAAGCGCTATGCGTCGATCGGCGGCGCGCGCGGAGAATGAGGAAGCGCGCGGATCGAGACCCGATGGAACGGCGATCGATATTCCGACGGAGTGCGTGGTGGGACCATCGCGACGACCGAAACCGTTTCCGCGATGACCGACGCCGCGAGTTGTGTCGCTTGCTCGCACAGCGGGCAATGATGCGCGTGATCATGCGATGGACCATCGACACGCGCGGCGGACGAAGGCCGTTCATTGCCGCCGTACGCCGATTCCCAAACGGAACGCGCGTTGAACTCCGAGGCGTGGCCGCAAACGGTGACCGGTCCGCACGTCAAAAGACCGTGCGGCGGCGCATGGTGGCGGCTGTGGCCGCCGGTCTGATGCGCCAGGCGAGCGAGATTGTTCGTCCCAAGAGCCAGGACCAACGACGCCAGAACGACCGACGCGCGACCCGCGACGGCCGATCGGCAACCCGGATACCGATGACGGAAAAACATCGGCGGTCCCTTCGGGATGCGACCCCCGGCTCCCGTTCCAACACACAAGCTCGACCGCGCCACAGCGAGACCGTCGCCTCAACCACCATGTGCGGTTGCGTTCAAACTAGTCCCATTCCGCGGATTCCGCAAGACCGATCCACGCGGCTCGCGGCGTTCGGGGGTTCCCGGCGCGTAGCCCCATGTGCGAGCCTAACGATGCCGGCCCAATGCGTCAGGTTCTGAAACGACACGTTTTCGCCCGGGGGAATTGCGCGTTGGATACGCGGCAACGGACGGCTTTGCCCCCGCGTTCAAGCGACCACGAATGACACGCATGGCCACTCCGATTTTGGCCAGGTCACGCGCGGACGATGATTGCGACACCTGGGATGAATTGCTTGAATGCGGGGCATGGGGGACAATGAGGCATTCCCCAGTCCGCCTGCCTTGGCCAAGTCGACGGGCCGTGTTTGGCTTGCAGGCGAGGCGGACGGTACATTCGAGGCGCATTCGGTTTCGGTGGAGGCGGCCTCGTTCACGAAGGGATCGGCTCATGAACGCGTTCTCGGTTCGCTCGCGTCTGGCGGCGGCACTTGTTCTGCTCGGCATGCGAGCCATACATGGTGACGAACGCGAGAATCCCCAGGCCGCTGTGCCCGATGCGCAGGTCGGCACGCTCTATCCGTTTCTCAAGGCGACCGCGGGGCGATCGCAACACGGCCTTTCCTTCTTGAACGATCGGTTTCGCGACGCCGAAATGTGGAAGCGGGAAGCCCGCCCCAAAGTGCTCGGCCTGCTCCAGTACGACCCGCCGCACGGCGATTTCAGGGCCGAAGTCGCGGAACGCGTCGATTGCGGGGACTACATTCGCGAGAAGGTCTATTTCAACACCACGCCCGACCTTCGAGTACCCGCGTATCTGCTCCTCCCCAAAGGCGACGCAAAGCCGCGCGCGGCAGTCGTGGCCTTGCACGACCACGGCGCGTTCTTCGCATGGGGGAAAGAGAAAATCGTTCCGCTCGAGCGCGAGCACCCCGAACTTGCCGCATTCAAGCGGACCTACTATTCGGGAAGGAGTTATGGCGAATCGCTCGTCCGACGTGGCTACGTCGTCATCGTGATCGACATGTTTTATTGGGGCGAGCGGCGGATGCTGTTACCCGGTGACCCGCCCGCATGGCGCAACCGAGAGACAATGACCGCGGAGGACGTCGTCGCGTTCAATCGCCGGAGCGGCGCGAATACCACGCTCATCGCCACGGGGCTCTTCGAGGCCGGCGCCACGTGGTCGGGTGTCATGTTCATCGACGATATTCGGACCGTGGACTATCTGGTGACGCGCCCCGAAGTCGATCCGAATCGAATCGGCTGCTGCGGACTGTCGGTCGGCGGATTCCGCGCCGCGCATCTCGCGGGGCTCGATCCGCGCATCCGCGCGGCCATCGTCGTCGGGTGGATGTCGACCTACGAATCGATGCTCCAAAACAAGCTCACCAGTATCGGCTTCATGAAAGTCGTCCCGGGCCTTTACCAAGAGATGGACCTACCGGACGTCGCTTCGATGGCGGTTCCCGGCGGACTCATGGCCATCCATGGAACGCGCGACGGCCTCTTCACCAACGATGGCGTTCAGGCAGCGTTCGACAAGATCGCCGCCGTCTACGCGAAGGCCGGCGTTCCCGAGCGATTTGAAGGCGTGACGTACGATGGCCCCCACGAATTCAGCGCCGAAATGCAGGAACGCGCGTTCGCATGGTTGGACCGGTGGCTTACGCCGTAGCAATCCGGCAGGTTGCCCAACGGGGTTGGGGGCCGGCAAACCCGAAGCTCGCCGCGCGGGGGTGGCCGTTGTTCTATGCCGCGTCGAGGTGACGCGCCTGGCGTGCCCACGCGATCCAGTGGCCGGCTTCCTCGACCGTCGGTTCCTTCCCGCCGCGCAGCATGCGTTTTCCGGTTTTTGACCGCGCGAATTCCACCGCTTGTGCGGCGAGCGTGTCGGGAGCCTGCATCGCCAGGGCTTCGGGCGTCGTGATACCGCAGGCAACAAGGATCTGCGCGTCGTGGCCTCGCAGTTCGGGAATCCGGCACACCAGTCCCGCCTGCTGCTGCCATTCCCGGACGATCCGTCCCGTGACGGAAGCGCGCCCGAGTTGGCGGGCGATGCGATCCGCATCCGCCGCCACCAGTTGACCGACGCTGGCAATTCCGATCGCCTCGATACGTTTCGCCATCGCGGGCCCGATCGAAGGAGCGGCCTCGACACGGCTGGTCGGTTCGAGATGGAAACGCAGCGTCAGGACGTCCCCATCGGCGGATCCGCTTCTGCGTTCGGATCGCCCTTTCTTCATCGAGTGTGATCGGACATGGGAAGCAGGGTGCGGATTCGGTTCTTCGCCGAGGGCTGGCCGGTTGCCCGCGCGCGGCGCGCGGCGAGCCGAATCGGTCGCCCGGTTTGGTTCGCCGCGGTCGTCCGCGCCCCGGGACTTTCCCCGCTCGCGCTTGGCCGATTGGATTCCTCGAATCCACCGCGTGATCCGCTTGATCTCCTGCTCGTTGCCGCTGCGAACGATGCGGGATCCCTCGGGCGTCGCGACAAACGCCTCCACCATGTCGTGCAGTTCCTCGGGCCGAATGTCGGCGAGCTGTTCCGGGGTTGCGATGCCGCACGCGACGAGAATCCTGGCATCGTAGGCGCGGAGCCGGCGGACGCCGCACATGAGTCGGGCCTGTGCTTGCCAGCTTCGCACATCGGCGGCGGAGATCGACGCATCGGCGAGTCGTTCCACGACCGCGCCCGGCTCGGCATGCAGGAGGTTCGCGACGGTGACGATCCCGATCGGCTCGATGGCCTTCGCGACCTTCGATGCCAGGTAGGGGATTTCGGAAACGCGGTCGCAAAGTTCGAGATAATGTCCCGTCACACGCAGCCGTTCGGACGGGTCGTGTTCGGGACGTTCGTTCGTCGGGGATACCGACTCGACCACCCGACGCCCGGGCACGGACCGATGGGGGTCGACCGGATCGGGGCTCTCCGGACGGATTCGGGGTTGCGCCGGCCGGTGAGGATCCGCCTCGGCCGATTCACTCGGAACGACTCGATCGCCGCTCGGCGCGTGGTTCGGAAAATGCTTGCGGTCGGCAAGTTCGCCCGGGAATTCCTCGCAGTCCCAGGCGTTCTCGCGGCCGGCTTGCCCCGACGCGCGGGAAACGCGTATCGCCCCGGTTCGCGGCTCCTCGCCCGCGGGCGTGGAGGAGGCGGGTTGCGGCCGAGCCAGCCAGTAGCTGGCGGCGCCGAGCGAACGGCAGAGCGTCGCGACATGTTGCTGGCTTGTCAACAGAAGCACCTGGCCGCTCGCTCGACAATGGCTTCGCAGCATCTCGATGACGATGCGCAGCCGCGCGGGCGGCATGTGGCGCGTCGCATCATTCAGAATCAAGGGATACGCGGAGCCCGATCGAGCCATGTCCGAGGCAGCGGCGAGGCAGAGCGCCAAGTGCACGTAGACGCGCTCGGTGCGGCTGAGCACATCGCACGTGACGCTCTTGCCGCCCGGCTGCTCGACGATCGCTTCCCGCCCGCCGTGTCCCGCTCGAAGGCCGATGAATTCGCCCTCGGTGAGTTGTTCCAGGAGCCTTGACGCCTCGATGAGCACGCCGGGTGTCGGCCGGTTGTGGATGAACCCGCGCAACCGTTCCAGCAAGTCGCTCGACTGGCGTTGTTCGCCCCGCTCGCACATGTCAAGGCGTCCTTGAATATCCGCCAATTCGGCTTCGATTTCGGCTCGGTCGCGGCGACGGCAACACGGGGCGTCGCACGCGGGACCGTGGGCGGAGACCGACCGTTCGAGCCGATCGTGTCGCGCGTCGAGTCGGGCGATTCGTTGTTCGAGGACGCGGGCGCGGTGGGCGAGTTCACGCAACCGAGCGTGCGCGGCGCGCGCCGCGCGTCGCCGCGCGGGTTTGTGGGGGCGGTTTTCGATGCGAGCCAGGATCTGGTCGAGTTGATCCTCGATGCGCCCGATCCGCCGCGCGAGCCGTTCGCACGCGGGTTCGAGCCGATCACGAACCGATCGGCGGGCTGACTCGCCTTGCACGTCGGCGATCGCCGCGCGAACCTGTTCGAGTCGCGAAAGGAGGTCCGCGCGTCGAGCTCGCCCCTGCCGGACACGCGCCTCGATCCGCGCGCGGCGCCTCGCGGCGGCGGCGGCGCGCGCCGAGTCGCCGGATTGCTCCAATTCGCGCATCAGTTCGATCTCGCGGGCCCGCAGCCCAAGGACCTCGCTCCCGCGACCCTCCCAGGGACGGGCCTCATCCAATTCGCGCAGCAGCGCGTCGAGCCGCTCCCGCTGCGTTCGGACGAATTCCTCGCCGCACACCTCGCGCATGGCCGCGTCGAGCGACGCCGGGTCGCCGAGTCGTGGTGCGCCGAGCGCGCGGAAGGCCGCCGCCGAGTGGTTCGATGCGATCCGGTTGCGCAGCCACTCGCCGCGATCGCGGCCGCGGGAATCGACCGCCTTGAACGATCCGCTCCCTTCCAGGATCGTCAATTGGAATCCGCCCCACGCCGACTGGATTCCCAAGCCGACGGAGCACTCGTCGTCGGCGTCGGCAAAGAGCGCTCCCCGCACGGCGGTTGCGACCTGGCGGCGCTTGTCGGACGACGGCGCGTACGCGACGTTGAATCCGGGTGATAGATCGTCAAGTCGGACTTGATCCGCCGGAAGATGGAGTGACGTGAGTCGCATGGCAATCCCTTGCGCGTTGGCGATTCGCATCCGAGATCCTGCAATGGCACGAATGCGGTCGGGTCGAGATTCGCGGCCCCCCGCGCGGCGAGGGGATTTTCGCGAGTCGAATCGGCGCCGGCTCCACCGCGCGCCGACCGGACGGGCGCACTCTACCGGAATCCGGCTCGGCGATCCAGGCCGATTTCCCTGTTCCCGCGAACGATGACAGGCGGTATATTCCCGCTCCTTCGTTCATCGCCTCCGCTCGGTCGTCAAGGAAACCCCATGCGCATCGCCGTGCTGCTGCCGAACTGGGTCGGCGACGCCGTGATGGCGACCCCCTCGCTCGGCGCGCTGCGGCATCAATACCCGCACGCGACGATTTGCGGGGTGATGCGGCCGCTCATCGCGGAAACGCTTTCGGGGTGCGGCTTTTTTGACGAAACGATCTTCTATGATCGGCGATCGGCCGACGTTCAGGCCCAGTTCTGGCCGGTTTCCGGGCGTCTTCGCCGGTTTCTTCCCGAGATGTTCATCAGCTTGACCAATTCACCTCGCGCCCGCCTGCTGCAATGGCTGAGTTCGGCGAACGAGACGATCGGCCTCAAGCGGCGTTGGTACGACCGCTGGCTGACGACCCCCGTGGATATTCCCTCGCTTCGGCGCCATGAGCCGTTTTCCGCGGTCGACACATACCGCGCGCTGATGGTGGCCGCCGGTTGTCCGCCGGCCGACCGCGTTCCGCGTCTGGCCACGCGACCGCGCGATGAAATCGCGGCCGACGACGCATTCCGGGATTTGGAGATTCGACCCGGTGAACCGGTCGTTGCCCTGAATACGGGTTCGGCGAACGGTCCGGCCAAGGACTGGCCGACCGAGTCGTTCGCCGAACTCGCGCGGCGCGTTCAATCGCAATGGGGAGCCTTTGTGCTCATCCTCTGCGGACCCGCGGAACGCGAAAAGGCTCGGCAAGTCGAAGCCGCCGCCCGCCATCCGCGCATTCGTTCCATCGGAAACCGGACCCTGGGCATCGGCCTTACCAAAGCCTGTATCCGGCGCAGCCGCATGGTGGTGACGACCGACAGCGGGCCGCGGCATATCGCGGCGGCGTTCGGCATTCCGGCGGTGAGTCTCTTTGGACCGACCGATCCGCGATGGAGTGACAACTACCACCCTCGCGAGATCCGCGTTCATCTGGATCTGGATTGCCGACCCTGCGCGCGGCGACGATGCCCCTTGCGCCACCACCGCTGTATGCGGGACCTTCCCGTCGAGATGGTGTTCGCCGCGATGGAACGCCTCGGGCGGTCCATCGGTATTCGGGAAGCCGCGTGATGGCCGCCACACCGCGACCCTACGTGTTCCTCGACCGCGACGGCACACTCAACGTCGACCGCGGTTATGTCCATCGATGGGATGACTGGGAGTTCCTGGGTGGAGTGATCGAGGCGCTTGAACGGTTCAGGAACCGAGGATTCGGACTGGTTGTTGTCACCAACCAGTCGGGTGTGGCTCGCGGATTGTACGGCGAAGATGACGTCCGTGTCCTGCACTCCCAGGTCAACCGATGGCTGCGGTGCCGAGGGATCGCGATCGATGCGTTCCGTTATTGCCCGCACGGCCCCGATGTCCAATGCGGATGCCGGAAGCCGGCGACCGGCATGGTTGCGAATTGGGTGGCCGAAACGGGCGCGGTACCGGATTACTCAAGAAGTTGGACGATCGGCGACCGATTGACGGACATCGAGTTCGGAAAGGCGCTCGGCACACGCACGGTTCTGCTGGCCCCGACGCCTCCCAACACGCGGAACGCGGACACGACTCCCGACTTCGTCTGCCGCGATCTGTGCGACGCGGCCGACATCATCTTCCGCCACGGCCCGCCTTTGGAAAGCCGGGACGCGTGACCATCGCATGGGGCGAGCCGCGTTGGCGGCCCATCGCATGGGGCGCGCCGCGTCGGGGGTCAAGGATAGTGGATCCAGCCAAGGGCCGTCCAGTATTCGAAGATCCAAGGATGCGACCAGGGGTTCGGGGCGGAGTAGAACGCCGAGAACGCGCTGGCGGCGAGCAGGGCCACGCAAACGGCGCGGGTCCCTGTCGACCGCGCGGCGTCGGCGGCGGGCATGAGGAAGAACAACCAGAACGGCGTCATCCAAAGCGTCCATCGCATGCCGCAATTCACTCCCCCGTAGTTGCGATCGGCGAGCGGTCTGGCGAGATAGAACGCGATGCAGATCGCGGTGAGTCCGGCGGCGATCCAGGCGGCCCGCCGGATCGAGACGCATCCGTCGCGAACCCGGAACCCAAGACCGACCAGGGCGATGAACCAGACGGGAGATAGACTGAGGATGCCATGGTGGCCCACGAGCACGTTGAACGCGTAGACCGTTCGGCTCGGTTCACCACGATCCACGCCCCGCCTCCGGCTGACCTGCCAATACGTGCCCTCGTAGTCGTACCAATTGTCCCATTCGCGAACTTCCACGGCGTCGTCGCGCCACCGCAGGGCGTGGCGAACGCCGTTCGCCCGAAGCTCCCACGCGTGTGCTTCGTCGCGGGGGCGCAACATCCCCTCGGCGGCCGTCCCGCCGTCGCGATTGCCGGCGAGTTCGATCGCGACGCGTTGGATCTCGGGGGGCGCGACCTGGGGCTCGCGTTCGCTCGGTTCCGCGGCGGTCCACGTCCCGAGCAATCGCCCGTCTCCCCGATGCGCGTACGGAGGACGCCAATCGCCGTGGGCCGCGAAGTTGGCGAGCTGGAACGCGATTCCGACCGCGATCGCCGGACCGGCGAACGCCCACGCGGCCCGTTTCGCATCGCACCGGACGGCGATCCATCCCGCGACGATGACGAGCGGAAGCGAGGGTAGCTCATTCGCGGCGGTCCACGCCGAGGCGAATCCGGCGAGCAGGAAGTACCGATATTCGCGGCGCCCGTCGACGGCCATGCGCATCAATACGTAGCCCGCGACCGCGGCGCCGACCATCGCCGGCACATGGTTATTGAGCGTCGCGGCGAACGGCGTCGCGAGCGTTGCGAACGCCGCCGTCACGACCACGTAGAGCCGCCCCCAATCGGTCCGCCCCCATCGATCGACGGCTCGGCCGACAAGCCCGAAATAGACGGCGATCGGAACGACATTGAAGAGGACCAACATGCCGCGAACCACAAAAAACGTGTCGTCCGACAAGGTGAGCCCGGCCGTTCGATCGAGCAGGAAGCAGGGGATCGCGAGCAGCGTGGGAAGCAGAGCGGGCTTGGTGGAATAAAAGTGCTCCACGCCGTCGCGGTCCGCGTGGCGCACCATGTCGATCGAATACCATTCCCGGTCCCGCTTACCGTTCGGCATGACCACGTCGTCGAGCACATAGGTTCCGTGTTCGACGAGCGCGCGGATGGTCGCCCACCGGCTTCGATCGTTCGCGCTCAGCAAGGGAGTGCCGCCGAGTTGCGATCGAACGCGGGCGATCTGCGCGGCCATCAGGGCGATGGCGACGGCGAACAGCAGAAGGTAAGGCTTGTCGCGGAGGGCGCCGCCGTCCGCACAACGTCGATCCGTCACGTCACGGCTCCTTGTTTCTCCGGGATCCGCGATTCCACCATCGCCTTCATCCCCGCCGCCTTGCCGTGTCGGCGGCCGATTCGTCGCTCCCCGGCGCCGGCCCGCCGGAGTCCGCGCGAAGCCGTTCGCGGACCGAGTACATACCGGTGTCGCGCGCGTGGTAGGCCGTCATGAGCTCCGCGAGGAATCCGATCGAGAGGAACTGCGCGCCCAGGAGCATGGCCGCGACGCCGTAAAGCAGGGCCGGCCGTTGGTGCAAGGGCAACAGGTCCCATTCGGGGAAGACGCGCGCGAGGACCCAATACGCCGAAAGATAGCCGATCGCGGCGAGTCCCATCAGGAAGGAGAGCATGCCGACCGTGCCGAACAGGTGCTGGGGCCGCTGACGAAATCCTGTCAGAAAGTAGACCGTCATCAGGTCGAGGAATCCCTTGACGAACCTCCGCACGCCGTACTTCGAACGGCCGAACTCGCGAGGCCGATGATGGACGACGATTTCACCGACCCGCCAGCCGCGCGCGGCCGCCAGCACCGGCACAAACCGGTGCAACTCGCCATAGACGCGGATCTCTTCGAGCAATTCGCGGCGATAACACTTGAAACCGCAATTGTGGTCGTGCAAACGCACTCCCGTCAGCCGGCCGACGAGATCGTTGAAAACGCGGGACGGCCAGACCTTGTGCCAGGGGTCGAGCCGGACCTTTTTCCAACCGCTGACGACGTCCAAGTCGGTGTCGAGCGCCTCAAGGAAACGCGGAATCTCGGCCGGATCGTCCTGGAGATCGGCGTCGAGCGTCAACACGACCGAGCCGCGCGCCGCGGCGAATCCCGCGCTCAGCGCGGCGGCCTTGCCGAAATTGCGGCGGAATCGGATCGCTTCCACCCGCCCGTCGCGTTCCGCCAATCGGCGGATGCGATCCCAGGAACCATCGGTCGACCCGTCGTCGACGAAGAGCATCTGAAACCGGTATCCGTTGCCCGCGGCCACCGAGGACAGTTCCTCGTGCAAACGATCGAGGCTCGATTCCTCGTTCCAAAGGGGAACGACGATCGAAATCAGGGCGTCGCGTCCGAACGTCGCGGTCATCAGTGGTTACCTCAAGGTCCGTTCCCGCGCGGATCGGCGAGCGTACCGGAGCATGCGATCGAGCACTCGGTCGATCGGTCGCCGGGATCCGAATGCGTTCCACGGTGCGGAGAACGCCTCCGCGCGCGGCATCGAACGGCAAGGATACCCGATGCGACGAGTTCGGACACCAACCATACCGCGCGGAGCAGGACGGCGGCCGCAAGCGCCCGAGCCGCGCCGGATTGGGGCGCGAGGAGCGACGAGACGACGAGTTCCCGAACGCCCAACCCGCCCGGCATGAGCGACACGAATCCCAGGACCATGGCCAACGCGGCGCAGGCCGTCAACAGGGGCAGGTCCGCGAGGCTTTCGGCGACCGACCGCGCGTCGCCGGGCAGTCCGCGCGTCGTCGCCCACAGGCTCAGGCCCAAGAATGCCCATGCGACGGTCATCGCGAGCCATCCGACGGCCATGTGCCGCGCACTGAGTCCGGCGAGCGCGGCGTCGAGGTTTTCGGGAGCGCGGCGGCGCATCAGGAACCGGACGATACGTCGGAAGACGACGGGCGTTGTGGGGAGTCCCGACGCGAGGGCGAGTCCGATCGCGATCGCGATCCACTCGAATCGCCGCGCGCCGCCGACCGCGATCGGGAGCAGGGCCGCGGCGACCGCGGCTCCGACCGCCATCAGCGTGAGCGTCTCGACGAAAACCGCGGCGACCGCCGCCCAAACGGCCACGCGTTCCGATCGGACGAGCGACGCGCGCAGGACGACGACGAGCGCCTTGCCGGGGACGTATTTTCCGAGGTGGCCAATGGTGTAGGCGCGCAGGCTCGACCGCGAATCCGGCTCCTGGCCGAACGCCCGGAGCGTCCGATGCCAGAACCACCACGCGGGCAACGTGCCGATACCGTAGCAAACGGCGGCGAGTCCGAGCCAACCCGCGCTCAACCGGCGCCATTCGAGCTGCTGCGCGGCGAGTTCCCGTTCCCGGTCGCGCAGCGCCGCGCGGGTGTCCGCGTCGGCGGTGGGAGGCAGTGCGTCGAGCTCACGGCGGAGTTGCGTGACTTTGACGCGGAGCACCGCTTGGTGCCGGCGGAAATCATCCGCCGCCCGCTCGGCCGCTCGCCAGATCCCCACGCCGACGAGCGCGAGCACGACGACGCGCGCCGACGCCTTGGCAAGCCGAAGACGCGGCGACGTTGCCGCCGCGATGGTCGGAACCGCGCGCGCCGCGCCGCCGGCCGGGCCGGTCGCATCGCCTGATTCGGATTCCATTGCGTTTCCCCATCTGGCATGGAGCCGACCGCCCGCCGAGTCAAGCGCGAAGCCGATTTCACGGAATCGCGAGCGCGGACGCCGAAGTCGTGGGATACTCTAGGCCATCGTGTGGGCGAACGGCAATGCCAACGAACGCGGCGCATTGACCGTCGATTCCGGGCGGAGTAGGGTGATCGCACCGATGCGACCGAATCGAATGCCGCCATTTCCCGTCCGAGCCGAAGGCCGTTCATGAATCTTGCCCGTGTCGTCCATTCGTTCGCGACGCTTCGTCCGCGCGCCATCACGTTCGCCCTCGTCGCATGGTCGACGGTCGTTTCGACGACGGAGGCCCAGACCGAGGGACGCACCGAGCCGGTTCCCCTTTCGATGGGCGGGCCCGCCGGCGCGCGGATTTTTCGACCCGGCCGTTGGTCGCAGGTCGGCATCGAGATCGCCAATCCGACCGACGAGCCGGCGCGCCTCGCCGCGACGTTCCATTTCCGAGCGGCTCCCGATCTCCACTTCCGCCGTGAACTCCATCTTCCGGCGAACGCGAGGCGGCTCACGACGTGCAATGTGCTCACGCCCGACCTGGATGAACGCGAGGCGTCGGATCGCGGCGCGTCGCCCGGCTCGTACGACATCGAGTGCGTCGTGACGATGGAAACGCCCCAAGGCACGCGCACGCTCACCGACTACGGCGGCGCGCTCAAACGCACGACGACCGTGTTCCGCAACGGCGAGTCGATCACTTCGGCCATGTTCCCCGATGACGTGCTCATCGACACGGCTTATCCGACGCCCTACGAAATGCTGATCGCCGCGCGCATCGCCGCCGGGCGCACGCGCCGCACGGGGGAATTCTCCGAGCCGCTTTTTCCCGATTCGCTCGATCAGCTCGACGCCGTCGATCAGATTCTCCTGCAGGGCGACAAGGCGTTCTCGCACCCCGCGACGGTCGGCGCCCTGCGGGACTGGCTCCTGGCCGGCGGCCGCCTGTGGATCATGCTCGATCGCGTCGACGAATCGAATGTGCGCTGGCTGCTCGGCGATCAGTACCAATGCGCGGTCGTGGACCGGGTGGAGCTGACCGAAGTGCGCATGGCGCCCGCGCTGTTCGGAAGCGGCGATTATCCGGCCGTTTCGTTCGAGCGGCCCGTTCCGATGGTGCGGGTCGAAACACGAGACGTCGAAACGGCCCACCGGGTCGACGGGTGGCCCGCGTCGTTCATCCGGGCATACGGAAAGGGCCGCGTCCTCTTCACGACGGTGGGTCCGGAAGCGTGGGTGCGCTTGTACGAACCGAACGAGCGGCGCCCTCCCGACGCCGATCGCCAGGCCGCGTTTGTCGCCACGGCGGCGTTGGATGAACTCAGCGGACTGCTGTTCTCGCCGACGACCGAGCATCCGTTCTCGGCCGAGGATGTCGGGCCCTACCTTGCCGAGCAGATTGGCTATCGCGTCGTTTCACGGACGCCCGTCGCCTTGATCCTGGCGATCTTCGTTCTTGGATTGATCGCGATCGGGTGGATACGGCGCGGATTCCCGTCGTCGGTGCCGGTTTGGGCCGCGCCGGGACTCGCCCTGCTCGCCGCCGCTCCGATCGGTTTCCTGGGGTTCTCGCGGCAGAGCCAAGTTCCGCCGACCGCGGCCGTCTCTCAAGTCGCGATCGTGCATCCCGACAGCCCTTGGATGCACGTGGCCGGCTCGACGGCGTTCTATCAACGGGAACCGGGCGAAGTTCCCGTCGCCTCGGATCGGGGCGTCCTATGGATGCCCGACGGCCATGGATTGGAAGGCGTGAATCGCGAAATCGCGTGGCATGATCGGGATGCGTGGCGGTGGACTCGATTGCGGTTGCCCGCCGGCGTGCGCGAAGCCCGCTACCGAACATCGGTGACGCTGGCGGAACCGGTCCACGTCGACGTGACGTTCGGACCCCGAGGCGTCGAAGGTAGCCTTCGAGGCTTGCCCATTCAAAACGCGTCCGACGCGGTGATGGTCGTTCCCGGCGGCCCGTCGCTCGCGATCGCCTACCGCCAGGACGGATCGTTCGTCGGTGCGCCCGGCGCTCGGCTGGCCAAGGGCGAGTTTGTCGCCGAGTCGTTGATCAACGACGAACAGCGGCGGCGCCGGCATTTGATGGCCTCGATGATGGATCGGCGCCAAACCACGCGTTTTCCGGACCGTCCGATGCTCATGATCTGGGGCGATCCGTTCGACCGTGGCCTCGATCTGCCGAGCGGTTATCAGCGGGCGGGCAGCGCGCTCTATTGCGTGCCGATCCGGTTCGAAAAGCCCGCGTCGGGCGCCCATGTCGCACTGCCCGCCTCGTTCCTGCCCTACCGGATGATCGCGGGACCGACGGGCCGCGGCGTCGCGACGACGTACCAGGCGGCGACCGGCGAATGGGTCGCAACGGCGCTCGCGTCCGATTCCTGGCTGCGCGCCCAAGTGCCCGAGGTCGTGCTGCCGATCGTACTGAGCAAGCTCGTCATCCAACTGAGCATCCACGCTCCCTCCCGTGCCGTGCGGCTCGCCGCGCTGCGCGACGGCGAGATCGTGACCTTGCTGGAACGCGCGAATCCGACCGGGACCATCCAACATGTCGTCGAGGACGCCGATCTCTTGCGGACCGATCCGAACGGAGGCATTGTGCTCGGACTGCTTGTCGGGGAATCGACGGACGCGAAAAACCGATCACCCCTGTGGACCGTTCAGGAGCTTCATGTGACGGCGGAGGGGGACGTTCCATGACGGGTCGTCAGGCCCGAGCGGCAATCCCTCGCGGACGGATTCTCCGAGCGGGTCGGCGCCGTCGGTGGGAAGTCCAATTCGCCGAGCCTTCATTTCAACACCGCATTTGTGCCGGAACCGAGCCATGACGACAGCGACAACCGCGCCCGGAGAACCCGCGGCCGCGCCGTCCCCATCGACAAGTCGCGTGATGGAAACGCGGGCCCTTTCCAAGCGGTTCGGCGATTTCATCGCCCTCGACGCGCTCGACATCCATCTCGATCGGGGCCAGATCCTGGGCTTTATCGGTCCCAACGGAGCGGGGAAGACCACGACGATCAAGATCCTGGTCGGCCTGTTGCGGCCGTCGAGCGGCGAGGCCGTGATTTGCGGCGCGGACTGCCGCCGCGACGCGCGCCGCATCAAGAAACTCGTCGGTTACATGCCCGATCGGTTCGGCTCGTATGACAACATGCGCGTTTCGGAGTACCTCGACTTCTTCGGGGCGGCGTTCGGCATCCCGCGCCGCGCGCGGGCGAACCGGATCCACGAAGTACTCGAAACGACCAACGCGGCCTACATGCGGGATCGGTATGTCGAGAGCCTCAGCCACGGCATGCAACAGCGTGTCGGAATCGCCAGGACCCTCCTGCACGATCCCGAGGTGTTGATTCTGGACGAACCCGCCAATGGGCTTGACCCCGAGGCGCGCGTGGAAATGCGCCAGTTGCTCCTGCGATTGGCGGCGATCGGCAAGTCGCTGATCGTCACGAGCCATATCCTGCCGGAACTCGCGCGGATCTGCGATCAGGTCGCCATCATCACGAACGGGCGGCTGCGCGCGTTCGGACCGCTCGCCGAAATCATGCGACGCGTGAGTCAGGAACGGACGATCGAAATCCAGTTGGCGAACCGGGAGGACCTCCCGCGCGCGGCGCGGATCGTGGATGCGTTCCACGGGGATGCGGGAGCGTCCGTTTCCGACACCGAACTGATGGTCCGTTTTCGTTCGCACAAGTCCGAGGACGAACTTGGCGACCTGCTGCGGGATCTGGTCGACCAGCGCGTCCGCGTTTCGCAGTTCCGCGAATTGCAGGCCGATCTCGAAGACGCATTCCTGAGCGTGACGCGGGAGGACGGGGATCGCGCGCGCATCGATGCCGGCGCGGGAACGAAGGCGGCGCGTTGACAAGGCGGAAGGCGGAAGGCGGAAGGCGGGCGGGACGGGCGACGGGCGAGATACGGAATCGGGTGTATGGGTGTCTTCGGGAATCCGATCATCGCGCGCGAGTTCACGAACTTGCTGCGATCGCGCCGCGCAATCCACCTGTTCGTCGCCGTCGCCGCGGCCTCGTCGGCACTCGTTCTCATGCGATGGCCAAGCGACGCGATCGTCGACCTTTCGGGCAACCAGTCGCGCCAGGTGTTTCGCGTCTTCGGCTACGGAATGCTGGCGACGGTCCTCTTGTTGACGCCCGTGTTCCCCGCCACGTCCATCGTGCGGGAAAAGAACCAGGGTACGCTCGCCCTCCTCTTTAATTCGCCGCTCGGACCCGTATCGATCTTCGTCGGCAAGCTGATCGGAGCACTCGGCTTTCTCGCCGTTCTCCTCATGATGAGCGTCCCGGCGGCCGCCGCGTTGACGGCCATGGGCGGCGTCTCGCCGCTGCGGGAAATCGGCGGACTCTACGCGCTGCTCGCCCTCGCGGCGCTTCAGAATACGGCCATCTCGCTCTGGATCAGCAGCCGAGCGACGACGAGTGACGGGGCTCTGCGATGGAGCTTCGCGGCCGTGCTCGCCGTATCCGTCGTCGCGATCGGTCCTCATCAATTCCTTCAGGGGAGGGGGACGGAGAGCCTATTGTCGACGGGAGCCGAGTACCTGCGCTGCGTTTCCCCGATTCCCGCGGCCATGGAGTTGATGGCGCATTCGGATGTCGCGTCGCAGGGTTTCGAGTCGCGGGTCCGAGCGGCCCCCGGATACCCGCTCGCGGCGCTCGCCATCACGCTCGCGGCCGCCATCGCCACGACGACGCGGCTGAACTACCGGATCTTCGATCGCGCGCGGAGCCAGGGAGTGATGACGCACGAGCGTTCGCGGGGCGAACAATGGGCTCGGCGGTTGTTCTTCCTCGTCGATCCCCAGCGAAGGACCCGCGGAATCGCGCCCTTGGTGAATCCGGTGCTCGTCAAGGAATTCCGATGCCGCCGGTTCGGCCGCTTCCATTGGCTCATGCGACTCATGGCGGCAAGCGCCGTCGTGTCGCTCGTGCTGACCCTCGCGTCGACGACCGCGACCATGGAACGGGGCGTCGAGACGATCGGAGGGATCATGGTCGCCCTCCAGGTCGCTTTGATCGTGCTTCTCACGCCGACATTGGCCGCGACATTGATCAGCGGCGAGGTGGAAAGCGGAGGTTGGACGCTTCTCCAAATGACGCCGATGTCCGCCGCTCGGATCCTCTCGGGCAAGCTGATGAGCGTTCTGTGGACGCTCCTTCTGATCATCGTCTCGACGTTGCCCGGCTACCTCGTAATCGTCTGGATCTCTCCCGAGTCCTGGCTCAAGGTCCGCGTCGTGCTGATTTGCCTCGCCTGGACGGCCGCGTTCGCGCTTCTGGCGAGCGCGACGGTCAGCGCGTTCTGCCGTCGGGCGGCGACGTCGACCACCGTTGCGTACGTGTTGCTCCTGTCGGTCTATGCCGGGACGATGTTGATCTGGCTCGGCCGCGACGCGCCGTTCGGGCACGCGATGGTGGAAAACGCGCTGCGGATCAACACGATGGCGGCCGCGCTGAGCGTGATGGGGACGCCCGGATTCGTGACGTATCGTCTGATTCCCGACGCCTGGTGGATCACGGGCGGCGCGTGCGTGGGATTCGCCGTGGTGTTGGTCCTTCGAGCACGGACCTTGACGCGACCGCAATGAAGGACCTCCTCATGCCGCGCGAAACGAGAAACAAGGCAAGAAGGCGGGATGCGGCTCGCCTCGCCGCCGAACGAACGGCGCCGCGGATCTCCCGCCGCGCGTGGGTGCCCGTCTTCCTGCTCGCGGTAAGCCTCGCGGCGGCCCCGGCCGCGGCCCGCGATCCGCTCTCGTTCGACGACCTGGACACGTTACTTGATTCCGACCCCCACCTTCCGATCCCCGCCAACCTGAAGGCCTTTGATCCGGCGCTCGGCGTCGTCTGGACGCGGGCCCTCTCGGCGCCCGAGTCGGACCTTCGGCGGATGGCGGCGGAGACGATCGGTTTCGCGCGCCAATTGGGAATGCCCGGTCTCGAAGGGGCGATCGACGACCTCACGCGAATCGCGGAGGACGCGAAGGAACAGCCCCGCACGCGGCTCGCCGCCATCAAGACGCTGGTCACGCTCGACGTCAGGACTCACGCGGAACGGTTGGAACGATGCGCCGGCGCGCTGGGCCACGACGGCGTCCAGATCGTCTATCCGGCCCTCGCGCGGTGGGGTTACGGTCCGTCGCGCGACGCTTGGTTACGGACGCTCACGGACCCGCGAAGTCTGGGCGGCGACCGGTTGCTCGCCGTGATCAGCCTCGGCGAGGTGCGCGAGATCCGAGCGGACGCGGCGCTGCGCGGGATCGTCGCCGATTCCCGCGCGCGGGTCGACCTGCGCATGGCATCGGCTCGGGCCCTGGCGCGGATCCGGCCCAACGGCCTGCTTGCGTTCGCCGCGCCCTTTGCGGCGCGGACCGGCGGCGACGGACGTTTTGAACGCGCGATGGGGGCGGCCATGGCGCGTGAATTGGAAGGGGAAGAGATCGGGCGATTCCTCGAAGGGCTAGCCGTCGACGACGAGCCCGCGGTCGCCGATCTCGCGCTGGCTCGATTGATCGAGATCGACGTCCAGCGTGTCGCCCGGCTCGCCCCCCGCCTGCTGGCGAATCGCGATGCGAACTGCCGACGCTGGGCCACGCTCGCGGTCGGCGCGCTGCCGTCGGCCGAGCATTGCCGGACGCTCGGTCCCGTCCTCAACGACCCGCATCCCGGAATCCGGGTGCGGGCCCGCGAGTTGCTTCTCGTATTCGCGACCCAACATCAGCTCGAGGATACGGTCATCGAGGTCGCGCTCCCCGTCCTTCACGGGGATGATTGGCGCGGCATCGAACAAGCGTCGCGCATTATGGGAGTGCTCGACCACAAACCGGCCGCCGCGCGGCTCGTCGAGATCCTCGATCGACCCCGCATCGAGGAGAAGGTCTCGGCGGCGTGGGCGCTACGGAAACTGGCAGTCCTCGAAACGCTCGAACCGGTCTTCGCGTATGCGGAGCGCGTCTCGAATTTCACGGTCGGCCGACAGAACGATCCGGCGCACATCGACTACAATCCGGTGTTGACGCACGTGTTCCAGTTGTTTGGAATCCTCGATTTCCGCAAGTCGGAGCCTCTGCTCCGACGCTACATTCCCAAGGATCTCAATATCGCGGAAGCCCGCTCGGGCGCGATCTGGGCGATGGGCCGCTTCCATAAGGGCGATCCCGAACCCACGCTGGTCGCGAGCCTGGAACAGCGGCTGTCCGATACGAATTCGAACCCGCCCGAAAGCAATCGCGTCCGGCAGATCTGCGCCGTATCGCTGGGACGCATGAACGCCGTCTCCTCGCTTCCCGCCCTGCGGCGCTACATGGAACGCGATACGGTCAACTCGCCGTGCGGTTATGCCTGCGGATGGGCCGTCGAGCAACTGACCGGCGAGAAGGTCCCGAAACCGGAACCGCTGTTCGAATACCGGCAGGGCTTCTTCCTGGCTCCCGTGCAAAAGGAACCGTGATGCGCCGCATTCCCGCCTCCGCCGCGTGTCTGGCCATGCTCGCGGCCTTCTGTTGTCGCGCCGCGTTCCCGGCGGACCGCTTCAATATCGTGATCATCCTCGCCGACGACCTCGGCTATTCGGATGTCGGCTGCTACGGCGGGGAAATCGCGACCCCGAACCTGGATCGACTCGCGGCCGGCGGCGTTCGGTTCACGCAGTTCTACAATACGGCCCGATGTTGGCCGACGCGCGCCGCGCTGCTTACCGGATACTACGCGCAGCACGTGCGCCGCGACGGGCTTCCCGGCGGGGGAGGAGGAGCCGGAGGCACGCGCCCGATCTGGGGACGGCTCTTGCCCGATTTCTTGAAGCCGCTCGGATACCGGTCGTACCACAGCGGGAAGTGGCACATCGACGGCCGCGTCCTCGATGGAGGATTCGACCGTTCGTTGGACATGCGCAACCAGGGCGACTATTTTTCGGCGCGCGGGAACATGATCGACGACGTCCCCGTCAAGGAGGGCCCGCCCGAAACCGGCTACTACGCGTCGACGGCCGTGGTCGACCACGCGATCGAATGCCTGCGGGACCACGCCGAGCGGTTTCCCGACCGCCCGTTCTTCCAGTACGTCGCGTTCATCGCGCCGCACTTCCCGTTGCACGCGAAGCCGGAGGATATCGCGAAATACCGCGATGCGTACCAAGAAGGCTGGGACGCGATGCGCGAACGGCGGTTCGCGAGGCAGCGCGGGATGGGCCTCGTGAACACGAGCCTCTCCGAGCTGGAACGCGATGTGGGACCTCCATACCATTTCCCCGAGGCGCTCGAGAAACTGGGGTCGGGCGAGGTCAATCGTCCTCTGCCGTGGACGGACCTTTCCGAGGAACAACGGCGATTCCAGGCGGTCAAGATGGCCATCCACGCCGCCATGGTCGACCGGATGGACCGTGAGATCGGCCGATTGCTCGAACAATTGCGCGCCATGGACGCGATCGACGACACGTTGATCCTGTTCGCGTCCGACAACGGGGCGAGCGCCGAGATCATGGTGCGCGACGGCGGCCACGATCCCAAGGCCGAACCGGGCAGCGCCGCGACCTATCTCTGCCTCGGACCGGGATTCTCGAGCGCGTGCAACACGCCCTTTCGACGCCACAAGACGTGGGTGCACGAGGGCGGCATCAGCACGCCCTTCATCGCGCACTGGCCGGCCCGCATCCGCGCCCGGGGCGAACTGCGCCGAGCTCCCGCCCATGTGGTCGATGTCGTGCCGACCGTCCTCGATCTGCTGGATATCGAAAAGCCCGCCGAGTGGGCCGGTGTGCCGATCCCGCCCGCGCCGGGCCGAAGCCTCGCCGCCGCGTTCGACGCCGATGTCGCCGTTCCGCGCGAATCGATCTGGTGGCTCCACGAAGGGAACCGAGCGGTCCGGTCGGGGGATTGGAAGCTCGTCGCCGCCAAGGGCCAACCGTGGGAACTCTACGACATGGCGACCGATCGCGCCGAATCCAAGAACCTCGCCTCGGATCGTCCCGACGTGGTTCGCGAACTCGAATCGCTCTGGAAGCGGGGATTGGAGGGGGGAGGGACCGTCTCCGGACATCGATTCCCACCGTAGGTTCGGCCGATTCGTGGTCAGCCTTCCGTTCATCAATACGGAGGCATCGAGTCCGACGGCAAGGCGTCCGCGCGCGAACTCGTCGATCGGACCATCGAGGAATCCGACCGGCTCTACGTGCCGTACATCGAGCTACGCGGTGAACGGGCCGTTCCGAACGAGTGACCTGTCACCAAAGACACGAAAGACATGAACGGACGTACGGCCGTTGTTCCTGGCCGGCTTGCCGGTCAATCCCACCGGGAACTCGGATCTCGACGACGCTTCCGTCCCGGATTCCTCTTTCTTCGTCGGATTCGTGGTATTCGTGTCATTTCCCATCGCAACCATCAGGCGCCAAGCCTTCCTGTCGGCACCGTAGAATGGACAGCTACTTTGAAGTTCTTTCGCGCGCCCCAACCCACCCCCTCGACACAAAACCCACCACTCAACACTGAAAACTGAATACTGAATACTGCCCTCCCCTACGCCCCCATCTCGGCGACGCGGTCGGAGACGTACTGGAGCCGGTCCCATTCGGCGTCGGCGGTCACCATGTCGCTCACGCCCAAGACGAATCGGGTCGCCCGGCCGTAGCGCGCGAGCAGCGTGTCGATGAACGATCGGAAATCCGAGTCGGTGGCGCTGTCGCGGCAGAGCAGGATCGACGGAATGCCGCCCCAAATGGTCGTTTGTCCGGCGAAGGCGTCGAGCAACTCATCGAGCGGGCAACTGGTCATGGGGTAGGGGCAGACCGAATCGGCGACATCGAACGCCGCATCGCGATAGAGCGGCAGGAGCTTTCGGTTTTCGCCGTCCGTGTGCGTCATCAGGTATTTTCCGCGCGCGTGCAGATCGTCGGCGTAGGCGCGGAGCGGCGGCACGAAGTACTTCTCGAACAGCGGCGGATAGGTGATCGCGTCGTCGTAGTTGCCGCCGAGTAGCACGACTTCGGCGGGCGATTCGGCCGCGCACCCCTTGATCGCGGCGAAGAACGGCTCGATGCGTTCGGCGAGCCTCGCGACGGCCGACGGATGATCGTGCATCGCGAGGAAGAACTGCTCGACGGGCATGAGGTCCTTCATGATGTGGTGGATGGGGCACGCCGTTCCGCTCGTGAACGCCACGACGATGCCGCGGTCTCCCACCTGCCGCTGTTTCGCGACATACCCTTCGAAACAGGGCTCGACCTTGACGTTGTCGAAGATGTGGCCGACGACTTCGAAATCGCGAGGTTCGCGGATGGCGTATTCGGTCACGTAGGAGATCGACGCGCCGCTATCGAGCATTTCGTCGGTCATCATGGCCGTTGTGCGGATCGAGCCGACCGGCGTGTGGTATTCGACGATCGTCTCGCAGCCGCGCCGCGTGACGACGCGGTCGACGTTTTCGAGCGTCGCGCGATAGGGCAGCACGTCGAGGTTGTAGATTCCGAGCGCGCGATCGATCATGTCGGACGGATCGGCCCGCACCGTGAAATCCGGAACCACGGCGTATTGGCCCACGCCGAGCCGATCGGCGACTTCATGAAGTTCCAGGTCCCGGACCGGCTCGGGAAGAAGGCCTCGACGACGCCGTCCCCGGTACCAGAATTCGAGTCGGGGGACCCAGGCGAGCCGATCGGGCGTCTCTCCTCGGATCGAGGCCAGGATGCGTTCTCGGTCGGTCACGTCGGACTCCTTGTCGTGCCGCGTCGGGAGGATTCGGCTCGCACGACCGAATCCGGGGAAACCATGTTGACATTCACCGGCTTTCGCCGCAAGCTGAGGCCTCGTCCGCGCGGAGTCCATCCCGAGCCGCCGCCCCCTACTCCCCGTTTCGGAATCCCATGTCGCCTCCGCCGCGCGAACAACGACGGCTCGCCTGGGCCGTCATCGGCCTCTTGTTCCTGGGCTCGGTGCTCAATTACGTCGATCGAGCCGTGCTCGGCGTCGTCAAGCCCCAGGTGATGGAAGATCTGAAGCTGACGAACGTGAACTACGGATGGGCGGTCAACGCGTTCTTGATGACGTACATGGTGGTGTACATCCTCGGCGGTCGGTTGGCGGACCAGGTCGGCGCGCGCCGGATGTTCATGATCACGATCGCCCTGTGGTCGTTCGCGAACATGCTTCACGCGTTCACGGTCGGATTCGCATCGCTCTGTTTTTTCCGCGCCCTTCTCGGGATCGGCGAGGGAGGCTATTACCCGACGGCGATGCGCGGATCGGCGGAGTGGTTCGCGCCGAGCGACCGCGCGAAGGCGGTCGGCATTTTTCTCTGTGGCGTGAGTGTCGGAGCGCTGATCGCTCCGCCCGCCGTCGCGTGGTTCGCGGGCCATTTCGGATGGCGAGCGTCGTTTCTCGCGACCGGCGCGATCGGATTCCTGTTGATCCCGCCGTGGATGCGCCTCCACGCGCGCGTCCGCCGCGCGTACGGAACTCCGGATCCGGTCATCCAACACGCGTCCAAGACGGTCGTGGCGATCGATCCGAACGAGGACTTGAGCGCATCGGAAGCGTTGGTTAGGCACAAATACTGGTTGGTGCTGATGGCCCGCGCGATTCCCGACAGCGCGTGGTGGTTCTTCCTCTTTTGGATGCCCGGCTATTTCCAGGACGTGCGCCACTTCGATTTGAAGATGGTCGGCCAATGGCTCTGGATTCCGTACCTCGCGGCCGACTTCGGAGCCATCCTCGGGGCGTTGATCTCCAGCCGCATGATCCGGCTCGGCATCAGCGTGGATCGGAGCCGCAAGTCGGTTCTCATTCCTTCGGCCATCCTCGGTTCACTCGGCGCACTCGCCCATTTCGTCGACAGCCCGCTCGCGTCGATCGGCCTGATCAGCGTCGCCCTGTTCGGGCACATGTCCTGGGCGTCGAACATTCAGACGGCGATAACCGAGATCACGCCCGCGCGGCACGTCGCCCTGCTCTACGGAATCACCGGCGCGGCGGGCACCGCGGTCGGCGCGTTCACCCAACCAATCATCGGATACGCCGTCGATTCGATCGGATACGATTCGGTGTTCCTTTGCGTCGGCGGCGTCTATTACGTGGCGATCGTTCTGCTGCTGATCGCGGGGCCCATCGAACGCATGCGCCGATTGTAGTCCGGTCGGTCGGGAAACGCCGTCTATTTCGGTTCGAGCGCGGCGCGGGCCTTGGCGAGCCAATCGTCGAACGCCCGCCCCTCGCTCACGCGGGAAACCTCCTCGATCCGCGCCACACGCTCGAAGGCGTCGAGCATCGCGGCGAGTTCGCCGCGTTCGGCTTCGGACAGGTTCCCCGATTCGCGGGCCCGCGCCAAACGCCGCTCGATCTTGACGTATTCGAGCGGCATTCGGGCGACTTCCACCCGATGACGGAGATCGGGCGCCTCGCCGACCGCGTCGAGCGCCTCGCGGAAGAGCGTGTCCGCCCGTCCGATCACCTCGTCCGAGAACAGTTCGGCCGACGGAGGATCGAAGATGAGGCAATGGACGCCGTCCATGCGCGTCTTGCCGTGGAGCAAGTCGATGTAACGCCGCAAGGGAACGGCCGCCCGTTCGTAGTAGCCGTCAAGGAACTCGTCGATCGCGACGTCCGTGTCGTAGGCGGGATTCCAAAGCGTCTTGGCGATGATCCACGATCGCAGCTCGGCGAACTCGCCGCCGTGCGAGAAATAGTTCGCCTCCTCGTAGATCCCCTTGACGCCGTTTTGGATGAAGAACTCGATGTTCGGTCTGAGCGTATCGAGGTTGGGAAACGGCATGATCGAATGGGCATAGTTGATCGCGTAGTCCCAAATGTAGAGCCGGTCGCAGATCGCGTTCCAACCCCGCAGGTCGTCGGCGAACGACGCGTTGCGGGGATCGAGTTCGCCGCGCGCGACGAGCGGGTGGGCAAAACAGCACTCGATGTCGCAAAGCTGGACGATGACGTTCGGGCGGGGCACGGTGGTCGATGGAGGCTTGCGGGTGAACTGATAGGCGAGCGTGCTGATCGCCTTGTCGGGGAATTCGTCGCGCACCGCGTCGGCGATCGCGTTGACGAACCGAAGGTAGGGCCCGGCCGGCGATCCTTCCTCACGCATCACCCGCGCGCATGCCTCGCACGTGCAGAAGTGGTGCCAATCGTTCTGGCTGACCGAGAAGATCGTCGCGTCGGGTCGCTCCCGCATCCATCGACGGACCGTGTCGATCGCGATCCGAAGCACTTCGGGATTCGTGACGCAAAGCTGGGTGTGGCCTCCGATCCGCTTGCCGTCGACCTCCGAAAAGTACTCGGGATGCTCGGCGAAATGTTGATCCGGATGGAGGATCTCGTTGAACGTGTGGACGAACGGACCGTACACGATGCCGCCGCCATGGATCTTGGTGAGCCGCGCATTGTGGCCGTTGACGCGGTTGCGCGCCGCCCAATCGCCGTCGCACGACTTGGGATAGTCGGTCGAGCGGTATTCGAGCGGGGGCACGAAGCGTTCGTCGAGCGGTCCGATATCGAGACGATCCCCGCGGGGGATCCGCGACACGTCGGGAGTGAACCAGCGGCAGCCGAGCTTTTCGTCGAGGAACGCGTAGACGCCGTAGAGCGTACCGCGCGGTCGGCCGCCCGCGATCGCGAACGTCCGACCGCGCGTTCGCAGGACATAGCCTTCCGGTCCGAGCCCGCCGAGCTCGGCGTCGGTCACGATCCCATCGGCCAGACCGGGGCCGAGACGAATGACCGGTTCGCCGTCGCCGACGCGTTCCCGCTCTCGCACGGGGAACTCGGCGCCTGTGATCTGTTCGAGGAACGTCGCGAGCTCGCGCGCGGCGTACCGCTCGGATTCGATCGCGGCTGGATGGACGACGATCGTGTATTCGGTTTGTCCTCCGTCGGCGAGCCGCAATCGCGCCGGCGCGTCCCCGGCGTGGGCGGCCCGCCCGATCGCCGCCGTCCGCCAAATGCAGGCCGCGACGCAGAACATCCGGACCCATCCCGTCGTCTTCACGCGCATGGGGGCGCCCTTTCGTCAAATCGGTTCGCGAATCGGATTGCGGGGGAGTCGATTTCCGGTCGCGGTCTATTCGGACCAGCCCAGCGCGACCGAGTGTTGGCCCTTGGGCAATGCGACGAGCATCCAATTCCGGCCGAATCGCGACTCGGTCAGGAAAGATGTGTCGGCGCCCGAAACGCGCGCGGCGAGCCCGGAATGCCTTCCCACCGGGATCTTCGCGATCCAGCCGGTCGGATGATCGCACGTGTAGGAGAACGTCAGGGCCGAATCGTCCACGACAACGTCGCGGATCGTGATCCTGGAACGAGCTCGCCACCATGCGCACAGCGCGTCGTTTCCCATGTGCAAGGGTCGGATTTTCTTCTTTTCCATGTAGTCGAGCATCGCCTCGATCGCCGCGCGGCAATGCGGAAAATTCGTGATATAGACGGGATGGAAGAACATGTTCATCGTCTGGTGGTAATGCGCGGCCGTATCGACGACCTTGTGGATCATTTCGAAATCGGGCGATTCCTGGCCGACGTAGCCGCACTCGTACGCCGTGATCGGCAATTCGAGGAAGTCGATGCGCGCGTTCTTGCCGGTCCAATCATCGTAGAACCAGAACGGAAACGCCGTGCCGAACGAGAAACCCATCCGATTGGTCGGATTCGACGGCGGAGATCCGCAGTGGACGAACGTGTTGTCGGCTTGTCCTCCCGCCTCGCGCATCCATCGGATCGGTTCGGTCCATCCCGTCCAACGCGTCCAGTGATTGACGCTGCACACCCATTGCCGCCCGAAATGGCGTTCATACGCCGCGTCCTGGTCCAATAACTGTTCCCGCGTGAAATGCGATCCGGGAGGGAATTGGTCGACGAAATTGAAATGAATCGAAAGCTCGTGCCCGTTCTCGAGGATCCGCGCCGCGTCGTCGGCGGAGAGGCCGAACGTGCCGTCGGCTCGGGGCATCGCGTTGATATGATAGGGAAGTCCGTGTGCCTTCATCCAATTCGATGCGAATAGTTGAATGCCCTTCGAGTCTCCCTCGTCGTCGCCTCCCCAATGGAAGAGGGCGTCGGGGATCGCGCCGTTCGCATCGGGAGGGAGCGCGTGCGCGAAGACATGGGGGCGCGTCGCGATCATATTTTGCAGGACGAGCAACAATTCATCGGCGTACGCGACTTCGATCGCGTGGGGCCGAATGACGATCGCGTCGCTGCGGCGCAGGATGTTGTCGCCGTCGTAGTCGCGATCGACCGGCCGGCCTTGGTGCAGGACCCAGACGGTTTGCGGCGGATGGAACGCGAAGTGGAAGACCCGCCCTCGCCCAAGCGTCCTCATCGTGATCGCGGATCGGCCGGTGTCGGTTCCCTGGCCGTCGAATAGCCTTGCGAGTTCGACCGCGTTGGACGGTTCGATCAGCCGAGTCTCCGAGAAGATCAGGAGTTTCTGTTGGGGCGCGAGCGGCGAGTGGATGTCGCGCGTGAGATCGTTGGAGGCCAGTTCGAACGACGCCGTGCACGCGAATTCGTCGGCGCCGGGCGGGAGCGCGCCGTGCGCCGTGATGCCCGCGAGATCATCGAGTCCGGCGGTCGCGAACAGAACGAGCGTTCCGCCTCGGGCGACCCAGTCCGACAGGACGCTCGGCGCACCGTCCGGAAGCCGCCCGGGCGCGACGCGCCCAAGGAGGATCGTGTCGAACGGAGCGAGCGCCGCGGCGTCGCCAAGCCGATCCGGCGCGAGCGGGTCGGCGCGGAGCCCCAATTCGTCGAGCAATTCCGGGATATAGGCGTCCCAGTCGTTCTTCTGTTCGGCGTTGCGTTCGTCGCGCGCCCGGTCATCGGAGAGAAAGGCGATTCGAGCGGGCGAATCGGCGGCCGGCGCGGCGCCGCCGCTCAGGATCACGATCGACGCGAAACGCGCGGCGATTCCGAGCGAAACGAACGACGCGCGTCGGACGATCGGCCATGTCGGTCGCGGAGTGGATGGCATGCGGTGGGTCCTCGGATCGAACAGGCGGGGATTCGGGCGAAGGAAGGTCGACCGGGTGAATCGGGCACGGGGGCGGAGCGTGTCGGCGAGGCGGATTGGCCCCACTTTCGTCCAACAAAAAGTCGGCGCTAGCCGATCGGAATCCGGCCCTTGCGCCACGACGCGTCCTTCCACCGGCCTCGCGTGAAATCGGGCATGTCGACGCGCGCCCCGCCTCGATCGAGCGAGAGCTTTGAACAGAAAATGATCGCGCTCCACGCCGCCGCGTCGTAGACGTCGATCCACGGTTCCTTGTCCTCGCGGAGCATCCTGGCGAAATCGTAGATGCAGTAATAGTCGATTCCGCCGTGTCCGCCGAAGCGCGCGGCCACCTCGCCGTCCCTGCGCCAATAGGCGTGCTCATACCGATCGCGGTACGATTCGAGCGGTTGCCAGCCGTCCTGGCCTCCGCTCGCATGCTCGCCGCCTCCAAGAAAAACGCCGGAACGCGAATCCCAGCATCCTTGCGTTCCCTGCAAGAGGTAGTATCGCGAATAGGGGCGGGTGCAGGTCAGGCTGTAGTCGATGCGGATCATCCGGCCCTGCGCGGTCTGGATCAAGCTCGTGACGAAGTCGCCGGTTCGGAATTCGACCTGGGCCGGACCGCTCGACTCGCCGAACCGGGCCGCCGCATGCAACCGCGCTTCGCGCGGCCTTGTCATCATGGTCTGGCACGATTCCAGCCGGTCGCCGTCGTTGATCTTCAGCCATTTGCAGTTCGAGCCGAGTCCGTGCTGGGGATACGCGCTTCCGTACGTGTCCCGCCACAATTCGCCGCGCCATGTGATCTTGCCGCTCGAATCAAAGAACTGCGGCCGGCAGTCGTGGAGGTAGCTCCCCTCGGCGTAGTACGGTTCGCCGAACACACCCTGTTCGACCATGTTCGTGATCATCATGGTCTCCTGGCCGTAGCAGCAATTTTCGAGGAACATCACGCGTTTGCCGCTCTTCTCCTTCTCGTCGACCATTTGCCAGCATTCCTCCTCGGTCTGCGCGCCGGCGACTTCGTGCGCCGCGTGCTTGCCGGCCCGGAGCGCGTCGACGGTCATTCGGCCGAGCCAGTAGACGGGCGTGGCGATCAACACGGCGTCGACGTCGTCGCGTTCGCACAGGTTGCGGTAGTCGAACTCGCCGTGGGTGTAGGTCGCGGGATCCGTTCCGCGCGCTTTCCGCACCAGGTCCGCGGCCGCCGCGGCGCGGTCCGCGTGGAGGTCGGCGATCGCCGTGACGGTGACGTCGGAGTGATTGGCGAGCAGATTCCGGACATGCCACTGGCCCCGGGGCCCGACGCCGACGACGCCCACGCGAATCGGCGATTGGGATAGGCCGGATTCGGCGCCGGAAGCGGCCGTTCCCGGCGCGATGCCGGCCAGTCCCCAACCCGCGCCCATCGCCGACGCGCCCGCTTCGAGGAAGGTCCGGCGATCCACGGTCGGGCGTTCCGACCCATTCTGGACGTTCGTGCCGTCGCCTTGCATGGTCGTGCTCCGATTCCAGGTCCGAGGTGAATGCGTTCCTCATATCAGAATATCAGATCGGCTTGACCCATTCACGCGGCACGCGGGCGCGCGGCGGGCGCGCGACGGCGCCCCGCGCCCCTTACGAGGACTTCCCGCGCGGCTTGCGTGGGGATGCGGCCTTGCCGCCTCGGCCTCGACGCGCCGCCTTCTTCGAGCCGCCCGACGCTTTCTTCCCGGCGAGCATGTCGACCGCCTTCTCGAACGTCACCTCGTCGGGCGGCATGCCCTTGGGAAGCGAGACATTCGTCTCGCCGTCGGTGAGGTACGGTCCGTATCGGCCGTCGAGAAGTTGGATGGGTGCCTTGGTCGCGGGCGATTCGCCGAGCATTTTCAGGGGCTCGCGAGGTTCCGAACGACCGCGTCCACGCGCTTTGGGCTGCGCGAGCAGACCGAGCGCCTGTTCGAATGAAATGTCGAGCGGTGAGAGGCTCGCGGGCAGCGAACGCGTTTCGGAGCCGCAACGGACATACGGTCCCCATCGCCCATTCGAAACGTCAACCGATTCGCCCGACTCGGGGTGTTTTCCGAGCGAGCGGGGTAGCGCGAGGAGGCGCAGGGCGACGTCGAGCGAAACGCCCGACGGTTCCATTCCTTTCAAGAGCGACGCGTTCTTGGGGCGTTCCGAGTCGCCGGGACCTCCGCCGAGCTGCACATAGGGTCCGAATCGGCCCAGCCGCAGGAAGACGTGGCGGCCCGACTCGGGATCCACGCCCAATGGCTCTTCCGATTGCGCGCCCCGTTCGAGCAATTCGAGGGCCGCGGCGAGGCTGAGTTCATCGGGCGGAAGGTCGGTTGGAACGCTCGCCTTGCGGTAATTCGGCGTTTCACGCTCGCCCTGTTCCAGGAACGGGCCGTAGCGGCCTACGCGGAGGAAGATGGGGTCCCGCCGAGCGCCTTCGGTCGGTGTTCCCACCTCAAACATGCTGACCGATCGCGCGTCGATCGTCCGCAGGTTCGACTGCACCGAGTCCTTCAAGCCCGGTCGGCCGTCGCCGTAGTAGAACGAACGAAGGTACTCGAGGTGCTCGGCCTCGCCGCGGCTGATCGCGTCGAGATAGTCCTCCATCTGCGCGGTGAAGCCGTAGTCGACAAGCGACGCGAGGTTCTCTTCGAGGAGCCGACACACGCTGAACGCGACCCAGGTCGGCACGAGCGCGTTGTTGCGTTTGAAAACGTATTCGCGCGCGAGGATCGTGTCGATGATCGACGCGTACGTGCTCGGCCGGCCGATCCCCATTTCCTCGAGTTTGCGGGTGAGGGCCGCTTCGCTGAATCGCGGAGGCGGCTGCGTCGTATGCGACTGGGGTTCGAGCCGTACCAGCTCGACGCAATCGCCGATCGCCAAGGTCGGAAGCAGTCGCTCCTTGCCCGCCAGTTCGGCCGCCGGATCGTCCGAGCCCTCGACGTAGGCGCGAAGGAACCCGGCGAATTCGATCGACTTGCCTTTCGCCTGGAAATGCGCTCCGCCGCCCCCGATGCCGACCGTCACGCCCCGTTCGCGCGAATCGACCATCTGGCTCGCGATCGTCCGCTTCCAAATCAACTCAAAGAGCCGGTACTCGTCGTCGTTCAGTTGCGGGCGAAGGAGTTCGGGTTTTTCGAACGGATGGCCCGCCGGACGAATCGCCTCGTGCGCTTCCTGCGCATTCTTGACCTTGGACTTGTAGACGCGCGGTTCGCGGGGCAGATAATCGGAACCATAGAGTTCGCGGACCAGATCGCGCGCCGCGTCGACCGCGACGGTCGCGAGATTGGTCGAATCGGTTCGCATGTACGTGATGTGGCCGTTTTCATACAGGCTTTGCGCGACCGACATCGTGCGGCGCGCGGTGAAACCGAGCTTTCGGTTCGCCTCCTGCTGCAGCGTGCTCGTCGTGAACGGCGGCGCCGGCCGATTCGACAACGGTTTCTCCTCGACGCTCGACACGCGATAGTCGGCCTTACGGAGCCGTTCGACGAGCCGTCCGGCGCCGGGCTCGTCGAGCAGGAGCAGGGCGGGATCCTTGAGCCGGCCTTTTTCGTCGAAGTCGCGCCCGCGCGGGAGCTTCCGGTCATCGATCGAAATCCACTCGGCCTCGAACGACAACCCGCGCTCCGCGCCCTCGGACGGCGAAAACGTCGCCGCCGCGTCCCAGTAGGTGGCCGACACGAACCCCCGGCGCTCGCGTTCCCGCTCGACGATCAGACGCACGGCGACGCTTTGGACCCGGCCCGCCGACAGGCCCGGCCCGATCTTCTTCCAAAGCAAGGGCGAGACTTCGTATCCGTACAGCCGGTCGAGGATGCGGCGCGTTTCTTGCGCCCGGACCAGCCGCTCGTCCACGTCGCGCGGATTCGCCAGCGCGTCGCGGATCGCTTCTTCCGTGATCTCGTGGAAGACGAGCCGCTTCACCGGAACTTTGGGTGCGAGCAGTTCGCACAAATGCCAACTGATCGCCTCGCCTTCCCGGTCCTCGTCCGTCGCGAGAAAGAGGGATTGCGAATCCTTGAGCAGTTTTTTGAGCTTGGTGACCTGGGCTTTCTTCGATGCGGGGATGATGTAGATCGGCCGAAAGGCGTCCTCGACGTCGACGCCCAGATTGGCCCACGCCCGGTCCTTGAACTCCTCGGGAACCTCCTTGCGGCCTTGAGGCAAGTCGCGGACATGCCCGATGCTCGCCTCGACGACGAACCGCGGACCGAGGTACTTGCCGATCGTCCGCGCCTTGGCCGGCGATTCGACGATCACGAGCGTCTTGCCGTCTTGCGGCTCCGTTGCCTTCTTGGCCATATTCCCCGCGCGTCCCCTGTCTGGGATTGAATTTGCGTCGAGCGCCCCTACAATCGTCAACACTTCGAAGCACGGCCCGCGCGCCCATCGGCGCCCGAGCCGCGACACCATTAACACCCAACGCGAATCGCTGTCAAGCCGATAATGCCCCTCCAGGGAGGGAATCCGACGCCGGTTCCTCGTGCGGCAAGGGACCGGAACGCAGCTCGCGGAGTCATGTCCAAAGGAATCAGGATCGAAGCATGGCGAGCCCACTTTCCGTCTTTCGGAAGCACCAATATTGGTTTCTGGTGGTCATGGGCGTCATGCTCATGGTCGCATTCGTCATCGCTCCGCCTATCGACGATTATCTCCGAAGCCGCCAACAGTCGGGCGGCGGCCAGTCGCGCGCTCCCGTGGTGACCTGGAGCGGCGGGACGGTGCGCGAGATGGACATGCGGTCGATGCTCACCGCCCATGTGTCGACGATGAACTTCCTACAGGCCGTGCTCGAGGAAACCCAAAAACGAGGCGGCCAACCGAAGACGCGCGAGTTTCCGAGCCGGACGTCGTCCGAACAAGGCCTGCTGGAAACTATGCTGCTCGCCCAAAAAGCAATGCAGCTCGGCGTCGTCATCAGCGACGACGCCGTCGCCGACTATATCGACCGCGTCTGCGACCAGCTCCTCGATCATAAGGATCTGAACGAACTTCTCAAACAGGCGGCGGGCGGGCGAATCACGGCCGCCGGCGTGTATGAGCGACTCCGGATCGAGCTGATGGCGATCCACATGCAACAGATGGTCTTGTCGGGTATCGTGCCGTCGACACCCGCGCAAAACCTCACGAACTTCAACCGCTTGCAGGAACGGGTCGTTCTGGAATTGCTCCCGGTCAAGGCCCACGATTTCCTTGATCAAGTGACCCAACAGCCATCGGACGCGGATATCGAATCGCTCTATGAGAAGTACAAGGAACGGTTTCCGGACCCGGCGAATCCCGAGCCCGGATTCCGCCGTCTTCCGGCCGCCGACTTCGCCTACGTGCGACTCCATTTCCAAACGCTCCTCGATGAAGAGAAAGCGAAAATCACCGACGCGGAAATCCAGGCCGAATACGACGCGGGCCTGAAGCGAGGCGACTTCCGACGCCCGCCCGCGACGACACCACCCGCCGAGGGCACGCCACCCGCGACGACACCACCCGCCGAGGGCACGCCACCCGCGACGACGCCACCCGCCGAGGGCA
>Ga0194120_10000221_pt1 | contig 102995 bp, 101 predicted proteins | sample TA2MahCa65mmetaG_FD_148642 | JGI IMG/M metagenome (GOLD analysis project Ga0194120, IMG submission 148642) | Freshwater microbial communities from Lake Tanganyika, Tanzania - TA2015019 Mahale Deep Cast 65m | ecosystem: Environmental > Aquatic > Freshwater > Lake | place: Tanzania: Lake... | reverse complement strand
TGGAACGCAGCGGATCGTCGGAAGCCAGGCCATGCAGAAGCTCTTCCCCGTAGCCGCCCAAAATCATGAGCAGGTTGTTGCAATCATGAACGACGCGCCCGGCAACGCGGGAGAGCGCATCCAGGCGCGCCGCGTGCATGAGAAACTCATCCTGGCGGCGTGACTCCGTGACGTCGACCGTGATTCCGTGCAGCCGTAGTACGGGATCCGGTTCCCCGTGAACCAGGAGAACTTGGTCGCGGAGCCAGCGCGTGCGGCCATCGGCGCCAGCGCCGCGATACTCGAAAGCGCCGACAGGCCCGCCGGCAATGGCCGTCTCATAGAAAGCGCGAACCGAGGCCAGATCGGCCTCCATCACGCGCGCGGAAAGAAAGTCAGCTCCTTGTTTCCAATGCTCGGCGGGCAGTTGGAGCGTCTCCACGGCCGCTTCGTTCACCTCGAGAAAACGCATGGCCACCGGATCCAGCTCCCAGCTGATGCCCGGATAGGGTTTCCCGAGGAGTGGCGCCGGTTGCTGCTCCAACTCCACTTCCGCCAGCAGTACCAGTTCCGGCTCCGCTTGCAAGTCCCAATCGCGCATCGGCTGCAGCGTATAGCGGACGGGGAGGGACCCGCTAGCCGTGGCGACGGCGGAGACCATGGCCGCGTGAGGCAGGCCGCTGGACCAGACCTGTTCCGCGACTTCGGCGAGCCTCTCAATTCCCGTCAGCTGCGGGAGTGGCGGGGTTTGCTGCAAGTCGACCGGCAAGGAAAAGAGGCGGCGGAAAGCGCGATTGGCCGAGCTCAGCTGGAGCTCCTTGTCCAGTGTCGCTACCGGCACGGGGAGGTTCGTGAGAATCTCCTGGTAGTAGCGGCGCTCGGCTTCCACGAGCGAAAGGAGGCGCGAGACTTCCTTCGCTCTCCAAAGCTCCTGGTCTGCGCGCTCCATCGATAGGTGTCCTTAGACCAGTGTTGCTGGTTTGCCGTGGAGGGAACAAGGGTACTTTGTACCAGAATGGTTGCAGTACCAGGTACTGGTACTCGGCCCTATTTCTGCTCGGCCAGCGAGCGGTCGGCGAGGTCGCCGAGGATCGGCAGGCGGTAGTCTTCATTCTGGCTAGTCTTGACCAGCATGAAGATCCAGATGGCGAAGATGACCATCTTAAAGAGGCTCTCCATGCTGACGCGAAGAAAGGTTCTCGTATCGAACCAGAAGAAGGGCATAAAGCCCCAGTCGATGATCAGCCAGACAACGAAAAGGTAAAGACCCTGGAAGGCATGGAAACGTGTGGCGCGCTCATTGCGGAAACGCTGGGCAGCGAGCACGACCACGCAGGGTATCCATCCGACAACAGGAATGTAACAGAGCAGCGAAGCAGTGCGGGGACTGATGTTGGATAAGAAGTCCGAAGGCTTGCCCGAGGCGGCGTCCTGACGTGTGCCACAGAAGGCGCAGAACTGATCGCTTCTGGCTACTTCATGGCCGCACTGAGTGCAAAAAGGCATTAGGAAGCTTTCCAGTATAGGATACGCGGGGTGGCCGATGTTTGTTCCTCGGGCGTCCGTGATAGGATTCCACTCATGACCAGGAGATTGATCATTGGCACGATGCTCGCATGGGCGTTCATGGCGGGGGCGACGCTCGACATACACTTCATCGACGTGGAAGGCGGACAGGCGACGCTGATTGTTACGCCGGCAAAGGAGTCGCTGCTGGTGGATGCGGGCTGGCCGGGCTTTGAAGGCCGGGATGCGGGGAGAATCGTCGCGGCGGCAAAGAAGGCAGGGCTGGCGAGAATCGACTACCTGATGGTGACGCACTACCATCGGGATCACGTCGGCGGCGTGGAGCAGCTGGCCGGACAGTTTCCGATCGGAACATACGTCGATCACGGGCCGAATCGCGAAACGGGGAAGGCGCCGGATGAGCTGTGGGCTTCATATGAGAAGGCGTTCGCCAAGGGGAAGCGGCTCATCGTGAAGCCCGGCGACAAGATTCCATTGAAGGGCGTGCCGGTGACCGTGGTGACGGCCGATGGCGAGCACATCGCGAAGAGCATGCCGGGCGGCGGAGCACAGAATCCGCTCTGCGCGGCGGAATCGCAAAAAGCGGCGGATCCGGGAGAAAATGCACGGTCAACGGGGATTCTGGTCCAGATGGGCGATTTCCGGTTTCTCGATATCGGCGACCTGACCTGGAACAAGGAGTTGGAGCTGGTCTGCCCGGTGAACCGTATCGGCGCCGTGGACGTCTACCTGACGACTCATCACGGGATGGACACTTCCGGTCCGGCGGCGATCGTGCATGCGCTACGGCCGCGCGTGGCGATCATGAATAACGGCGCGCGAAAAGGCGGTGCGGCGCCGGCCTGGCAGATTGTGAAGAACTCGCCCGGGCTGGAAGATCTGTGGCAGGTTCACTTTGCGGTAGCCGGCGGGGATGCGAACAACGTGACCAAGGACCAGATCGCGAACCTGGAGGAACAGTGCCAGGGTCACGGGCTAAGCATTTCCGCCAGCCAGAACGGCGAGTTCACGGTCACCAATCATCGCAACGGCGCGAGCAAGACTTACCGCAAGAAGAAGTGAGTGCGCGCGGCTATTGGCCGGCTCCGCCGATCTTTGTGACGAAGCTGTCGATCCCGGCCGACAGGTTCGGCTGCAGGGGCGACTGCAAGGGAAAGTTGATGGAATTGGTGAGGCCGACCATATACAAATCCCCTGTCGATTGGTAGGCGATGCCAAGCGGGACATCCGTGCCACTGCCGCCCACATAGGAGCTCATGTTGAGCGAGGCGCCCGAAACATCGACGCGGACGAAGAAGGCGTCGTAGACTCCACCGAAGGTGGACTGTACCCCGTTAATCACCGGGAAATTGTTCGAGGCGGTGTAGCCCCCGACATGGGCGCGGCGGGCGCTATCGACGCGGATCGCGGTGCCGATATCGATTCCACGTCCTCCGAGATAAGAGGTGTACTGGCGAACTCCGCCCACATCGTACTTGGCGACAAAGGCGTCGCGGCCACCCCCACCGGGTGCGGTTTGGAACGCCAACAGCAGCGGCAGGTTTGTGGAGGCCGTCACGCCGGTGACGTAGGAGTTATTAAAGGCGTCCACAGCGATCGCTTGAGCGCATTCCGGCGTCGTGGAGCTGCCTCCGTTCCCACCGATGTAGGTGCTGTACACCAAGGCATTGGCATCGCCATTGAACCGCACGACGAAGCCATCCATGCCTCCCCCATTGGAGGCCTGCGCCGGGTTGCGGGTGGGAAAATTCGTGGAGGTGGTGCAGCCGACGATGTATGGAGTCAGGGAAGCAGAAATCGCGATGCCCACCCCCCGGTCGTCCCCGTTACCGCCGATGTAGGTGCTGTAGGAAAGGGCGCCGCTCATGTTCAGCTTGAAACTGAATGCGTCCCGCAGCCCGGACTTTGCCGATTGATACGGGAATCGCAATGTGAAGTTAGTGGAGTCGGTTTCCCCCACGACGTAGGGCTGGCCGAACTGGTCTACAGCCACTCCGTTAGCCGTATCGTTCCCGCTCCCGCCGAAATAGGTGCTGTATGCGATCGCGGAACCGGCCGCGTTCAGCTTCGTCACAAACGCGTCACGCCCGCCCCTACGGACTGTCTGCACCGCGCTGACGACCGGGAAATCGTTGGAAGTAGTGTAGCCCACCACATACGCATTTCCGCTTGGGTCAATGTCCATTCCATAGGCCCGGTCGTCACTGGATCCTCCAAGAAATGTCGCGTAGAGCAAGCCTGTCCCAAGCGAGTTGAACTTCATGACGAAGGCGTCCACCGATCCGGCAAAGGACCGTACCGGCGACGCGGTGGGATGATCGACGGATTCCGTCCATCCGGCCAGGTAGAGGTTTCCGGAGCTGTCCACCGCCGCTGCGGTGGCGTTTTCCGTGCGGCTCCCGCCGGCGTAGGTGCTGTAGGAAATCACCGGATCTATCCACAGCGGCCTGGACCGGTCATAGGCGCCGACCTCGAAGCCGATCTCTCCGCCCGGCCTCAATTCAAACCGGCCCGGGATCGCCATCCGGCTGCCTCCCGTCACCTGATACAATTCCGGCGGAAGCTCGCGCAATTCTCCTCCCGGAGCCAGCACCACCAGCGAGCCGTCCTCGGCGATGCTCAGCTTATCGATTCCCCAGTAGCGCATGTGAATCTGCTTCGGATCGGCCCCTGGGGCGACGATGAAATCCGACTTCAAGCTGCGCCCATTGGCGCCGTACACCATGTCGATACCCGGGTAAAGGTCGCGGTAGCGCACCTCCTTATACAAGGGAACATTCCGCACCCACGTGGAGGAGTCCTTGCCCAGCAGGAAATTCGCAGTCCCCTCCATCGGCTGATGTCCTTCCGGCATGGCGCCGGCATTGGCGCCGGGAAACTCCAGCGTGATCAGGTGACCCTTCCGGTGGAAGACGATCTTGCCGGTTTCGAGCGATGCCGCTACCTCCGGTGTCTGCACGAGGAAACGCGTAGCTGCTTCCACCTGACCGACATTCTTCATATAGAAGACAGGAATGGCACGTGGAGGTCCCTGAACTGCCTCGGAACCGGCCCCTCTCTGTGGAACGGCCAGCAGCAATCCGGCCGCGATTGCCAGAACTCCCGTTACCATCCACACCGCTCGTGCGCGCCATCGCACAGTTACTTCCATTGACGATCTCCTTAGTTCTGTTTGCTGAAACGGCCTGTGGCGCGAACGGCTCTGGCCTGGCGCAGGACAACGCCTATTCTCTCTTTCGACCCGCCGGCCGGAAGGCTTTAGCGTTTCGGCCCCATTGTCTTCTGGTGGCCGTTGAATCGTAAATTCTCCTGCGTTATCATCGGGATTCACTAGCCCGCAGCCGCTGTTTTCCCGGACTCCACAAGTTGAATCCTGCCAACAACCTCACTGATGCAAATCGCGCCCGCCAGGCGTGGCTTGTCGCGTCTATCCTGGCGTTACTACTCCTTGCCCAGGGGTTTTATGCGGTTCACTTGAACAAGCTCTACTACCAAAGCTTCGGCCCGTTCTACGACTCCGTTGCTTACACCAATCGCATGGCCGATTTCTACAAGGTCAGCCGCGCCGAGGGTTTCCTCGCCACCCTGCCCATGCTCAAGAATGAGACCATTGCCCTGGCCTTCATCGAAGTGGCGCTGGTGGCTCCGCTGGTCGATCTCTCGCGCACACTCGGGGTCTGGCTGCAGAGCATCTGGCTCATCGCCCTCGCGCTATCGGTGTACTACTACCTGCACCGCCATCGCCATGTCGCACCATGGCTAGCCCTTTGTCTGACGTTGCCGCTGGTCAGCTTCCAGGGCATTTATCATTTCAACGGCGGCCTCTCCGATTTCCGGATGGACCTCAGCCAGTACATCTTTTTCGGCCTGCTCACCGTCTGGTACCTGGTCACCTACGAAACAGATTCGCTGGCGCCGTGGCTATTGGCCGGCATCTTCGGCACGCTCGGCTGCTTTGCCCGCTCGACTATTCCGGTGCACTTTGTGCTTGCCATCGGACCGCTGGCCGCCTGGAGGCTGATCAGGCCCGGCACGATGACACGCGCGCGCCTGCTGGCCGGAATCGCTTGCATGGCGGGACTGCCGGCTCTGCTGGCCGGTTCGTTCTTCCTCTACAACTTCGCGCGGCTGTACGAGTACTACGTGCAAATCAACCTCGACGCCAACGCCAATCTGCCGCTGCGGACATCGGTGACGCACTTCTACCTTGTCGCGGGGCGCGCCGGCAAATACACCATCGAGGCGGCGCTCGTCTGCTGCCTGGTGCTGCTGCGCGCCTACGCGCCACGGTTCGGCTCTCTGGCTTCGTGGGTACGCGGGCTGGACTGGAAGATGCTCTACATCGGAATCGTGCCTGCTCTCTTTCTGGTTCTGCGCGGAGCCGGGCTGAACCCGTTTGTCTCGATGCCGTCGCTGTTCGGCCTGATCCTGTTTGCCGTGGCGCCGGTGAAGGGTTCGCTCGCTTTTCCAGGAAAAGGCAAGAAGCTTGTTGCCGCCGGGCTGTTGGTGACCGCCTGCCTGGTGAACGCCTGGACCGGCGTGGCCGCCCACGCGCCAGTGCAGGAAGCCTCGCGCATGGACACGCTGAAACAGATCATCCATCTGATTCAGGAAAATGCAGCGCGGCACGACAAGCGCGAAGTCTACTACGCAACCCTCTATGTCGGCGCGCTGCACTTTGACGCATTCCGCAACGTGCTCATCTATGAGTTCGGCGGAGCGCCGGGCGCGGAGATGACCATGACCTCCGACGCGAACGGGTTGGTTTTCCGCAGCGACCGGGCCGGCGCGCTGGCGATCGTGATTCCGCGCGACTGGGAAAACCTCCCCGGCGACGGCGACGGGCAAAAAGTCGAATACCTCGCCCGATTCGCCACCGAAGGCCTGGATTACCTGCTGTTTCCCGACGAGGCGACGCTCCACTTCGTCGAGAAAGATCTCGGCCACAATCTGTTCAACATGAAGACGAGAGCCTTATGCAGGAAGCTGCTGGAGTCCGGCAATTGGGAGAAGCTCTCCGGGCCGTTGGTGGTGAACACGACCGAGACTGTTTATCTCTACGTCAACACGGCGCGAAAGTGAACGCCTCAAGGCGCGCGCTCTCTCTAGTCGAGACGCAGCGCGGCAAGGATGATGTCGGTGGTCCCCGGCTTGTTCGGAAGCTGTGGACCGCGTTGCGCAAGGCCGCCGCCGAAGCTGGCGCCGGTGGTGTAGAGCATGCCGTTACCGATGGAGAGCCCTTCCAGAAGATCGCGCCCGGGCCTGCGGCTGGAGAAACTCGTGGGAGACCGTGCAGGACAGTACAGCATCCGAATCAATGATCAGTACAGGATATGCTTCCGATGGAATGACGGAGACGCCGAGAATGTGGAGATCGTGGATTATCACTAAGGAGAGCGGCCATGTGCGTCTGGAAGACGTTCTGAAACATCGGCTGAGTATTGGATGAACCTTCCACTGAAGTTCGACATAGAGGCTGCCGAAGATGCACTTGCGGAGCGATTGGAGCGTGAGATCACGCCGAGGAGCGCGGCTTAACGTGATGCGGCGGCACGGGCGCGGGCTATCTCCTCGCAGGCGCCGAGCGCGGTCTGGCATTCGGCGTGGCTAACGTCGTAGTGGGTCACCATGCGCATGAGGGTCCCGGCGACGGCGTTGGCCAGCACGCCGCGTTGTTTCAGCGCGGCGCTGAACTCGGCCCCGGTCAGTCCGCTGCCGGCTACGTCGAAGATCAGGATGTTGGTCTCCACCTTCGCCGGCTCGATGCGGATGCCTTCGATCTTCGATAAGCCTTCGGCGAGGAAGCGCGCGTTCGCGTGGTCCTCGTGGAGGCGCTTCGGCATCTCCTCCAGTGCAATCAAGCCGGGTGCGGCCAGCACCCCCGCCTGGCGCATTCCGCCGCCGAGCCGCTTGCGGTACAGCCGGCCGCGGTCCATCGCCTCTTGCGTGCCAACCAGCATGGAGCCGGCAGGCGCGCCCAGCGCCTTCGACAGACAGAACATCACCGAGTCCACCTTGCGCACGATGTCGCTCACCGGCCGGCCAAGCGCGGCGGCGGCATTAAATACCCGCGCTCCGTCCATGTGAACCGGAAGCCCGCGCTCATGCGCGCCGTCGCAGAGGGCTTCGATCTCGGAGATCGGTGTGACCGTGCCGCCGGCCATGTTGTGCGTGTTTTCGATCTCGATTAAACCGGTAGGAGCCCAGTGCGGACCCAGCGGGCGGATCTCCTTTTGAATTTGCTGCCAGCGCAGGACGCCACCCTCGGCGAAGATGGGCCGCGCCAGGCAGCCGCTGAACCAGCCCATCATCGCCAGCTCATAGTTCAGAATGTGACAGCGCGATTCGCAGATCACCTCCTCGCCGTGCTGCGTGTGCAGCTTAATGGCGATGGTGTTGCCCATGGTGCCGGTCGGCACAAGCAGTCCGGCCTCTTTGCCGAGAATCTCGGCGGCGCGCGCCTCCAGGCGGTTGACGGTAGGATCTTCCTGGTAGACGTCGTCGCCCACTTCGGCCTCGGACATGGCGCGGCGCATGGCGGCGGTGGGTTTGGTGACGGTATCGCTGCGGAGATCGATCATGGTGATTAGATCAATGCCAGTTTTCGGAGCAATCTGACCAGCCTGCTGGTTTGGTAGCGCTTCAGGTCATTGTCGCATTGCTGCTTGGTGATCCGGTAGTAATCGATGAGGTCGCGGGCCGCGGCCTGCGAAAAGGCAAAATCCCCCTTCCGGGCCGCGATCGGCAAGGACCAACGCTCCGAGTGCAAGATACCGAATCGCGGCTCATCTTCCGCGTATGTGCGTATGGTTGTAAAGCCGTGCGCACCGAGCATCTCCTTTAAAGCGCCTTCGTTGAACTCGCGCATCTCCAGCGCGTCGCCTCCCCATTGCACGTGGAACACCGGGTCATCAAACACCTGAATCGCTCCGCCGCGCGTACGGTTTATCAACGTTACCTTATCCCCAAGGCGGACGAATCCGAAGTCATGAATCTCCGGATAGTGCTCCTTCATCGAACTCTCGACCGAGTAGGGAACGGTCAGTAAGAGCAGACCTGTGGGCTTCAGTAGTTGGAAAGCCGAAGCGAAAACGCGTTCCACAGGTGGCGTCACGTGCTCGAACACTTCGCTGGAAACAATAAAGTCGAATGTGCCCAAAGCGTGGCCGGGCGGATCGGCGAGATCGAACCGCGGCTCTCTGTGGTGGAAAGTGTCCCGGTAGTCGAACTTCTGGGCCAGGATGTCCGCGTACTGCGGCGGATCACTTGTCCCAAGCCCGCGAATGCTCTTGATGCGGGGAAATTCGTTGACGGTCAAGGCCACTCCGAACAACTCCAGCGATAAGGCCCTCAGCATGGCGCGCGTCCGGACATTTGATCCGCAGAAATTGCAGCTGGGAGTCTCTCGATCGAGAGGGCCGGACGGGTCCGCATTCTCACGCCCACAGAGGTTGCACAGGAACACCGGGGCGCCGTCAATCATAGGAACTCTTGAAAAACCTCGTTCGACAATAACACGCCGCGCGGCGTGAGCCGCAGCAGGTCGCCTTCCTGCTCCAGCAGGCGGTTCTGTTTGAGCCGCTCTATGGCTTCGGCATGCCGTGCAAGGTCGGCGGGCCTTGCGCGGACGCCTTCGGTAAGGCGCAGACCGACCCAGAAGCGTTCACTCTCGCGGGCGCGCTGGCGCTCCACAACGACGCCGCGTCCGCTGACGTATTCTCGAACCTCGTCCGTGTTCTGCCAGCGGATGCCGCCGTCGAAGCTGTGTGCGTCGACACCGAAGCCGGCGTAGGGTTCCAGCCGCCAGTATTTCAGGTTATGCCGCGACTCGTGGCCAGGCTTGGCGAAGTTAGAGATTTCGTAGCGTGCCAGGCCCAGCCCGGCAAGTTCTCTTACGGCGGCTTCGTAGAATTCGGCTACCTGCTCTTCATCCGGCACGCGCGCCGCGCCGTACCGTGGACCTTCCCGCAGAATCTCGAGGCCAAGCCGCGAGTCCTCGTCCACCTCCAGCATGTACACCGAGACGTGCGGAGGTTGGAGCCGTTCAATCCAGTCAATCGATGCAAACCAGCTGTCGAGACTCTGCGCCGCCAGACCCGCAATGAGATCGATATTGATGTCCTCGATGCCCACCCCTCGCAGGATCGCTATCTCTCGCTCCACGATTTCCGCGGTGTGCTTGCGGCCCGTCAGCCGCAGCTCCTCCTCGACAAAGGACTGCACGCCAAGACTGACGCGCGTTATGCCTGCACGGCGCCAGCCGGCGGCCAACTCCGCCGTGATGCCGCCCGGCGCGGCTTCGATGGTGGCTTCCGTCCACGGCTTGCCAGGAACACCGGCTAGAATCCGCTCCAGATCGGCCGGCGGCAGGCGGCTGGGCGTGCCGCCACCCAGGTAAACGCTTTCCGGCGTCCAGCGCCATGGGTGACGGGCGATTTCCTGCTCCAGCGCATCCAGGTAACGCCCCTCAAGCTCAGCCGGCAGAACGCCGCTCGCGAAATTGCAGTAGGTGCACTTCTGCGCGCAAAAAGGGTAGGAAATGTAGACGCCGGGCACGACTCAACTACCCACACTAACAAATACATTCGCAAGGCAGGCGAAAAAAATCGCTGCCCCCGCTAACGAAACAGTTGCGTAGTAGTCAAACAAACAGGCATAGTGGATCCAATGCCCGCACCGAAGCTCACACCGCTGGAACTGCAGATCAAGGAGGCTCTCTGGAAGCGGTCACGCCCAGTTCTCGCACCGTGCTCACATAATCCCGGGCGTCATATCCCTTGTCGCCGCCGAGCGTGATTTTCTTGTTCCGCTCCGTCAGATCGCCGGCGACGGGAAAAGCTCAAACCCCCACGCGCTGGCTTCCGTCTCCGATGTGGTGATTACCGGGTATTCTTCGATCTCCATGGTGAGGACGCCATCCACATTACCGCTGTGAAGAACCGCCGCGACGCTTACCGCTGAACCACGCCGTGCACGGCCTCCAATTGTCAACGGTAGGAGAATTTCGTATATACTGATTGGCTCGCATCGGAGACGGGCGTGAGAGAGAGTCAGCGTCGATACACCATCGGACGGGAGATTTCCTGCGATATCCCGGTGGCTGACGATTCCGTCAGCAGGCTCCACGCCCAGCTCACCATTGTTGGTCCGAATCGTTTTCTGCTCACCGACTGCAATTCCAGCAACGGCACGACGGTGATCCGGAACGGCGTTCCGCAGCCCGTGCGGGAGGAGATCGTCACGGCCGCGGACGTGGTCCGGTTCGGTGGCGTTACGCTGCCGATGCAAGAAATGCTGGCGTTGTTGCAGGAAAAGCACGGAATTCCCGAATCGGAGATATTTCCATCCAGGAGGCTGGATCCGGCGCCCGCTCCGCTGCCGGAGCCCGCTCACGGCCGAAGCTTGGAGCGATGCCAGTGCGGTTCCATCAAAGTGAAGGGGGAGACATGTTTAGTATGCCGGGCGTGAACCGGGCGGAGCTGCCGCTTGCCCAGCAAGGATTGCCGGCGCGGCTGGTGCTGTTGGGCGTGGCGGCGCTTGCGGGATGTTTCTTTGTCGGGTTGATGACGATTCTGCTGCCCAGAAACGGGCCGGCTGCGACGATGCTGCTGGACTACGCGGACTTGAGTCCGTTTCCCTATCCGTTCACGGTGCAGAACCTCATGCACGTGCTGTTCTTTGTGGGACTGGGGGAACTGTTCGTTCGCTCGCGCACGGCGCAATGGGAGATGAGGTTTCTCAGCCGGGGCTTCCTGCCCGAGGATGACCAGACGGTGCTTCAGGCGCATGATCTGGGGCCCATCCGCAGACAGGTGGCCAAGCTGTTTGACGGTGACAACGGGTTCCTGCCGTCGCTGATCGATATCTCCATACTTCAGTTTCAAGCCGGGCGCTCGGTGGATCAGACGGTCAGCGTGCTGAACAGCAGCCTGGAGCTCATCGCGCATCGTTTGGACTTGCGCTACCAGCTGATCCGCTACCTGGCGTGGCTGATTCCGACGCTCGGCTTTATCGGCACGGTGGTGGGAATCGCCGGCGCGATGGCCTATGTGAAATCGCAAGGAGTGGATCTGGACCAGATCGGCGCCAACCTCGCTATCGCCTTCAATACGACGATCGTCGCCTTAATCCAGGCCGCCGTGCTCGTGCTGGGCATCCATGAGGTCCAGAAACGGGAAGAACAGAGCCTGAACCTGGCGGGCAATTATTGCCTGCGCAATCTGGTCAACAGGCTCTACGCCGGATAATGCGCCGATGAGGAGGAGAGGCAGCCGGGAAGTCAATATCTTCAACCTGTCGATGCTGGACGTAATCTGCGGTGCGCTTGGCGCGGTGCTGATCATCATGGTGGCGTTGTCCCAGCGTCCGGAGCAGGCCAAGGAATGTCCGGAATGCCCGCCTCGGAGAGAGTGCCCGCCACAGAAGGAATGCCCGCCTGAGGGTGTGAGCCGCAAGGAATACGATGAGCTGAAAAAGGAGGTGAATCAGCTTCGCGGCAGGCTGCCGTTCGTCGTCGGGATCTCGTGGCTGCACCAGGTGAACATTGACCTGTACGTGGAAGACAGCACGGGGAAGATGGAGCCGCCCACCCTTCAAAAAAGGCAATGGCCGTACTGGCCAGGCGAGGTCGCCATCGACCGGTCGAAAACGCCAGGATATGAGGTATGGATGGTCCGCGACGCAGGTTTGGGCGAATTCAAGTATCGGGTGATCATTAAGCTGATGGATACTCAGGTAGGACCCGGCGCGAGCATCCCCGTCTATGCGTACGTCATGTTCAGGGAGCAACTCATCGCCCTGGGCTATGTGCGGCTGACTGCCCAGAACCGCATGATCCACGCGGCGACCCTGGGCATCACGCCGCAAGGCAAGCTGACAGTCGCTCCCCAGCTGGGGCTGGAAGCCGAGGCCGGGCTGGAAAAATACAGGCCTTAGGAGGGAATCGGAATGGCGAGCAGTATGACAAGGTGCGCGGAGGGCCATTACTTCGACACCGGCAAACACGTGTCTTGCCCCTGGTGCGAAAAAGGTGAAGGAGCGCCGGACGGCAAGACGCGAAAACTGGAGCCTTCACCCGCGCCTGCGCCTCCGGAGCCAAGAAGGGAATCTTCCGCCGGAGCGACCCGCAGGCTGGATCAGACCCCAACCGGAACTCGTCCCGTCGTAGGCTGGCTGGTCTGCGTGGAAGGGCCGGACAAGGGACGGGATTTCCGGCTTCACCCGGAGAAGAACTTCCTCGGCCGCGATTCGTCGATGGATGTGTGCCTCTCCCAGGATGCGGCCATATCCCGGCACCGGCATGCCACCGTCATCTACGACCCAAAGAAGAAAGACTTCTGGCTGCAGCCCGGAGATGCCGAGGGGCTGGTTTATCTGAATGGGAATCTGGTGAACACGCCGACGCAGGTGTCGGCGTACGAACTGGTGGAACTCGGCAACAGCAAGCTTGTGCTGGTGCCTTTCGACAATGAGCGCTATCCGCTGTGAACCCGTTCCTCACGGCAAGCGCGCAGCACATCGGCCGGAGGGCGGAGCAGCAGGATGCTTTCGGCTTTTCCGATGCCGGCGCACGTCGCGCCGCGGCCGGCTGCCAGCTGGTAATTGTGGCCGACGGCATGGGGGGCCACGCCAACGGCGCCGAGGCTTCCACGCTGGCCGTGGAAACCTTCCTGAGCGAGTACCGGCGTAAGGAGCCCGGCGAGCAGGCCGGGACGGCGCTGGAGCAATGCCTGCGCGCGGCAAATGCAGCTGTGCACGATCTGGCGGCGCGGCTGGGTGTGCCCGGCAACGTGGGCACGACGCTCACCGCGGCGGAACTGGGTCCGCAAGGCTTGCACTGGGTTTCGGTGGGCGACAGTCCCCTGTATCTGTTCCGCGGCGGGGAACTGGTTCAGCTCAACACGGAACACGTTTACGGCCGCGATCTGGATTCTCGGCAAGAGCGTGGGGAGATCGGTATACAGGAGGCGGCGGATCATCCCGAGAGGGAATCTTTGACCAGCTACGTGGGAGGGAGCGAGCTGGGTGAAGTGGACCGCAATTTGCGAGCGCTTCCCCTGCGTCCGGGGGATCAGGTCGTGCTTGCTAGTGACGGCCTTTCCAAGGTTCTCGATGAAAGTCAAATCGCGCGGGCATGGAAAGCCGGCGCGGAAAAGGCCCCGCAACTATTGGTGGGCCTCGTGCTGCAACGGCAGGTTCGAGGACAGGATAACGTGACCATCTGCCTGGCCGGCGTTCCAGCTTCAGCTCCAAAGCCGGCGCCCTTACCACTGGCACACGCGGCGCCCGAACCGCCGGAACAGAGTCCGCCGCCGGGCCCGATGCGGTTCTACTGGCTGGCGGCGATCATTGCCGCTCTCGTTGCCGGCATCGCCGGCTGGAAGCTGATGGGCCCTTCCAGGGATGCCTCGTTCGGACCGTCGGTGAGTGTTCCAGCCAGCGGCACCCAGGTTCGGGAAGGTGAGTCGATCGCCGCAGAACACGTTCCGCCGTTGGAAAAGAGAACCGCAGGCGCGGAACCACCAGCGCCGCCGGTGGAGGAAGTGCAGAAGCCGAGGTGAGCGCGCCTTTCCTGTTTCAGACCGACATGATGTGTGAAGCCGGAGGGCGCACGGTGAACGAGGACTACTGCAACTTCCTTCTGCGGAAGGAGGCGGTTTGCTGGGTTCTGGCCGATGGACTGGGCGGCCACGGTGGAGGAGAAGTTGCGTCCCAGATTGCCAGCGATACCGTTCTTTCCTTGTTCGCGGAGGCTTCGGAGTTCGGCGCCGACCCCTTGCGGGCATACATGGACAAGGCGGCGGCCGGGCTGGCGGCGCACCAGGCATCCGATCCCCGGCTGGCGAGGATGGCGACAACGCTGGTAGTCCTGCTGTCCGACTACCGGTCCGCATTGTGGGCCCACATCGGAGACTCCCGGCTGTATCACTTCCGCGACGGAGCCGTCATCCACCAGACCAAGGACCACAGCGTGGCCCAGGCGCTTTGCGACCGCGGCGAGATCGCGCCCGGCGAGATCCGGCATCACGCCGATCGAAGCAGTCTGCGGAGAAGCCTCGGCAAAGGAGAGCCGGCCGTGCTGCCGCTGCCGGTTGCCTTGAGATCCGGCGATGCGTTTCTGCTGGCTAGCGATGGTTTTTGGGAATATGTAACGGAAACGGAAATGGAGGTGGAGTTGTCGAAAGCGGCTGGCCCGGCCGGCTGGCTGCAAGGCATGCGATCGCGGCTGAAACGGAAAGCCTCCGGCGATTTCGACAATTACAGCGCCGTGGCCGTGATGGCCATGGCTGGAGAGGAGGGACAATCGTGAAACCGGATGCGTTATGCATGGGCTGCATGGAGGATCGGGGGGAGTTGGATCCATGTCCCCGCTGCGGCTGGGCGGAGGCCACCCGCCCCGAGTCGTCCCTGTATATGCCCGCACGAACCTTGTTGGGCGAACGTTACCTCGTCGGGCGTGTTCTCGGATACGGTGGATTCGGAATCACTTATCTGGGATGGGATCTTTCGCTGGCGCGCAAGGTGGCCATCAAGGAGTACATGCCGAGCGGAGTAGCCTCCCGCGGTTCCGGCGAGTTGAGCGTTACCATTTTTCACGGCCAGTCCGCCGAGGAATTCCAATACGGCATGGACCAGTTTCTGGAGGAGGGGCGGACTGTCGCCCGGTTTCAATATGAGCCGGGAATCGTGAAGGTGATCGATTTTGTGAAGTCGAATGGGACGGCCTACCTCGTCCTGGAACACCTGCGCGGGCACACGCTTGAAACCGGGCTGATTCAAAGAGGCGGCCGCATCCCGTTCGAGGAAGCGCGGCGCATTCTGATTCCTGTTATGGATGCGTTGTGCGAAGTCCACCGGGAGACGTTTCTGCACCGGGACGTGAGTCCGGATAATATCTTTCTGCTGGATAACGGCGGCGTGAAGCTGATCGATTTCGGTGCCGCCCGTAACGCACTGCGGCAACGCAGCAGGAACCTCTCCGTCATCCTGAAGGAAGGCTACGCGCCCCCGGAGCAGTATAGCAGCAAGGGGAGGCAAGGCCCGTGGACTGACGTCTACGGAGTAGCCGCGACGCTTTATCGGACCATCACCGGTGTGGTTCCCCCCGCTTCGCTGGACAGGCGCGAGGCCGACGAGTTGCAGCCTCCATCGCGGCTGGGAGTAGCGATTCCGGAGGCGGCCGAGGCGGCGCTGATGAAGGCGCTCGCGCTCGATCTTAGTGTGCGGTTCCCCTCGGTTCAGGACTTCCTGGCAGGGATGGAAGGCTCCTCCGGCAGAGGGGCGGCCGTGCCGCCTCCGGCTCCGCCCGATCCCGTGCCGCCGCCACCTCCGCCTCCGGTACTGCCGCGGTGGCTTCAGATGGCGGGCTTGGGCGCTGTTTCGGTCTTGGTTCTGGCCTACTTCATGCGCCCGGATCCCACGGCGCCGGCAGTCTCGCCAACGCCAGCGAAACAGGAGGAGAAACAGACACAGAGGCAGGTCCCGCCTAAGGGACCGGAGCAGGCGCAGAGGCGCGAGCAGCCACAGAGACGGGAGCCGTTCAGGGAGCAAACCGAGAGACTGCCGCAACCGCAAAGGCGTGATGAGCCATCGGGTAATCGGGAACGTCCTAACATCCCCGCGCAGCCGCCACAGCAGTTTGTTCCGCAGCAGAGCGCCCGGCCTGCGCCCAGCTACGACGATCTGATCCATTCCTTCCGGTCACGCGGCGGGTTCTCCGTGCAACTGGCGCGCCAGGCGATTGCCCTGGACCCGAACCGGCCCGAGGCGTATGAAGCCCTTGGCGGCTTCGACCTGCAGCGGGGCGATATCGGCTCCGCCGAAGCGAATTTCAAGGCGGCCATCGCCAGGGGCGGCAACGCCAGCTTCCGTGTCAAACACGACCACGCACGCTTGACCTTCGCCACCTACTGCGCTGGCACGCTGACGATTTCCCGTGACCGTGTTGCTTTTGCCGGCTCGGAAGACCGCTTTGACGTCGCCCGCACGGAAGTGAAGGAAGCCAAAGCCAACAAGCGATTCATGCCGTTTGGCGGCAGCCGTTCCGGTGAACAGCATCCATTTCATCTCGAGACCAGGAGCCGCAACTTCAATCTCGTCTCGGCAGGCAGGCTGCAAGAACAGGAGATGCAATTGATTCTGTCGCTGATCAACAACCCCTGACGGTTCACCGGGATTCTGTGCCAGTTTCCTCGAGCCGCTAAAACCGGTTCCCCGTGAACCCGCCGTCCACGTAGATCTCCGTCCCCGTCACAAAGCTCCCCGCCTTGCGCGACACCAGCAGCAGCATCGCCCCGATCAGCTCCGGCGGCTCCCCGAACCGCGCCATCGGCGTCTGCCCCATGATGTTCGCCACACGGTCCTTATCCAGAATCTTCCGGTTCTGCTCGGCCGGGAAAAAGCCCGGGCACAGCGAATTCACCCGAACCTTCCGCGTCGCATACTCGCGCGCTACGTTCTTGGTGTAGTTCAGCACCGCCGCCTTCGACGCCGAATAGGCGAACACGCGCGACAGCGGCAGGTGCGACGTCACGCTACCGATATTCAGAATCGAACCACCCTCGGCCTGCGACGCCATCTGCGGCGCAAACAGCTGGCAGCCCCAATGCGTCGCCTTCAGGTTCGTATCGATCACACGTTCCCAATCCGCATCGGGAATCTGCTCGTATGGCACTGCCGAGTTCACCCCCGCGCAGTTCACCAGAATATCCACCGCGCCGCGTTCGGCCACCACCTTATCGCGCAGCGCCTGAATCGACTCGCGGCTGGTCACGTCCACTTCGCGGTAAGCCGCCTTGCCGCCCAGCTTTTCGATTGCCGCAACACGCTCCGCCCCGCGCTCGGCGCTGCGTCCGGCCACCACCACATACGCACCGGCCTGCGCCAAACCCTCGCACAGCGCGCCGCCGAGCACGCCCGTGCCGCCGATCACCACCGCCGTCTGCCCGTCCAGTCCAAATAAACCCTGCAAGTATTCTTTTGCCATAGGAAACCTTCAATTATCGCCCAAACGCCGCGGTACAATCATTCCCGTTGGAGCCCTCGCGCAAAAACAACGAGAACAAAAATGTCTGGCGGCAGGTCAGCCGCTACACGACACTCGCCATGCTTTTGCCCACCTCCATCTTCGTCGGCTACGCCATCGGCTACCTGCTCGACAAATCCTTCGGCACCACCTGGCTCAAGATCCTGTTCCTCCTATTAGGCATCGCCGCCGGCTTCGTCGAACTGATCCGCCAGGTCCAGAAGGACATCCGTGACTGAGTCCGGCCAGGAGCAGTTCTATCGCGACGCCATGCGCCGCATCTACTTGAACCTCCTCTGGCTCTCCGCGGCCGGAACGCTCGCCTCGACCATCGGGGGAGGCTGGCGCGCCGGAGCCGGTTTCGCCGCCGGAGCCGCCGTCTCCGTCTTCAACTTCCGCTGGTTCCACAAGCTGGTCGACGCCCTCGGCCCCACGCAGGGTCCCTCACGCTCCAAGGCCGGAATGGCTTGGTTTCTCGGCTTTCGCTACCTCATCTTCGGCCTCGGAGCCTATGCTATAGTGAGATACTTCAGGATCCAGCCAGCCTATCTGGTCGCCGGCCTGCTTGTCGTGGTCGCCGCCGTCATGCTCGAAATCCTGTACGAACTCGTTTATGCCCGAACATGAGCTGTATATCACGCAGCTGTTCAACCAGTTTCTCGCCGGTCCCGCCAACGCCATCCTCAACCTCCTAGGCGAACCCGCCGCCGACCCGTCCAAGCCCTGGGCCAATTGGATGACCATGCAGATCGTCGTGCTGCTGATCATGATCGCGATCTTTGCCATCCTGCGCCCCAAGATCAGCATGGACAAGCCCGGCAAGATGCAGCACATCTTCGAGGTGGTCTGGAACTTCCTCCACGGCCAGTCCGAGGAGATCGTCGGCCATCACGGCCCGCACTACCTCCACATGTTCGGCACCATTTTCCTGTTCGTGGCCTTCGCCAACCTGCTTGGCTTGATTCCGCTGTTTGAATCGCCCACCATGTTCCCGCAGGTGCCCCTCGGCATCGCGATGATGACCTTCTTCTACTACAACATCATGGGCGCCTCCGCCCAGGGCGTCATCGGCCACTTGAAACACTTCGCCGGCCCGGTCTGGTACCTGGCCCCGCTGATGATTCCCATCGAAATCGTCAGCCACCTCGCCCGCCCGCTTTCGCTCACCATCCGCTTGTTCGCCAACATGTACGCCGGCGAGCAGGTCACCATCGTCTTCCTCGGGCTGGTGCCGCTGCTGGTTCCCACGGTATTCATGGGCCTGCACGTCTTCGTCGCGCTATTGCAGGCTTACATCTTTGTGCTGCTGACCATGGTCTACGTCTCCGAGGCGGTGGCGCACGAACACTAATACGGCTTGATAAAGCGTCTTCAGCGTGAGCCCGTCTGCTTGAGGATGACGGGAACCACCTCCTGGACGCGATTGATAAAAGGAGAAAGTTGAAATGAAAACCAAAACGGTTCTGCTTCTGTTGGCGCTGTTCATGCTCGCCAGCCCGATGATGGCCCAAGGTACCTCCGGGGCCACCAACTGGGTTGCGATCACCTCCGGCTTCTCGATGGCCATCGCCTCCGCCGTCTGCGGTCTGGCTCAGGCCAAAGCTGTCGCGGCTTCGGCGGAAGGCATGGCGCGCAACCCCGGCGCCGCCGCCTCCATCCGCTTCGCTCTCATTCTCGGTCTCGCCCTGATTGAGTCGCTGGCGCTCTACACGCTCGTGATCGTCTTCATCAAGGTCGTCTAACCCCGATCCTCGATTTTCCGGAGGGGCAGGCGTTGCAGCCTGCCCCTTTGCTCTGTCTGCATATGCTGAAATTCCCAGGCATCTATCCCCCCATCGCCACCCCGTTCGATCACAAAGGGGACATCTACAAAGCCAAGCTCCGCCACAACGTCGAAAAGTGGAACAAGGTCGGCCTCTCCGGCTACGTCGTCTGCGGCTCCACCGGCGAATCGGTCTATCTCACCACCGAGGAAAAGATTTCGTTGTTTGAGATGGTGGCTGAATACGCCGCCCCCGAGAAGCTCCTCATGGCCGGAACCGGTGTCGAAAGCGTCCGCGAGACCGTCGCTCTCACCAACCGCGCCGCCGAGGCCGGCTACAAGGCCGCCATGGTGCGAACCCCGCATTACTACAAGAACCTGCTCAACAACGTCGAGGCGCAGTGTCTCTACTTCGCCTCCGTCGCCGACCAAGCGAAGATCCCGCTCATGATCTACAACTGGCCCCAGGCCACCGGCCTCGACATTCACCCCGACGCCGTCGTCCGCCTCTCCGAGCACCCCAACATCCTCGCCATCAAGGAAAGCTCCGGCAATCTCGAAAAGGTCATGCAAATGATCCGTGAAGTGAAGCCCGGCTTTCAGGTTCTCACCGGCTCTGCCCCCACGCTGTGGCCCTCTTTCCAAATCGGAGCCGTCGGAGCCGTCCTCGCCTTCGCCAACGCCGCTCCCTACGCGACCGTCACCATCTGGGAGGCCCACCGCACACGCGAAACCGAAGCCGGCCTTGACTGGCAAAACCGTATCGGCCGCCCGGCCGCCCTCGTCACCACCAAGCACGGCATCCCGGGACTCAAGTACGCGATGGACCTGAACGGCTACTACGGCGGCCCCTGCCGCCTCCCCCTCCGCCCGCTCACCCCGGAAGCCAAACGCGAAATCGAAGACGCTTTCGCCGGCCTCAGGGGCTAAGCCGACAGGGCGCGTGCGTGGACCGGTTCAACGAGCCAGTCGGACGAAGTCGCCATAGCGGGTGACAACATCATCGGCCGTCAGGAGGGTCATATCCTCTGTCTTTGCCTGGGCAACCAGCATCCTGTCGAAAGGCTCGCGATGGTGCCAGGGCAACAAGGCAACCTCGCGTGTATGGGCTGACGTCAGCGGCAAGTTCTCAAAGTACTCTGCCTCGATCCTTTCCTCGAAATCGGCAGGCAGGCGCAGCTTCCCCAAGCTCTCCTTCAGCCAGATCTCCCAGAAGCTGACGGCGCTGACGAACACTGTATTCTCGGGTGAGCTGATCAGCGAGCGGGCCTGTTGCGCTAGCCCAAATCCGCCAGCGTCTTATCCACCAGGTTCTTCACGTACCCGCTCATACGCTTGTCCGCTTTCGGATCCACGGTCGGCAGCGCGGCGATCTTTTCCTTTACCTTCCTCGCCTTCCCGTCCAGATAGTCCAGCGCGTTCATCGCCAGCATGGAAACATAGACGCCGTTCTTCACCGGATCGGCCAGCTCCACCAGAATATCCACCGCACGTCCGGACTCCTCCGCCGTTCCGTACCTCCCCAGTGCATGCGCCGCCACCGCCCGCACACTGGGGGAAGCATCGCTCAGCGCCATGTCGAGATCGGTCCGCGCAAACGCCACTGCATTCGCGCCGCGCATCAACAGCCCCATCGCCCCCCAATACCGTACCGCGCTGTCGCTATCGCGCAGATGCTTGGCCAGTTCCGGCGCCGCCGCCATCTTCATCGATGCGGCCAGCTCCGCCGCCGCCATCACACGCTCCATCGGATAGCGCCGGTCATCGTGCCCCATCTCATACGGCGTCGAACCTTCCGACCGCCGATGAATCTCATCCTCGGGCAGAAAACCCACATCGCGAATCGCCACGGCGTGCGCCTGCTGCGCCTTCCTCATCCGCTCCAGCGTCGCCTCAAACTTGGGCATCCCCGCCAGGTTCGTCACCTCGTAAGGGTCGATTTCCAAGTCGTATAACTCCTCCGGCGGCTTCGTCTCCCAGAACCTCTTCTGCGCCGCATCCAGCTTCCCTTCCTCATACAGCTTCTTCCACACCCGCGTCGTCGGCGTTTCGAACATGTAGTCGATATGCTGCCCGTAGATCTGGTGCGGCATGTAGTTCCGGATATAGACGTAGCGCTTGTCGCGAACGCTGCGCACCATGTCGTACCGCTCGTCCATCCTTCCCCGGAACCCATGCAGAAACTCCGGCTCAGGCGCTGGGTGCGGCCCCGCGAACGCGCGGCCCTGCATATGCTCCGGCGGCTTGATCCCCGCCAGGCTGAGCAGCGTCGGCGCCAGATCCACAAAGCCCACAAGCCGTTCCGACTTGCCGCCCGCGCGATACCCAGCAGGCGCCAACTGCCGGAACTTCTCCGGCACATGCACGATCAGCGGCACCTGAAGTCCGGAGTTGTACGGCCAGCGCTTGCTGCGCGGCATCCCGGAGCCATGATCCCCATAGAAGAACACGATGGTGTCTTTGTCTAACCCATCCGCCTTAAGCTCCTCCAGTACTTTCCCCGCCATGCCGTCCATCGTCGTGATGTTGTCGTAGTACTGCGCCCAGTCATGCCGCACCTCCGGCGTGTCCGGATGATAGGGCGGAACGCGCACCTTCGCCGGATCGTGCGACAGCGTGTGCGGCCGCCGCCGGATCTGGCTCTCATGCGTGATCGTGAAATTGAAGATCGAGAAGAACGGCTGCCCCGCCGCCCGATTCCGCCAGTGCGCCTTGTTCGAGGTATCGTCCCACACCTTCCCCGTGTGCTGGAGATTGAAGTCTTCCTTGGAATTATTGCTGCAATAGTAGCCCGCCTCGCGCAGATAGTTTGGATACTTGAGGAACCGGTCGGGCAAGCGCGTCATGCTCCGCATGTGTTCGCTGCCGGTGGAGGCCGGATACATCCCGCTGATCAGCGCCGTCCGCGCCGGAGCGCATACCGGGGCATTCGACCAGCAATGCGAATAGAGCTGCCCGCGCCGCGCCAGCCCATCCAGATTCGGCGTGCTCGCGTAGCGGTCACCATAGGCGCCCAGGTGCGGCCCCGTGTCCTCGCAGGTGATCCACAGGATGTTCGGCCGCCCGGCGCTTTGTGCCAGTGTGCTGGCGGCGCTCAGTTGCAGGAAGTTTCGGCGGCGCATGCTCTTCAGCATAACCGCCGGGGAATGATCCCGCTACCCCGCCATCAGCCCCTGCACCGCCGCCACCGTGCACAGAAGGAAAGTGAATCCCATCCAGCCATAGTGAAGCCAGTTGCGCGTATAGCGCACAATCAGGATGAAGTCGGACTCATGCCTGTCCGGGAGCTGTGGCTCCAAGCCCAGCCTGGATTGTGGCGTTTCCCGCATGAAACGCCAGTATCAACGCGCCGCCTCTCATCAACAATAGGAAGCCCCTGCCCCGAGCGATGCACTTGTACCAGAACCGGCCCGTTCGCGGTTACGGTACTTGATCAGCCTTTTCCAAACGCTTGAGCCGGATTCTCGCGCATCAGTTGACCCCGCCAGTTCTCCTCCAGCGCCGGAAGAAAATCCGTGTAGACGTACCCATACCCGCGGTAGTTCCCGCCGCCCGGCTCCCCCACGTGGTACCAGCCGGCGTCTTGCGAAATCAGCGTCCGCGACAGTAGCCCCTTGCCCGCCATGAAGCGGACACACTCCACGTGCCACTCCTTCGACCGCGGGCTGATCCCGTCAAACTCCACCCACGTCCCCAGCCGCGCCACCTTCTCATGGATCGCGTGGTCCTTTTCGCTTTGCGCATGCACCCAGACGAACCGGCTCGCCGCTACTTTCGCCTCCACGACAACCTCCACCTGCTCCAGCGCCGCCCCGCCGTCGCCTGTGTGGCTCGCGATGGTGAGCCCTGTCTCGCGGCTGCACAGCGCCGCGGCACGGATCAACTTCCGGTCCAGCTCGTGCAAGGGTGCGCGGTTCACGCCGATCTTGATAAACCGCGGCTTCACGCCATCGACGCCTTTGCGCCACTCCTCAATCCAGCGCCGCGCCAGCTGATCCGCCGTCTCCCGCTTCGCATACTCGGGCAGGAAGACATGGTTCCGTGCCCCGTAGAGTCCAGTGTTTGTCCAGATGTCGATCCCAACCGCCTCCGACAGCCGCTTCAACAAAGCCGGATCGCGCCCCAGGAAGTTCGGCGTGCACTCCTGCAACCTCCGGCAACCCAGCGCCGCCACCTCCTCCAACTTCGGCTTCGCTGCGCGGAACACTTCCCCGGCATCGTAGCGGCCCGTTGTGATCTTGTCTGCGCCGATGAAATCCACCAGCACGTGCTCATGCACCAGGATCGAATCCGCAAGGGCGCGCGCCGGCAACGCCGCCAGCGCTGCCAGGAACTCGCGCCGCCGCATCAGGCTTCCTTCTTGGGCTCGCCCGCGCCGTCTTTCTTGCCCGTCAGCTGCTCCATCACCGCGGGCAGGTTGATGCCCAGAGCCTCCAGTTGCTGCAAGAGGTTGAATGCAACCGTCGGACCCGCGCTCGCCAGCTTCGTGATCCCGCTCTGCCCGTTCCCACCGCCTCCACCTCCCTGATCGATCACCACCACCTTATCGATATTGCCAAGCGGAGAGGCCACCGCTCCAAACACTCCGGTCGACGCCTCAATGATCGCAGGCAGCTTTTCCAGGATCGTCTGCAACCGCGCCGCTTCATTGAACTGTTTCCACGCCTCGGCCTTCTTCAGAATCGCCATCGCCTCGGCCAGGCCCTGCGCTTCGATCGCCTTGGCCTGCGCCAGTCCAATCGCTTCGATCTTGGCCGCCTCCGCCTTGCCCTCTGCCTCCACCGCCGCCGCGCGTCCGGAACCTTCCTTGCGCAGCTTCTCCTGCTCGGCCTCCGCCATCGCGATCAGCGCCGACCGCTTTCCTTCCGCCTCCAGGATCGCCGCCATCTTGCTGGCTTCGGCGCGCACGATCGCCGCCTGCCGTTCGGCATCGGCCGGCTTGATCACCGTCGCCTCCAGCTCCTTCTGCTTGCGCATCACCTCCTGCTCCTGAAGCGAGATCATCTCCTGCGTCCGGATGCGGTCCACCTTTACTTCCTCGGCCACCACCGCTTGCCGCGCCTGCGCCTGCGCCAACGGGCCCGCCTGCGCCGCCTTCGCCTTCTCCGTCTCCACTTCGGCCTGATACTTGGCCTGTTTCATCGAAAAATCGCGCTGCGACTCGGCGATCGAAGTGTCCGCAACATACTTGGCCCTCTCACCCGCCTGCAAGGCATCGGAAGATTTCACCTTCGCGTCGCGCTGCGCCTCCGCCTCGCCCACAACGGCATCGCGCTTCACCTCTGCCGTCCTCCGCCGGCCCAGCGCGTTCAGGTAATCTTCTTCATCGCTGATTTCCTGAATCGTCAGCACGTCCACGCCGATGCCCATCTTTTCCAGATCCACCGCCGCTTCCGATGTCAGCTTCTGCGCGAAGCTCTGCCGGTCGCTGTTTACCTCCTCCACCGTCAGGTTGCCGAGAATCGACCGCAGGTGGCCCTCCAGCGTCTGGAAGATCACGCGCTGGATCTCGTCGTGCTTCATCCCCAGGAACCGCTCCGCCGCCGCGTGCAGGCTGGTCTCATCGCTGCGGATCTTCACGTTCGCCACCGCTTTCACCGATACGGGCACGCCCTGCACCGTGTAGGCGCGCTTGATCTCCAGCGGAATCGTGAAGACGTTCAGCGACATATAGTCGACTTTTTCGAGCAGCGGAATCCGCAGCGCCGCGCCGCCGCGCACCAGCCGGTAGCCGACCACGCGTCCGTCGGCGAGCTTGCGCTTGCGCCCGCTCAGCACAGCAACTACGTTCGGCGCCACCTTCAGGTAATTGCGGCTGAACAGCGCCATCGCGATGAACAGCGCCAAAAGTACGAATAACAGAGTAAAAGGCAGTAACAGCCTTGTCAGATCCGAAACCATCTTCTTCCTCCCGTCCGGCTATAGCGGACGAACAACAACCACTTCTCCCAGCACCTCTTCGATCCGCACCAGCGAGTTCTCGCGAATCGCCCCCTCGTCCCGCGCCTTCGCGATCTTGTCCACCAGCTCCTCGCCGATCTGGCAACGCACCTGCCCGATCCCTTCCGCCGGAATCGACACCGTCACCCGCGCAGTCAGCCCCACCATGTCGCGCGTTCCCACCTGCGTCGTCGCCTGCTGGCTATAGAGGAACCGCGCGAAGTAATAGATGAGCGTCGCGAAGACGACGCCGCTCATGAATCCCACGCCACTGGCAGGCAGCACCGTCAGTCCATAATGCGTCGCAATCGCTCCGAATCCGCCGAATGCGGTGATAAACACACTCAGCACGCGGCTGGAAAAGAAGCTCGGTCCTCCGTGATCGAAATCGGCGTCGTGGTCGAAATCCCCGCCCAGGTGATCGAACAACTCGCCGTAAATCAGCGACACGATAAGGATCAGGAACCCGATCGACCCGATCCCGATAAACACCGTGAATGCGGACAATTGAGTAAGGAATTCAGGCATTCGGCGCGTCCCCGCGCCACTGAGTCTACCAGATTTACTTGCTCAGGAACATCCGTAGCGTCGCTTCCTCCGTTTCCGCCTTGGCTACCAGCCGCACCGTCTTCACGTGGCGGCCGTCGCGGAAATCGTGGATCTTGTAAATCCCATTCCCGAACTCTTTCTCGTTGAAATCCACCACTTGCACGTTGCCGTTCTCAAACGTCACATCGGCGAAGTCCAGCCGCGCCTTCCCGTCCACTTGCAGGTACAGCGCATCGCCGCGTTCGTCAATGCCGAAGTTCGACTCCACCCATTCCTCTTCCCGGTCGATCTCCTCGGTGTCCTGCCACACCAGCCGCTCGCGCGCCGGCAGCGTGGCTGCCACCGCCGCCACCGTGATCGCCGGCAGAAACACCAGCGGAGCCGTTACCACCACCGCTCTGCGCGCCGGCCGCACCACCACCGTCCGCCGGTGCGCCCGGACGATCGGATGCCGCGGATGAACCACCACCCGCGTTCTCCTCACCGGCGCCCGCCGAACCCTCCGCCTCCTTTGCCCCACCGCGCTCCCCGCCGTCAGTAGCGCGAACAAGCCGCGCAGCATCGTTCTTCTTGTTCCCGTCATGGCAATCATTCTATCTCCTCTCGCGACAAATGGACAATCCTTCCGCCATTCGCTACAACAGTTTTGATGGATGACGCCAGGCATGACCTCGCCATGGAACTCTTCCAGCAGGCCTACGTCTCCCAGATGCAGGGCGACCTCGAGATCGCCGTCGATCTCTACAAACGCTCCATCGAGCTCTACCCCACCGCCGAAGCCTACACCTTCCTCGGCTGGACCTACAGCTTTCAGGGCCTCGTCGAGGAAGCCATCACGCAGTGCAAGAATGCCATCCTGATCGACCCCTCCTTCGGCAACCCCTACAACGACATCGGCGCTTACCTGATCGGGCAGGAGAAGTTCGACGAAGCGATCCCCTGGCTCGACAAAGCCATCCACAGCCGGCGCTATGAGTCCTACCATTACCCCTGGTACAACCTCGCCCGCGTCTATGCCCATAAGCAGCTTTTCAACAAAGCGCGGGAGTGCCTGGAAAAATCCCTCGCCATTGAGCCACGCTACAAGCTCGCCTCCGACGCTCTTGCCCGCCTGAAGACCCTCGTACAGTGAAGCGGCACGACTGGCTTGCCCTCGGCCTCTGTGCCTTCTTCGCCGTGCTGGCTTCCCTCTGGATCTCCAAGCCAGGCATCCATGCCGATGAAGCCAGCCTCGCCACCGCCATCTGGAATCCCGAACACAGTCCGCTCGCTGCCTGGTTTTTCGACAAGCGCATCTCACTGATGCAGCTCTCCTACCTTGGTTCTCTCAAGGCCTGGCTCTACACTCCGATCTTCGCTCTGCTCAGCCCGTCAGCCGCCGTGCTACGCATCCCCATGATCTTGGCCGGGGCGCTCACCCTCTGGGTCATTTACCTGCTGCTGCGCGACGCGGTTTCCCCCCGCGCCGGTCTGCTTGCCTTGACACTGCTCGCCGCCGATCCTTCCTACCTCTGGACCACCCGCTGCGACTGGGGCCCTGTCGCCTTGCAACATCTCCTGACCACGGCGGGCGCGCTGGCCTTTTATCGGCGCCGCCACACACTCGGCGCTTTCCTGTTCGGCTTGGCGCTGTGGGACAAGGCAGTCTTCATCTGGACCCTGGCCGCACTGGCACTCTCGGTGGTGCTCCTCTATCGCAAACAACTGATCGCACGCCTGCGCCCGGCCGCCCTCATCCTCGTCACCGCCGCCTTCCTCCTCGGAGCCTATCCGCTGCTCCGCTACAACGTCACCTTCCGCGGCTCCACGGCTTCCGACACCGTACACCTCGCCGCCGAATCGATTCCCGAAAAGGCCGGCCTGCTGGCCTCCACGCTCAACGGCGGCCGCCTGTTCGGCTACCTCGTCCGCGACCGCGATGCAGGACCCAAGTCCACCTACGCCTGGCTGCTCCTGGTTGCCTGCGCCGTGGCCTGGCCGCTCTGGCGACGACACTCCTACCACCGCGCCGCCTGGTTCTTCCTGCTGTTGTCAACCTTCACCTGGCTCTTTATGGCCGTCACCAAAGGAGGCGCCGAATCGGTGCACCACCTCGTCCTGCTCTGGCCCTGGCCGCACTGCTTCATGGCCGTCGCACTTGCCGCGCTGCCGAAACGCGCCGGGCTGATCCCCGCGGCCGCCGTCGGTCTGCTCAGCCTCGCTGTCACCGCCAACTACTACAACAAGCTCCGCACCCACGGCGCCGACGTACCTTGGTCGGAGGCCATCTATCCGCTCCATGAGGAAATCCAGCGCCGTAACCCCGCGGTCCTCTATGTCACCGATTGGGGCATTCTGCAACCCTTGACCCTGCTCTCCGCCGGCCGCCTGCCCATCCAACAGTCCTTCGCGCAGATCGAGCCCGACCCGGATGGTCTATACGTTGCCCACACCGATCCCCACCAGGAATTCCCCGACGCCAACGGCAAACTCGAAGTCCCCGGCTTCCGCCGCCAGCTCCTTCAAACCATCTCCGATCCGCAAGGCGAACCTATCTATGAGTTGTTCCGCTACCTTCCCGCTCAACTCACGGAAGGACTACCGTGATGTCTGTTCTGCGAAAGTCACGGTCCAAAGTCAGCAGCGGGCTGTTTTCCCGCTTTGCCAGCGCATAAGCGAAGCAATCGCCCAGGTTCAACGGAAAGCGCAGCCGGGCTGAGGCTGCTATCTCCGCCTCTTGCGCGCCAGGAGCGGTCAGCAGGATCGACGATCCGGCAATCATTTCCCTCACCGCGGCGATCAGGTTTGGCTGCCGGTCCTCCACCAGGATCAAGGTCTCCGCATAGTTCACCGTGCTCATTCGCAATGGACTAGACGATCCCGCCAGTTGATCCACCACCCAGGGACCATGCTTGTCGTTAAAAAGCACCGCCAGAAGCGCGGGGGTGTCTATGACCACAGCTCGTCCTCGCTCGTAAACTGGGGCTTCTTGTGGAGTGGGGCCTTCAGCGCCGCGCCCAGCCAGGAGCGGAAGTCGGTTTCCGGCGCTTTCCACCGTCTTGCCACTTCCGATACTGCCATCCGCACGGCATCCGATTTCGTTTTCAAGCCCTTGCGCTTCATGTAGGTGCGCAGGTCCCGTTCAAACTCCGGAGTCACCGTGAGGTTCATCTGCTTCATACATATCAGTATACAGGGACGCCCTGTAACACGGATTTGCTGTTCTTCTCAAATACCACTTGAATCCCGCACCCACATCGCATTATGCTGTTCCTACATTTTCGTTGGAGGCAAGACTGGGAATGTCGTCCATCGACGTGCCGCTCCGGCAGGGCCGTTTTGGCCAGACTTCGCGGCGGGACCTGTGGTGGGTCCAACCGCTCGTGGTGTTCTGCGCCCTGTCCGCCTTCCTCATCTACGCCAACTGGGCCGCCTTCCAGGGCGAACATTTCCGCTTTGGCCCCTACCTGTCCCCCTTCTATTCGCCGGAACTTTGGGGCGACCCCGTCGAAAGCTGGTTCGGCGCAAAGCCCGCCTGGTGGCCGGGGTGGCTCCCGTTCAGTGCCGCCATTATCATCCTCTGGGCCCCCGCCGGTTTCCGCGTCACCTGTTACTACTACCGCGGCGCTTACTACAAGGCGTTCTGGGCCGACCCGCCCTCCTGCACAGTTGGTGAACCCCGCACTCACTATCGCGGCGAAAACTCCTTCCCGCTGATCGTGCAAAACATCCATCGTTACTTTCTCTATCTTGCGCTCATCTTCCTGTTCTTCCTCGCCCACGACGTCTGGAAGGCGCTCTGGTTCACCGATTCCGCCGGCGCGGCCACCTTTGGCATCGGCGTCGGCACCCTCGTGCTCGCCGTCAATGTCACGCTGCTCGGCGGCTACGCGCTCGGTTGCCATTCGCTCCGCCACCTGATCGGCGGCCGCCGCGACCTGTTCACATCCAACACCCGCCGCAACGCCTACGTTTGCGTCAGCTGCCTCAACCGCCGCCACATGCTGTGGGCCTGGATGAGTCTGTTCTGGGTCGCCTTTTCCGATATCTACGTCCGCCTCTGCTCGATGGGCATCTGGACCGATTGGAGACTCCTCTAACGATGCCCCATCATCCCGTGCATGAGTACGACGTCCTGGTAATCGGCGCCGGCGGGGCCGGACTGCGCGCCGCCATTGAAGCCTCCTCCGCCGGCGTCAAAGTCGGCGTCGTCTCGAAATCCCTCCTCGGCAAGGCGCACACCGTGATGGCCGAAGGCGGCATCGCCGCCGCGCTCGCCAACACCGACACGCGCGACGACTGGCGGGTACACTTCTCCGACACCATGCGCGGCGGCCAGTACGTCAACAACTGGCGTATGGCGGAGATCCACGCCAAGGAGGCGCCCGACCGCGTCCGGGAACTCGAGGCCTGGGGCGCGCTGTTTGACCGCACGCCAGACGGCCGCATCCTGCAACGCAACTTCGGCGGCCACCGCTACCCGCGCCTGGCCCACGTCGGCGACCGCACCGGCCTGGAGATGATCCGCACCCTCCAGGATCACGGCATCCACAAGGGCATCGGCTTCCACATGGAAACCACGATGCTCACGCTGCTTCAGGACGCCGGCCGCGTCATCGGCGCATTCGGCTATGAGCGCGAACGTGGCCGCTTCCAGATCTTCCATGCCAAGGCCGTCGTGCTCGCCACCGGCGGCATCGGCCGCGCCTTCAAGATCACCTCCAACAGTTGGGAGTACACCGGCGACGGCCACTCCCTCGCCTACCATGCCGGCGCGGCGCTCATCGACATGGAGTTCGTGCAGTTCCACCCCACCGGTATGATCTGGCCGCCGGGCGGCCGCGGCATCCTGGTCACCGAGGCCGTCCGCGGAGAAGGCGGCATCCTGCTCAACAAGGACGGCAGGCGGTTCATGTTCGACGACATTCCGCCCGCCTACCGCAACCAGACCGCCGACAACGAAGAGGAAGGCTGGCGCTACACGCAGGGCGACAAGAACGCCCGCCGCCCACCGGAGCTATTGACGCGCGATCACGTCGCGCGCTGCATCGTACGCGAAGTGCGCCAAGGCCGCGGCAGTCCGCACGGCGGCGTTTTCCTCGATGTCTCCTGGATCAAGGCGAAGCTCCCCAATGCCGCCGAGCACATCAAGAAGAAGCTGCCCAGCATGTATCACCAGTTCAAGCAGCTTGCCGATGTCGACATAACACGCGAACCGATGGAAGTAGGGCCGACGACCCACTACGTCATGGGCGGCGTGCGCGTCGATGCCGAGACCCAGATGTCCGACGTCCCCGGCCTGTTCGCCGCCGGAGAGTGCGCAGCGGGCATCAACGGAGCCAATCGCCTCGGCGGCAACTCGCTCTCCGATCTGCTCGTGTTCGGCAAGCGCGCCGGAGAACATGCCGCCGCCTACGCCAAGGCCAACGGCGCGGGCCAGATCAACAACGCGCAAATCGAGAAGGCCGAGCGCGCCGCCATGGAGCCTTTTGAGCGCAACAGCGCAGTCAACCCATACCAAGTGCAGGAGCAACTCCAGGACATGATGCAGGACCTGGTTGGCATCGTCCGGCGCGAGGAGGAAATGCTCTGCGCGCTGGACCGTCTGCGCGAGCTTCGCGCGCAAGCCGCCCAGGTGGTTGTCCCCGGCAACCGCGAATACAACAACGGCTGGCACACCGCGCTCGATCTCGACAACCTGTTCACGGTTTCCGAAGCCATCACGCGCGCAGCGCTTGAGCGCAGGGAATGCCGCGGAGCGCAGTTCCGCGATGATTATCCGGAAAAGGATTCCACCTACGGCGCCATCAGCTTCCTCATTCGAAAAGCCGCGGACGGCTCCATGCAAGTCTCCCGCGAACCGATCCCCGAACTTCGCCCCGACCTCAAGCAGATCATCGAGGAGTTCAAATAATGGCCCAGGCAACCTTCCGCATCTGGCGCGGCGATTCGCAAAACGGCTCTTTCCAGGACTACAATGTCGAATCCGCTCCCGGCATGGTCGTGCTCGATGCCGTGCATGACATCCAGGGCTCGCAGGCTCCGGATCTCGCCGTGCGCTGGAACTGCAAGGCTGGCCGCTGCGGCTCCTGCTCGGCCGAGATCAACGGCAATCCCAAGCTGATGTGCATGACGCGCATGAGCACGCTCGATCTTTCGCAGCCCATCACCGTTGAGCCGATGCGCGCCTTTCCGCTGGTGCGCGACCTGGTCGCCCACGTCGGCTCAAACTACCGCGCCAAGAAATCGATCCGCCCCTTTAAGCCGCGCCCGCCCGACTTCCCTGATGGGACGTGGCGCATGCACCAGCGCGACGTCGACCGTGTCCAGGAGTTCCGCAAGTGCATCGAATGTTTCCTTTGCCAGGACGTCTGCCACGTGCTGCGCAACCATGGTCTCCATGAGCAGTTCATCGGCCCGCGCCTGTTCGTCTATTCCGCCGCGCTCGAGATGCATCCGCTCGACACCGAATCCCGCGCCGGCGCGCTGAAGCACAGCCACGGCATCGGCTTCTGCAACATCACAAAATGCTGCACCAAGGTTTGTCCGGAGGAGATCACCATCACCGACAACGCCATCATCCCGCTCAAGGAGCGTGTCGTGGACGAGTATTATGATCCTATACGCCGCCTTTTCCGGGTTTTCACCGGCTGAGGCTCCCTGAAGGGAGGTTGTCATGTATGAGATGAAGCCGATCTCGGCGCAGGCGATTCCGGAAGCCCTCGCCAAAGCGGAACGTTACCGCCTCCTCAACAACCCTCGCCAGGCGGAAAGCATCTGCCTCGACGTGCTCTCGGTCGACCCCGACAACCAGAAGGCCGTCGTCATGCTCATCCTGGCCTGCACGGATCAATCCGACAGCGTCATCACGATCAACGGCGCCCGCAAATACCTGCCCAGACTTGCCAGCGAATATGAACGCGCCTACTACGCCGGCATCATCTGCGAACGCCTCGGAATGGCGCACTGGAAACACGCGACGCCAGGCTGCGGGATGGACGCCTACCAGTGCCTCCGCGAAGCGATGGAGTTCTACCTGAAAGCCGAAGCCGTCCGCCCGCAAGGCAACGATGATGCGCTGCTTCGCTGGAACGCTTGCGCCCGCACGCTGATGGCGCACCCGGAAATGCACGCCCGCCCGCCGGAGACGCCACGCGTAGTGCTGGACGACTGACAGCAAGCCCGTTATCGTGAGCGGCCGCAAGGTCTGGTCCGCGCTTCGTCATAACCGATTCGATGCTTGGATCACCATCCGCACCGTTTCCCCCGCCGCCTCCTGATCCGTCACCCTCGCCTTCCACTCCCCGCGCGGTTTCCCCCTTGGACCGGGCAGCCCCGTGTTCGCCCTATCATACTGCTCGTCCCGCCCGCCCATCTTCCAGATCACCAGTTCCAGCGACGGAACCACGTACAAGCAGTGCCCTCCTGAACCCGACTTCCAGAACGCATCCCGCGGCACGCCCTCCAGGTGCCCGTCCCCGTTCACCGTGAACTGATAGCTGTACGGATAATGCGGATTGAACTCCGACAACCTCCCGCACGCGCGCACGTAACTCTCCGGCACAACCGGCCGCTGCCCCCACCTACCGCCCTTCAGCAGCAGATACCCGAACCGTAGCATGTCCCTCGCCCGCAGCGCGATCCCGCCGCCGCCCGGCGTGTGCTTCAGCGGTCGGTTTCGGTAGCCCCACCCCCAGCGCCCCCATCCCAGAGGCCCCGCGATATACCGGCGCGTGAACTCCTCGAGTTCCCTCCCGCTCACCCGCCGTAGAATCATCGACACCAGGTGAATCGAGGAGGTCGCGTAACTGTACCCTTCGCCCGGCTCGCACCATAGCGTCCGCGCATTCCGCGCCCCGTCGCGCCGCCCCAGCGACATCTCATCCTCCATCGCCTCCCACCCGTCCGGCCCCTCCGGGTCCAACCGCACCTCCCGCCCGCGCACATAACCCGGATTGTTCCCCCGAATCCCCGCCGTCATCGAAAGCAACTGCCCTAGCTGTATCCTCCCTCGTGCCTCCTCCGCCATCGGCTCAGCCAAATAGCGTGACGAGTACACCCGCGTCTTCAACCCTTCCGGAAACATCTCCGGCCGCTGTCCCAACAGGATCCCCGTCGCGACGCTCGTCACCGATTTCCCGCACGAAGCCAGGTTTGGCGCCGCCTCCCCATCCGCCAGCCCGAAGTACCGCTCATAAATCAGCCACCCGTCCCGCACCACCGCCAACCCGCCATTCTTCGTGCTGCCCTGAATGTACTCAAACACCCCATCCAGCGCCGCGCTGGGGCGTCTTCTCCATCCCCCCTCCCGATCCGGCGGCGGAAAATACTCCTCCGCGCCTGCTAACATTGCCGGAGCCGCCAACAAGCATCGCCGCGAAATCAATCCCGTTTTCATGCAGTTGCTCCCTACCGTCACAACCCAGGAACCTACAAGGTGCGGACCTGAAGCGCAAGCAAAGAGGCCGAGAAGGTGATACCGTCTTCTTGTGAAGTCACCTTGGTACTCTGGATGAAAATTATATAGCCCGCCATGCGACTGATACTTATTTTCAGCATTGTGGTAGTGAGTTGGGCGGCCGATGCCGATGCTCTGCGCAAGGATGTGATGCTGTACTCTTCGTTCGACAAAGGCATCGATGCCGATATGGCGAAGGGGGACCGGCGGTTGCATACGGCCACGTCTTATCGCGAGCGGGGGGACGCCAAGCCGGGGCTGCATCATCCCGATGTTTCGATCGCGCCGGGCAAGGGGCTGTCGGGCGATGCGCTGGAGTTCCGGAAGAAGAACGTCAAGGCGGTTTACTATCCGGCTTCGGGCAACGTGAATTTCGTGAACGGGCGCTGGAGCGGCACCATTTCGTTCTGGCTGAGCCTGGATCCGGATGTGGATTTGGAGCCGGGGTTCTGCGATCCGATACAGGTGACGGCGGAGGCTTATAACGACTCGGCGATTTGGGTGGATTTCACCAAGGATGACAAGCCGCGCCATTTCCGGCTGGGGGTATTTGGGGCGTTGAAGAACTGGAATCCGCAGAATCTGCCGGCGGACAAGTATCCGGCGTTTGAGAAGAGGCTGATCACGGTGAAGCGGGCTCCGTTTGGAAAAGGTAAGTGGACGCATGTGGCGATTACACACACGGGGCTTGGCTCCGGCCATGGCGGGCAGGCGAGCCTGTATCTGAACGGAGAGTTGCAGGGGACGACGGAGATGATCCCGGAGCGGTTTGAATGGGACATGGCGAGGGCGGCGATCCGGCTGGGGGTGAATTACGTGGGGCTGTTTGACGAGCTGTCGGTGTTCTCGCGGCCGCTGGATGCGGGCGAGGTGCGCACACTGTACGGGTGGAACCGCCTTCTCCAGAAGTAGAGGGCCCAGGCCGCGGCGGCGATGGCGGCGAGGCCTTCCGGGAAGAAGGTTGGGCCGCCTGGCAGGAATTGGCGCGCCACGCCGAGCACGAGTTGTTCGGAGAACTTCGCATGGCCGAGGTTGGCGAGCAGAGCGATGGCGGTTCCTTGGTCCGGATAAAGCAGCAGCAGGGAGGTGCCGCCGGAGCCTGCGCCGAAGTGGAAGACCATCTTGCGCAGCCGCCAATCGCGGAGCACCATCCAATCCATGGCCACTCCGACAGGCGACCAGCGCGGCGTGCGCGGAGTCCAGAAGAGGCGCACGGTTTCCCGTTTCAGAAAACTGCCCTCAAAGTGTGCGGAGCCGAAGAGGACAAGGTCTTCGGCTGTGGAGCTGAATCCGCCGCCGGCCCACTTGTTGCTGTAGTCGTTGAAGGGCGAGAGGACGCGAGATCCATCGGTGGAGTAGGGCGTGACATCGTCGTAGCCGGCGCTTTCCTCGCGCGCGCCCACCTCGGCGGTACTGTGCATGCCGAGCCGTTCAAAGATACGGCGGCGCATGTGATCAGGAAAGGTATCGGCGGTAGCGCCTTCGATGGCGGCGCTCAACAGGACGTAGCCGTAACTTGAGTAGAAGGAGTCCGTATCGGGCTCAAACAGCAGCGGGTCGTGCTGGAACTTTTCGAGGCTGGCGGTGGCGGTTGGGTAATGTCTGGTGTTGATGGATTCGGAATCGTCGCGGTAGCCCCGAATGCCGGCGCGATGGCTGGCCAACTGGCGCGCCGTGATGGGGTGGCTTTTCTCCGGGAAGGAGGGAACGTAGCGGCGGATGGGGACGTCGAGATCGAGACGGCCTTCTTGATGGAGGAGAGCGAGGGCCGCGGCGGTGAGGCACTTGGAGACGCTGTGGACGCGGAAGCGTATTGCGGGCGCCGCGGGAATCTTGCGCTCGAGGTCGGCGTAGCCGAAGGCTTGCGACCAGATGATAGCGCCGTGCTTGGCGGCCGCGGCGGAGAAGCCTGGCACGCCTCGTTGGGCCATGAAGGTATCGATGTGTGATTGGGCGGGTGCAGCGAGGAAGCGATGTTCCAGCCACCAGACGGCGGCAACCCAGCCAAGCAGTCCGAGGGAAAACAGGCCCGCCATGGCCAGCAAGGCGCGGCGGAGACGTCTAGAAGGCATGGGCCAGCGCCGCGGCTCCGGCGATGCCTTCGCAGCCGACGGCGCGGATGAGCGGAACTTCACGGCGGAGCATGGGCCAGGTGCGGGATTTGAGTTCGGCGGCGAGGGGATCGAAAAGCGCGGGGCCGGCTTCGGCGATGTGGCCGCCGAGGATGACGATTTCCGGATCGAAGATCAACAGCAGTCCGGCGAGCGCGGCGCCGAGGCGGCGGATGGCCTTGCCGATGATGGATTGGGCGATGGCGTCACCGGCCGCGGCGGCATGAAAGACGCCTTCGCAGGAGAGCGAGGGCATGCGGGCCAGCGCCGAGTCGCAGCCGGAGTGGATGATGCGGAAGGCTTCGGCCTCGATCGCCTTGGCGGAGAAGACGGTTTCAAGACACCCGCGGTTGCCGCAGATGCAGTGAGCACTGTCCGGCTCCACGGTGAGATGGCCGATGTGTCCGGCGAGGCCGGTGGCGCCGCGCAGGAGCTGGCCGTCAGCGACGATGCCTCCGCCGACGCCGGTGCCGAGCGTGAGCATGATCGCGTTGCGGCGGCCTTTGGCCGCGCCCCAGCGGATTTCGCCCGCCATGGCGGCGCGGGCGTCGTTGTCTGCGGTGGTGGGCAGCGTTGAGCCGGTGAGGCCGGCGAGGCGCAGGCCTTCCAGGAAATGAAGCGTTCCGGGGAGGACGCGCACAAGGGTTGTGACGGGATCGATGACGCCTTTGCAGCCGATACCGATGGCGGCGGCTTCCGAGCCGTACTGTGTGGCGATGGAGGTGAGCAGAGCGGCCATGGCATCGGCGGAGATGGGTGACTGGTGGCTCTGGCGGTCAAGAACAGAGCCATCGGAGGAGACCAGGCCTGCCTTGACGGCGGTTCCGCCGATATCGATGCCGATGGCGTTCATGCGGGCGAGACCATGGTATCCGATCCGGCGGAGTACAATCTCCCCATGAACTTTAGGATCGCTTGTTTCGTGTGGATTGCCTCCGTGGCCTGCGCGGCGGATGGGAAGCCGTTGTTCAACGGCAAGAGCCTGGATGGCTGGGAGGTGATCGGCGACGGGCAATGGACGGTGATGGCCGACGGCACGCTGCTGGGGCAGCGGCAGGTGGACTACAAGAAGGTGCTAGTGCCGGGAGGCGCAATCAAGACGGACCGCGAGTTTCGCGGCTGGGTGGATACGCAGTCGTGGCTGTACACAGTGCGGAACGATTTCGCGGAGTTCGATTTGACGCTGGAGTATTGGACGAGGTCGCCGGGAAACAGCGGCGTTTCGATCCGCGACACTTCGCGGGCGAAGTGGGGCGTAATCACACCGCCCGACTTCAGCAAGACGCCGTCGAAGATCGGCTACGAGATACAGATCAACAACCGGTATCCCGATCCGACGCCGTCGGGCAGCATCTATACGTTCGCGAAAGCGCCGGTTGGCGCGCAGAGGGTGGACGACTGGAACACGATGGAGGTCTCCTCGCGCAAGGACAAGATCACGGTGAAGTTGAACGGGAAGGTGGTGGCGGAGCATCCGGGCGATCCGCAGCGTTCGCTGACAGGGCCGATCGGGCTGCAGCTGCACGATCAGTTTTCGGTGGTGAAGTTCCGCAACATCCGGATCCGGGAGGTTGGGAAATGAGCATCAGCAGGCGTACGGTGCTGGCGGCCCCGCTGACGCTTTGGGCGCAGCCGGCGCGTTACGGCATTCTCATTCGTGGCGGAGAGGTTGTGGACCCGAGCCGGGGCTTCCGGCAGCGCGCCGATGTGGCGACGGCGGGCGATCGGGTGGTGGCGATTGAGCCGTCGCTCGATCCGTCGCGTGCCGGGGAGGTGATCGACGCCAGCGGCATGATGGTGACGCCGGGACTTGTGGATCTGCACACGCACTGTCACAGCGGATTGGGCATAGGGATTGACGCCGATCCTGTGGCGGCGCGTAGCGGCGTCAGCACGTGGGTGGATGCCGGAACATTCGCTCATAACGAAATCGCGGGGTTCCGGCGGTTCATCGTGACACCGGCGAAGGTGCGGATCTACGGCTACGTGTATTTGTATCCAAACAGCCGCAACCCTGATGTGGATCCGGTGCCGTATGTGCGCGGGATGATTAAGGCGACGGGCGAGGCAGCGCAGAAGAACCGCGACATCATCCTCGGGGTGAAGTTTCAGGTGGGCGCAAATATGAACGGGCGATACAGCCTCGAGTTTCTGAAGCTGGCGCGCGAGCTGTGCGACCGGTTCGAGCTGCCGCTGATGGCGCATATCAGTTTCGCGCCGCCGCAGACCGATGAGGTGATGGCGCTGATGAAGAAGGGCGACGTGGTGACACACTGCTTCAACGGCCACACGCTGGGGATCCTGGACGAGAGCGGCAAGGTGAGGCCGAGCGTGAAGGAGGCGCGGTCGCGCGGGGTGCTGTTTGATATCGGACATGGACTAGGGAGTTTCAATTTTCCGGCGGCGAGGAAGGCGCTGGACGACGGGTTTTTGCCGGATTCGATTTCGACCGATATCTACACGCTGAACGTGAACGGGCCGGTCTACGACATGCCGACGACGATGTCGAAGCTGCTCCACCTGGGGATGAAGCTGGAGGATGTGCTGCTGCGGTCGACCTATAATCCCGCACAGGTAGTGAACCGGGTGCCGGGGATGGGCACGCTCGCGGTGGGCGGACCGGCGGATGTGGCGCTGTTGAGATTGGAGGAGGGCAGTTACACGCTGGTTGATTCGCAAAAGAATGCGGTGACGGCGAAGCAGCGGCTGGTTGGGAGGCTGGCGGTGTGCAAGGGGAAGAGGATTACAGCGGCCTGAGAGTGTTCAGGCTATGTCTCCGTAGTGCCGCCGCAGTCTTTGCAACTCCCCCTTCAGCTCCGCCGTCACCGCAGCCTGATCCGGCTCACCGTAGAGGTTCCGCAACTCGTTCGGATCCTTCTCCAGATCAAACAACTCCCAATAATCGCCCTCCGCGTAATAGTGGATCAGCTTGTGGCTCGCCGTGCGCACGCCGCGGTGCGGTCCGATCCGGTGCGGCGTGAAGTATTGGAATGACGGGTCCGCCATCGCATCCTTCCCCTTCCCCGCCAGCACCCACGAGTTCTCGTAATAGGAGTAGTAAATCGACTTCCGCCAATCGTCCGGCGCACCCCCTTCCAGCACCGGCCTTAGCGACCGCCCTTGCATCGACGCCGGAATCTCCACCCCCGCGTAATCCAGAATGGTCGGGGCGATGTCGATATTCATCGCCATCTGGTTCACTACCTGCCTCGCCTTTGCTCCCGGCACGCGCACGATCAGCGGCACGCGCAGGCTCGGCTCATACATGAACCGCTTGTCATACCAGCCATGATCGCCCACGAAAAAGCCGTTATCGGAGGTGTAGATGATCAACGTATCGCCGGTCAGCTTCTGCTCATCCAGATATCCGAGCACGCGCCCGAGATTCTCATCCACGCCGGCGATCGCGCCGTAGTAATCCTTCACGAACCGCTGATAGATCCACCGCTTCTTCTCCGCCGCCGGCAAGTTCTTCGGCAACTCCGGATAATCCCCCTCCAGGCTCACATCGAACCGCATATCCTCGGCCTCGCGCGCCACCTTCCGCGTCGCGTAATCATCGTCGAACGTCGCCGGATACGGCAGCTCCACCCTCTCGTAGAGCTTGGCGTGCCGCGGCGCGGGCTTGAACGGCCGGTGTGGAGCCTTGTGCTGATAGACCAGGCAAAACGGCTTGTCGGACTTCTGCTTCAGGAACTCCAGCGCCAGGTCCGTTGTCACATCCGTCGCATAGCCGGGAATCTTCCGGCGTGTCCCGTTGTCGATGAACTCCGGATCAAAGTAGAGCCCCTGCCCCGGTAACACGCACCAGGAATCAAACCCCACCGGATCATGGCTCAAATGCCACTTCCCGGCGATCCCCGTTCTATAGCCCGCCTTTTGCAGCAACTGCGGATAGGTAGCGATCGCGGGATTCATGCGCTCCACCGCATCCTTGGCCTCCGAGTTCCCCAGGATCCCGTGCACATGCGAATAGGCCCCCGTCAGCACCGTCGCCCGCCCGGGCGCGCACAGCGAATTGGTCACGAACGAATTCGCGAAGCGGACCCCCTCCCCCGCCAGCCGGTCCATGTTCGGCGTCCGCACGAGCGAGTTCCCATAACATCCGACATGGCCCACCGCATGATCATCGGTCATCACAAACAGGATGTTCGGCCTCTTCCTGCCCCGCGAGCACGAGGCCGCCGCCATCGCCAAGCCCGCCTGCAACGCCTCCCGTCTCGTAATCGTCCTCATCGTGCCAGCGATTATACCGAGGCTTGCGGGCCTGCCGCGAGAAGCCGCTTTGCTACACTGAAGCGTTGCATGGAGCGGTTTCTCGCGTTTCTTGTTTTATCCTCTGTCACTGCATGGGGCAGTAGTGTGTTGGTGGCTCCCTTCGCGAACCGGACGACGGAGCCGAACCTGGACTGGATCGGAGAGAGTCTGTCGGAGGCAGCGCGCGAAGCACTGGCGGCGGCGGGCGTCGAGGTGACGCCGAGACCGGAGCGTCAGGAGGCGCTGCGGAGGCTGGCGTTGCCGGCGACGGGACAGATCACGATCGCCAGCGGGGTGCGGCTGGCCGAGCAGGTGCAGGCGCGAGTGCTGGTGACGGGGCAATTCGAGTTGATGGCGGCGCCGGAGGGATCGGCGAGCCGAGGGTCGCTGCGTGTGACTGCGCGGGCGATTGATCTGGAGCAGGTGACGGAGAAGGCGGAGTTCGCCGAGACGGGGGCGCTGGAGGACCTGGGGCGGATCCAGTCGAACTTGGCCTATCAGCTGGTGCGGTCAATCGAGGCGAAAAGCCTGGTGACGCGAGAGGAGTTCGACCGTCGGCATCCGCCAGTGAAGATCACGGCGCTGGAAAACTACATCCGGGGGCTGATGGCGGGGACGGCGGAGCAGCGGCACCGGTTTTTCACGCAGGCATACCGGCTGGATGGGACGCTATGGCAGCCGTGCCTGCATCTGGGGCGTATGCACTACGAGCAGGAGAATTACCGTGAGGCGGCGGGATGGCTGGAGAAAGTGGGACCAGGGTGGCCGGAATCCGGAGAGGTCATGTTCTTGCTGGGAGTGAGCCGGTTTCAGACGGGGGATTTTGAAGGGGCGCTGCGGGCGTTTGAAACGCTGGCCCAGGGCAGCGGGAACCCGGATGTGATCAACAATCTTGGCGCGGCACAGCTGAAGCTGGGGCAGGCGTCGGCGCTGGATAACTTCCGGCGTGCGCTGGCGGCGGACGCGACGGATCCGGACTATCATTTCAATACCGGCTACGCGCTGTGGAAGCGGGGAGATTTTGAAGAGGCGGCGGACCGGTTCCGCGCGGTGCTGGACAGGGAGCCCGGGGATCAGGACGCGATACTCCTGTTGGGGCGTTGCCTGAAACGAAGCGGACCGCGGACGGGGGATTTGCGGGCGGAGAATCTGGAGCGGATCAAGGACGTATTGGAAGCGCGCTAGAGGTTGAGAAATCGCCCTCTATCGGGGAAACTAACAATCTATGGCCACTGGCGCCGAATTGTTTGTTGACTCAATGGAGAAGCTGGGGATCCGGCTGATCTTCACTCTGGTTGGTGATCACCTGAATGAAGTGCTGTCGGTGGCGGGCCGGCGCGGCATCCGGGTGGTGGATTTCCGGCACGAATCCGGCGTCACGCACGCGGCCGACGCCTGGGGTCGCATGCATCGCAAGCCGGCTATTTCGCTGGTGACCGGCGGACCGGGTCACACCAATTCGCTGACGGGGATCGCTACGGCCTACCAGGCCGCCAGCCCGCTGATCGCGGTGAGCGGAGCGCCTTCGGCGGCGCTTGCCGGGCGGCAGGTGTTTCAGGTGATCGATCAGGTGGGCATGGCGGCGCCTGTCTGCAAGTGGGCGGCGCAGCCGGCCAGCGGCGCGCAGATCCCTTACTATCTCGGCAAGGCTTACCAGGAGGCGGTCAGCGGCCGGATGGGCCCGGTGCACCTGACGATTCCGGTGGACATGTTCGCCGGGGAGGCGGTGAACCCGTTGCCGCTGCCCAAGCCTTCCGCGCAGCCAGCGGCGGCGCCGGCATCCGCGGAGGTGCTGCGCGCGCTGCGGCTTTTGGAGAAGGCGGAGCGGCCGGTTGTGATCGCGGGTTCGGGCGTATGGTGGGCCGATGCGGGCGCCGAGCTCAAACAGTTCCTTCGGAAGACCAGCTTGCCGTACTACTCGGTGACGATGGGGCGCGGCGTGGTGCCCGACAATGCGCGCAACAACTTCGGCTACGCGGACGGCGCGCTGAACAAAGCTGTGCACAAGGCGTTTCAGGAGGCTGATGTCGTGCTCGTGCTTGGCAAGCGGATCGACTACCGGCTTGCGCTCGGCGGTCCGCGTCTGTTTTCGGGGAACGCGAAGTTCATCCAGGTGGACATTCATGCGCAGGAGCTTGGCCTGACGCGCGCGCTGGAGCTGGGCATCTGCGCCGATGTGAAATCGACGCTGGCGGCGATGACGCAAGCGCTCGGCCGTCGCAGCTGGAAGGCGCGCGTGGAATGGATCCGCGCGCAGCGCTCCTATCGCGACGCCTGGAAGAAGCAGCTGGCCGCCACGGCGTCGGACCGTTCGCGGCCGATTCACCCGGCGGCGTTCTTTGAGGAGCTGGCGAAGGCGCTGCCGCCGGACATTCTCTATTCCTGGGACGGTGGCGACTTCATCCACTGGGGGCGCGCCACGCTGCCCGCGATGACCGGCGGCGGCTGGCTGCGATTGGGTCCGCTGGGCACGATCGGCTCGGCGCTACCCAATTCCATCGCCATGCAGATGGCGCATCCGGACCGGCCGGTGGTGATGATCACCGGCGACGGCTCGCTGGGCTTCTATCTGGCGGAACTCGATACGTTGGTGCGGCACAATCTGCCGGTGGTGATCATTGTGGGTAACGACGCCGGCTGGGGTCTGGAGCGGGAGTTGCAAGGCGAGCTGTGCAACTCCACCGTCGCTTGCGAGCTTCGGGCGACGCGCTACGACGTGGTGATGCAAGGCTTCGGGGGGGCGGGGGAGAACATCGAGCGGCTGGATCAGGTGGGCCCGGCCATCCGGCGCGCCTTCCGGGCTCGGAAGCCGTATCTGCTGAACGTGAACGTGAGGGGCGCGCGCAGCCCGTTCACGGAGTGGCAGCTGAGCGGGAAGAAGAAGTAGGGCTCCCACTACTCCATCAACTCCGCGATATCGTGGCTTCCCCGCATTACGTGCAGGACAAGGATTTCATCGCCTGCAATGCGGTATATGCTTCTTTCAAGGTAGCCAAAACTCTGGCCGTTGTCACGGATCACACCGGATCCGGTAGCACGTAGGGTTCACGATACTTGCGGCGAAGCAGCGCATTCGCGTCGCGGTCGCCGGGGAAGGTCTCCGTGGCCGGATCGAAAGTCAGCTTCCTTCCCGTTCGGAACGCGATGTTCGCGAGGTGGCACAGCGAGGTGGATAGATGGCCTTCCAGAATCTCGCAGGCGAGATCTTCTCGCTTGCGCGAGCGGACGCAGTTGATGAAGTTCTGGAAGTGACTGACTTCCTCTCCTTCGACATCGGGGATGGCCGGGCCGGGTTTGTAGGCGATCTGGGGGAAGCTGACGTTGTTCAGCCGGTTGGAGACTCCGGACGGCGGATCGGGCGTTTCGCGCGGGGTGAACTCGCCGAGGACGGTGCTCCACTTGTTGGCCGAAGTTACGTAGCCGCGCGCGGTGTAGAAAAACTCGCCCATATGCACGCCGCCGAACGGCGGGCTGGGCAGCGTCGTCGCCTCCAGATCCACAAGCGTGCCGTCGGCATATTCAAAGGTAGCGTTTTGATAGTTGGGCGTTTCCTGGTCGGAATCGTCTTCGAACCGGCCACCGGAACAGGTCACCTTCACCGGATGCGTGTTTTTGCCCAGTCCCCAGCGCACGATGTCGATCGCGTGGACGCCGTTGTTGCCCACTTCCGTGGTGGCCGTGTCCCAGTAATAATGCCAACCGTAGTGGAACCGGTTCAGCGTGTAGGCGCGATACGGGGCGGGACCGAGAAACACGTCCCAGTGCACGCCGGCGGGAATTGAAGCTTCCTGCACTTTGCCGATGGTAGTCCGGCCGCGGTAGACGACAGCTTTCGCGCGATAGGCCTTGCCCAGCGCACCCTGCTGCACATAGCGCACGCCGGCGAGGTTCCGCCTTTCACTGCGCCGGTTCAGCCCGGCCTGCATCATACGCCCGTATTTCCGGGCGGCCTCCACCATCTTCCGGCCCTCGTAGAGGTTGTGCGAGACGGGTTTTTCGACATAGACATCCTTGCCTGCCTGGCAGCCCCAGATCGCGTGCAGCGCGTGCCAGTGGTCGGGAGTGGCGATGGAGATGGCGTCGAGATCCTTCCGCTCCAGCATTTTTCTGATATCGACGAAGGTCTCCGGACGGTCGCCGCCCAGTTGCTCCACCTCCTGCACGGCGGCGGGAAAGAGCCGCTCGTCAATGTCGCACAGGTAGGCAACCTTGACGCCGGGAATGCGCGCGAAGCTGCGGTAATGGTCGCGGCCGCGGCCGCGGAAACCGACCACTCCCAGCCGGACTTGATTGGCCGCCGGGTTCTGTGAGAATGCGGCGCCGGCGCCGAGCGCCGTCCCGACAACAAAATCACGTCTGGTTCTGTCCTTCATTTCATCCTCACTCTAGTGCAAACTGAAAAAGTCCCGTGCCGGCTGCGATGGAGATGTACTGCTTGCCTTCATGCATGTAGCTGATGGGGGCGGCCGATACCGCGCCGCCGAGGCGGATGCTCCAGAGCAGCTTTCCGGTTGCGGCATCGAGGGCCAGAAACTCACCCTGGCTGGTTCCGCTGAACAGCAGTCCGCCGGCCGTGGTCAGCAAGCCCGATGTCGGTGTGCGGCGCAGACGGAACTCCCATTTGCGATCGCCAGTCTCCGGATCCAGCGCACGAATCGCCCCATAGGATTCCTCTCCGGGGATCAAGCGCTGGCCGCCGCCGTTGAAGAATGCGCCGGGTTTGTATTCGGCTTCACCTTTGTAATAGATGGCCCCCTCTTCGCGCGCGGGCACGTAGAAGAGCCGCGCCTGCGGACTGTAGGAGGGGCTGTACCAGTTTGTGCCGCCGCCCAGGCTGGGCCAGACGGTGTTGCCTTCCTCGGTCGGCGTGGTGTTGGGCAGCACCATCGGGCGGCCGTTGTCATCGAGTCCCGACGCCCAGGTCTGTTTGACGTAGGGCTTGCCTTGCAGGAATTTTCCATGGCCGCGGTCCAGCACATAATAAAAGCCGTTGCGGTTTGCGGTGATCAGCATCTTGCGCGCGGCGCCGCGGAACGGGGCGTCGATCAACACGGGCACTTGAGTCGAATCCCAGTCATGCACGTCGTGCGGGGTGAACTGGAAATGCCATTTGCGCTGGCCGGTATCGGCGTCGAGCGCGACGACACAATCGGAGAAAAGATTGTCGCCCTTTCTGCCGTCCCCGTTCCAGTCCGGTCCCGGATTGCCGGTGCCCCAGAACAGGGTGTTCGACTCCGGATCGTAGGAGCCGGTCACCCAGATGGAGGCCGCGCCTGTCTTGTAGCTATCCCCGGCCCAGGTGTCGACGCCGAACTCGCCGGCGGTGGGAACGGTGTAGAAGCGCCATAGCCGCTTGCCGGTGGAGGGTTCATAGGCGTCGATGAAGGCGCGAATGCCGAACTCGCCGCCGGCGATGCCGGTGATCACCTTGCCCTCGATCGCCAGCGGAGCCTGCGTGGCGGAATAGCCCAGCTTGTAGTCGGCCATCTCGACGTCCCACAGCAGGCGGCCGGTGGCGGCATCGAGCGCCATCATGTGGCCGTCAATCGAGTTGTAGAAAACCTTGTCGTCGAGCACCGCAACGCCACGGTTGACGCGGCCGCAGCACAGGCGCAGATCGTCGGGAATGGTGCGCTGATAGGTCCACAACGCGCGGCCGGTTTTCAGATCCAGCGCCTTGACGATGTTCGGCGGCTCCGTGATGTACATCACGCCGTCGGCCACAATGGGCGAGGTCTGAAAAGCCTCCGTGGCGCGCGACTGATGCACCCACGCGACGCGCAGGCGGCTGACATTGCCGCGGTGGATCTGGTCGAGCTGGGAATAGCGGTGGCCAAGATAGTTGCCGGAATAGGTCAGCCAGCTCCCGGGCTCCTTGTACGCATGCAGAATGCGCTCATAGGTCACCTGCGCCGGGACAAGCATCGTGAGGCTCAACAGAAACAGAAGGGCTCGCATCAGTTTACCTCCACCAGCGTTGTCAGGTATGCCACCAGATCATCCAATTCCGCCGCCGTGAACTTGTCGCGGTAACCCGGCATGAGAGTGCGATTCGGCTGCAAAGCTCTCTCGGTCAGATCGGCTACGGCAAATGAGTGCGGCTTGCCGGCGTCATCGCGCATCAGAATATGGAAGGTGTCTTCGGCGAGAAGAATGCCGGTGAGCGTGCGGCCGTCCCTGGCAGCCACTCGCACTTGCTGATAGCCATCGGGTATCGTCGCCCCCGGATCAAGGAGGGCCTCCTTCAAGTAAGACGGGCTGCGGCGCGCTCCGATAGCGCTGAGATCGGGCCCCGACAGTCCTCCCATCACGCGAACCGTATCGCCGCTCCGCAGCCGCACGCTGTGGCAGGCGACGCACCCGCCCTTGCCGTCGTAAATCGCCTTGCCGCGCGAAGCGTCACCACTCACGACGTTGCGCTTGGCCCGGGCAAATGTGCGCATGTAGGCGGCCACTTGCGTTGCCTCGCGGCGGGTCATGTGCCAGGCGCCGGGCATTTCCGTGCCGGGAATGCCAAGCTCGATGATCCGGACCAGTTCTTCGTCATTCGCGGCGCGGGTGAGACGAGCCCGCGCCAGGTTGGCGCCCTTGCCGCCTTCCCCCGCCGGTCCGTGACAGAACAGGCAACTGCCGCGGTAGAGCTTTTCTCCGCGCTCCAGATCCGCCTTCGAAGTCGGCAGCTTGACCTTTTCTTTTTCTTTATCCACCTGCGCACTGGCCGTGGACAGACACAATACAAACCCGAGAATGGCTTTGCTCATAAGCTGGAACTATATTACTTTGCCGGTTGCTTCGCTGGAAAACCGGTGTCCAAGAAAGAGGCTCAGTTTGGCTTCTGGCTCCCGGTAAAGTTTGCGATGTCCACCGGCTTTCACGCTGAGCGCCTCCAGGAATTGATCCCGGCTCCATCCGCGGTCCGATGCCACCTGGGGCAGCAACAGTCCGCGCCGATCACCGCATTCCAGGTGCGCCCCATGTCGTCCGGCTTCGATTCTCTCAGGCGTGTCGATGCGCTTGAAGGGTGTCAGCAGGGAAATCTCGATATCCAGGGCAGCGGCTCGCACGGGCTTGGTCTCGAATCGGGAATCATCGAGGGCCGCCGACAATGCCAGGCCGGGAACAATGCTGCTGAGCGGCTTATCCCCGGTGATCCTTCCGACGCAGCCTCGCAGCTCGCCCTGTTCACGCAAGGTCACAAAGGCGGCTCCGCGCATGCCGCCGTCATCTTCGGTGTGCGGACGCTCGCCGTTGGTTTCGTAGTGAGCCAATGCGGTGCGCGCCAGTTCCAGGAGCTTTTCCCGCGCCGGGTTGCCGGGCTGAAAGCTGGAGGCCGGAAAATAGCCGAGCGCGGCGTAGCTGACCGAATGGCTAAAGCTGCCGGTAATCTCACCGGAGGTCTGGTAATCCAGCGTCCGCTGAAAGATCTCCTCACCGGCAAGGTTTTGCAGGCTGCGTTGAAGCAAGCGGATAGGCGCGCCGCCGCACAGATTGGACTCCGTGCTGTCGATTTCGGCTTGAAATAGCCCGGGTTCCAGGCTGCCTGACGCTTCCATCAACAGGCCGTCAAGCCGCGCCAGCCGGCCGGCGACATGTTCATCGGCTTCAAAGGGCCGGTATTGAAAGTCGCGGCCATAGTGAGTGAAATCGGAGCTGGCGACAAGCACGGCGCCTGCATCGATGAGCTCGGCCAGGCGCAAGGCTGCCCACTCGGTTTCCTCCGGCGTCATCTGGCCGACATAAACCGGCAACAAGGTTGCGTCCGGGAGCGCGTAGCGCAGGAAGGGCAGCTGGATCTCGACGGAGTGATCGCTGTGCTGTTGGGCGGGCTGGAGTTGGAATGGATGATGCCGGTCGACAGCTACCTCGCCAAGCGGCGTTTCGTAGTGGTCCAAGTCCGGGACGGCCAACCCTCGCACACCGCCGCGGTGGCGGAAGCCCAGCAGAACCACCCTCCGCACCCCCTGATCGCGCAAGTGGCGCCATACCGCGGCCGAAACGGCGCCCGAGTAGACCAAGCCGGCGTGGGGCACCAGATAAGCTTTGGCTCCCGTCATCAGGTAATCGCCGCATCGGTCGGCTGACTGGGCAAAGCATCGATCCAGCAACCTTGTCAGGTCTCCGGCGCCAGCCGGGTACCAGGAGCCGCAATAGGGGGATCGCCAAGTCATTGCTAGCCGCAGAGCCTTTCGATGCGCACCAGACCGTCGTAGCGCAGGTTGGGAGGGTTACTCCAGATACCTGGGATCGTGACGCCGCAGTCCGGGCAGTGCCCGCTTGCGGGAATCCTGTTTTCGAGCACGCGGAACCCTGTGCGGCGGACCAGAATGGAGTGACAGCCGTGGCAGCGCGTGTTCTCCCATTCGCCGGTTCTACCGGGCAGATTGCCGGCATAGACGTAGTGCAGACCTTCTTCCATGCCCCACTGGGCGGCGCGCGTCAGCGTTGCTGTCGGCGTGTTATCCGGATGGGTCATCTTGTAGTCCTTATGGAAAGCGGTGACGTGCCAGGGAATGTTGGGAGAGATACCGGCGAGGAAGCACGCAATGGATCGTAGCTCGGATTCTGAGTCGTTGAAGCCGGGAACAACGAGCGTCACTACTTCGAGCCAAAAGCCCATCTCATGAATGCGCGCGATGGAGTCAAGAATAGGCGCGAGCCTGCCTCCGAGACTGCGGTAGTGCGCCTCGTCGAAGCTCTTCAGGTCCACCTTGTAGAGATCCACCGAAGGCTTGATGAACGCGAGCACCTCGGGCGTCGCATTGCCGTTGGAGACAAAGCCGGTCAGCAGGCCTTCGCGCCGCGCGTGCTGGAAGACCTCGATGGCCCATTCGGCGGTGATGAGAGGTTCGTTGTAAGTGCTGACGATAACGCCCGCGCCGCGGGCTACGGCGAGCTGGGCCAGTTGCCTGGCGCTGGTGGATTGAAACTCGAGGGTGGAGCGCACGTCGCGCAGGGCTTGGGAAGTGACCCAATTCTGGCAGTAGCCGCAGTGGAGATCGCAGCCCAGCATGCCGAAACTGAATGCGGCCGTGCCGGGGTTCACGTGAAAGAAAGGCTTCTTTTCAATGGGGTCGCACTGCACTCCGGCCACATAGCCGAAAGGCGCATACAGTTGGCCCGCGCGATTGAACCGCACCTTGCACACGCCGTTGAAGCCGGCCGGGATGGGGCAGCGGTGGCCGCAGGCCAGGCAACGGATGCGATTGCCTTCCAACCGCTCCATCAGCGGCGATTCCCGCGTCCGGCGGGTGAGTTGTTGCGCCAGTGTCTGCATCATCAGCAACAACCTTCTCCTTCTATTTTATTGGATCGAATGGGTTAAATACCCTCATTTCCCCTTTCTTCTACTCTCTTTCCGGGATATCGCGGAATGGGTACCGGTCCGTACCATGTTAGAAGAGGTGAACCGCGTTGTCTGATTTCTACCAAACAGGCGTACTGACGACGCTCCACCGGCTGAAGCCAAACAATCTGGAGCGTCTGGAAGCCGAACTCGAAAAACATAGCCGCAACCGGCCGGTTGGCCTGGTGCTGCCGGCTCTTTACTCGGAATTTGAATCGCTGGCCATGCAACGAATCGTCCCGCAGCTGAAGGACGTCAGGTATCTGCAAAGGATCGTGGTCGCGCTGGGACGGGCGACGCGCGAGCAATATCAGCGGGCCTGCTCTTATTTCCAGGATTTCTATACGCCCGTCTCGATCTTGTGGGTGGATTCCGACCGCATCCAATCCATGCTGCGCATGTTGGAGGAACGCGGCCTGTCGGCGGGCGGAGACGGCAAGGGCCGCTCCTGCTGGCTGGCTTACGGCTACATGCTGGCCAAGCGCGACTGCGACGTGATCGCGCTGCATGATTGCGACATCGTCAGCTATGACCGCCAGATTCTGGCGCGGCTCTGCTATCCCGTTACGCACCCGCACTTGGCGTTTGAATTCTGCAAGGGTTACTACGCCCGGGTCACCGACACCATGCATGGGCGCGTGACGCGGCTGTTCGTTACTCCGCTGGTTCGGGCCATGATGTCGCTGGCGCCGAACACCAAGTTCCTCACCTTTCTGGATTCTTTCCGGTACCCGCTGGCCGGGGAATTCGCCATGGATAGCAACTTGGCCCGCGTGAACCGCATCCCCGCCGATTGGGGCCTGGAAGTGGGCGTGATCGCCGAGATCTACCGCAATTGCGCCGTCTCGCGCACCTGCCAGGTGGATCTAACCGATATGTACGAACACAAACACCAGTCGCTTTCCGAGCATGATCCCACGAAAGGACTGACGCGGATGGCGGAAGATATCGCCAAGTCGCTGTTCACGACTTTGGCCAGCGAAGGTATTGTATTCACCGCGGATCATTTCCGCAGCCTGCAGGTGCGCTACATCCGCACGGCGCAGGACACCATCGCCCGCTACTATGCCGACGCCATGATCAATGGCTTGAAGTTTGACCGGCACGGGGAGGAGAAGGCGGTGGCCGCCTTTGCGCAGAGTTTGGGACGCGCGGCGGAAAGCTACATTGAAAACCCCTTGGGATTGCCGCTGATCCCCAACTGGAACCGCGTTCTGGCGGCTGTACCGGAGTTCTTTGAGCTCCTGGAGGACGCGGTGGAACGAGACGCCAAGCAGAACTCCGGCTTGGCCGCATGAAAGACCTGAGGAGACAGGGATGAAATATTTTCTTCCGCCGGAGGCCCAGCGGGCCGTGGAATCGATACGCCGCGCGGACCTTGTCGTTGGCATCCCCAGCTACAACAATGCACAGACCATCGGTCATGTTGTGCGCGCCGCCTATGCGGGATTGAACAAATACTTTCCCCAGCTGTCCGGTGTTGTCATTAACTCCGATGGAGGGTCCAAAGACAATACGCGCGAGGCAGTCCTTTCGACCCACGTCGATGACAACCACCTGCTGATGCTCTCCACGCCGATGCTGCCCGTCAACCGGCTGTCGTTTCCCTATCACGGGATTCCCGGCAAGGGCAGCGCCTTCCGCATGATCTTTCAGATGGCCAAGGAACTCAACGCCAAGGCAGTCGCCGTGGTTGATTCCGATTTGCGCTCCATCACTCCGGAGTGGATCGACCTGTTGCTGCGCCCCATCGCTCTTGCCGGCTACGATTTCGTGGCGCCCTATTACCACCGCCACAAATACGACGGCACAATCACCAATTCCATCGTTTATCCCACCATCCGCACCCTATATGGCACACGAATCCGCCAGCCGATCGGCGGCGAGTTTGGCGTTTCGGCGCCGCTCATCGCCCGCTATCTGGAACGCGACGACTGGGAGACCGACGTCGCGCGCTTCGGCATCGATATCTGGATGACCACGATCGCCGTAGCCGAAGGGTTCCGCGTCTGCCAGAGTTTCCTTGGCGCGAAGCTGCACGACGCCAAAGACCCCGGCTCGGACCTGAGCGCCATGTTGCAGCAGGTTGTGGGCAGCGTTTTTCAGCTGATGCAGCAGTACGCAGGCGTCTGGCGCGGGCGAAAAGGAAGCCAGCCAGCCGAGTTGTTCGGGTTCCGCTTTGATGTCGGGCTTGACCCGATCGCCGTGAACCTGGACCGCATGACGCAGGTCTTCAAGAAAGGCTCCGCAGAGCTGGGCGAACTTTGGGAAATGGCGCTGCAGCGGCAGACATTGCAGGAGCTGCGAGCGGTGAGCCACGCCGTTTGCAACGAAGGCAAGCCGCTTCATTTCGATGACGATCTGTGGGCGCGCATCGTACTGGATTTCGCCTGCGCGGTGCGCAAGCATCCGGTGGCGCAGGGCCAGCTGATCCGCTCACTCACTCCGCTCTACATCGGACGGGTGGCATCGTTTGTGCAGGACACCCGAGACATGGTGTCCGACCAGGTGGAACAGAAAATCGAAGAGCTGTGTCTGTGCTTTGAGAATTTAAAACCGTATTTGATCCGCCAATGGGACGGGTTGCCGCAACTTGCCGGTGTGAGTGCGGGGGCCACGAATACCCAAATGGCAGGAGAGTCTGCCCGAATGGAGGTTAACTAAACATGATTCAAACATTGGAACAGGTCCTGCAAGGCGTGCTCGACCGCCTCCAGCACCACATCACAACCTACGTCCCCTCGCTGGTGGCGGCTCTGATCATCATGACCGGAGCCTGGATTGTCGCCGTGCTTGCGCGGTGGCTGATTCATCGGATCGTGAAGGGACTGTCGATCGATAAGTTCCTGCGCCAGTCCGGCGTGGCATACATGATCGACCGCTCCGGCAGGCTGCGCGCCACCAACGTGGTGGCCGAAACCGCTTATTGGGGAATCCTGGTGGGCGGCGTGCTGGCGGGCCTCAGCGTATTCAACACCGATCTCACCACGCAGATCATCCAGGGCTTCGTCTTCCTGCTGCCGAAGCTGTTCATGGCCGGTCTGATCCTGCTAGCGGGCATGTGGCTGGGCCAGTTTATCGGACGCAGCACGCTGGTTTGGGCGGTCAATGAAGGGCTGCCATCGCCGCGCCGCATCGCGGCCGCTGTCCGCGTGATCATTATGTTCGTGGCGGTTGTTGTCGCGGCCGATCACATCAATTTCGCCCGCAACATTTTTCTCGCCGCCTTTATCATCCTGGTCGGCGGGGCGGTTCTTGGCGCCAGTCTGGCGTTCGGGGTTGGAGCAGGCAACAGCGTCCGGCGTTACCTGGATGACAGGCGGGAGAGCCACGACGATAAAACTCCCGAGCCGTCACTGTGGAGCCATTTGTAGCGGTTCCACTTCGACGATCTCTGCGTAGACGGCCCCAGACCGCTGGCGGACGGCGTAGCGGCGCGACACCGCCCCCGCCGCCTGCAAGGCAGTTTGAAAGCGTTCGGTGGCCTCGGGGAAATGGCGGTTCGCTGGGCCGTTGAACAGAAACACGCCGCCGTTGCGGACAAGGGCGGGCCAAGCCTCCGCGCCCACGTCACCGTAGATTTCCCGGGAGCGGATCCTTCCATCTGTCAGCACGTAGAGGTTATTCTGCAGACCCCAGTCCAGGATCTTGATTTCGCGGCCGTTGTATTTCTCTTCCAGAAAATCAGCCAATCCAAACACCGCGTCGGACCACTGGCCCACTCCGCCCGTACGGTGAAGCCCTTCCACCGCCAAGGCCTGCCACCAGAGGGCCGAGGCGAAATAAACAATTCCCAACACGTAAGCGAGCTTCTTGCCGGCTCCGCTCAACCCGATTACCACAACCAGCACGGCGAGAGGAACAAGCACGATCAGATGATGCTCAGACACGGGCAGCCGAGTGAAGAGCATCGTGGTGAGCACCATCAGCATGGCGAGGCAGGCGGCGCGGGCGCAGGCCAGCCGTTTGCCTTCCAGGCCGGGCCGGCCCACTGCACAGGCCAGAGCGGCGGCTGCAAGAATGGCGGGAAACAGCCAGCGCTGCCATTCCGGCACCATCGGCCCGTCCCAGATGGCGCGATGCTCACGGTCAGTAAGCAGAACCTCGGTGAACATCCACAGCCGCGCGCTGTGCCTTTGCAACAGTGGTTCCGTGGAAGCGAACATGCCTGCCGCCTCCAGCGTTCCACCGCCGGAGACCACCTGGTACAGCAGGAACGGAACCCCGCCTGCTACGCCTCCGGCCGCCATCAGGCTGAAATGCCGCCATCCCACAAAGACGCGCCTGCCAAGGACAATCGCCAGTGCTGCGGCGCACGCCATGATCAGCCACAAAAAATTGGCTCTCGCCCAGATTCCGAACCCCAACGCGGCGCCGAGCAGAAAGGCGGGCTGGCCGCGCCCCGTCTCCAGGTAACGGTTCAGCGCGAGACACACGACACCGAGCGCCCCCATCCAAACGGAAACCGTCCCGTTGTCAAAGACCGTCTGATCAACATAGGCCGGGTGCATCGCCAGAACGCCGGCCACGGCCAACCCGGCATTCCTGCCCGCCTGCGCGAAGATCAACCGGCCCAGGCCCCAAATCCCTAAAGCGCCGAGCGCCGCCGAAAGCGCGCGCACCACCTCGGCGCCCGTGCCGAACAGTGCAAACAGCGGAAGGCTGAGATAGTCCTTGATCGCGCCGACATAGCGAACCGTCATCAACTGAACGCATTTGGCCATGGGGCAGATCCATGTGCCGGGATCCTGCGGAAGAGGGAACGGATCCCAGGAATGGCGCATGTGGACGCCGCCCAGCACCAGCAGCGCCTCATCGTATTGGAATCCCGGATTCATGGCGATGAACAGTGCCGCCCACAACAGATAGACGGCCACCGGGATCAGCAACAGATTCCGTCCGCTGGTCACGGGAGGATACTCCGGAGCGCCTGGGCCCATCCGGCGGGACCGCTCTGGGGGGTCAGCCGCGCGCCCGGCAACTGCTTCATCAACTGCGTGGAATGTTTGGAGCGTATCACTACGGCGATATCGGTCTTGGCCAGAAACGGCAGGTCGTTAAAGCTGTCGCCCAAGCCGATCGTGGTAATGCTGCCCTGTTCCCGCCGATAGATCTGCGTCACTGCCTCCACCGCGCGGGCCTTGTCGGAATCGCCGCAGATATGCCAGAAGCGGCCACCGCGGGTCCACCGCAATCCCTGCTGCTCGATCTCGCGGACCAGGGATTCATCACAGCCTTCGCGCAGCACCTGGAACGGCTCGTCATATTCGCGGCGCTTGGCCAGCAGCGCCTGCCCCTCCGGAAGTCCGCACGTCCCGGCTACTTCTTCCACGGTCATCTGGCTGAATCCTAGGACCGGGCAATCGCTGCCCCGGGAAGCCACCCGCAGCGCCTCCAGCAGCTTCGGGTATCTTGTCCCCCACTCCAGCACGCGGAATCCTTCGAGCTCGATTCCCTGATCCTCAGCCGGCTGAATGCCTCCGGCCGGGAAAAACGCGGCGCCCCCGTTTTCGACGATGAACGGGTGCGTGTTGCCCATCTGCTCGCGCCACCAGAGAACCTCGGCCCGCGTCTTGCTGGTAGTGAAGATCCACGGCGTTGCGGTCTCGCGGAGCAGGCGGATCATATCGCGTGCCGGCTCCCAGCTGTAGGTGTTGTGATCGAGCAGCGTCCCGTCCAGATCCGTGAAGATCAGAAACATGCCTACAGTTCAATCCGGAAGTGGTAACTCTTGATCGCGAATCCTTCCCGAAAATAGAAGCGATGCGCGTGATCGCGCTGCACGCCGGAATCGAGTTGCAGCTGGCTGCATCCCCGGGAATGGGCCTCCGCTTTGAGCCATTCCAGCAGCATCTTTCCGTAGCCCTTGGAACGGTGGGCCTCATCGGTGCTGAGATCGTCCACGTAGAGGATCTTGCCGTAGTAGAGCATCTCCATATAGCGGTAGCCGGCCACCGCCCGCACTTCGTTGCCTTCAAAGGCAGCCGCCAGCCGGTATCCATCGGTCTCCATCATCCGCCGCACAGTGGGCAGATAGTCTTCCGGTTTCACGGCCGGCCGCAACTGGCGCATGACTTCGCAGGTGGCCACAATCTGTTCATCGCCGGTGACCGCGGCGACATGGATACTCTCTTGGACTGGCATGCTTGTTCCCTGATTGTATCTTCCGCCCGCCGGAAGAGGCGAGAATGGTAGTAAGCCGCCATGAAGAGCAGATCGTGGATCATACTCTCGATCGGATTCGGAATCAGCGTAGGGCTGATCGCGATCCTGGGATATGTCACGCTGACCCGCTCCCGCGCGATACAGCAGGAAATCACGCGGATCCAGGACGATTACTTCACGGCGGAGTCCCTGCTGCAGGAGATCGCCTCGGATCTGCACTTGGCGGGCCTGCTGGTGAGGGACTACCTGCTGGAACCGTCTCACATTACCGCGCCGATGCACCGCCAGCAGCTGCTGGAGCTGCGGAAAGAGGCGCGCAACCGGCTGGACCGGGTGGCGCTTCGCGTCAGTCCGGCCGATCTGGACACGATGCAGGATATGCGGCGTGAAGTGGAATCCTACTGGGATTCGATGAACCCGATCTTCGACTGGACTCCGGCTCAAAAGTCGGCGCTTAGCTTCCTGTTCCTGCGGCAGCAGGTGCTGCCGAAACGCAACGCCGTTCTGGAGCTTTCCAGGCGCATCGCCGCCTCCAACAACAAGACCTTCGCCACCGAGCGGCAGCAGCTTCGCACCGCCCAACGCGATTTCGAGTCCTTCATGCTCCGGATCGTGCTGCTGGCCGTTTGTCTGGGCGCCGTGGTCGCCGCGGTCACGATCCACCAGGTGCGTCAACTGGAAGCCCGAAGCGGCCAGCAGACCCGCCGCGCCGAGCAAGCCGAGGAAGAACTGCGCCGCCTCTCCCATAATCTGGTGCGCGCGCATGAGGAGGAACGCAAGTCGCTTTCCCGCGAACTGCACGACGCCGTCGGCCAGTTGTTGACCGGGCTGCGAATGGAGCTTGCGGGGCTGGAGCCGCTGCGCAACACGGACCCCGATCAGTTCTCCCGCCGCGTGCAGGAGGCGCGCAACATTGCCGAGGAGTCTCTGCGCGCCGTCCGCGATCTTTCCATGGGCCTGCGTCCGTCGATGCTCGACGATCTTGGTCTGGGTCCGGCGCTGGAATGGCAGGGCCGCGAATTCTCGCGGCGTTCCGGCATTCCCGTGAATGTCCAGATCGACGGGCTGCTGGATACGCTCCCCGAACCTCACCGCACTTGCGTCTTCCGTGTCGTGCAGGAGGCCCTCACCAACTGCGCCAAACACGCCAGCGCATCCTCGATCCGCGTTTCCCTCCACGGTGGTCCTGACCTGGTCCGGCTTACCGTGCAGGACGACGGCGTCGGCTTCGATTCCGGCGAGGCCGCGCGCAAGGGCCTCGGACTGGTTGGCATCGAAGAGAGAGTGCGAGGATTGAAGGGACTCGTGGATCTGACTTCCAATCCCGGCCGGGGAACCATGCTGCACGTCGAATTCCCGGTACCGAAAACGGCTACTCCACATGGATAAGATCCGTATCCTGATTGCCGATGATCACGGCATCGTGCGCAAGGGGCTCCGCCTTCAACTGGAGAGCTACAGCGAGTTCGAAGTGGTCGGCGAGGCCACCGACGGCCGCGAGGCAGTCAAGTTGGCCGAAGAGCTGGAGCCGCACGTCGTCATCATGGACATCGCGATGCCCAATCTGAACGGCATCGATGCCGCCGCGCAGATCGTCAAGCGCAACCCCAATCTCGGCGTCATCATGCTCAGCATGTATTCCGATGAGAGTTACCTGACACGTACTCTTAACGCCGGCGCCAAGGGCTATCTGCTGAAGGACAATGCCGATGTGGATCTGCACCGCGCCGTACAGGCGGTGGCGCAGGGAAAGCCCTTCTTCAGCCCCACCATCGCACAGACGCTGCTTGAGGATTACATGCGCAAACTCCAGCAGCGGGGGCTGGAGGATTCCTATGACCTGCTGACCGAACGCGAGAAGGAGGTTCTCCAGCTGCTCGCCGAAGGCAAATCGAACAAGGAGGTTGCCGCCGTGCTCGACCTGAGCCCGTACACGGTGGAGACGCACCGCTCGCACATCATGCAGAAGCTTGACCTGCACAACACTGTCGACATCGTTCTTTATGCCCTGCGAAAGAAGATCATCTCCTAATTAATGCGCTCCCGACTTGAGCGGTACTTCCAATTTCAGGAACTGAATACCAACTGGCGCACGGAGATCCTGGCCGGCGCAACCACCTTCGCCACGATGGCCTACATCGTCTTCGTCAACCCGGCCATCCTTGGCGAAGCGGGCATGCCCGTCACCGCGGTCATGGCCGCCACCTGCGCTTCCGCGGCGCTGGCCAGCATCCTCATGGGCGCCTTTGCGCGCTACCCCATCGCGCTCGCCCCCGGCATGGGCATCAACGCCTATTTCGCCTACACGGTGGTCATCGGGATGGGCATCCCGTGGCAGACCGCGCTCGGCGCCGTCTTCCTCTCCGGCGTCGCGTTTCTTGTGCTCACCGTTGCCGGAATCCGCGAGCGCATCTTCGCCTCCATCCCCGCCGTGCTTTATTCCTCGGTCGCCGTCGGCATCGGGCTCTTCATCGCCTTTATCGGCTTCCGCAACTCCGGGCTCATCGTTCCGGACAAGGCAACCACCGTTAAGCTCGGCAATCTTTCCGATCCGCACGCGCTGCTCAGCATCTTCGGCCTCATCGTCACGGCCGCGCTGCTTTCGCGCGGCCTGTCCTCCGCCATGCTCTCCGGCATTGTCCTCACGACCGCCGCCGGAGCCGTGTTCGGACTGGTCCCTTTCCAAATGAAACCCTACCGCTTCACCGAGATCACGGCCACCGCTTTTCAGCTCGACATTCCCGCGGCGCTTCGGCTCGGGCTGCTCGAAATTGTGTTCGTCTTCCTGTTCGTCGACTTCTTCGACAATCTGGGAACGCTGGTTGCGGTAGGGAAGAAAGCGCAGCTGTTCGACAGCGCCGGCAACATCCCGCGCCTCAACCGCATCCTGGTCACCGATGCCGCCGCGACGATTGCCGGCTCCTTTGCCGGGACCTCGACGGTGGTCAGCTACATTGAAAGCGCGGCAGGTACTGTGGCCGGAGGCCGCTCCGGCGTCACCGCCATCGTCGCCGGGCTCTTTTTTGTAGGGGCGCTGTTCCTTGCGCCACTGGCCGGCGCCATTCCCGCCGCGGCCACAGCGCCTGCGTTGATCCTGGTGGGCGCGGCCATGGTCTCCCACGCAGCCGAGATCGATTGGGCCAAGCCAAGTCTCGCCATCCCGGCCTTTCTTACGATCACTACCATCCCGCTGACGTTTTCCATCGCCAACGGCATCGCCATCGGCTTCACCGCCTATACGCTGGTCAATCTGCTGAGCGGAAACTGGCGGCGTATCCATTGGATGTTATGGGTTTTGACGGCGCTATTTGTGGTTCGATTCGCATATTTGGGGCAGGTGTAAAGCGCCTGCCCCGTTTGTGTGTCTTGCTTTAACGCCGCGCTGCGGTGTACCCTCTCTGTAGAGCAAAGAAAAGGCGAAAATCATGCACCTCCCTCTCTTCTTCGATCCCCTTGACCCTTCCCCACAACTGCTTCCCGCGCGCCAGCTTGAGTCCGCTCTCAACCACTACCGCGACCTGATGCGCCGGCCTAACTCCCCGATCCGCGAAATCCGCCACCAGCCGGCCCGCCAGGCTCAATATGCCCCCATGCCGGACACCGTCGATCCGACGCTGCGCCAGGCGCTAGAGACACGCGGCATTGCGCAACTGTACACGCACCAGCGCGAGGCCTTCGACGCGATCGGCAAGGGCGGCAATGCCGTCATCGTCACTCCCACGGCCAGCGGAAAAACCCTCTGCTACAACCTGCCCATCTGGAACCGCCTGCTCGGCGACCCGGAGGCTCGGGCCTTCTACCTGTTTCCGGCAAAGGCTCTGGCCGAGGATCAGCTGGCGGAATTCAACGCTTCGGTGGAGGCGATGGGCTCATCGATCCGGGCCTTCACCTACGATGGCGACACGCCGCAGGATGCCCGCCGCGCCATCCGCGAGCGGGCCAACGTCGTGCTGACCAACCCGGACATGCTGCACGCCGGCATCCTGCCGCATCACACGAAGTGGGCCAAGTGTTTCGAGAACCTCCGCTACATTGTGCTCGATGAGCTGCACTACTACCGCGGTGTCTACGGCAGCCACCTGGCTAACATTCTGCGCCGCCTGCGCCGCATTTGCGAATTCTACGGCTCGCGCCCGCAGTTCATCTGCTGCTCAGCCACCATCGCCAATCCCAAGCAGCTGGCCGAGGCGCTCACGGCCGAGCCCATGCAGCTGCTTGACAACAACGGCGCCCCGAGCGGGGAGAAATACTTCCTCTTTTATAACCCGCCGGTCGTGAACCGCCAGCTCGGCATCCGCCGCAGCTACCTGCATGAGACACGCCGCATTGCCATGGAGCTGATCGAAGGCGGCCAGCAGACGCTGGTGTTCGCCAACAACCGCCTGGCCACCGAGGTCCTGGTCACCTATCTCAAGGACGGCTGCGCCCGCATGCCGATGGGTCCGGACGGGGTGCGCGGTTACCGCGGCGGCTACCTGCCGCGGGAGCGCCGCGAAATCGAACGCCGGCTGCGCGACGGCGAGATCCGCGCCGTGGTCGCCACGAATGCGCTGGAGCTGGGCATCGACATCGGTTCGCTCGACGCGGTGGTTATGGCCGGCTATCCCGGCGCCATCGCTTCCACGTGGCAGCGCGCCGGAAGGGCCGGGCGCCGCCATACCGCCTCGCTTGCCGTGTTGGTTGCCAGCAGCAACCCGGTGGATCAGTACATCATCGAGCATCCCGAATACTTCTTTTCGCAGCCTCCCGAGACCGCGCATATTAACCCGGACAACCTCGAGATCTTGATCAACCATCTGAAGTGCGCCGCCTTTGAGCTGCCGGTGCGGGATGAGGAAAAGTTCGGGCGCATACAGGCCGGCCAGCTCTGCGGCTTCCTCGCCGAGAACGGCCTGCTGCACCGCTCCGGGGACACCTGGCATTGGACGTCTGACAGCTATCCCGCCGACGCCATCAGCCTGCGTTCGGTATCGAGCGATAACTTTGTGGTCATCGATGAAACCGGAGAGGCGAAAGTGATCGCCGAGGTCGCCTACACCGCCGCGCCCGCCGAGCTGCATGAAAAAGCAATCTATCTGCACGAGGCCCGCCAGTACCAGGTGGAGCGGCTCGACTTCGCCAACCGCAAGGCCTACGTGCGCCGCGTCGAGTGCGATTATTTCACCGATGCCATCGACTACACGCTGGTGAAGGAGCTGGAGCAGTTTGATTCGACCGCCATCGGCTCGGCCTTTGCCCGTCACGGCGAAGTGCGCGTCAACCGGCAGATCGTCGGCTTCAAGAAGATCAAGTTCTACACCAACGAGAATGTGGGCGCCGGACAGCTCACGCTGCCCGAGCAGGAGATGCACACCACCGCCTTCTGGCTGCATTTGCCCCGCCAGTTTCTATCGCAAATGGAAGGCTTCTCGGCCGCGGAAAAGCAGGCAGCGCTGATTGGCTTAGGCAGCGCCATGCGCGCGGTTGGCGCTCTCTTGCTGATGTCGGACCCGCGCGACCTCGGCGTCTCCATCACCGAGGACATTGCATCGAGTCTCGAGACGTGGGAGCCCGATTTGTTCTTATACGACAACTATCCAGGCGGCGTCGGGCTGAGCGCGCCACTGCACCGACACCACCGGAGATTGCTGGAACTGGCCTCCCAGATGCTCTCGGCCTGTGCGTGCGAAGCGGGCTGCCCGAGCTGTGTCGGGCCGCTTGGCGAAGTGGGCGAGCGGGGCAAGGAGGCCGCGCGCCGTATTGTCGAGTTGCTGCTTACTTGATGCCGATGGTCACGTTCGGCTGGCTTTGAATGCCGTTGATGGTCAGGATCATGGGCACGCTTTTGCCGGGCGCCACGTTCAGCGGCACCCGCGTGTTGATCTGTATCAGTCCAGCAACCAGGCCAACCACGCCACCCGAGTAGAGCACGGTGGCGTCCTGGCCGCCGATGGTCACCGCTAGCGCCGAATTCGGTCCGCTGGCCGGTGCGCTCACGATCGCGCCGTCGGTGCTGGCGGGCGTCGTCACTCCTTCCCCGGTGGCGAAGAAGGCGACGATTGTGCCGCGCTGGGCGAGGGTGGAGTCGGAATTCAGCGTGTAGGTTCCGGACGTCTCATCCAAATTGAACGCCACCGCCGCTCCCGATCCGGTACCGGCTGCTGTAAAGATGCCTGGCGCCGATTGCGCCACGTTCATCGTGACCTGCGACGATTGCACGGTGCTGTATTCGACGCGCACGGCTACCGTTGTCTTGCCGGCCACGTCATAGGGCGTCATCGCCGCCACCTGACCGGCGCTGGTGTAGATCACCGCCGCCGGGGTGGTGTCAAACAGCACGCGTGTGGTCGAGAGCGTGGTGGCGATGGGCGCGGTGCCTGTGGGGGGCACGAAAGTGGTCAGCGTCTCCGGACCCAGCCCGGTTCCGAATATCGTCACCATCTCCCCGGGCGCAACCGTGCCGCCGAGGAAACTCGCCGAATTCACAATGGCGTTAATCGTCGGTTCACTGTTGGCGATCGTGAAGGTGCTGGCGGAGGAGTCGCCGCCGCCCGGCCCGTTATTGGTGGCCACGATGCCCAGCGTGCCCGAGGAGGCCAGCAGCGACGCCGGAATCACCGCCGTCATGGTGTTGGAGCCCACCAGCGTCGAACTCAGCGTGGTCGTCCCCGCCTTCACCACCGTACCGCTGAAGAAGTTACTTCCGTTCAGCGTGATTGTGGTTGCCGGGGCCCCCGCGGTCACCTGCGTAGGCCAGATCGAATCCAGCGCCGGCAGGCCGGCGTTCACGGTTAGGTTTACCGTGACTGTCTGCGTCTTATTGGCCGCCTGTTGCGCGGAGACGTTGATGCTTGCCTTATAGGTTCCCGGCATCATTCCGGCCGGGTTCACCGTGACGGTGACGGCCGCCGGAAATGCGGGAAACACGACGCCGCTCTTGGGGGAAATGCTCAGCCAGTTTGCCCCCGCCAGCGCCGCCGAATAACTCAGCACGCCGCCGCTGGTGGAAAGAGACAGCTGCATGGGCGACGGGTCGGAATCGCCGCGCACGTAGGTCACCGACATCGGGCTTGGAGAAGCCGTGAGTGTCGGCGGTGGCGCCTTCACTACCAGTGTCACCGCTACTACCACGGTCGCCGGCGTGGATCCGCTGGTGGTTAGTGTCAGGGTGCCCGTGTAGGTTCCTACGGCCAGCGAAGTCGGGTTCACGTTCACTTTCGCTGCCAGTGGCGTGGTACCCGAAGCGGGACTCATGGTCAGCCATGGCCCTCCGGCAATGACCGTGGTGAAGGTCGCCTGCGCGGCACTGGAGGTGGAAACCGATAGGCTCTGCGCCGTTGGCAGCTTGGCGTCTCCCAACTGATAATTGAAACTCATCGTGGTTGGCGTCGCCTTGAACCCGGTCACCTGAGCCGCCAAAGGCCCGCTCGCCGCGCACCATACGACCATGGCCAAGGCCCTGCACATCTTTCCAGCTGCTTTGTTTCGCTTCATCGGCGCACACGTGCTCCTGAAGCGGCTCTTCGGCTCGACGCCGGTTTTCATGAGCCAACCTGACCGCAATTTTTGCTATCTTCCGCGTTTAACGGATAATGCTCATTGGAGGATTCTTATGGTTCCTAACCTTGCAAGGGCCGGATCGGTGCTGCTGGGACTCTTGATACTGGCCAGCCCGGCGCGGCCGCAAGTCACCGAACCGCAGATCTTCACCACCGCCGTTCCCAACGGGATCGTCGGCTCCCCGTACCAATTCCAGTTCGCAGGAACCACCGGAACGTGGACCATCATCGCCGGCCAACTCCCTCCCGGTCTCCAGCTTTCCGCCGCCGGACTTCTGCTGGGCACCCCTCAACAGGCGGGCATCTTCATTTATAGAGTCCGCCTGATCCGGTTTCTGGACGGCGTTGTAGCCGGAACAGCCGACCAGACATTCAACCACACCATCATCGATCAACCTGGTCAGCCGGGACTCATCATTACAACGCAGAACATCCCCGATGCCACGGTCGGCATCCCTTATGTTTTTCTCTTCGAGGGTTCCGGCGTGCCCCCGCTGGTGTGGAGCGTTCTCGCCGGAGTGCTGCCGCGCGGCATTGTTCTGGCGGGCGACGGCCGCCTGCTCGGCACGCCGGAGGTGCAAGGCGTGTTTGAATTCACGATTCAGGTGCGCGACGGCTTGCAGCGAACATCGCAACGCATCTTCCAGATCCGCGTCCGGCCGAGGCTCACCATCCAGCCGCAATGTCCGCTTTCAGAGACCATCCCCGGCCCTTACAATCAAAACGTCACCGCCACCGGTGGCACTCCACCGCTTCTCTGGCGGCTCAGCGGAGGCAGTCTTCCTCCGGGCGTCCTTCTCACCCCCACCGGTATCCTTTTCGGCGTGACCACGCTGCCGGGATTGTTCGAATACACCATCGAGGTTTCCGACGCGGCCGGGAATACGGACACGAAGAGCTGCTCGATCCGCGTCCTCGGCCAGATCTTCACCGACCCCACGGTGCTGGAGTTCCAGATCACGCCCGGCGGCCGGCGGCAAACCCGCCTGGTCAGCGTGACCGGCACTGTTCCCGGCCAGCCCGTAGAAGTGCGCGGGAGCACGACATCGGGCCGCCGGTGGCTGACCGCATCGCCCAGCACAGGACGCATTCCGTTTCTCGCGGAGGTGACCGTCGATCCGGAACTCGCCCCGGCCAGCGACGCCGGAGTGGTCACCTTTGGCCCGGTGGTTCGCACGATCCCCGTGCGGCTGCAGAGTTCCGGGACTCCGGAAACCGGCCTGGAGGCGGCTCCCCGCGTGGTGGATGAGTTTGTCCCCCGCGGCTCGGGCCGCTTCTCGCGTCTGATACGTGTATCCAACCGCGACGGGCAACGAGCCTCGATCACCGCGCAACTGGAGCTTCTCAACGGCGCAAGTTGGGCCGCGGTGACACCGGCCGGCGGCCAGATCCCGGCGCGCGGCGAGTTGAACCTACAGATCGACTTCAACCCGGCAAACCTGGCGCCGGGTGACTACCGCGCAAGGCTACGCATCCGCCCCGCTTCGGGCGCTGATATTCTCATACCCGTCGGCCTCGGCGTCAGCCGGTTCGACCGTCTGCTGGATCTCATCCCCTCCGTTCTCTCCTTCCATGCCGTGCAAGGCGGCCCCATGCCGGGGCGCCAAAGCTTGTTCGTCGCCGCCAAGGGAGCCGGCGCCATCAACTGGAACGCACGGACTGAGGTGGATGCGGGGCTTCCAGGCTGGCTCGGCGTTTCCCGGTCCAGCGGCAGCAGCACACCCGGTAATCCCACGCTGTTGCCGGTCGAGGTGAATCTCACGGGATTGCCTCCCGGCATCCATACGGGTTTCGTCATTGTCGAACCGCAAGGTTCGGCCGGTTCGCCCGTCGTGGCCGTTGTCTCACTCACCGTGGAAGCTCCCACGACGGATCCGCGCATCTCGGTTTCCCCGTCAGGCCTCACCTTCGTGCCCCCGGTGCAGGGCCAGCGCATCAACGTGCGCAACAACGGGACCGGTCCGGTGACGCTCGAGATCTCCGTGCAAGGCGACCCTGGTGTGTGGAGCGCGAGGCTGGGCGCCGGCACACCGGTTCCGCCGGGCGGCTCGGCGGCCATTGACGTCTCGGCCAATCCAGCAGGGCTTGCCTCCGGTCCGCACCGCACGCTGCTCGGGATCCGCGCCGCAGGCTCCCCGCTGGTCCACACGGTGGAATTGCTGCTCATTGTTCCTCCGGGGCCCGGCCGCACCGCCGCCATCGACGGCACGCCCCGCCGCATCGAGGATCCCACCTGTCCCGCCGGGAATCTGCACATCAACTCCACGACGGTGCCTCCGGGCTTTGTTGCTCCCACCGGATCGGTGCTCAATGTCGAGGCTCGCGTAAGCGGCAACGACGGATTGGCGCTGCTGGCAGGGGAAGTCACGGCATCGTTCGGCCCCGGCAGTTTGCAGCTGCTCACGACTACAACCGCCGAACCCGGAATCTGGCGCGGCCCGCTCCTGCTGGCCGGGCTCAGCGGCCCCTTCCCGTTGCGTTTGGAGGCGCGCGACTCCATCGGCCGAAGCGGCTGCCTGCTGGTGGGCGGCGCCGCGGAGGATGCCGGCGCGCCGGTGCTTTCCCCTGGCGGCATTGTCAGCGTCGCCAGTTTCGAGCCGGCCGTGCCGCTTGCTCCTGGCGGCATGATCGCGATGTTCGGCTCGGGTCTTTCTACAGGGACCCAGAGCGCCGCCGGATTCCCCATCCCCGCCCGGCTCGGCGCCACTCGTGCCGTGCTTCCAACCGCTTCGCTGGATGCGCGCGACGCGAGGCTGCTTTTCGCCGGACCCGGCCAAGTGAACGCCATCCTGCCCTACCGGCTCACCGACGAACAGTACACGGTGGTGTTGCGCCGCGACGGCGCGCTGCCGTCAAACCCCATCGCGATCCGGCTGCGTCCGAATGCGCCCGCTGTCTTCATGGCGAATCAGGAAGGACAGGGCAGCGTCACTTTGGTCGATGGCCGGACCTTGGCCGACTCCGCCAACCCCGTCAATCGCGGCGATTTCGTGATTATTTACGCAGAAGGGCTAGGAGAAGTGGATCCGCCCATCGCAAACGGCGAGCAGACCACGCTGCCGCTGCGTCTGGCCCGTGCACGCGTCCGCGTCACGGTCGGTGGCGTGGAGTCCGATAACGTCAGCTTCGCCGGTCTGGCCCCGGGCTTTGCCGGACTCAATCAGATCAACGCACGCGTTCCGTTGAACGCGCCCACCGGCAACGCCATCCCGTTGGTCATCACGGCCGACGATCTGGTAAGCCGCGCCGTCACCATCGCTGTCAGATAGGGCCGCCAGTCGTGATACAGTGAGCGTTATCATGGCATTCTGCTCAAGCTGTGGAGCCGAGATGCAAGGCTCGTTTTGCGGCAGCTGCGGCGCCGGCTCCACAACCGCTGCGAAAACCGGCGACACCCCGCTGGAGGATCACGTCGCGGCCGCGCTTTGCTATTTGTTCGGGTTCATCACCGGCATCATCTTTCTTGCCTGGTCGCCCTACAACCAGAGCAAGAACGTGCGGTTCCACGCCTACCAGTCCATCCTGCTTACCGTGGCCTGGCTGCTGGTTCATTTCATGATCGCCCTGTTCATTCCCTTCGGCTTCCGCTTCACCCTCGGCCCGCTGGTGCAAATCGCCGGTATGCTGCTATGGCTATTCATGATGTGGAAGACCTACACCAAGGAAAGAATCGTCTTGCCGGTCATCGGCCCGATAGCGGAAAAACAGTCGTAGCCGAAGCCGTGCCTGTCGCGTCTGAATAGCTTGAAACCAATCGCACTTCTCCTGCTGGCGGCGTTGTCCGCGCTGGGCCAGGAGCCCGTAATCGGCCTGATCGATTTCTATGGCGTCCGGAAGGCCAGCCGCGACCAGTTGCGCGCGGCCCTGGGAGTGAAGGAAGGAGATAAACTCCCTCGATCCAAGGGGGAAACCGAGGAGCGGCTGGAAAAGGTGAACAACATTGTCCATGCCCGCCTGGAGGCCATTTGTTGTGAGGAAGGCAAGGCCATCCTCTATGTAGGCGTCGAGGAAAAGGGCGCGCCTCACTTCGACTACTTCCCGCCGCCGGAAGGCGCGGCCATGCTGCCGCTGGAAATCCACGATGAATATGTCCAGTTCCTCGCCGCCGTCGGCCTGGCGCTGCGGGCCGGGGAAACCGCGGAGGATTTGAGCCAAGGCCACTCCCTCATGGCCAACGCGGGCTGCCGCAAACATCAGGAACGGTTTATTCCGCTTGCCGAAACGCATCTGGAAAAGCTGCGCGAGGTGATTCGCAACTCCTTCGATGAGGAGCACCGCGCCATCGCCGCTTATGTGATCGGCTATGCACCCAAAAACGCACGGGTGATCCCTCAAGTCGTGGCCGATTTGCAGCACGCGCTGCGCGATCCCGATGACACCGTGCGCAACAATGCCATGCGGTCCTTGGGAGCGCTGGCGGTGATGGGAGCGAAGAAGCCGGAAAAATGGCTCTCGATCTCGCCTACATGGCTGATCGAGATGCTTCATTCGCTCATCTGGCAGGACCGCACGACCGCAGCGGGGATTCTGGTGACGCTCACCGAACCGCGCGATGCGGAGTTGTTAACTCGCATGAAAACAAGAGGCTTGGAGCCTCTGGTGGAGATGGCTTCCTGGAAGCATCTGCCTCATGCGCTGCCGGCGTTCCTACTCCTGGGACGGCTGGCGGGCATGACGGACGAGGCGATCAAAGAGGCTTGGCTTGCATCGGACCGCGCGGCCAGGGTGAAGAAGATGGCCGAGCAGGCCCGGCCCTAGCCTCAAGTTCCTGAGAATCAATCGGCTAGGTTCCATCACCCCCCTTGACCCCCGGGCAAACTTCTGAGAGAATGCTCTAGCGGCTTTCAAAGCTGTCAATAAGTTCGCATGCGTCTCTGGTTTCGAGGGAGGATAAGGGCTACGGGCTGAACCCCCGTGGCTTTTGTTTTGTTAAGGGGTTTTCTCCAAAACATCCAGCTGATCCAGTCCGTGCGGTAATTTGTACTGTTCAGGAGAAGAAGTAGTGAGAGAAAAGGGTGTAGTGAAGTGGTTCAATAATGCCAAGGGCTATGGATTCATCCAGCGGTCCACGGGCGAAGATGTGTTCGTTCACTTTAGCGCGATCGACATGAACGGCTATCGCAGCCTGGATAATGGCGCAGAAGTGGAATTCGAGGTAAAGCAGGGCCCCAAGGGACTGCAAGCAGAAAACGTTCAGCGCGCCTAAGATCCCCACCAAATAAACGAATAGGCAGACCTTGCCAGCTAAGGTCTGCCTTCCGGCTTAAAATCCTAGTTCCGTCTAGTTCGTGATGTCGTGGGTAGTGCTTTGCCCACGGATCGGCTCGTACACCTTGTACCATTCCAGCTGAGCCTTGCTTCCGGCGTAGTTCTTCAGCGAATCCTCGCTTTCGAACTCCATCACAAAGGCGTGCGTGTAGCCGGCGCCCTGCACTTTGATCGAGCGCAGCCAGATGTTGGTGATTCCGGGGTAGTTCTCCGCCAGCTTCTCCACGCCGTCAATGGCAGCCTTGATCTGCTCCGGCGTCGTGCCTTCCTTCCACTTCACCGTCACGACGTGGATGACGGTCTTCGGTTTGCCGAATTTGCCCGCCGCCGCCAGCAGTCCGACGCCGAACAGCATGGTGCAGGCCACAACCAGGGCCGCGATCTTCTTGTTAAGCAGTTGCTTCATTGGGGTTTGTCTCCTTTGTTGATGTGGTTAACTCCGCGGGACGAACCCGCAGACCCGACCAGCCCTCGCAAATCACGATCGAGTTGGCCGGATTGCGCACCATGTACTTCAGCGTCACAGGCCCTACGAGAACCTCGACATCCGGGGGAACCATGGAGCGCAGATAAGTAATGTCCTGGCTGGCGCTGTAGGCCACGCCGCTTACCGAATAGGAATAATACAACGTGTTGTCCTGCACGTCCGACAGCAAGCCGTCGCCCATCCGTCCGAACATATGGATTGCCAGCCGCCTCCGCCGCTCTTTTTCGAGCGGGGTCATCCGCAGGCGGAATATGATAAGCACGGCGAGGGCGAAAAGCCCGGCCGCGATTAGGGCCAGAACAGCGAGCCGTTCATTGACTGTAAGGGTTTCGAGAATCGACACTCGCCTGGCCCTTGTCCCGCCGCCGTTAACCGGCGACCGGGGTTTCCTGGAAGACTTTCGTGTAGTCTTTGAGGAACTGATCCAGCCCTTTATCGGTCAGCGGGTGATTGAACAGCATATCGAGCACCTTGAACGGCAGCGTGCCGATGTGCGCACCGGCTTGCGCCGCCTGCGCCACATGCAGCGGCGAGCGCAGCGATGCGGCCAGCACTTGAGTCTGGTACCCGTAATTGCCGTAGATGGTCATGATGTCGCGAATCAGCGTCATGCCCTCTTGCGAGATATCGTCCAGCCGCCCGACGAACGGGCTGACGATGTAGGCTCCCGCCTTGGCCGCCAGCAGAGCTTGGCCCGCCGAAAAGCAAAGCGTTACATTGAACCGGATGCCTTCCTTGCTCAGTTTGGCCGTCGTCTGAATCCCGTCGCGGGTGAGCGGAACCTTCACCACCACGTTCGGATGCAGTTTGGCCAGCGAATAGGCCTCTTTGATCATTTCATCGGCCTTGGTGGCAACCACCTCGGCGCTGATATCGCCGTCCACGATGTCGCAGATCCGCCGGATCTGCTCCTCTAAAGGAATGCCTTCCTTTGCGATGAGGGAGGGATTCGTTGTCACCCCGTCGAGGATCCCCCAGGACGCGCCCTTGCGTAACTCGTCAAGGTTCGCCGTATCGAGAAAGATTTTCATGTTGAGCCGTTCCTCTTTCGATTCTAAGGCGATTATAGCAGAGGGGTTGGCGGCCCCTGTTCACGGCGCCTTGATTTCCACGGCTTCCGAGGGCTTGCTCTCGTTGCCCGCCTGATCCACAGCGCTCACCGCGTAGAAGTACACCGTGCCGGACTTCACTTCCCTATCGCTGAAGCTCGACACCTGTCGAATTTCGTCGAACGGAGCAAGCACGTCCGATGTCACGCCGCGATAGACGCGGTATCCGGCTACATCGCTTTCCCGACTTCGGTCCCAGGTGAGCTCGATGCTGCCGATGCCTTCCACCGCAGTCACGTTCAGGGGCGCCGATGGCGGGAAGGTGTCGCGCGGAGTGATCTCGACTGGCCCGGCATAGTCGCTTTCAGCCCTTCCCGCCAACGCCATCACGCGGTATTGGTAGCTTTCGCCGAAAACGGTCTCCTTATCAAGCCACTCCGGCTGTTTCACCTCAGCAACTTGCTGGAAGCCTCCCAATCCTCTGCGTTCCACTCGAACCAGGCCCGCTTTGGAAGACCAGCTCAGCCGAACTCCTTCCGCCGTTGCCTCCGCGCGCAGCGTATCGGGCGCCGGAACAGGAGCCGTCACCTCCAATTCGACAGGATTCGACACATCGGACCATTTCATCTTGTGCGAAGCGACACGAACCTGAAACCGGACCTTGCGCCCCTTAAACGGCGCCAGGGGAACAGACAGCGAAACCGGGCCCGGCTCCGCCGCCTCCGCCGGCAGTGTCTGATCACCGCCGCGCAACTCGATCGCACCAACTCGCAATGGCAGCCGGTCGGTCGTAAGCGGCGGAATCGTGAACTGAATGAGCAGCTTGTCCCCGCGCTGCTGTACCGCCAGGTCCGTCACGGGTTGAGGGATGTTCAGCGCCGGCGGCAAGGGATCGCCGACATAGCCGCAGCCAACCAGCATCAGAGCAAAGACAGCAAGCGAGGCGCGGGCCATCACAGAATGTAGCGGCTCAGATCCTGGTCCTTCACAATATCGGCCAATTGCTGCCGCACAAAAGCCCTATCGATCTTGATGTTCTTCTTCCGCAGATCCGGGGCCTGGAAGGAAATCTCCTCCAGCACCTTCTCCATGATGGTGTGGAGCCGCCGCGCGCCGATATTCTCGGTATCGCGGTTCACCTCGGCCGCCATGTGCGCCACCTCTTCCAGCGCGTCCTGCGTGAAGGTCATCTTCAGCCCTTCGGTCTCAAGCAACGCCGTGTACTGCTTCACCAGCGCGTTCTTGGGCTCCTTCAGAATCCGTATGAAATCTTCTTCCGACAGCGACTTCAGCTCCACGCGGATCGGAAAACGCCCCTGCAGTTCCGGGATCAGGTCGCTCGGCTTCGACACGTGAAACGCGCCGGCGGCGATGAACAGAATATGATCCGTGCGCACGAAGCCGTAGCGGGTGTTCACGGTGGTGCCTTCCACAATCGGCAGGATGTCGCGCTGCACGCCTTCGCGGCTGACGTCGGGGCCATGGCCGCCCTCGCGCCCGGCGATTTTATCGATCTCATCGAGGAAGATCATGCCGCTGCGTTCGACGCGTTCAATGGCGACGCGCGTCACCATGTCCATGTCCACCAGCTTCTGCTCTTCTTCCTGGATCAGGTACTCCAGCGCCTCGCCCACCCTCAGCTTGCGCTTGCGCGATTTCTGGCCGAAGAGATTGCCCAGCATGTCCTTGAAGTTGATGTCCATCTCCTCGACGCCCATGTTGGTCGCCACCTCGAACGTCGGCCCGCGCTCCTTGACGTCGATCTCCACCATGCGGTCGTCGAGCTTGCCCGCGCGCAGCCGCTCGCGCAGCTTGTCGCGCGTCCGCTCCATGGATTCGCTCGGCTCGGGCTGCGGCGGCATCAGCAGGTCCAGCAATCGCTCCTCGGCATTGCGCTCGGCGCGCTCGGCCACTTCATCGAGCTTTTCCTCGCGAACCATGTCGATCGAGATCTCCACCAGGTCGCGCACCATGGACTCGACGTCGCGCCCGACGTAGCCGACCTCGGTGAACTTGCTGGCCTCGACCTTTAAGAAAGGTGAATTGGCGAGGCGCGCAAGACGGCGGGCGATTTCGGTCTTGCCCACGCCGGTTGGCCCGATCATGAGGATGTTCTTCGGCATCACCTCTTCGGCCATCTCCGGCTCCAGCTTCTGCCGGCGGATGCGGTTGCGCAGGGCGATGGCAACGGCCTTCTTGGCCTCATCCTGCCCGATTACGTACTTGTCCAGTTCCGCCACGATCTCGCGCGGCGTCAGTTCATCCAGAAGCGGCGCTTCCGACACGGCCTGGGCGGGAAGATAAATCACCATAACTATCCCAGCTCCTCATAACGGACGTTGATGTTGGTGTAGATGCAGATTTCCCCAGCGATCTTCATCGATTTTTCGGCTACCTCGCGCGCGCTGAGTTTCGTGTTCTCCATCAGCGCCGTGGCAGCCGACTTCGCGAACGGCCCGCCGGAGCCGATGGCCGCCACCGGCTCATCCGGCTCAATCACGTCTCCGTTGCCGCTGACGAGGTAGGTGTTCCCGGCATCGGCCACGAGCAGGAGGGCTTCCAGGTGGCGCAACACCTTGTCCGTGCGCCAGTCCTTGGCCAGTTCCACGACGCTGCGCGGCAGGTTGCCGTTGTGCTGCTCGAGCTTGGCTTCAAAGCGCGCGAACAGAGAGAATGCGTCGGCGGTGGAGCCGGCGAACCCCGCCAGGATCTTGTCTTTGTAGAGACGGCGGAGTTTATTGGCCGAGGCTTTGAGCACCTCCTGGCCGAGCGTCACCTGCCCGTCGCCGGCCATCACGACCTTCCCGTCACGGCGCACACAAAGAATCGTGGTTGAGCGGATTCGCTGCTTCATGGGGATTCTTCTATTGTACGGGAGCAGGCCCTGCTACGCCCGATCTGGCTTCGACGGGTGGTGAAGAAGGGACTTGCATTCACTCATGCCTGTTGCGAATTCGTTTGGCCCTTTCCCGGAATTCGTCCCCCAAAGCCGGTTGCCCCAGCCGCCTCAGCACGGAGGCGCGTTTCTCCAACACGCGAAGTATTTTTGACCGGCTCGAGTGATCGTCAGCTCGCCTTTCCCGGCATCGAATTCGAAAAACCACAATCTGAAGAAGCGGCCGAGGCACTCTGACTCCACCCATCCGCCGATATACCTATAGGAAAGAGCTTCGTTCTTGCCAGGATCTTCCTTTCCGGCGCCCTGGACCGCTTCGACACAATTCGACACTTTTTCGACAAATCGCCGACCCCCACCCGACTTGCAGAACAAACCCAATTTACCCCTAACAACCATTCCCATCAGCAGCTTCCAGATCCTCCTGCTCCTGCTCGACCGCCCGCGCCATTCGCTGCCTCTGCACCACCCCGAACACCACCCACCCCACCAATAGCAAAACGAACGGCAACATATTGAATAGACGCTTCGGCTCCGGCAGCGCCTTCCCCGCCAGCCCAGCCGTAAGGAACAGGCACGCCAGCAGCAGCGGCCCGTGCCAGATCCACGCGTTCCGCAAATGATCCCGCCGGTGCTGGAGTTCCCGCCGGTAGTGCTCCACCCCGCTCGCCGCCGCATCCTCGAACCTCCGCGACAGCCGCCTCCGGTACCACACCAGGGAAACCACCACCCACCCCGCCACGGCAACATAGGCAGCCACCGTCAACCCAGCCCATACCGGCGCCAGCCACCTCGGCACGACAAGCAGCAGCGCCAGCGCCGCCGCCACGCTCACCAGAATCTCCCGCCGCGTCCCCCAATACAGTTGCCGCGCAAGGCGCTTCAACATCTTCTGCACATTCACCGGAACCTCCTCTCCAGGCTGCCCCTTCCACGCCTTCCGGATTTCGTCACTCATGGCACCTCCTCAAACCGCCGCGAAATGATGTTCTTGATCCGGTGTATCTTCATCGCCACGTTCGCCGCCGACAAGCCCGTGATCCCCGCGATCGTTGCCGCATCTGGCGCGAAGCCTACCGCGACTTCCAGAACGCCGGCATCCGCCTTCAAACCACCGACGTCAACGGCGAGATCCAGCGCTCCCCCGGCGGACGCCCGGTCTTCCTCGGACTCAAGCGCGGCGTCATCAACATGGTCATCACCGACAACGTCCCCATGCACTGGGATCAGGCCCGCGGACTCTCAGGCATCAGCACCATCCACGAAGGCTATCACCTGTCGATGATCTCGATGAAAAGGGCGCACACCCACCGCGTCCCTTTCTTCTCCGTCAACACCTGCGTGCACGAACTGCTCCACGTGATCTTTCAGGACATCTACTTGCCACGCCAATCCACGTTCAAGGCCGGCCAACTCGAAGCCCGTGTCGACTGGCAAGCCACGCGTATGTGGCTCTTCCCCGGCGGCGATGAGATCCGCAAAGCCGCCGAAGCCTATCTCGAACGCGCGTCCCGCTTGCAATGACCCGCCCGCGGCGGATATAGTTGCCACCATCCTCTTATGACGCGCCGTCACGCCCTCCGCGAGTTCGCCCGCTTCGCCGCCGCCAGTCCACTGCTCGCACTTCCGCCGCAAGCCAACCCGGCAAAGCTCGAAGAGATGATCAACGTCTTCGACTTTGACCCGATCGCCAAGTCGAAGCTCGCCAAGCCCAACTACGAATATGTCACCGGCGGCAGCTGGGACGAATGGACCCTTAAGCGCAACCGCACCGAGTTCGATAAGATTATCCTCCTGCCCCGCTTCATGCGCCGCGTCGACAAGCTGGATCTCTCGATCACCCTGTTCGGTGAGAAGCTCGACATGCCGATCCTGGTTGCGCCCACCGGGACCCACACGATGGTCCATCCCGACGGCGAACTCGCCACCGTGCGCGGCGCCGGAGCCGCCGGAGCTGCCATGGTCGTCAGCACCAGTTCCAGCTACCCGCTTGCCAAAATCGCCGCGGAAGCCAATCGCCCGCTCTGGTTCCAGCTCTACACCGGACCCGATCTGGACGGCACGCGCGACCGCGTGGAAAACGCCCGCGCCCTCGGCTGTAAGGCCATCTGCCTCACCGTCGACGCTCCCTACCACGCCCCGCGCGAGCGCGACGCCCGCAACAACCTCGTCCGCACTTTCGGCGAAGCGAAGGCCGGCCCGCGCCGCCGCCGCTATTCCGAGGAAGCGGCCACCAGCCCCTTCGGCCTGCCCATGCGGTTCCAAGCCACGCTCGACTGGAGCTTTGTCGATCAGCTCTGCGCCTACGCCAAACTCCCCGTGCTGCTCAAAGGCATACTGACGCCCGAGGATGCCGTCCTCGCCGCCCAGCATGGCGCCGCGGGCGTAATCGTCTCCAACCATGGCGGCCGTTACCTTGACGGCGCGCCCTCCACCATCGAGATGCTCCCCTCCATCGTCGATGCGGTGGAAGGCCGCATCCCCGTCCTGATCGACAGCGGCTTCCGCCGCGGCACGGACATTCTGAAGGCGCTCGCCATCGGTGCCACGGCCGTGCTGGTCGGCCGCCCCCCGCTCTGGGGCCTCGGCGCGTTCGGCCAGGACGGCGTTCAGCGCGTGATGGAGATTCTGCGGAACGAACTGGCCTGGGCGATGGGCCTCGCCGGCCGTTCCACCATAGCCTCCCTCGACCGCACCCTCCTGCGTTATTAGAGATCAGCAGGTTCCGGTTGCAGTCCCATGCGCCTTTCAGGCAGATGCCTTTGGCTTCCCATCCACCGTCCAGATCCTCGATCGCGCGCGGGGCCTCTTCCACCAGCACTTGCACCCCCGCCTCATCGCAAAGACCGTCGCCTGCCGCGAGCGTGTCCTTCAGGTGCAGGCTGATCTCATCATCGTCGCTGAAGTGGGAGAAGGAGGCTTCGTCGAGGATTTTGCGCTGGTAGCCGATGATGCGGCTGGTGAGGATGATGCGGCAGAGGGGGTAGCGCGCGGCGAAGGAGGCGATCTGGCGGGCTACGGCTTCGCGGTCATCGGGAACGAAGATTTCATCGAGGCCATCGAAGAGGCCAAGGGCGCGGCCGTGTTTCAACAGGTGCGCTTCGAGGCGGGCGCCGGGGATGTTCCATTGATGATCGCGGGAGTGGGTGTCCCAGAATTCGATGAAGTTATCGCAGCGGTTCTGGCGGCGGAGGGCGATGTAGGTTTTGAGTTCGATGGGGATGGGGAGCCAGCCGGGGAAGGCGTCCTCGAGGAGGGGGCTGAGGCCGGGCTCGATGAGGGCGAGGGTGAGGAAGCGGACGAGGGTGGACTTGCCGGCACCAGGGTGGCCCAGCAGAACGGCGCGGGCGGCGGGGAGGTTGTCCGGGGCGACTCCATGGCGATGTCGTCGTGGCCCATGCGGCGGATGGCGAGGCTGGCTTTGGTGGCGGCAGTCCTGTAAGTCAACGTAGGTGGAGGAGACAAAGATGCGGGCCACGGTGGGAGTTATTGTTTCAGGGGGTAATGGACGCGGCTCTGTCAAATCAGCGACTGAGAAGGTAAGGCTTCCTCATGCGATCGGACATCGCGGCCAGGTAAAAACCTGTCCTAACTGAAACCTTACCACCGCTTGCTGACGCGCGCGGCTCGGCAACCTTCTGCAAACACTCCATTCCGATCGTGGAGCTCAAGCCTTGGCGGCCAGAGGGAGGTTGTCGCGGACCATGCCGGCGTTGACGAGTTCGCTGATGACGGCGCTGAGGTTGGGGTTGCGGAGGGCCCAGATGTAGGCTTTCTGCGGGATCTTGAGGGGGCCGGGGACGGCGGCTTCGATGAGCTGGACGCGTTTGGGGTCGTCCTTGATGCCTGCATTGCGGCCGTTGAAGACGGGGCGGGCGACCTTCATGGCGATGACGCCGAGGTTGTTCTTGCGGGCGTGCTCGACGGCCTTTTCGGTGTAGGCGCGGTTAACGATGTTGAAGGCGACCATGGCGGCGGAGTAGAGCTTGGCCTGGACGGCGGCTTCGAGAATTCCGGCGGGGTCGTTGTGGGCAGAGAAGCCGAGATGGCGGGCCTTGCCCTGCTTTTTGATGATCTCGAAGGCTTCGAAGATTTCCGGGTGGCGGGTGAGCTCGGCGGGAGTGGATGCGCCGTGGGGGCACATGAGCAGGTCGACGTGATCCGTGCCGAGCCGCTTGAGGCTGGCATCGAGCGAGTCGAGGATGAGCTGCTTGTAGTTCTTACCGCGGTCGATTCTGGCGCCGTAGGTTTTCTCCATGACGTTGGCGAGGGCGGAGCCTTCGAGTTCGGCGGTCTGGGAGGCGAAGTAGTTGCCGAGGTAATCGGAGTCGAGCGCGCGGCGGCGGGCGAGCTCGTCCTGGGCCTGGTGGCGTAGCTTCTTCTGGTCAGGTTCCGGGAGGCTGTCGAAGATGTCCTTGTACAACTTGATGCGATTGATGTCCCAGGCGCTGATCTTGGTGTTGAGGAAGAAGCTGTCGCGCTTGCGGGCGGCGATGACCTTGGCGTAGCCGAGTTCGGATTTGGTGTTGCCGTAGGCGGGGGCGGTGTCGAGATAGTTGAGGCCCATGTCCATGGCGAGCAGGACATGCTCGTAGTTATCGGGTGAGATGGTGTTGCCGCCCATGACGACTTCCGAGATCATGAAGCCGGTGCGGCCGAGCTGGCGGTAGCTGATGCCGGACTGGCGGTTGCGCCATTCGGGGGCGGCGGAGGCTGGCGGCGCGGCGGCGGCCTTGCTGGCGACGGCGGCCGAAAGAGATGCGGCAAGGAATTCGCGACGGTCTAGCATTTGGACAGTATTGTAACGCGTCAGCGCTTAAGCCAGCGTTCGGTGAGTGTGGAGCGGGAGGGAGAGAATTGCGATGCGGCGGCGCTTAGGTAGGGGCTGTATTCGCGGATCCAGAAGTCGAGGAAGCCGGTGCGGTGGATGTCGTCGAGAGTAAGGCGGTAGTGATCGAGGAGGGATTCGCCGAGCAGCTGGCCGGTGCGGCGGGCGGCGGTTTGCGCGCTGCGGGAGAACCATCGGAGCTGCGACGGCGCGCCGCGGAGGGTTTGGAGAGCCATAAGGGAGCTGAGGGCGAAGACGGAGCGGTTCTGCGCGCGGGCTTCGGCTTGGAGGCTGGTCCAGAGGCTGTTGAGCTTGTCGGGGCCGGGAACGGTGGGGACGGCGGAGGAGAACTCGCGCTGGATGGCGGTCCATTCCTCGCGGAGCTCGGCGACGTCGAGCGGCGGCGTGTTGATGGTGTCGGCGAGGCGGCCGGAGCCGCGCTCGAGGCCGTCGAGAACCTGGTCCATGGTCTCAAAGCGCGTATGGGGTTCGAGCAGGCCTTCCTTTTTGAGCGCTTCGGAGATTTCGTGGATGAGGTGGCGGCCGGCGCCGGAGAGGTCGGCGAGAGCGGCCATGACCCAGACGGGCGAGGCGCGGAAGGCGAGAATGCCGACGAGTTCGACACCGTTGCCCGCGGCGCGGCGGACGGCGAAATCCTCGGCGAGCCTGGATTCGGCGGGGTAGACGCCTTCGACCTGGCCGATTTGTTCGACGAGGAAGCGGAGAGTGGATTCGACGAGGTTTTGGTAGAGGCGTGTGCGGCGGACAGTGGCGGGGATGGCGACGTCGCCGATTTCACGGACGAGGCCGCCGGCGAGTCCGGAGGCGGAGCGGAGGAGGCGTTCGGGGAGGGAGAGGAGGTAGTGAGTGATGCGTGGTGGAGGGGTGGACGAGGACATGACGAAACAGTATTAGCGAATTCAGCTCATTCGTTGGAGAACTGACGTCTCCAGATCAGGAGTGGAGCGGCGAGAAGAGTACCGAACAAGAAAAAGATCAGGATCGTTGGGCTAGCCGGAACCCAGAGATAACCTCCAACACCGACGGCCGCAACGAAGGTACCGACGGCCGCGGCAAGATGGCTCGCCCTGCGGCTGCCTGCTCGAAGGGCCGCAAGATGGAGAAGGACGATGACGCCGAGCAAACTGAGGGCCAGACCCGAGAATGCGGCGTTCATGAGAACGGCAACGCGGAACCTCGGGGCAATGTCACCGCGCTCGATCGCCCGCGACATTCCAGTTACGTTGACGACGCCATGAATCAGGCCGACAAGGAGTAGAAAGACGGAAGCTGGAATGACACAGGCGTTTGTAATTACTCGCCGGCTCATAGCCTTCCGAGTATAGCTCGGAGGCAGTCGCGGGAGGACGCTTAGGGAAATGCAATCGCTCTCCCGCCGCCAGTTTTTGGCATCCACCGCAGCGTTAGGATTGGCCCGCGCGCAGACACGCCCCAACGTGCTCCTCATCATGGCCGACGACCTGGGATATGAATGCCTGGACTGCTACGGAGGCACGTCGTACAAAACCCCGCACCTGGACAGGCTGGCCTCGCAAGGGATTCGCTTCACGCACGCCTACGCGCAGCCACTGTGCACGCCGACGCGCGTGCAGCTGATGACCGGACAATACAACTTCCGCAACTGGCGCGCCTTTGCCGTGATGGATCCCAAAACAGCGCACCTTCGATTACCCGATGGCGCTCACTCACGGCCCCTTCAATCCAACGCCGCGCAGCGCGGCCTGGAACACGCAGCGTTTGAAGAACGATCCGGCCTTGTTCGCCGACATGGTCTCCTACATGGATGAGACCGTCGGCCGCATGGTTTCTCACTCCGCACTACACTGGTAGCGATGCCCAATCCTCTCTTCCTCGACGCCCTCGCCGCCGGCGACGGCATCGTCCGCCTCGCCCCATGCTGGGTTCCCCGCGCCTTTCTCATGCCCGGCGGACGCCTCAAGCTCGACCCTCGCGATCTATACTGCCTCGGCGCGCATCGCGGCGGCATCGACGAACGCTGGTTCTGCTCCACAACCAAGGCAGCCAACGGTCCGCTGACGGCCGAGGATGAAGGGCTCAGCTACGTCGAATTCCATGGAAAAAAGGCTCTCTTCAAGGAAGCTATCGACACCGCCGGCGACAAGTTCCTCGGCTCGGCGGTGATGTCCGAACACGGCGGCTGGAATCTGCTGTGCAAGTTCTTCGACAATCTCGGGCCGATTCCGCACCACCTGCATCAGAACGATGAGTTCGCGCGGCGGGTCAGCCAGAAGGGAAAGCCGGAGGCCTATTACTTCCCTCCGCAGTACAACTTCAAGAGCAACAATTTCCCCTACACGTTCATGGGGCTTGAGCCCGGCACCACGCGCGATGACGTGCGGCGCTGCCTGGAGCGCTGGAACGAGGGCGACAACGGCATCCTGGATCACTCCCGCGCCTACCGCCTGAAGCCGGGCACGGGATGGCAGATCGACGCCGGCATTCTCCACGCGCCCGGCTCACTGGTGACCTATGAGCCCCAGGTTAACTCCGATGTTTTTGCGATGTACCAGTCGATGGTGGAAGGCCGGGCCGTGCCTTGGGATCTGCTGGTGAAGGACGTGCCCGCCGAGCATCACCACGATCTCGACTATATTCTCGACATGCTCGACTGGGAGGCCAACACCGATCCGGAGTTCATGAAACACCGTCTGTTCCATCCTCATGCTGTACTTGACCCGGGGGCGATGGCGGAAGCCGGCTATTCGGAAAAGTGGGTTGTTTATTCTACTGGGTATTATTCGGCGAAGGAGCTCACGGTGCTTCCGGGCCGCAGCGTGACGATAAAAGACGCCGCCGCTTACGGGCTCATCGTGGTGCAGGGCACGGGTGCGGTGGGCAAGCTCGACGTGGAAACGCCTTCGATGATCCGGTATGGCCAGATGACCAAGGACGAACTGTTTGTCGGCTTTGATGCCGCGCGCAATGGCGTCCGCATCACCAACCGCTCCGACGCCGAGGATCTCGTCATGCTCAAGCACTTCGGACCGGGCAACCCGGATGCGCAAGGATTCCTGCAATGAAACTGGGCGTCAACACGCTGCTGTGGACAGCCGCGTTCGGCGAAGAGCACATTCCGCTGCTGGAATGGATCAAATCCAAGGGATTCGATGCCGTGGAAATCGCCCGTTTTTCCTGGGACGGCTTTCCCATCGCCGCCATCCGCAGCGAACTGGATCGTGTGGGCCTCGGCGTGACGCTTTGTTCGGCGTTGACCGGAAATTTGAGCCTCGTCAGCGAGGAGGCATCGATCCGCAAAGCGGCCATCGATTTCCTCCGCCAGGGAATGGAATCGGCCGCCGAGATAGGCAGCCCGGTGTTCCTCGGCCCTTTCTGTTCACCCGTCGGCTATCTTCCCGGCCGGCGCCGCACGAAGCAGGAGTGGGATTGGGCGGTGGAAGGGCTTCAGGCGCTCACCTCCACGCTGGACAGGCACAACATCACGTTGGCGGTGGAACCGCTGAACCGCTTTGAGACTTACTTTCTCAATACCACTGAGGATGCGGTCAAGCTGTGCCGGGAAGTGAATCATCCCCGCGTCGGCATTCTGTTCGACACTTTCCACGCCAATATCGAGGACAAGGATTTCGCGGACTCCATCCGCCATGCCGCCCCCTACCTCCGTCACGTTCATGCCTGTGAGAACGACCGCGGGATTCCCGGCAGCGGCCACGTGGACTGGAACAAAGTCTTTGGAGCGCTGCAAGAGGCCGGCTACGACGGCCACGTTGTGATCGAGAGTTTCGGCTTCACGATCCGGGAGATCGCCGCCGCGGCCTGCATCTGGCGTGACCTGGCGCCTTCGGTGGACGATATTGCGGCCGACGGCCTGCGGTTCCTGCGCGTCCACGCGGCCGCGGCAGGTGGCGCATGACCAGGAGGCAGGCGCTGCTGCTTAGTCTGCCTGGCTGGGTGATGGCGCAGCGCAATCCCGACGCGCCGCCATTCCGCGCCAAAACGCTTGGCGGCGAACTGGTCACCCCCGAGACGATTAAGAACAAGGTGGCTCTTATCCAGTTCTGGACCACCTGGTGCGGCGTTTGCCGCGCGGATCAGGCGGCCGTTGACGAGATCACGCGCAAATTCAAGGACAAAGGTCTAATCGTGCTGGCGGTGAGCGTGCAGGAGGATCGCGAGACCGTCAGCCGTTACCTGCAGAAATCGCCACGCGAGCCGAAGATCGTGCTGACCGCAGACACCAATCTCGTCTCCACATACCGGCCCCGCGCCTTCCCCAGCTACCTCATCATAGATCGCCAAGGCCGTATCGCCGGCGTGCAGGAGGGAGGCGGCGGAGAGCCCGCGTTGCTGGAGCTTCTGCGCAAGGCGGGCATCGGGTAGAGGCCGCCGCGCTACAATCCCTTCTATTATGCAAAAAGTGGGCAATGGCGCTGAGCCGTCCGGGAGGTCTCCGGAGTTGCGTCAGGGCGGAATCGCGACCTCTTTCTACCTGCCAGCTTGTGCCGTCCTGGGGGTTCTCGCATTTCTCTTCAACTGGCATACCGGGCACAAGGGGCTGATGTTTCTGGATCAATCCACGATATTTGACGGGGCATGGCGTGTTTTTCAGGGCCAGATCCCCTATAAGGATTTCTTCAGTCCCGTCGGACCGTTGGCTTTTTACATTCTGGCTTTTTTCTTTTGGATCGCCGGGGTGAACTGGTCCGCCGCGGTTCTCGGGGCATGCGTCCTGAATTCGATTGCGACCCTGAGCGTCATCCGCGTCGTCCGGCTGCTGGGAGGCGGATCGCGGATTCTCGCCTTGTGCGCCGGCCTGGCGACGGCCCTGAGTTTTCAGCCGGTTTTCGGAACGTTGTATTACGAACAAACCGCGATGTTTTTGGACCTGCTTGCGTTGCATGCGGCGGTGGAATCCTTGCAGGCGGCGGCTCCGCGCCGCGGGTATTGGCAGATCCTGAGCGGAGTGTTCCTCGGGCTTGCCTTGATCACAAAGCAGAACTTCAGCGTCTTTTTCGCTCCTGTCTTAGTGGCGGTTCTCGCGGCCGGCGAACTGCCGTCTGTTCGGCAGACTATCTTCGCGATCCTGCGAGCTGGCCTCGCCACCTTGGCGGTGGCTGTTCTCTTCCTCGGGTGGGTATTTCTCTTTTCCGATTTCGCGGCCTGTGAGCGTCATGCACTGATCACCGCCCGTGAAATCGGCAAAGCAAGATTGACTCCCCGGGTTCTGGCCCAGGCGTTCTCGTTCAACATTTCGCCGAATCTGCTTCAAGTGGATCTGGCAGGAATGTTCTTCGGCCTGCTGGCACTGGTATCGGTGCGGTTCCCCTCGCCTCTATGGCGCCAGTTGGCACCGGCGGCGGCCGCCGCCGTTACCCTGCCGCTATTCCGCAGCCTGGTACAGGCCTCCACCGACAACAATGCGGCCAATACCTTCGGCCTTTCCGGCTTGTCGGTTTGTGTCGGGCTCGCTGTCTGGCTGAAGATCGTTCCGCATCTGGGCGAAGCCTTTTCCGGAGATCTCATCCGCATGCCTTCCGCGAAAACGATGGGGCGTCTTGGCTGCCTTGCGGTGGGCATCTGGAGCGTGGCGGCTTTCGGATACGTAGGCCGGGCAGCCTGGACCCGCTCCGTCCATGAGTACCAGTCGGGCACTGTTTTCCGCGAGACCATCCGTGTGCCCGGCCTGGAACGGGTGTACTGGGGCGAGCCCACATGGCACACGTATAAAAACACTCTCAAGGGAACGATCAACAAGGGCGATTTTGAAAACGTCGCCGCCTATCTTGTCCGCAAGAAGACCAACTTTTTCGTGATGGGCGACGCGCTGCTGCTGTACGGGCTTCTGGGAGCCAAGCCACCGCAGCCATTGCTCTATTTCCAGCACTCCCATTCGTTCCTGGAGCGCCATATCCCCGTCCTTGATCCCCTCATCACCGCCGAGCTGGAACGCAACGGCGTTGGCGTCGTGGTGCGTGAGAAATTCATGTTCACGGACACCGACGAGGGGTCCAACGTGTACAGCTTCTTCCCTCTTCTTCAGGCTTGGTTCAAAGCGAACTTCACGCTGGCTGAGGAGCACGGTAATTATGAAATCTGGGAGCGGAATGCGGGAGCCGGGCGGCGCTGACGGTATCAGCCTGTCCTGATTGCCGCCTCTTTCAGGCCGCTAAGCCAGGCCTGGAGAAGAGGCAATTCCTCCGGCTTGATCAAACCACAGGCCGCCAGATGACCACGTATGGCCTACCCCGAGGAGGCCACGGATGGCTGGATGGGAGGCGCGTTTGCACGGGTGTATACTAAGAAAGCGAACTGGCACGATACGATGGCTTTGCAAGATTGAAGCGGGGTTAAAATAGTTGGCTCCGCGCAGGAATCTGACAGGGTGTGCGGTTTGAGGGTCTTTCAGTGGAGGGGGCTTTTCGGCTATACTGCGCCAGGGGAGGAACAGAGACTGGACGAAGATCCTGGGCTGGCCCGGTTATCGGGTCTTCCAATCTGAGATTGACGAACGGGCGAAGAGACTGAAGCGGTGGGTGCGACGCAAGTCAGGGAATCGGCGGTTGGTTTGTTCCGGGCGGCCAGCGAGTGGGCGCGATCCACGAGGTCTACGAGCGGGAAGTGCGGGATCTGCCGTGCTTCGAGTACCGGACGACAGTGGTGATCGAACTGCACCGGGTGCGCTGTCCGGACTACGGGATCAAGACGGAGAAGGTGGAACAGTTGCCGAGCAAGGCGCCGTTTTCCAAGCGGTTCGAGGATGCCGTGGGACAAGCCTGTGATCTGGAACGCTGGTCGGCACAGCGACGTAAGCCCGCACTGCGGCAAATGGGCGTTGACGAGATCTACCTGGGAAAGAAGCAAAAGTTCCTGACAGTGGTCAGCAACTTGGAGACGTGCGAGCCACTGTGGTTTGGCCGGGAGCGGAAAAAGGAAACGCTGGACGAGTTCTTTGCGCAGGAGCTGAGTAGGTGGCAGCGGTCGCGGATTACCGCGGCTATACGAACCTCCGATACCTGCTATTGAAAGCTCACAGAATGGCCGCGACCAAGACCGAATTCGTCGTCTTTGCGAAAGCCGCTTGAAATGCCATGTCTGTCAGATTCTCGCTTAGAGCCATAATATCAGACTCCCCTCCATGCCGACTTTCTCTATTGCTGTGTTACCCGGCGACGGCATCGGCGCCGACGTTACCGCCGAGGCCGTCCGCGTTCTTAACGCTGTCCAGCCCAAGCTCAAAGACGTCTCTTTCTCTCTCACCGAATACCCCTGCGGCGCCGGTGAGTTCCTCCGCGGCGGTGATCCGCTGCCCGCCGCCACCATGGACGCCTGCCGGAAGGCCGACGCCATTCTGCTCGGCGCCATGGGCCTGCCCGACGTCCGCTGGCCCGACGGCCGCGAGATGGCCCCCCAGCTCGACCTGCGCGAAGTCATGGAACTCTACGCCGGCGTCCGCCCGATCCGGCTCTATCATCCCGCCCACTCGCCACTGAAGAACGGCGGCGGCATCGATCTGGTCATCTACCGTGAGAACACCGAGGGCCTTTTCTACTCCCGCAAGAATCCGCGCCAAGCCGGAGCCGCCGAGGTGCTTGACCAGCTCCGTGTTTCCCGCCGCGGCTCCGAGCGTCTCTTCCGCGCCGCCTTCCGCCACGCCGAACGCCGCCGCGGCCTGGTCACTCTCATCGACAAGGCTAACGTCCTGCCCTCCATGGCCTACTTCCGCGAGATCTTCGATGAAATCGCCGCCGAGTTCCCCCACGTGAAGGCCGAATACTGCTACGTCGACGCCTGTGCCCTCTACCTCGTCCAGCGTCCTCAGCGCTTCGACGTGCTCGTCACCGAAAACATGTTCGGCGACATTCTCTCCGATCTCGCCGCCGGCATCGTCGGCGGCATGGGCATGGCCCCCTCCGGCGACATCGGCGACCGCAACGCGGTCTTCCAACCCTCGCACGGCTCCGCGCCTGACATCGCCGGCAAGGGTATTGCCAATCCGCTCGCCACCATCCTTTCTCTCGCCATGATGATCGAGTGGCTTCCCTCGGAGGAAACCAAACGCGGCGCGAAGATGATCAACCAAGCCGTTGAGCGATGCTGCGAAGATCCCTCCCGCGCCACGCCAGACCTCGGCGGCAAATGGACCACCGCGCAAATCGGAGAATGGGTGGCTGCCAACCTATGAGAAACGGATTCCAGATCTACGACACCCACACCCACCTCGGCGTCGCCCGTCACAGCGGCCGCCAGTGGTCGCTCGAACAAATGCTCGCTTCCATGGACCGCTACGGCGTCGACCGCTCTATGCTCATCCCCTTCCCCGTCGTCGACGACCACCGCCACACGCACGACACTATCGCCGCCGCCATCCGCGCCTTTCCGGACCGCTTCGCCGGCGCCGCCTGCATCTATCCCTTCATCCCCGAGCAGCAATTCAAAGACGAAATCCGCCGCTGCGCCGAAGAGCTCGGCTTCGGCGCCATCAAACTCCAGCCCCAATATCAAGCCCTCAACCCGCTCAGCCCCCGCACTGACTTCCTCTGGGAAACCGCCGTCAAGCACAAGGTGCCCGTCATCGTGCACACCGGCGCGGGCGCGCCCTTCGCTCTCCCTTCGCTCTACATCATGCCCGCGCGCCGTTTCCCGGAACTCAACATCATCCTCGGCCACTGCGGCGGCGGCATCTACGCCGGCGAATGCATTGTCGCCGCCACCGTCTGCCCCAACATCTACCTCGAACTCTCCAGCTGCATGCCGCATCACATCCGCGAGGTGTTGAATCATGTCGAGCCGTCGCGCATCATGGCCGGCTCTGACGTGCCGGAAAGCCTGGAAGCCGAAATCGGCAAGATCTTCACGCTCGATCTCGACGATGCCGGCAAGCGCGCCATCCTTTGGGACACCCCCCGCAAGCTCTTCGACGGAGTCACCGCGTGACCGGACGCCTGGTTGTCGCCTGGCTGTTCATTCTTTCGCTTATCACCTACATCGATCGCGCCGCCATCGCCACCGTCAAGGACGCCATGTCGGGCGACCTCGGCTTCAACGATCAGGCCATGGGAGCCGTCTTCAGCGCTTTCGCCCTAGGCTACGCCATCGCGCAAATCCCCTCCGGCTGGCTGGCTGACCGTTACGGCCCGCGCCTGCTGCTCACCTCCGTCGTCGTCGCCTGGAGCCTGCTCACCGGCGCAACCGGCCTCGCCGCCGGATTGATGGTGCTGCTCGTCATCCGCTTCTGGTTCGGCGTTGCCGAAGCGGGAGCCTTTCCTGGGGCCGCGCGCGCTTTCTACAACTGGCTGCCTAGCTCCGAACATGGCCGCGCCAACGGGATCATCTTTGCCGGCTCGCGGCTCGGCGCCGCTGCCGCCTTCCCGCTCATGGCCTGGATGCTCGAGCGTTGGGACTGGCGCACCGCTTTCTACCTCCTCGCCATCCCCGGCGTTGTCTGGGGCATCGGCTGGGCGCTCGCCTTCCGCGATCATCCCGGTACGGCTCCGCCCCGCGTTGAAAAACCCGCCGCCGCCCCCCTCCAACTCGGCAAGGCCATCCGCGCCCCTTTCATGCTCTTCACCATGCTCCAGTACTTCGCCGCCAACTTCACCACTTTCCTCACTCTCAGCTGGATGCTGCCGTATCTGAAGGCCGAGTACAAGCTCTCCACTTCCGACGCCGCCTGGTACGCCACTCTTCCCCTCCTATTCGGCGCTACCGCGCAATGGGTCACAGGCTCATTGGTCGACAGCCTATACCGCTCCCGCCATAGGAGCTGGTCCCGCGCCTTCCCCGCCATGTTCGGTTTCGCCCTCTCCACCGCCGGCCTTCTCCTGCTCTGCTTCGCCGGCACCGCGCCGGGTGCAGTGGTCGCCTTCATCCTCGCCAGCTACGGCGTCGAAATGACAATCAGCCCCAGCTGGGCTTATTGCCTCGACATGGGCGGTAAAAACGCTGGCGCGCTCTCCGGAGCCATGAACATGATGGGCAACTTCAGCTCCTTCCTCTCCGCCAACCTTTTTCCGTTCTTGCAGGGGTTGACCGGCAGCGCCAACGCCTATTTCCTGTGGACCTCTGCCCTCAATGTGATCGCCATCTACTGCTGGCTCCGCATGCGCCGCTACGCCTCCAGTTAAAACCAAGTCGAATTCCTGCTCGTCTACATCCGCGAGGCTCATCCCACCGACGGCCGGCAGTCGCCGCGGAATGTGAAGGAGGGCGTGTTGCTGGAAACCGCGAAATCGATCGAGCAGAAAGAAGACTACGCCACCGTCTGCACGCGCAAGCTCGACATCCACTTTCCTACGCTCGTCGATGGCATGGATAACGCCGTCGAACAGGCATACACAGTCTGGCCCGACCGCCTCTATCTCGTTGGCAAGGATGGCCGTATCGCCTTCAAAGGCGAGCCCGGCCCGCGCGGCTTCCGCCCGCCCGAGCGCGAACAGGCAATCCGCGCCGAACTCGCCCTTTCCCAGCCTTGAACCCTCCCGCCGGTGTGATACTCTGTAGGAAACAGAAATTCACCAGTCATCGCACAAGGAGTTTGGTTCCCATGTTCACATCGCGTCTTGCCCGTATGCTGCTCATTTGCGCCTGGGCGGCCCTCACTGCGGCGCCTCTGGCGGCTCAAGTAAAAATCGGCATCGTCAACACGCAGAAGGCCTTGCTCGATACCGCCGACATGCAAAAGGCGCAAAAAGGCATGGAGGCCAAATTCAAGCCTCAGCAGGATGAAATCGAAAAGCTTCAGAAGGAGCTTCAGCAGATCCAGCAGCAGCTCACCACGCTCGCCGGCAAGCTCACGCCGCAGGCCGAGCAGGAACTGCAGTTCAACGGCCAGCGCAAGCAGAAGGACCTCCAACGGCTCAGTGAAGATTTGCAGGCCGATGTCGAGATGGAGCGCAACGACATTCTCCGCCAGGCTGGCGCCCGCATGCAGGCTATTCTTACCAAGCTCGCCGAGGAAAAGGCTCTCGACGTGTTGATCGACGTGACCAACACCGTCTACTTCAAGCCCGCTCTCGATCTGACCGCCGAGGCCACCGCCGCTTACGACAAAGCGCACCCGGCGAAATAAGGAGCCTCCGATGGCCGGCTACATGGACGGCTACGGCGTCGACGATGCGCGCCGCGAACGGCTGCGCAAGCGCATCTTTATCGCCCTTGGCGCCCTGATCCTCATCACCGGTGTGCTCTATTTCCTTTTCCGCGACTATCGCGAGGAGAAACAGATCCAGACCTTCCTCGACCATCTCGGCAACAAGCGTTACAACGAAGCATACGCTCTCTGGGGTTGCACCGAGAAGAATCCCTGCCGCGACTACTCTCTCGAAAAATTTCTCGAGGACTGGGGCCCGCAGAGCCCTCGCCCCGATGCCGCGGCCGCCAAAAAAACCGAGAAGCGCTCCTGCTCCAGCGGCGTGATTCAAGGCCTCGATTTCGGCAAGGGCGAGCAGGTGTTTCTCTGGGTCAATCGCAACGATCTCATTCTCGGTTTTGCCCCTTGGGGCCCCGTTTGCAATCCCCGTTTCCAGAACCCCACGGGCCCAAATCTCTGACCCTTCACTCTGAGCTCGCGTAACCGAAAACGCCGCCGCTGCGAAGAACTATGCGATGGATGTTAATCCTCCCTCAACATGCATCCGTGCTATGTTTGGGGAGCGTAAACCTTGTTGCGGACCCTTACTGGGTCCCGTTACACCTCAACACCTGGTAAGGAGATAAAACAATATGACTCGAAGGAACTTCGCCGTCGCCGTGGGAGCAGCGGTTTCCGGCATGATGACCACCGCCGCCACGCGCGCCGCCGCTCAGGACAAAGCCGCCAAGCATGTCTGTAAGGGTAAGAACGCCTGCAAGGGGCAGGGCGGCTGTAAGTCCGGCGACAAGGGCTGCGCCGGCAAGAACTCGTGCAAGGGCAAGGGTGGCTGCGCCACGGCAGCCAAACACGGATGCCAAGGCATGAATGAGTGCAAGGGCCAGGGTGGCTGCAAGTCGGGCGACAAGGGCTGCGCCGGCAAGAACAGCTGCAAGGGCAAGGGTGGCTGCGCCGTTCCATTGCAGAAGATGTCGCTGCGCAAGCGCAACCGTGCCGTTCACGCCTGATCGCGTAGCATGATATTGGCGGCGCCGGGCACGCTATCTAACCGGTCCGGCGCTGCTCCGATCCAAACGAAACCTGCCATGGCAAACCGTTGGGGATATTCGGATCTCGGCTTCGGCATCGGCCTGAGAACCGTCCATTTTTCTCATATCCTCTCGCACCAGCCTTCCATCGACTGGTTTGAAGTCCTCAGCGAAAACTTCATGGACACGGGCGGACGGCCAAGCTACGTCCTGGACCAGGTGGCAGAGCGCTACCCTATTGTCCTTCACGGCGTCTCCATGTCCGTCGGCAGCACCGATCCGATCAACTTCGACTTTCTCGGCAAGCTGAAAACTCTCGCCGCGCGCACTCGCGCCCACTGGGTCTCCGATCATCTCTGCTGGACCGGCGTCGCCGGCCTCAATACGCATGATCTGTTGCCGATGCCCTACACCGGCGAAGCGCTGCGCCACACCATCCAGCGAGTGAAGACCATCTCCGAGTTTCTGGAGCGTCCGCTCGTGCTCGAGAACCCCTCCACCTATCTCGAATTCAGCGCCTCCCATTGGACCGAATGGGACTTCCTCGCCACCCTCGCCGAAGAGGCCGATTGCGGCCTGCTTCTCGACGTCAACAACGTCTACGTCAGCTCCTATAACCACGGCTTCGACCCGCGCGAGTACATCGACCGCATTCCGCCGGACCGCGTCGTGCAGATCCATCTCGCCGGACACACCAACAAAGGCACGCACATTCTCGACACACACTCCGACCACGTCATCGATGAGGTTTGGGATCTCTACCGCCGCGTCTACCGCCGCATGGGTGGCATCGCCACCCTGCTCGAATGGGATGAGGACATCCCCGCCTTCGACATTGTCCACGCCGAAGCTCTCAAGGCCCGCCAGTATCGTGAAGCGCCCGTGGAGGAACCTCATGCCGCTTGATCCCGGCTTGGTGCGAACCCAGCGCTGGATGCAGGCCGCCATCATGACCCCCGGCGATTGCGAATCGGCCGTCGCCGCCGAAGCCGTCGCCGCCGAAGTCCCTGCCGCGCAGGCCACCGGGATGATCCTCCCCTCCAAGACGATGGAGCCGCTCGAACGCCTCGACATCTATCGCGGCATGTATGAAGCCCGGCTTTCAGAAGCTCTGGAGGTCGACTATCCCGGCCTCGCCGACTTCCTCGGCGAGCATCGCTTTGCCGAGCTAGCCAGCCTCTACATCGGCGAGAACCCCTCGCGCACCTACACCCTCAACCGCCTCGGCGACAACCTCCCCGGCTTCATCCCCGATGTCGAAGGTCTGCCGCGCGAGAAATTCGTGCAGGATCTGGCCCGCCTGGAGCATGCGCAATCCATCGTCTTTGACGCCGAGGAGACCCCCGCCCTCACCCAGCAGCAAATCGCCGCCGTGCCCGAGGAATCCTGGCCCGACGCGCGCCTCACCCCCATTGCCGCATTCCATCTGATCGAACTCCGCTATCCCGCCCATCTCTATCTCCGCGCCATGCGCGACAACAAACCGCGACCCCCCATCCGCCGCAAGCAAACTTATCTGGTAATCCACCGCCGTGACTACGCCCTCATGTCGATGGAACTTACCAAGCAAGGCTACGCCGTCCTCATCTCACTCGCTTCCGGCGCCACCCTCGGCGAAGCCATCCTCGCCCACAAAATGCACACACCCGCCCGCCACAAACAGCTCTTCACCATGTTCCAGCAGTGGATGAGCGAAGGGCTTTTCCAGTCAGTCTCACTCGCGGCTCAGTAATTACTGCGCCCGCGCCCCGGCCAATTCCTTTTCCAGCCTCGCCGCCTGCGCGTTCAGCACCCGCAGCTGCCGCATATCCTCATCCGCCAGCGTGATCGCGCTCTGCATACGGTCCAGATCCACGTTGGCCAGCGTCGTCGCCGCTTCCGCTGTGTTCACGCGCAGCGCCAGGTTGCGGTAGAAATCGGTCAGCTCCCGGTACCGCCGCAGAATGCCGGTCATGTACACCTCGCGCCGCCGGTTGATATCCTCCATCTCCTGCCCTGCCGACGCCAGCCGTGTCAGCCGCCGCGAAGTATCCTCCACCCGCTTCAACAAATCGCGATTGGCCACCTGCAACTGCGTCAGCCGGTCGTTCCGGCTCTTCATCTCCGCTTGCAAGGCGTCGGCCAGCCGCGAAGAGCTTTCCAGCCTCTCCCGCAGGTCCTTTTCCGCCGCCGCCAGCTGCTGGCCTTCCGCCGACACCGTTGTCAGCCGCCCCTCCATCTCCGCCAGCTTTGTCTGCAATTCCGTCAGCGCCGCCTTCGTCGAATCCAGCTGCTGCTGCTTGGCGTCCAGCATCTTGATCAGCTCCCTGCGTGCCGCCTCATCGCCGGCCGCAGGTGCTCCTGGTTGGCTGACCTCGCGCGGTTCCGGCGCAGGTTGCGCCGGTTGCGGCTCCGCCGGCCGCGGAACCTCGGACGGCTCGCTCTCCTTCTCCAGCAGCTGCACCTTCATCTGCTGCGCCTCCTGCACCTTCCGCAGCTCCAGGTAGAGCCAGCCCATCACCACCCAGCTCGCCACCAGTGCGATCAGTAACAGTATCCGTGCTCGTCCCATTCCATTTCCCTCTATTTATCCTTTATCAGAAACCGCGTCCGGTGGCGCAGGCTTCCTCCCGGCGCCTCCAGTGTCACCGTCACCTGCTGCGCTGTCCCGGCAGGCAGCTCCACCACCACACTGTGATGGGACATCGCTGCCTCCAGCGCCTTGCCCACCGCCGATGGAATCTCCCCCACAGACCGGCAAAACTCCGCCGCGCCGCCTGTCAGCGCCGCCAGCTCCATCAACCCCGTCTGGTAAGCTTCGTTCAAACGGTCGCTCCGGTAATCCAGGTGCACGATGAACAGCGGGGTCTGCCGCGCCGCGACGCTCAACGCCAGCCGCGAGATCCGCTCCTTCACCAAGCCCTCGGGAAACCTCCGGCTCAGATCACGGCTATCGCTCGAATTCACCACCGGGTTCGTATAATCCTCACGGTAATTCGTAATGTTGCTGTCGGTGATGTAGAGCACCGCCAGTCGAACCCCTGTCTTCTCCATGATCCCGTCCCCCAGCCGCACCGCCGTCTCCACCGTATTCAGCAGCGCCGCCCTGCCTCCCACCGCCTGCGCATCCACCGCCTCGCGGAACTTCACCCGGTCCTCGGTCGGATCCAGCACCACTTGCAACCCATCCTGCGCCCGCATCAATCCCGCATACACCTCCGGCCCCGCCTTCTCCAACCCATCGGCCAACGCCTTGCGCGCGGGCTCCACAAGCGACAGATCTCCCGCCACATCCATCACTACCAACAGCATCAATCCACGCTCTGGCCCCAACACCCCGGCGATGTTCGCCGACTTCCCATCCACCTTCGCCTGCACACCCTCCACCGCCCCCCAGACCGGCACGCGGACACTATCTCTCCTGCCGTTGGCCGTGGCTATCAAAGGCAACGCCAGCAACGCAAGCCACCACCGATTCCGTCTCCGATTCGTTTTCCTCAAAAACTCACCCGCAACCCCAGCTGAATCACACGCCCTCCCCGCGACCCGATAATCCGCCCCGCGTTCACGTTCGGCGCCGCCGCCGTGCCGATCACCATGTCCGGCTCCGTCCAATTCGCCTGGTTCAAAAAATTGAACCCCGCCGCGCTGAACTCCACCGTGCGGTCCGCTCTCACGCTGAACCGTTTCGTCACGCTCACATCATGATTCTGATTCCCCGGCTGCCGCAGCGTCGGATGCGTGCGCCCCGCATCGCCGGTTGTGAAATCTCCCGGGTGCGCGAACGCCGCCGGGTTGAACCACAGCTCCGGCCCCTGATTGCTCACCCGCGGGTCAACACCCGGAACCACGTTCACGCGCAGCGAGTCCACCACCCCGCCCGTATTGTTGAACTGAGGCCGCAGCGCCACCGGCTCCCCGCTCGACATCGTCGTCACTCCGCTCAATGACCAGCCGTCCACCAAATACCGCCGCCAGTCATTCATCTGCAACAGCGCCTTGTTCGTCCCCAGCGGAAGCTCATACACGTAGGTCATCGAAAACCGGTGCGGATTGTTCGACGACGTCAGCGACCACTCATTGTCCCGGTTGTAATAATCCTGGATCCCGTACGGACCCGAATAGTTGTCCATCTGTTTGGAGTACTCATAGCTCGCCGTCAGAGACAGCCCCGCCGATGTGCGCTTCTCCAGCCGCGCATAGCAGGCGTCGCGCTGATAGCTCCCTTCCGGGAAACTGCTGTAGACATCGAACCTCTGATAATGCGGAAACGGCCGCAGGCTGCGGTTGAACGTCTCATCATTCAGCTGATCGCGGAACTCCAGCGCCGATAGCGGTATCGCATTCGGGTTCGAAGCCGAATTCCCCACCAGCAGATTCACGCCTTCGCTATGCGCCAGCCCCATCGTCAACACCAGCGCGCCGGGAAGCTCCTTCTCCAGCTGTGCCGACGCCGACTGATACGTCGGCTGCTTGCCACTGGAATCAACCAAATCGGCGATCGTGTTGTTTGCCGCCTCCGGCCGCAGATCAGGAAACTGCCGCTGTGCTTCCAATCCCTGCGCCAGCGTGACCGCCGGCGTCAGCTGCTGGTTCATCGATATCCACGCCAGCGTGCCGTTGAATGCCTGCGTCCCCCACTGCCCCGAATAAATCGGAATCGGCGAATACGACCGCGAATAGCTCACCCGCGCCACCGTCCGCGTGTTCCCCCGCACGTTCCACGCCAGCGACATGCTCGGCTCCGGCCTCACTTGCGTCGGCTGGAACGCGCGCCCGAACCGCCCGTTGCCCGCCGCCACCAGCGCCCCCATCCGTCCGTTCACCGGATTGACCTCGTCCAAGGCAACCGTCGACTGCCGGTCATGCTTTTCCACCCGTGGCGTGCTCACGTCGATGTTGAACCCGATGTTCAGCGTCAGATCCCGGCGCAGCTCCCATTGATCACGCAGCGCCACCAACCCCCGCGTCCGCCGGAAATAGGACGGCGATATCACCACGCTCTTCTCCGCATAATCGGCCGAGCCTAGCAGGAAACTCGCAAATCCGTGCCCCGTGTTCACGATGCCCGGCAAACTCGTCAACCCCGCCGAAAACCGGAAGCTCCCCTCCGGATACTGCGGCCAGAAGGAATGCACTTGGTCCCGCGCCGCCTGCAATACCACCCGGAACCGGTGCTCCCGCCACCGCGCCGAAAATCCGTTCGTCACCGCAAAGCCGTTCCGCGCGTTGCGCGACACCGGATACGAATTCCCCATCGAAAGGTACGGCACAAACCGGTAGTTCGGAAATGGATTGCCGCGCTCATCCAGCCGCGGCTGGTTCGCCGTCTGATCGGTGGACGCCTCAAACGTCAGCGTGTTAATCGTCCGCGGCGTCCGCGTGAACACATGCTCCATGCCTCCCCGCCGGCTGCGCCGGTCACGGCTCAGCGGCCCAGGATTCGCGATGCTCGGGAACCACTCCGCCGCACCGTCCACGCCGTTGGAGGAATTCAACCCGAAACCCAGCCGGTGCCGCTCCCCCACGTTATGGTCCACGCGCACAATCACCCCATCGGCGCGGTTAACCTCCGGCGCGAAAATAAAATAGTTGTTCCGGAAAAATGGGCCGGCATCGCTGTTCGGAGCCGGATAATACTCCAGCGCCCGCTTCGCCGTCCCGTCCAGCCGGCTCGACGGGATACGGTTCCCGGGGAATGCCGCCCTGTTGTACTCCAGATTCTCCACGCTCACCGCGCGGCCTGGATCGAAATTCGGGTTCCGGCTCGTCGATGCCGGATCAAAAATCGGCAGCAACAGCCCCGCCTGATCCACCACCGCGCTCCAATCGCCCGTCCGCTCCGCCATCGTCGGTATTGTCCGCAGATTCCCGCGCCCGACCCGCTCCCGCATCCCCTCATACGAAAAACTGAAGAACGTCCGCCGGCCCCCGTGATACAGCCACGGAATCTCCACCGGCCCCGTCACGTTGAACCCGAACTGACTCCTCCGCAACATCCCCTGCCGTCCCCCGCGCTGCACCACTTCATGCGGTACCGCGTCCAGCCAGTTGTTGCGGAAATTCTCGAAAAGCCGCCCGTGCCACTGCGGCAGTTTACGCCCGTTCTCCGCCCGCCGCCGCGGGGAATCCGCCCGCAACCCCATATTCTGCGTCAGCGCGCGGAACTCCTCCACCGCGCGCTGCATTTCCTGCGGAGCCTGCTGCTGTGCGAAAAGGATAACCGGAACCAGCGCCAACCACGCGGCGCGCACCACACCCATGCTTTCAGTTTACCGCCGCTTCAACTGGTAGACACCGCCGCCTGCCTCCTCATACCGCATCTCGAAATCCTCTCCTCGCAGCACGCCCGTCCACGGCGGCCCGGTCACCTCCGGCGCATCCAGCATGTAGTCCTGCGGAGTCCGCAACGCGTACTCAATCCCCAACCGCCTCGCGATCTCCGGCGCCTCCGCAAAGAACCTCCGCACAGCCTTTTCGTCCCTTGCATAGCTCACCATGTGGTTGTAAGGCCGCATGCTCGCTCCACGACGCCCCGTATGCAGCCACACCACCGGATCGATATAGGAAAGCACCCGCGCATCCGCCTCTGTATTCGTCTTGATCCACTCCATCGCCGGCCGCGCCGCCTGCAGCCGTTCCGCGTCCGCTCCCAGGCTCGGATGAACCCTTGCCGCCACGCCCCACACGTTCACGCACAACATCAGCACGCCGGCCCAGGCCGTACGCAATCGCACCGCGCCTGCGAAAGACAAGAAACCCGCAACCATCAGCGGAGCCACAGGCAGCAGAAATCGCGGATTCGGCGCATAGTTATGCATCAGTAGCAGCAACGAATACACCAATCCAAACGCCCCGTACATCACCAGCTTTCCTTGACCAACCAGCCGCACCACGCCCCCAATCGCCACACCGCTCACCAGCATCCGCAGCGGCCAGAAATCTCCCGGCAGCACCACGTACCGCGACGCCTCCGTGAGAAACATCCCGAAATTCACCGCCATCATCGCCGGATACCGCGAAACCGCCACATCGGCGCGATGGTAGCCTGCATACGACGTGTACCACACCAGCACCGCATCGCCTGGCTGATTCTGCATCGCTGTCCACACATGCCAGCCCGCCATGAACGGGAGCATCGCTGCGCAAAACACCGCGCCCAGTCTCCACTGCCTCCGCAAAGTCAGCGCCAGCGCCACCCCAATAAACAGCGGCAACGCTGCCGTCCGCGTCAGATATGCTAACCCCCCCGCCAATCCGGCCAGCGCAATACCCTTGACGCTATCGTTGTCCGACGCCCTCTCCGCCAGTCCCAGCGCAACAAACACCGCCAGCAAAAAGGGAATCTCCGACATCAGCACAACACCCGCCCACACCATCGCCGGCAGCGTAGCCGAAAGCACCGTCACCCACAACCTCGTCTCCCCCTCCAGCAATCTCCACAGCGCCACCATCGCCGCCGCATACAGCGCCCATATCAAACCCATCGCCCAAACCAGGTTCGCCGGAAACTCAGGCGCCACGCGCCACACCACGGAAAGCAGCATCGGCCACACCGGCGGATACTTGGTCTGCGCCGCCTCCACCGGCAGACTCGGCATCATATACCCGCCCCCCTCCGCCACCGCCTTCGCCGTCGCGAAATACATCGCGTCGTCGTGATACAGCCCCAGATACGGCATTGTCCGCCAATGCCATGCCAGCACCGCCGCCGGCAACAATGCCGCCGCCAACACCAGCCAGTGTCCTCGTATGGCCCCCATCAGCATTCCAGAGTCAATTACCAGAAGATCGCTTCAGCAAATGCACCTAATGAAAACTCCACACGCCGGCCGCACCCTCGAAGCCCTCGCCGAACTCGACGAAGCCCTCCGCCGCATGTCCCAAATCCGCCCCGATACTGCCGCCACCGACGCGCAACTCATGCGGATCAGGTGGCTGACGCTTAAGCTTCCCCGCCGCCTACTTTCGACCTACCGTTGCCGCCGCACCCATTCCTGTATCCGCGCAAACCACAAGTGAGGTTTCAAGTGACGGCTCTGCTCGACAAACCGGGCCAGCACGACAGGCGTCAAAGGAGGCAGCACCACGCTCCTTGCGCAAGTCCGATACTGACCCGCATCAAGCGCCGATATCGTCAACTGCCCCTCGGCATAGCGCCAGACCTCACGCACTCCGATCGCGGCGAAAATGGCAAACCGGTTCAGCGAGCTGCTGGTGAGATCCACCTCGATGATCAGATCCGGCGGAGGGTCAACCACGAGGTCAATCTCGGCTTTCCCGCGGACTTTATCGGCGTTCTCGAAATAGAAGCTGGAGTCTGGCTCGAACCCCTTCGACAGGTCCTGACGCCGGAAGGTCGTCGATCCAAGCCGGCAAAAGTCCCTCTCCATCGCCATCGCCGCAGCCTCGGCAACCGCTGCCAGAGTGCGATTGATCTCCTCATGTTCCGCGTGAACAACCATGATTTCCAAACTCCCGCCGTCGTAAGCGAAGCGCGTCCCCGTCGAATCCACGTGTTCGGAAAGCAGACGCTGGTACGTCTCCCAACTCACGTTTTCCAGCACGATTCGTTGTTCCGCTGGGGAGGCAATCGAAGCCATCAAAGCACCTGCTAGTAGTATAGACCCCGCTCGCCACCCAGCAGTGATATGCTTTCCCCAAAGGGTCTCGATCACCATGTCCCGGCCCGCACAGTCAAGGTTCAGGGAGCCACTTTATGAAACTTCGCCTGCTTCTCCTCTCCTTTGCCATACTCGCCATCCTCCACGCCCAGGACCCCCGCGGCTTCATCCGCGGTACCGTCATGGACAACTCCGGCGCCGTCGTCCCCGGTGCACGCGTCCGCGCCATCAGCAATGAAACCGGCGTCACCGCCGCCGCCGTCGCCAACGAGGCCGGCATCTACAACCTCCCCTACCTCATCCCCGGCTTCTACAAACTCACCGCCGAACAGCAGGGCTTCAAAACCTTCCTCCGCGACAAGGTCGAAGTCCGCGTCAGCGAAACCGTCGAAGTCGTCATCAATCTCGAAGTCGGCGCGGTCTCGGAAACCGTCGAGGTGAAGGATGAGCTGCCGCCGCTCGAAACAATCAACTCCTCTCTCGGCCAGATCATGGACCAGCGCCGCATCGTCGAGCTGCCCCAGCGCGGCGGCAATCCGCTCGAGCTCGCCCTCCTCACCCCCGGCGTCGTCAACGCCACCAATCTCCGCCTCCGCAAATCCATGGCCCCGGAAGCCACTTCCGACATCAGCGCCGACGGCGCCGGCCGCTACAACAACGAATTCCAGATCGACGGCATCTCCAACACCGCCGCCGACCGCGGCCGCGGCTACGCCCGCGTCGCCTACAGCCCGCCCACCTCCGCCGTCCGCGAATTCAAGATGCAGACCGCCGCCTACGACGCCAGCGTCGGCCACACCATGGGCTCCGTGCTCAACGTCTCCACCGCCAGCGGCACCAATGAACTCCACGGCGAAGCCCATTGGTTCCTCCGCCACAAGGTGCTCGACGCCCCCAACTTTTTCAACAACAAGAACCGCACTCCGCAGCCCACCTATCAGGACAACCGCTACGGCCTCTCCATCGGCGGCCCCATCGACATTCCCAAGCTCTACCGCGGCCGTAACCGCACCTTCTTCTTCTTCGCATTCGAAGGCAACAAGTTCGGCGTTCCCTCTCAGTTCAGCCGCACCGTGCCCACCGCCGCCCAGCGCATCGGCGACTTCTCCGCGCTCCTCCCCCTCCGCAACGCCAACTACCAGGTTTACGACCCGATGACCACGCGCGCCATCGCCGGCGGCCGCTTTGAGCGCCAGCCCTTCGCCGGCAACCTCATCCCGCGCAGCCGCCTCGATACCCTCGGCCTCAACATCGTCAATCTCTACCCGCTGCCCAACTCCCCCAGCACTGCCACCGTCGATGACCGCAACAACTTCTTCAGCGCGCCTAAGGCCATCCAGAAAACCTACTCCAACCTCCTCCGCTTTGATCACGCCTTCAGCGAAAACCACCGCGCCTTCCTCCGCCTCCACTACGACTTCTGGAAAGAGGACAAGAACCACGACTTCCTCAACGAAATCAACGGCATTCACCAGAACCGCCCGAATCGTGGCGTGGCTCTCGACGACGTGCTCGTCATCAACCCCACCACCGTGCTCAACCTCCGCTACGGCTTCACGTCCACCAAGTGGTGGCAGTACCGCACCTCGCGCGGCATGGATTTGGCGGCTCTCGGATTCTCCCCGCAACTCGTCCGTCTCACCGACTTGGGCCAAGCCCCCCTGCCTCGCGTCACCCCCGGCGCCTACTCGCAGCTCTCCTGGTGGGAAGATCCCGGCGACGGCGTCAATTCCAGCCTCACCCACTCCGGCACCGCCAACGTCACCATGCTGAAGGGCAACCATTCCTTCCGCTTCGGCCCCGAGTACCGCGTCTACCGCAGCTTCAATAACCGCCGCCCCATCGGCGTCTCGCCCGATCTCTCCTTTACCAACACCTTCACCCGCGGCCCGCTCGACAACTCACCCACCGCCCCCATCGGCCAGGACCTCGCCGCCATGCTGCTCGGCATTCCCGCCGGCTCCATGGAAATCACCGCCAACTCGGCCCTCCAGAATCAGTTCTTCGGTCTCTACTTCCAGGACGACTGGAAGGTGACCAAGAGCCTCACCTTGAACCTCGGCCTGCGCTATGAACTGGAAACTCCCATCATCGAGCGTTATGACCGCCTGCTCTCGGAATTCGACGGTTCCACCCCCAACCCCATCGATGCCGCCGCCCGCGCCAACTACGCGCGCAACCCTATCCCGGAACTGTCCGCCGCCAACTTCCGCGCCCTTGGCGGACTCACCTGGGTCGGCGGCGCCAACGGCCGCAGCCCCTACCGTGGCGAGCGCAACAACCTGCTGCCCCGCATCGGCCTCGCCTGGCAACTCTCGCCGAAGACCGTCCTCCGCGGCGGCTACGGCATCTTCTTCAACTCGCTCGGCGTCAACACCATCCTGCCGCTCCAAACCGGCTTCACTCAGGGCACGCCCATCCAGGCATCGCTTGACAACGGCCTCACCTACGTTGCCACCACTGCCAATCCCTTCCCCAACGGCCTCATTCAACCGCAAGGCTCCGCCGGCGGCCTCTCCACCAACCTCGGCCAGGGCCTCAACACTTATTACCGCAACATGCTCCAAGGCTACTCGCAGCGCTGGTCGCTCGGCTTCCAACAGCTCCTCCCCGCGCTTTTCATGATCGATGCCTCCTACGTCGCCAGCCGCGGCACCCGCCTCGACATCACCCGCGAGCTCAACGCCACGCCCGCCGAATACCTCTCCCGCTCCCCCGTCCGCGACCAGCCACGCATCGACTTTTTGAGCCAGCAGTTCCCCAGCCCGTTCCGCGGCCTCAATCCCATCTATGGAGCCAATATCAGCCGCGCCAACCTGCTGCGCCCCTATCCCCACTTCGGCAACATCCAGGTTGAAGAGCCCACCGGCTACTCCTGGTACCATTCGCTCCAGCTCCGCGCCGAGCGCCGCTTCGCCCAAGGCTTCACCTTCCAGCTTGCCTACACCTGGTCGAAACTCATGGAGGCCACCGAATTCCTGAACAGCGCCGACGCCGTGCCGTATGAATCCATCAGCGCCATTGACCGTCCGCACCGTCTCGCCGCCAGCGGCATCTGGGAAATCCCCATCGGCCGCGGCCGCAAGTTCGCCGCCACGCTCCCGCGCCCGGTCAACGCCGTCCTCGGCGATTGGCAGATCGGCGCCATCGTCGCCTGGCAATCCGGAGCCCCGCTCGGCTTCGGCAACGCCATCTTCAACGGCGACATCAAGAACATCAACCTCCCCGCCGGCCAGCGCGACGTCGACCGCTGGTTCAACACCGATGCCGGCTTCAACCGCAACGCCAACCAGCAGCTGGCCAGCAACTACCGGCTCTTCCCGCTGCGCTTTTCCGGCATCCGCGGCGACAACCAGCACTCATGGGACTTCTCCATCGTCAAGAACTTCCCCATCAAGGAACGCTTCCGCGCCCAATTCCGCGCCGACGCCTACAACGCCTGGAACATGACCAATTTCAACAACCCGAACACGACCCCCACCAACACGGCCTTCGGCCGCATCACCGGTACCGCCGGCGACGCCCGCAACTGGCAGTTGTCGCTCAAGGTGATGTTCTAATTACTATAGCCTACACGCTCAGAACAACTTTCGCGTAGTCCGCTAAAACAGATTTAGCGGACTACCGATTTTCGAGCAAAACCGAATTGCAGGCTCGGCTCAGCTGAAGGTAGCCCTCGTGGCAATGACCGTTCTCTGCCCAGTGAGCGAACGCGCCTGATTCGAGGCCGCACCTTGTCTTCACAGCTGTATCAGGGAGCAGGCCCTCCTACGCCCTTGCTGGCTTCGGCGGGCAGCCTTCTCCAACTCTACGGCTTTGCCAGCCGTAGCCTTAGCGAAGGCTGGTGGGGGAGGAGGGACTTGAACCCTCACGGACTGTGCGTCCGGCAGATTTTGAGTCTGCTGTGTCTGCCATTCCACCACTCCCCCGGGGAGCGGGCGACATCCACAGTATAACAGCGGCTCAGGCGGCTTCTTCGGTGCTCCTGCCGCCGGGCCTCGAAGGTGTAAATCTGGTTCCTCTCCGAAAAGTGTGACGGGGGTTGAAGCGCTTTGACCGCTTGGAGTTGCGGGCAGGCGGGCATTTGAGCGGCACCCCGGTATCGGGTTAATTTC